>Ga0310691_10003288_pt1 | contig 19673 bp, 14 predicted proteins | sample 176DNAGHGlowgp2_FD_203887 | JGI IMG/M metagenome (GOLD analysis project Ga0310691, IMG submission 203887) | Sheep rumen microbial communities from Palmerston North, Manawatu-Wanganui, New Zealand - 1766 DNA GHGlow gp2 (v2) (version 2) | ecosystem: Host-associated > Mammals > Digestive system >...
AAAGAAAAGTCTGGTGATGATGGCGAGATGGACACACCCGTTCCCATACCGAACACGGAAGTTAAGCATCTAAGCGCCGATGGTAGTACAATGTGCAAGAGTAGGACGTTGCCAGGCTAATTCTTTCTTTTTATTTTATGCCTGCTTAGCTCAGTTGGTTAGAGCACCTGACTGTTAATCAGGGTGTCGAAGGTTCAAGTCCTTTAGCGGGCGCCATTCTTTTGAATAATATTGACTAATTTAAAGTCATTTGATATAATGTTAGAGGTTATCGGAAAGTAGCTTAGCTTGGTAGAGCGCCTGGTTTGGGACCAGGAGGTCGCAGGTTCAAATCCTGTCTTTCCGACCAGCTTTTATGCAGGTGTAGTTTAATGGTAGAACCTCAGCCTTCCAAGCTGACTACGAGGGTTCGATTCCCTTCACCTGCTCCAATTTGAACTTTCAATCACTTCATTTAAGGAGTGATTTTTTATTTATTAACATAATTAAGAAAAAAAGGTTTTAAATTTACTTGTTTTATATTATAATGATAATAAAGATATGTTTTTTCGTGTTTTTTGAGGGGAATTACCGAAAGTAAACTTGAAAACGATGAATAAAAAATATATAATAAATTAAGATGAAATATTTTAAGAGATATTGAAGAAAATCAAAATTTCAATTGCAAAGGAGATTTTAATTATGAAACTTAAAAGATTATGTGGAGTATTTTCAATAGGAGCTTTAGCTGCACTTGCACTAGTAGGATGTGGATATGACCAAGATACAGGTGGAGTAGATGAGCAAGCTGAAATTGTTGATGATGATTTAAAATATATTAAATCTACAGTTTGGGGATTTGGATCTCTAACTATTTATGATGATGAGACAGATATTAACAGTGGATATTCTCAAATTGCTACATTACAAAATGGAGAAGAGCTAAAATTTGCTGATATCACTGGTGTTGAAAGTATCACTTATACTTATTATAAGAGAGTAAATTATAAGGCTTCTGATATTTATAAGCAAAGCTTAAGTTCATATGATGGAGCTCTTACTTTATGGGATGATGATAAGATTCATGTAAATTCAGCCAACATTGGTTCAAAGCAAGCAGGAAACAACGTTAAGGCTAACGGTGAATATCTTGTTGTATTAAGCTTTGAGGTTAATGAGAAGAGATATAAGCCTATTCAGGATTTAGTACTTGACTTAAATGTTTATACTAAGCCTGTAATTACTGAATCTAACTTCACTTTCAATAACGTTACTGTTCCTATTGACCAAGTACCTGGTGATGGATATGTTCACTATGCTAGTGTTACAGTTGGTGATAAGACATATGAATTAAAGCCTACAGCTAATATGTCAGATGATGACCTAAAGGCTTTAGGATTATCTGGAATTTCATATAGTTATTACTCAAACTCAGATAGAGCTGATAAGAATAAGACAGACGTACCTTCAAGAGCAAATACTCAAACATATGTATTCGTTGATTTAATTCCAGCTGCAGGATATCAAACTCCAGTAGTTTCTGGATCATACGCTGTTACATATATTCAAGGTACTGCTTCAGCTAAGACAATTAGTTATGTAATGAATAATGATAATGTTGCTCAAGTTGAGTCTAAGACAACTACTGCAGCTACTTTCACTGATGACTTATTACCTTCATATGATGATAATGATGTTCCTGGATATCATTTTGATGGATGGTATGCTGATGAGGCATTAACTCAACAGGTTAATAATTTAACATCTATTTCTGGAAATATGACATTATATGCTAAGTGGACTCAAACAGCATTTACTGTTTCATATGAGGAGAACTTAGTAGGAATAGAGGTTGCTGATGCTGAACTTGTAAATGCAATTCCATCAACTCTTCCAACTCTAACTGATTCAAATAGTAAGTATTCATTTGTAGGATGGTATACTGATCCTGCATGTACAACAGAAGCAACTCCAGGAGCTACAATTACTGCTGATACTACATTATATGCTAAGTGGAATAAGTTCGCTGAATTACCAGAGAAAACTTTAATAGATGAGACATTTGAGATAATTCATCCAGAATCAATTTCTGGAGTAACTGTAAATGGAAATACATACTCTAATACTAATGGTGCATTAATAATTACACCAGATGGTGCTAATACTGGAACTATCGATTTTAATTTTGATGATATTGTAGGTACAAATCCTACTGAAGCACTTACGACAGCAACAATTAGCTTCAAGTTAACAGAGGCAGTAAATGCTGGTTCATGGGCAAGCTTCAGATTATATGGAAGTTCAATAATTCTAGATAATAGTGGAACTAAGGATAAGTTTGCTATTAGATGGAATGGTAACCGTGCTGACAGTGATGACACAACTTATGCTAAGGTAGCAGGAACAACTTATACATATACTATTAATGTTGTATTCACAGCTTCAGGAATGAACATAACAGTAACAGTGACTGATGGAGATAATATTTATACATTAGTTGAGAATCATGCTGTAACTGATACTAAGCTTAGCCATATTACATTTGGAAATGCTAAGGATGCAACAAGAGTTCTTACTCTTGATGATTTAAAAGTTTCATACGATATTGTAACTCCAATGTAATAAATTAAGTATTTTATAAAGATTTTTACTATAAGTGGAGTAGCATAATAAGCTACTCCCTTATTTTTTATTTTTATTGAAAGCACTTTTACTTAAAAGACTTGATAATAAAAAAATAGTGTTGTAAAATATAATAAAGTATATTCTTAATGAGTAAGGAGAAATTTATTATGAAGAAGAGATTATTTAAAGGATTATTAACTGGTGTTGCACTTAGTGCATCTATCGTTACTTTAGTATCATGTGGTGGAAGTAAAGAAGCAAAGGAATATTTAGTTTCATTTAATTCAAATGACCCTGATACATCAGACTCAATAAGACCAACAGTATATAATGATATTTCTGTAACAAGTGGAGACACAATTGATTTATCACAATATCAACCAACATATGAAGGATATGCATTTGATGGTTGGTATTTAGATGACACTTTTGAAACAGAGTTTACATCAACAACTGTAGTTAAGAGCAATTTATCACTTGTAGCAAAGTGGCAAGACACAGTTACAGTTACGTTTAATACAAATGGAGGAAGTACAGTACATCCTCAAACAATTAATAAGGGAGCTGTTTTAACTGCTCCAACTAGCCCAACTAAGACAAGTGTTTCATCAGTAGGTGATACAGAATATAAGTATACATTTGAAGGATGGTATACTGATGAAGCATTAACTAATAAGTTTGATTTAACAACAGCTATTTCAACAGATATGAACCTATATGCTAATTATACAGTTGAACTTGCTGCTAAGTCTGGATATACTCTAGCAAAGAGTAGTGTATTACTTTCAAATTATGAAGTGGCATCTACTACAACATTAGAGCCATTTGCTACAACTGATGGAGTATTCTCTTTCTCAAAGGATTCAAGTAAGAATCAGATTAGAGATAAGAATAAGACATGGGAAAAGACTGCTGTAGATGTAACTGGAAGTTCAACAAATATTTCACTTACTGTTAACACACTTAATACATTTGAAGCAAATGACAGTATGAGCTTTACTAGATCTTATGTTTTAGGAGGAAAGACAGGAGCTGAGGGTACATATGATTCAGCTTCATCTATCAATGTAGAATGTGCAACAGATGGATATATTGTGGTATACGGACTATTTACTGAAGGTATTGGTATTATCGATATGTCTAACCATGAAATTATTGAAACAAAGGATGCTAAGATTCTTAATAGTACTAGTCAATTTGTTTATAATGTAAAGGCCGGATCATATAAGATTTACAGAACAAGTGGAACAGGAGAAGTATTCTACTTAGAGTATTTCTCAGCAACACAAGCTGCATAAGAAATGAGATTATAATACAAATTATACAAAAGTGATTGGGTAAAAAAATACCCAATCATTTTTTTGTAAAAAAATGTAAACGTTATCAAGAAAACGCTTGCATTATTAAAGCTTTTAGTGTATTATTACTAATGTAATGTCTTTTTGGGGAAGGGACATTGATTTTTTTTCATTTAAAAGTAATTAGAAAAAAGAAAAGGAGAAATACAAATGAATAAGCAAAGAAAAATTAAGTTTATTGTGGCTGGATCTTTAGCCGCAGTAGCAGGACTAGCATTAACTTCATGTGGAGGATCTAAATCATCTAAGACAACTAACTACACTGTTTCATTTGATGTTAATGACCCTGATACAACAGATTCAATTACACTTGATGCAATTGAAGCAGTAACAGTAAAGAAAGGTGCAACTGTTACATTAACAGATTTAACTTATGAAGGATACACTTTTGGTGGATGGTATACAGATTCTGCCTTAACTAAAAAGTTTACTTCAACTACTGCAGTTGAATCTGATTTAACATTATATGCTAAATGGACTAAGAATGCAGCAACAACTGAAAAGGTTACTGTTACATTCAATACTAATGGGGGAAGTAATGTTGATCCAGTTGAGGTTGATAAAGGAAGTACAGTTGCTGAGCCAACAGCACCAACTTTAGATGGATATGATTTTGATGGATGGTATACAGATGAAGCATTAACTAACGCATTTGATTTTGCTACACCTATTACAACAACAACTACTCTTTATGCTAAGTGGGTTGCTGCTGGAGAAGCTGGAATCGATATTCCTGAAGGATATGAAGAAATTACAGCAGCTTTAGATTTAGCTACTGTTGTAGATGCTTTAGGTACAGGTAAAAAGTTTGATGGGGCAGCTTTTACATCTGGAATGTTTACTATTGATGCCAACAAAGATCTTGAAACAAGAGCAAGACCAAAGACTTGGACTAAGAAGGCATATGAAGGATTTGATTATGTAGATAAGTATAGTGATGTAGATGGAAATACTACATGGACATCAACTCATTCATTAAAGCTAGTTCAAGCAGCCGGTGTTTCATTTGAAGCATTAGGAAATGGTAATTGCCGTGCATATGTCCAAAATGGTTCTGGATCTGCAGGAAATACTGTTGTTCTTCAAATAAAAGATAAGACAGAAGGTACAACTACAGATTTAGAGTTCCCAGCAGCATCAGATGGAAGCCCAATGGTACAAGTTTCATTTGATGTAATTGAAGGACATGAATACCAAGTATTACGTAGAGATAGTGGAACTATCGATTTATATAAGATAGAGCTAGATATGGCTGTTGTTAAGAGTAGTGTTACAGACATTGTTGTTACAACAGCAGGAAAGAGCAAGTTTATTGCTGGAATGGACTTTACATCAGCAGGATTATCAGTATCTGCAGTTAAGGAAAATGGATCTCAACAAGCAATTGATAATTCGGATTTAACAATAGATTCTTCAGCTGTTGATTTCACAACTGCTGGAACATATGATGTTAAGGTTAAATATCAAAACTTTGAAACAAGTTATCAAGTAGAAGTATTTGATTTAGCAGATATTGAACTTGGATTCAATAAGATTTCAAAGATTTCAAATACAGCTGCTGGAAATGGACAATATTACAATTTAACTCCACAAGGTGTTTATAGCATTGGAGATGAAATTGATGGTGATGGATTAACAATTGTTGCATATACATCAGATGATTCTTACTTTGAAAGATTTGATGTTACTAGTAGCTTTGTATCTGTTTCTGGATTCGATTCAACAACTGCTGGAGTAAAAGATGTAGCTATTACTTTAACTATGAATGGGGTATCAAAAACAGAAAATGTTGAAGTGTATGTTGTTGATACTGAAATTGCTAAGGTTGTCGAAGATTCCGTTGTAACTGAGGCAAATGTTTATGTAGATGCATCTTATACAGGTACAATTGGAGCTCAGGTTACATATGGAACTATTTCAAAGACTTGTAATACATTTACTACTATCCAACAAGCACTTGATTTCTTACAATTACAAGATGGATTAGATACTGTAAGAAAGAATATCTATATAGCAGAAGGAACATATACTGAGAAGATTGAGCTTACATTACCATATCTATCATTAATTGGTATTGGAGGAGCTGAAAAGACAACTATTATTTGGGATTCATTATACGGAATTGAAGATGAATCAGGATTCACTCATACTACTGATTCAACTCAGACAGTAGCTGTTCGTGAAAGTGCAGTAAATTGTATTATTGATGGTATTTCAATTAAGAATTACTATGATCATATTTCAAAATATGATACTACAAGTTATAAGGATAATGGAGAGCGTGGACTTGCTTTATTAGTACAAGCTGATAAGTTTATTATGCAAAATGGTGCATTATATGGATGGCAAGATACATTAGAGACATTTACAGGTCGTCAATATTTCAAGAATACATATATCTGTGGATGTGTTGATTTTATTTTCGGAACTAATAGTACAACATATTTTGATAATTGTGATATTGAAGTATTAAAGTCTAAGGTTTCTAATAGTGTTGAAGGAAAAGTTGCCGCTTATATCACAGCATATAAGGGACAAAATAAATCTTCATCTGACAAGCCTACTTATGGTGCTGTATTCAATGGATGTAATATCCATGCAGCAGATGACTTTGTTGGATTATATGCCATTGCAAGACCATGGACAGCAACATCAACTGTAGCATATCTAAATTGTACATTTGATAGTAAGCTTGCAACAAAAGAATCTACTACAATTGCAACTGGTTTAATTAAGGACTGCAATGTTAATACATTAGATATTAAGTTCTATAATAATAAGTTTGCTGATAATACAGCTATTGCATTAACAGATGACTTAACTAATGTTGATACAACTATGACAGCTGCTCAAGTTGAGATTTATAACGACTATACAAAGGTCTTTGGAGTTACAACATCTGGTGTTGTATATACATCTGCATGGGATCCTCAAGTAACAACTGTTGAAATAGATAATAATACTTATTATAATTTCGATGGAAAATCTAATCCTACTGGTACAAATTATGCATATAATTACATAACATCTACAGCATCTGAAAAAATAACTACTTTAGGTGGATTAACAATTGATGGTACTGCTGGTAAGGTTGATGTTAGAACAGCAGACGGAGATACTCAATTAAATAAAGGAGCAAAGATTAGTTTAAAAGTAGAGGCAAATACTAAACTTGTCATAAGTAATCATAGTGGATACCATAATTATAAGGTATATGGAAGTGTTGATAAAACTGAAAGATATGCAAACGCAGATACTGTTTCATATTTCTTTGAAGAAGCACAAACAGTAACAATTGAAGCAACAGAAACTGTATATTTATATCAAATTATGGTTATGCCAAACCAAGAAAAAACTGTTGCTACAATTAGTGGTATCCAATTAACTGGTGTCCCTTCTGTAGAGTATGCTGTTGGAACTGATTATGATTTATCAAAACTAGTCGTAAAGGCAATTTATGACGATAGTACATATGTAGTATTGAATAGTTCTGATTATGAAATTGATACTACTGCAATAAACAAAAACTCTGCTGGAACATACAAAGTTACAGTAACTTATGCTGAAAAGACAGCAACGTTTGATGTTGTTTATGTTGCAGAAGTAAGTGATGCAGTTACTACTAACACAGTATTTAATACATCATATTCAGGATTAACTAAGACAAAATATGAGGGCGAAAGTGAAGTAATTACTGCAGGAAAGTTTAGCATTGATGCTACAGCATCTAAATCAAAATTAGAAGCTTTGGAAGGTTATTTCCAATTTAATGCTGGAACAGTAATATCATTTAAGGTTAAAGCTGGAGCCACAGTAACAGTTTATGGTTATAGTGGAAACTCAAATTATTCATTAACTGGAAGCACTGAAGAAAATACGGTAGATCAAAAGACAGTTACTTATACTGAGGATACAACTGTTTATGTAACTGCTACTGGTAATAAGTATTTAACTTCTATTACAATAACTTACGCAGAATAGTATAAGTTAACAAATATAATTAGGATATATCATTTGGTATATCCTTTTTATTTGAAAATATAATAATGTATTGTATAATTTATATGTCTTAAATAAATGTAAGGGAATAATGTGTAAATCATTAACTGTACCCGCAACTGTGATATGGATTGTCTAGTAATATGTCATTGGGAAACTGAGAAGACACTAGATATAAGAAATTAAGTCAGGAGACCTATTTATTAAGGATAATTATAAATAAAAAAGGAGAAAGAAATGAAAAAAATAAAGTTAATATTTATTTCGCTTTTAGCCATTTTTGGAATTGTTACACTTGCGGGATGTTCGAGTGATGATAATAACACAGATGAATTAGAAGCCAAAATCGCTGAGCTTGAAGCCGAAAATCAAACTCTTACTGATGAGAATAGCGATCTTACAGAAAAGAATGCTACTCTTGATGATGAGAATAAAGCTTTAAGTGAAGAAAATGCAACTCTTAAGAATGAGCTTGATGAATTAAAAAAGAAGGCAGCATTCGAAATTAAGGTTGTAGACATTGATGATGAAGTATTAGGAGATGAGACACTAGTAGCAGGTGCATACAATTCATTATGGGATGCCCTTGATACTAACTTTGATGTAGTCGCAACAGAGTCTGAATATGGACACTATATTACATCAATTAATAATAGTGTAGTAGATTCAAATTATTTCATGTCAATTTATGAAAATGGAGTTTCAGCACAGACAGGTATAGATGGTTTAACCATTGATGCTGGAGATCTATTTGAATTTAAGGTTGAATGCTTTAAGACAGTTGAATGGGGAGGAACATTTGATTCCTATGATTTATTAGTAGATAAGACATTCTACCATTATGCTAAGACATATATGAACACCATTAATGCAAAATCTACAAAATATGATGATTCAAATTATTGGAATTATATGCTTAATAATTTAATGATTAAAAATGGGTATGATAAAAATCTATTTAAGACATTAACTAATGAAAGTGTTAAGAATAGTTTATTAGAGGCTAATGTTAATGAATTAACAGGTGCAAAAATTGGTAAATATTATTGGGCAGCAAAATCATTTAATGTTGACCTTACATCATTTACTGAAGCATATCAAACTATAATAAATGATATTTCTACAACATATAGTGATTATGTAACACCATTTGTTATATCACCTGCGAAGGCACTAAATATAACATCTGATAATCTTACAAGCCTTATTGCTAATGCAGAAGATGCAAGCACTGCTTGGGGTACTGATGGATTAGCTTGGCAAATAGCTTCACTTGCTATGTTTGATAAATATGATAAAACAGTTTTATCTAAATTAAATGCAAGAGTAACAACATACGGATGTACATCAGTTGCTATAGAGCTTCAAGCATTCGCAGCTCTTAATGTATCACCACGTTCTACAGAATACGAGGTAGATTCAAAGGATATCATTGAATTCTTATTTGATGGTTATTATGATAGTGATATGAAGTTAATTAAGGTTAAAACGGATGATACAGATGTAAATATGTCAACAAATCAAATATATGCTTCATTAGCTGCATATAAGGTTCAAAGAGACAAGGGAGCAAGTGCTTATCTTTATGCTTAAAAGAATAGGGAGGATAGGCTTTGCTATCCTCCTTATTTTGCTAATGATACTCACAATAATCTTTTCGTTTAAAACAAATAAAACAACATCTGATGGACATATAAATGTAATAGTTAAAAACATTGATGGAGAGATTATTTCAAACGAAAGATTTGAGTATAATAAGGATGATAGCTTATATGACCTTATAAATGATAATTATGACCTAGAGTGTACAATTACACAATATGGTCATTATATTGTAGGAATTAATAGTATAAAAACAGATATATATAATAGCTGGGTATGGCTAGAACTTGCATATCTTAAGGATGATGTATCATATAGTGATGATATAGATTATAATAATTATGACTGCAAGGATGCTAATGTAGGAATTGATAATATTGCATTAGTTGATAACATGATATTAGGAATTGTAGAAAGAGATAGTACACATACTACAACTATATTTAGTGAAGGAATAAGTGTTGGAAAAGAACATAACTATAAGATATTTAGAACTATAGTATATGTGCTTATAGCTATTTTAATTGCTTCACTTATAGTATATGGAATAATTCATAACAGGATATCAAAGGATAAAATAACAATAAGGAAAATGTGTATTATATCCTTGATGGCAGTTATTTTATTTGTGCAAGAGGAAGCTTTAACAATATTACCAAATATTCAACTAACATTCCTTTTGATATCGTTATTTGCGGCTATATTTGGCATAAAATATAGCCTCATAATAGTGTCTATACATGTAATACTTGATAATGTAGTAATGGGCTCATTTACACCAATTGTAATGATTCCAATGCTTATAGGATATGTAATACTTGTAATAGTAATGTATCTTGTTAAAAAAGAGAATCTTTTAATAAAGGTAATAATGGCAAGCATATGCTCATGGATATATTGTATGCTATTTCTATTTGCTAATGCCTTATGGCTTGATATAGATGTTAAGGCATACTTTATTGCAGATATTCCTTTTGAAATACTACTTATATTATCTACAATATTAACAATGACATATCTATATAGACCTTTAGAGAAGGTTATATATAGAGAATGGAATAAAAACCAAATAGAAGAAGACATAGACCAGGATGAATAGTCCTGGTCTTGTGCTATAATAGATATGTGGGATGTGATAAAATGAGCTTTTTATATAAGGATATAATATATGATTTTTCATTATATAATTTAATATGGTATTTTTTAGTATATTCATTTTTGGGATGGTGTATGGAGGTATGCTATGCAGCCTTTAAAACTAAAAAATTTATAAATAGAGGATTTTTAAATGGAACATATTGTCCTCTATATGGCGCAGGAGCCTGTGTTGTATTAGTTTTATTAAATCCAGTTCAAGATCACCCATTTTTGATCTTTTTATTATCTTCCTTAATAACAACTACAATAGAGTTTTTAACAGGCCTAATTCTTGAACTTTTATATCATAAAAAATGGTGGGATTATTCTGAAAGGAAGTTTAATATAAAGGGATATGTATGCCTTGAGTTTAGTGTTATATGGGGAGTATGCTGTCTATTAGTATATGACATATTACATCCTATAGTAAGATGGCCTATAAACCATATATCTCATAGTGTTGGTATCTGGATAGCTGCTATATGGCTATTAGATTTTATAATAGATGTAATAGTTTCTACAATTCAAGCTACAAGGTTTGCAAAATATGTTACTAGAATTAAAGAAAACCAAAAGCGTGGAAGCGACGCTATTGGTGAAAAGCTTGCAGGAGCTACAATAAAAATTATGGATTCTGCAACAAAAGTTTATGAAAAATATGAAATTAAAAGATCATCTAAGCGTCTATTAAAGGCCTTCCCTACAATGAGGGATAATAGAGATAAATCTATTATTGCTATCTTAAGAGAAAAGGCTCTTATAAAGAAGCAAAAGAAGGCCATTAAAGAGTTTAAAGAATATAAAAACAATAAGGGTGCAAACTAGCACCCTTATCGTTTCTTTAATGCGAGTAAAACTCTTAATGCGTCCTTGTCATAATAGTTTTCAAAATCACCAGATATATTTACAACCTGGAATAATGGATTTTCAGTAAATAGCTCAAGTGGATAATAGTATTCATAATAATCCTCGCTTATCTCATCATCATCTGATTTTATATCTAGATGATGATGTAAAATGTTAGGATCCTCTAAATCTATTTTCCATCTATAATTACATGAGATAGTTTCCTTTGAAATATCCTTTGGAGATTCAAGATATGCCTTTTTACTAAATACATCAAGAAGAAGTAATCCACCATCTGCAAGATGGTCATAACAGCATTGTAATGAATCTAGAACCATTTGTTTTGTAGGTAGATGGTTAAAGGAATCAAAATAACATGTAATAATATCGAATTTCTCATCTATTTTAAAATTAGTCATATCCATATGATATAGTGGAATAAGAAGGTGGTTCATTTTAGCCTTTTGCTTTCCAACCTCAAGCATTGTATCTGATAGATCAAGGCCTGATATATCATATCCTTCACTCTTCATGATAATAGCGAATGTAAGAGATCCACAGGCTAAATCTAATATTTTAGATTTTTTATTACAAAAATCAAGAGTGTAATCTACCCAATCTAGGTAATCAAGCTCTTGCATTATATCATCATAATAATAACCAAAATCTCTATAATCGTTCATGATAGCACCTCTATTTGATTATAACAAATAAGGACTATAAAATAAAGAGTTCTATAATTGATAATTTTGGCAAAATATAGTATTATAGTAATATGTTATTTTTAATAAGGAGAAGATGCAAAAATGAAGAGCGTTGCAAGATTTGAAAAGGTATCATTTGAACAATTTTTAAAGGATTTTAAGGATACATATCCAATAGATGATGCGATTATTAAGAAAATATATGATAATATTAAGCTTCCTAAAAGAGCTACAGTTGGTTCTGCAGGCTATGACTTTTATGCCCCTGTTGAAATAAGACTTAATCCAGGTGAAACTGCAAAGATTCCAACAGGAATTAGAGCATATATTGAAAATGGATATGTTTTAGAAATATATCCACGTTCAGGTCTTGGATTCAAATATAGATTACAATTAAATAATACAGTTGGTATTATTGATAGTGATTATTATAATTCAAAGAATGAAGGTCATATTTTTATAAAGATTACTAATGATAGTAATGAAGGTAAGAGCCTTGTTGTTAATGAGGGTGATGGATTTGCCCAAGGAATTTTTAAGGAATTCTTTATTACATATGATGATATGACTGATGGTATTCGTGATGGTGGATTTGGAAGTACAACAAAGAAGGAGTGTAAGTAATGAATAAGCTTACTAAGGCTATATTTCCTAATTTGAAATATAGTAAGGATGATATTTTAAATAAGTATAAAAGAAGAGATGAGAATACTGTGGTGACAAGGCTTGCGCCTTCACCTACAGGATTTCTTCATATAGGTGGAGTATATACTGCAATGATTAATGAGCATATTGCTCATCAAAATGGTGGAGTATTTATGCTTCGTATTGAGGATACAGATAAGAAAAGAGAGCAGGATGGTGCTGTAGATATTATTTGTGAGGTATTTAAGCGCCTTGGCTTAAATCCTGATGAGGGAGTTATAACTCCAGGTCATGAAAAGGGAGAATATGGGCCATATGTGCAATCTATGCGTGTAGATATTTATCATGCATTCGCAGCAGATCTTTTAGAGCGTGGTCTTGCATACCCTTGCTTTGCAACTGAGGAAGAGCTTAATGATATAAGAGAAAAACAAGCAGAGAATAAAGAAACTCCAGGATATTATGGTAAATATGCTATATATAGAGATTATCCAGTAGATGAGGCTATTAAAAGAATAGAGGCTGGAGAAGAGTTTGTTTTAAGATTTAGAGTCCCAGAGGATGAGCCAAAAAGAGTTTCAATCAATGACCTTATAAAGGGTGAAATTGAAATGGATAATAACTTCAATGATTTCGTATTATTAAAGAATGATATGGTACCTACATATCATTTTGCTCATGCAATAGATGATTATTTAATGGGTACAACAGTAGTAATTAGAGGAGATGAATGGGTATCATCACTTCCAATTCACATTCAGCTATTTAAGTATTTAGGATTTAAAAGACCAGATTATGCCCATGTAGCTCCTGTAATGAAGATGGATGGGGAATCTCGTCGTAAGCTTTCAAAGCGTAAGGATCCTGAGGCTAATGCTATGTATTATATTGAGAAGGGATATCCTGTTAAGGCAATATATGCATACCTATACACATTAATTAATTCTAATTTTGAGGAATGGTATTTAAATAATCCAAATACAGGATTAGAAAATTTCAAATTCACATATGAGAATATGGGAATTGATGGGCCATTATTTGATTTATCAAAGCTTGATAATATTTCTCGTGAGATTATATATAACACAGATTGTGATACAAATGTTAAAAATATGCTAGATTGGGCATATGAGTTTGATAAGGATTTATATAATAGGCTTACAGGAAATCTAGAACTATTAACAAATATATTTAAAACACAAGGACCAGAGTCTAATGAAAAGCGTAAGGATCTTGCAAATTATAGCTCATTTATAAATGAGTTTGGATTCTTATATAATGATATATTTGAGCAAAACCCACCTTCAAAGGAACTTTTATTAGAAAATGTAGCTGAAGCTAATATTAGCTATTTAAGAGATGGATATCTAGCATATTTTTCACAAAGAAAGAATGGTTCAGAAAAGACTATGAAGGAGCTTGCTAAGGAAATGGGATATACTGATAAGAAGAAGTATATGAAGAATCCTGATGCTTATAAGGGAATGCTTCCTGAGTTCTATCATTTCTTACGTATCCTTGTTACTGGTAAGACACAAGGAATATCAATGGATGATGTAATTGATGTAATAGGACTTGATGAGGTTATAAGAAGAGTAAAGGAGTTCTAAAATGAAGAAATATAAAGATATAACATTACAGCTTAGAGTTAATAGATTTCTTCATGGAGAAAAGCCATGTGTAGTTAAGGTTATACCTAATGAGGGTAAGATATTTAGTCCAAAGAAACCTCAAAAGTTTGTAATGACAATCCTTAAGGATAATAAGCTTTATTTCCATAGAATATCAAATATATTTAATGATTATTTACCTGCTGAGGATTTTAGATTATCATTAGATAAAATTAAGGCTTATACAATTGAGCCTCAAAATAAGCTTATTAATAGATATACATTATCTACTAATGAAGGATTATATTTTCAATTTGATGTAGTACATGGTACTAAGGAATCATATGAGACAGATCATAATCTTGAATCCATTAAATCAGTTATGAGATCAATGGGTATTAAGGAAGAGAAGGTATAAGCTATGACACGAGAGCTTACTCAAAAGGAAAAGGATTTAATAAAAAAATATGAATCACCAAAAAGTCCTAAAAATAAGCCTACTAAAGAGGATTATTTAAAGGAATGTGATAGAAATTATAAGGATGGAGACAGAAATTAATGATAAAAGCAGGAGAAATGAATGAGCTTAGTATCCTAAGAAAATCAGATTTAGGATATATGCTTACGGATGGTAAGGAAGAGATTCTATTACACTTTAAGGAATCAGATAAAGAATTAAATATTGGAGATAAGGTAGAAGTATTTATTTATTTTGATTCAAAGAATAGAATGACTGCCACTACACATTCTCCATATGCTACAATATTAAATCCTGGATTTGCAAAGGTAGTTGAGGTTGTATCAAACCTTGGAGTCTTTGTAAATATTAATACACCTAAGGATGTATTAATTCCACTTGATTATCTACCATATGATAAGCAAATGTGGCCAGATATTGATGATATGATTTTAATTAATTTAAAAATTAAGAAGGATTCATTTATCGCAAAGCCTCTTAATAGGTATGATATTTTAGATCTTCCAAAAACAAAATCATATGAGAAGGATGATATAGTTGATGGATATGTTATTCGTCCTGGTGTTGAAGGGGTAGGTATTGTTACAAAAGATATGCAATATATCTTTGTTCATAAAACTCATTTAAGAAGAGTTTATAGGCTTGGTGAGTTTGTATCTCCTAAGATTATAATGGTTAAGAAGAATGAATATAATGGTTCTCTTACTCAAAATAAGGAGCTTATGATTGGAACTGATGAAGAAATCATTCTTAATTATTTAAGAGCACATGATGGTGTTATGAGCCTTACTGCAAAATCATCAAGCGAAGAGGTTGAGCAGGCTTTAAAGCTTTCACGTAAGGCGTTTAAGAGAGCCTTAGGCTCATTATATAAGGAGCATAAGGTTGATTGTCTTTTGGATAAAACAATCTTATTAAAAAAATAAAGCCTACTTTAATAGGCTTTCTAAATACTTTTTATTAAGTGTTTCCTCTAAGGTATCGTACTTGTGACGATACTTTTTTTCTTCTGGTGGAAAATCTACTGCCATTTTGTGAAATGGATTACATCTAGCAAGCCTCTTTAATGTAAGATATGAGGCCTTGAAGAAATTAAAACGCATATAGCATATTTTTGCATATTCGCTACATGTAGGAAGAAATCTACATTTCTTCATAGCATAAGGCGATTTATTAGTTTGGTACATATTAATTTTTTGAATCATATATTTATTCATATATATCACCAGCCCTATTATAGCATAATATATTTTAATGTGTGTAAATTAACTCATATTTTAATCTTGAATATTTTTATAATAATGTTATAATTACTAGGTAATATGATGATAAAGAGTAGTAAAATATCAAATCCTTTAAGAGAATAAGGCGATATGGTGTGAGCCTTTAAGGAGAAAATATTTGAATTCACTTTGGAGTGGTGTTAATAGCATCCGTATATCCTACGTTACAGGTATAATGAGTGCAGGGTTTATTCCTGAACTAAGGTGGTACCACGGTTATTCAATCGTCCTTATTTATGGACGATTTTTTTATTTTCTAGGAGGAAAAAATATGGTTAAAGATGATTTAAAGAAGATTGTTGAAGATGCTAAAAAAGCATTTGAAAGCGTTAAGGACAAGCTTGCGTTAAATGCACATAAAGCAAACTTCTTAGGTAAGAAGGGACCTTTAGCTGCGATTATGGCACAAATGAAGAATCTTTCTGTTGATGAAAAGAAGGAGCTTGGAATGCTATCAAACGAGGCTAAGAAGGAAATGGAGGATGCCTATAATAAGAAGCTTGAAGAGCTTAATGAGGAAGAGATTTCAAAGAAACTTATGGATGAGACAATTGATGTTACTCTTCCAGGATATAGTTTTAATGTAGGTTCTATTCATCCACTAAATGAAATTGTTATGGAGCTTGAGGATTTATTTATCGGTATGGGATATGAGGTTGCTGAAGGACCTGAAATTGAGACTGATGAATATTGCTTCGAAAAGCTTAACCTTCCAAAGGGACATCCAGCTCGTGATATGCAGGATACATTCTATATTAATCCTGAATTGTTATTACGTTCTCAAACATCTCCAGTTCAAGCAAGAACTATGGAGATTAAGAAGGGTGCTCCTATCAAGATTATTTGTCCTGGTAAGGTTTATAGAAGAGATGCAGATGACGCAACTCACTCACATCAATTTATGCAATGTGAGGGACTTGTTCTTGGTGAGGATATAACATTTGCTAATCTTAAGGGAGCTCTTCTTGAGGTAGCTCATAAGATGTTTGGAGAGAAGAATGAGATTAGACTTCGTCCTTCATTCTTCCCATTTACTGAGCCATCAGTTGAGGTTGATGTATCATGCTCAAAATGTGGTGGTAAGGGATGCTCTATGTGTAAGGGTACTGGATGGATTGAGGTTTTAGGTGCTGGTATGGTTAATAACCAAGTTCTTGAAATGTCAGGATATGATCCTAAGAAAATCCAAGGATTTGCATTTGGAATTGGAGTAGAAAGAGTTGCTATTTTAAAGAATGGTATTGATGATATAAGAAACTTCTACATTAATGATGTAAGATTCTTACGTGAGTTCAAGGAGGTTAAGTAATTATGAAGGTTTCATTTAATTGGCTAAAGGATTACATAGATTTAACTAATGTGACAACAGAAGAGCTTTCAAAGCTTATTGCAGCTCACGTTGTTGAAATAGAGGAGGAATATCCTCTAACAACTGCAACAAACCTTGAGGTTGGTTATGTTAAGGAATGTGAAGAGGTTGAGGGTACTCATCTTCATAAGTGTCAAATTGAGCTTAGTGATGGAGTATCACAAATCGTTTGTGGTGCACCTAATATGAGCCAAGGTAAGAAGGTTATTGTAGCTCGTGTAGGAGCAGTTCTTCCTGGTGATTTTAAGATTAAGGCTTCAAAGATTCGTGGTATTGAATCAAATGGTATGTGCTGTAGCCTTCAGGAGCTAGGATTCGAGGATAAGTATGTTCCTGAAGAGTTTAAGGATGGTATTTATCTATTACCTGAAGATGCAAAGGTTGGTTCTAACCCGCTTGATTATTTATGCTTAAATGATTATGTATATGATCTTGAGCTTACATCAAATAGATCAGATCTTTTATCTATTGAAGGTGTTGCATATGATGTAGCAGCTACATTAAAAAAGAAGGTTACTATTAAGAATAATAAGCCAAAATTTGTAGATATTAAAAATCCTGTTTCAGTTAGTGTTGAAACACCTGATTGTCCTAAGTATTTATTAGGATATGCTAAGGATGTTAAAATAAAGGAATCTCCTGAATGGATGCGTGCAAGATTAATCGCATCAGGTATTAGACCTATTAATAATGTAGTTGATATTACAAACTATGTATTAATGGAAATGGGTCAACCATTACATTCATTTGATGCAGATAAGCTAGGAACTAAGATTTTAGTTCGTAACGCAAAGGATAATGAAACAATTAAGACTCTTGATGATGTAGAAAGAAATCTTACATCAGATGATATTGTTATAACAGATGGTGTAAATCCTATTTGCGTTGCAGGTGTTATGGGAGGAGCTTCAACTGAAGTTACAGAGAATACTGTAAACGTAGCACTAGAGGCTGCATATTTTAATCCTCTTAAGATAAGAAAGACATCACAGCGTTTACAGCTTAAGAGTGAGTCATCTACACGCTTTGAGCGTAAGATTGACTATGTTCGTACAGAAAGAGCATTAGATTATGCCTTATATCTATTAGAAACATTATGTGATGCAAAGATTTCTAAGGAAATAGCAAATAATAATCCTGCACCATATAAGAATATGCATGTAGATATTACCTTAGATAAGGTAAATAAGGTTCTTGGTACATCACTTGATAAGAAGTGCCTTGAGGGAATATTTGATGCATTAAACTATGATTATAAATTAAATGGTGATGTATATGATATTACAATTCCATCACGCCGTATGGATTTAGAGGATTGGGATCAGCATATCATAGAGGATGTTGCACGTATTTATGGATATAATAATATCCCTACTGTAAATCCTAAGACAAATGATAAGGGAGTACTTACACCAAAGCAACGTCTTGAAAGAAATGTAAGATATCTATTATCAGGATTTGGTTTAAATGAGACTATAACATACTCTCTTATAAACGAAGCTGATTTAGATAATTTTACAACATATAAGGCAGACGCAATTAAGGTATTAATGCCAATGACTGAGGATAGAGCTTGTATGAGACAATCCCTATTAAATGGCGTATGTGAGGCTATTAAATATAATAAGGCTCGTAAGTTTAATGACCTAGCATTCTTTGAGCTTGGTAAGAGATATGATACTACATCAGAGATTAATCTAATTTCTGGAGCATTAACAGGAATGTTCCAATCATCATTATGGCAAATGGAAAAGACTCCAGTTGACTTCTTCCTTGTAAAGGGATTACTTGATAATTTATTTGCGCGTATTGGACTTAAGAATGTTAATTATAAGAAGGAGACAGAGCTAAATAAGAACTTCCACCCAGGAAGATGTGCATCTATTTATGCAGATGATAAAATGGTTGGATTTATTACAGAGCTTCATCCACGCTTCCTTCAACAAAAAGATTATCCAAGAATGGTAGTATTTGAGCTTAATGAGGATGTAATACTTGAATTATTAAATAAGCCATTTAAATATGAGCCTATTACTAA
>Ga0310691_10003289_pt1 | contig 19666 bp, 17 predicted proteins | sample 176DNAGHGlowgp2_FD_203887 | JGI IMG/M metagenome (GOLD analysis project Ga0310691, IMG submission 203887) | Sheep rumen microbial communities from Palmerston North, Manawatu-Wanganui, New Zealand - 1766 DNA GHGlow gp2 (v2) (version 2) | ecosystem: Host-associated > Mammals > Digestive system >...
ACCTGTGGGACAAGGCCCGCAAGAACATCCAGCAGAGCATCGGCCACGAGGTTCACCTGGAAGTGGAACCCGGTCGCTACCTGGTGGCCGAAAGCGGTTACCTGATGGCCGAAATCCGCGCCGTCAAGAAACAGGGCGATAACCTGTTCTACCTGCTTGACGCCGGCTTTACCGACCTGGTGCGCCCGAGCTTTTACGGCAGCTATCACGGCATTTCCATCATCGCCCGCGACGGTCGCGAGATGAACGAGATGGTCGATGCCGTCGTGGCAGGCCCGCTCTGCGAATCCGGTGACGTGTTCACGCAGGAAGAAGGCGGATTCGTGGTGACCCGCAAGCTCCCGATGGCAAAAGTCGGCGATTTGCTGATTCTCCATGACGCAGGTGCCTACGGTGCCGCCATGAGCAGCAACTACAACAGCCGCCGCTACGCCGCCGAGACCATGTACACGAACGGCGAACTCAAGGTCATCCGCGAAAGGCAGACTTTCGAACAACTGCTCCAGAACGACAGGGTTATTGACCTGTAAGCAAATGTCACCCTGGAGGGAGAGCTACGCTCGACCGATAAGGACCACAAGAAAATCCCACGGAATAAACATCCGTGGGATTTTAAACATTCTGGTTACCGGTTCATTTGTCCAGGTAGTATTCCTTCACGAGTGCGTCCCAAGCGTTGGTTCCTTCCTCAATTTTAATGCTCCGGATGGTGTCAATGACAAAATCCATGCCGTAGTCATCGATGTACGAGTAGATGGAAAATTTGATATTCTTCTGAACCTCGTCAATGGGCGGATTGCAACGGGCCCCACAGAAAGGGCAGTGTTGTATTGTTTTCACGAGAAACTTGGGCAGTTCAGCTTCAATTTTACACTTGTTGCAAACGAATGTGGAAGTTTCCGATTTTGCCATAGGGTATCCTTTTTAAGCAAATATACTCTCGGCAGGAAGTTCTCCACAGATTGTTTTTTTAGGGTTCCAGAAAGTGGAACTTTCCGGGAAAAATTTTCATTTGCGTGAATATTCCAAGTTGGAATAGGAAAATTCAAAAAAAGATTTTTTTGAGCTTTTAAAATAAAATTATTATACTTTGTAGTGTAAATTATGAACCAAGGAGAAAAAATGTCCTCGCTCAAGACTAAGGAACAATATACCAACATTGTAGATGAAATTATCAAAATCGCCTTGAATGTAGAATGCCCCAACGAGAAAGCGGAAACCTTAAAGAAAACCATAAAAGATTATGAGCTCTTGGTTCCCGTAGTAGGAGAATTCAGCGCTGGTAAAAGTACTTTTTTGAACTCCTTCATTGGCCGCAACATTCTCTCTGTTTCCATTAATCCCGAAACTGCGGTTGCAACAGAATTGCGTTACTCTCCGGAGGAGTATGCCGAAGTCATCATTGATAAGGGTGAATCTTTCGATTGCAAGCGTATATCCATTGAAGATGCAGCCAAGGTCGAAAAGGATTGGCGTTGCGTTAGGCTGTACTTGAATGCAGAAAACTTGAAAAAGATAGAACCCTTGGTTATGGTGGATATGCCGGGGTTTGATTCTCCACGTGACGACCATAATCGCGCTATTGCAAGCTACCTGAATCGTGGTGTTCATTATGTTGTTTTGACTAGCGTTGAAAGCGGAACCGTTACTGCTTCGATGAAACGGCAAATTCAAGATATCCAGAATATGGGTCGAGGCTGCTCATTCTTTGTAAGCAAGGCGAATTTGCGTAGCGCAGAAGACGTGAAAAGTGTCACGGAAGAGGTTCGTGATCAGGTAGAAGATATCTTGGGAGAGACCGTTGAGGTAAAATCACTTGGAAAGGATGCTGGTGTGGAATTGGGCAAGTTGCTTGCTTCGATTGATCCGGATTCCTTGTTTGCATTGGTCTTTAAGGATGCTCTCCTTCAGTTAATTGATGAACAAAGTTCGATGGTAGCGACAAAGATTGCCGCATTAAAGAATGATCGCGAAAAGAATAAAGAAGCTATTCGCGAAATGGAAGAAGCGAAGGAAAAACTGGAGCGAAAGCGTGATAGGTTGATTGCTGAGGCTAGGAGCAACCGCTATGAAGAAGAAACCGATTCGATTACTTCTTCTGTTGGAGCGGCAATCAGTGGCGAAATCGACCGTTTGGTTGATATGGCGATGAAAGGAGCTAATGGTGAATCTATTTCTCAAGAAATTAATTCCATTGTTCGTTCTGCCGTAATTCCTGCTGTCAATAAAGTTTCAAAGGGCATCACGGAAAAAATTTCTGTAAACTTCCAGATGGAATTGCAATCCTATCAGCAGACATTTAGCTTTTTTGACAATCCTGAAATTGTTCAAAAAATGGGGCTTGCTGCTTCACAATTGGGTGATATGGCAAAGGTGGCTGTCAACGGCATCTCCGGTTTGGCAAAGACTGCCGCGAAAAAGGTTGGAGCTCAGGCCGCTTACAAGTCTGTGGTGGGTGCCATTGGTATTGCAACGAGTTTTGTCAATCCGTTGATTGAAATTGCGATTCTGTTTTTGCCCGAAATTTTGGGATTCATTTTTGGTTCCATGTCGAAATCTCAACAGGAACAAGAACAGCGGGAAAAGGTGCGTTCCCAGATTATGAACGCAATTCCGAAGATAAAGCGGGAATTGCGCGCCAAGATTGAACCGGAACTGCAAAAACAGAGCGAATTGGCTATTGAGGCCATCTCTGAACAGTTTAACGGCAACATTGAGGAAATGACGGAGAATATCCGTAAGGCCAACGATGAACTTGAAAACAATGCGGATGTCATTGAAAAGATGCAGTCGCTTGAAAAGGCTAAGGCCGATTTAGCACGGCTTAAAGCACAGGTTTAAAGGAGTACGAAATGAGTAATGAACGTCTTGAAAAAATTATTGAGAAGCGCAATGCTTTGGAGTCTTTGGCGAAAAAATACCCTGATGTGTTGGGGGATGAGTTTGCTGCCAATTGTGGTGAAGACCTAAAGTTAGAAGAAAAAATTCGCGAAAATTATCGCGAAAAGGTTGACGCGAATCGAGAACTTCAAATTGGCATTGTGGGGCGTGTCAAGGCCGGCAAATCGTCGTTATTGAATGCGTTGCTTTTTGATGGCAAAACTATTTTGCCCAAGGCTGCAACACCAATGACCGCAGCATTGACTGTCCTTTCGTATTCTGATCAGCTGGAAGTAAAAATCCGCTTCTTTGAAGAAAATGATTTTGCCGCATTACGGGATAAGAGCGCTGTTTATGAAAGGAAGTTGAAGGAATTAATCGAGGCTAAGGTTGAAGAGGATAGGAAAAAAGCAGAAAAGAATCCCGTGAAGGGCTTTAACGAAGCTCAGTCCCGTGAACGCGCAGAACGTTCTGCAAAACGCACGTTGGGAGATGATGTAGGTCTTTCTGGTGCATATGATCAATATCAGAAAATTAAAGAATCCAGTATTGCGGAAAGTGATGTGGTTGGAAAAATTGTGGCGTTGCATCCGAAATCCTTAGAAGAAATTTCTTCAAAGCTTGCTGATTATGTTGGCTCTGAAGGCAAGTATATGCCATTTACGCAAAGTGTCGAAATTGCCTATCCGAATGAAAAGTTGAAAGGTATGCGGATTGTTGATACGCCGGGGTTTAATGATCCTGTTCCATCACGTGAAGAACGAGCATACCAGTTGCTTAAGGCTAGTGATGTTGTTTTAATTTTGAGCCCAGCAGGTCGCTATCTCGATGAAACAGATAAGGAAGTTTTGGAAAAGATAACAGTTAAGGATGGGCTGCGTGAATTATTTGTGGTGGCGAGCCAGATAGACACCCAACTTTATGGTGATGAATATCAAGACTTTGGAGGAGATGTCTTTAGGGTTCGAGATGAAATAGGAAAGCGGCTTTCGGAACAGACTGTATCCGTTTTGTCTTCGCTTAATCAAGCAGGAATATTTGACCAACTTGTAAATGACGATGGAAATCGTATTATCTTAACATCAGGCGATTGCCATTCGATGTATTTGACTTTTGATCAAAAAGCGGAATGGGATAGCAACAAAAAGCAGATTTGGGATAACCTTTGTTCTGACTTTAGGGACTATTTTTCTGACAAGGATGGCAACACTTCTAGGGAGTCTTTGAAACGCTTGGGCAATACTGCCTTGGTAGAGCGGAAACTTGAAGATGTCAAGAAGAAAAAAGATGATATTCTTGCAAATAGTGGTAACCAAATTTGTCAATCCCTTGAAAATGCAGTGGAATCGCTAAAGCAGGGAATGTGCAAGGCTCTCGCATCACAGATTTCACGAATCCAGACTTGCAATTTGGATACCCTGCAAAACGAGAAAAATGGAATCGAAACCTTCTGCTTGAAAGTGGAACCGGGTATTTCTCGTGCTGTAAGTGAATGTGTAGCGGATTGGCGTTCAGAAACGACAAGGTCAATGGTCTCGTTTGTGAATACCCTTTGTGGTGACGCCAGAAGTGAGGCTTCTCAGGCGAAATCTGAATTTACGCGCCATCATTCTTATACGACGGGCATTCTTTTTTGGAAGAAAAGTCATGATTATACGACGAGTCATACCCGTGTAAGTGTGGTTCAATTGCGTGCTTCGGTAGAAGATTACATTAGTAAGGTCAATAACAGCATCAAGATGGAAGTCCTTGAAGAACTGGAGCAACTGAAGAGAAAGATTTCATCGAAGATTGCGATTGTGTGGGCGGAAAAGGCGGCTGAGCAGAGCTTAGATGGTGATGCTGTCGCAAATAGAATCCGTGCGATTATTGAGGGCTTAGATTTGCCTGATTTTAAGTTGCCCGAAGGTGACTTGCCTCAGGAATTGAGGGGTTCGGGTTCTGTTGAGGACGAACAGGGTGACAACGTGATGGCTATTTGTCGTGCACATATTTCAAAACTCGCAAACACATTAAGTAGCAAGTTGACGGACGAAATTTCTCGCTATGCAAGTGCGATATCTAAAGCTGATCTTGCAAAAGAATTGTTATCTCGCTATCATACGCAATTAGATAACTTGATTAAGGATATTCAAAATAAAGAACAGTCCATTGCTATGTACGAAAGCGTAAAGAAAGAACTGGAGAGTGTTGCGTAATGGAATTGAACGATTTACAAGGCCGTTTTAATCTTGTTTCAATGCTGTTATCGGCAAAGCCTAATCCAAGCGAGGCTTTGGATGAATTTCAACAGTTACTGAAAAAAGACTATATGGATTACACCAAGGTCGATGATGCCCTTTCTGAAGAGGCGGGGGCCTTGCTGGAATTGCAGAACATTTGCCATGATTTGGAAGCGTTTATCCACAACAAAGAAGTCTATAGTAAAAATTCAATTGCCTTGGCTGGAGGATTCAGTAGTGGTAAATCGACATTCTGCAACAATCTGTTTAGTACTAAAGAAATTCAGTTGCCAGTAAGTATTCGACCAGAAACAGCAATTCCTGCCTATGTTATTAGCGGGGATAAGGCTCCGAATGCTTTTGGCCTGACATCGACGGGAGCGAGTGTTGAGCTTGGTGTAGATGCTTACAAACAGATGAACCATGAATTTTTGAAGTCATTCAATTTCAACCTAAAAAATTTGATGCCTTCTGTTGTGATTCATGCCAAGATGCCCAAAGATTTTGAACATATTTGTTTTGTGGATACTCCGGGCTACAATTCGGCAGATGTCAAGAACGCTTATACGAATAAGGACCGCGAAACGTCCTTGATGTTTATTCGTCAGGCCAAGATGCTTTTTTGGTTTGTCGGCCTAGATGTGACTGGAACATTGACCGATTCCGATGTTGATTTTTTACAAGAAGTTCGTTCTGAATCACCAGAAATGCGGATTGCCGTTATCTGCAACAAGGCGGAACTCAAGTCGCAAGACGATATTGATGAAGTCTTGGATTATGTAGTTGAAGTGCTGGAAGATAACGATATTCCTTATGAAGGTGTTGTTGCCTATAGCTCAAGGCAGAAAAAATCCTTTGGCAGCCGGGGAAAGTCGCTAGAAGATATTTTTGGCGAAATGAACCGTTTGAATACGGATAAAAAGAAGGAACTGCAAAAAAGGCTCAAGTCTTTATTCCGTAAACACATCAATGCTGATGCAGACCGGATACAAGAATCTTCTGATAAAATCAAGTCGCTGAATAAGATTTTGCTTCATTTTAATTCCCTGATGAGTGATGTGGAGTCTAAGTTCAGTCGCGATGCTAGCGAGGCTCGACGCAACGCTATTCGTTCTGGTGGGAAAGCTGGTAAGACTGAGGAACTGAATCAGGAGTCTATAGAAATCATTACCCGTGATTTGTCCATGTTGAAGGCGAACCTGGAAAAGGACAAGGAAAAATATATAGCAAATAAAGATACGGCGACCAATCTTGCTGCAAAGATGGAAGCTGTAGTTTCAAAAATTTTCCAGGGCTTTGACGAAACTGCTGATGATTTGTATGTAAAAGTTCCTGGGGGAACTTTTACAATGGGTTCTGATGAAGGCCCGAAAGATTCGCGTCCAGCGCATTCCGTGACATTGGATTCGTTTAAAATGAAGACGACCCTTGTTACTCAAGCAGAGTGGAAGGATGTTATGGGATCTGTTGCCTCAGTTCCAATGAAAGGTGATTCTTTGCCTGTCTATAACATGTCTTTTTCTCAGGTGACCAAATACTGTAATAAGCTGAGTGAAAAAGAGAATTTAACTTCGTGTTATGATACTAAGGGCAATTGCGATTATAGCGCCAATGGCTATCGCTTGCCGACCGAGGCAGAATGGGAATATGCGGCACGCTCTTTTGCTGACATTCCGTTAAAAAGTTGTGCTTGGTACAAAGACAATTCTGATGACCGAATCCAGCCCGTTGCTCAAAAAGAAGAGAATGCTCTAGGGCTTTTCGACATGCTCGGCAATGTTTATGAATGGGTGAACGATTATTGGGATGACTATAATTCTGCCGCTCAAACGAATCCACATGGCCCTGCAAAAGGCGATGAACGAGTAATTCGTGGTGGCTATTATAAGAGCAATGAAAAAAGTTGCATGGTCACTGCCCGCAACATGGCCGAAGACGATGATGTCATGATGCCCATTGGATTCAGAATCGTGAAGAAGGGGTAAGGGGATGAGTCTTGCACAGGAAAAATATGACAAACTGATTGCTAATTTTCAAAGGAAATGTGCTACATGGAAAACACTAAATCCAATTATAGACTTTGTGTTTAATAATGATTTGAGGGGAATATCGATAGACTCTTTGGAATATATTTTTGTTGGTGATAATCCTGGAAAAACTGAGAAAAACAGGGGTGTGTATCTAGTGAATGAGCCTGCAAAACCAAACAATTCAGGGACCATTGCAAAAAGAATTTTTGACGTTATTTGTCCTTTGGGGAATTATATTGTTTTGAATAAAACCCCGATATATACTGATAAGACATCTGAATTGAAAGTTGTTAATAAAAGAGTGTTGGATAGTTCCCTGCGCTATATGGCTCAATTATTGTTTAATCTACATTGCTTAAAGCCTGAAATAAAAATTTTCATTTTTGGTTTTGGTGATGGTTGTTTTCATCCCAAATCTTATGATAAAAAAGGTACTTTGTCTGCTTTTTTTGAACGATTGAAAGCTTTGTATGAAGAAACATCTCTAGATGCGTCGAGGCCTAGAATAATGAAACATTTCTCGTATCATAATTTTTTTGAGTCTTTTACATATTATACAGATGAAACGAATGGAGTGTCGTTGTGTAAAAATCTGACTTTAGAAGATATGGAGGAAGCCGATTTCCCTGTAGATCAATTGCTACAGTGTATAGATGAATTACCTTATAGAAATTATTTATTTGGTGAAAGGTCGTAAATTATGCGATGTCCTAAATGTTTTAACAAATGTCTTTATTGTATCGGTTAAGGTATTTTGTTGATTGAAAGAATCGAATTTTCAAGGAAAAAGAGGAAATATGGCTAAAAAAAAAGGAACAAAAAAACAAGATCCGTTGTCTCAAATTGTATTAGAGTATGGAGGAATTGAAATTTTTAGTGAAGAGAATTACTCAAGGCTGAATAAGGCTTTGATGGCTCTTGATGATTCCTTTGCGCCAGGGAAAGATTGGCTGCTTATTGCAAATATGAAGCATATTCCGCAGAAATTATATGTAGTGCGAGATATGTCACAAAATACAATACAAAAGGTTGCTGAAGAGTGCAGAGATGTTTTAGTAGGTCTAGGAATAGGTGAGGACAATTGTGAAACAATCGTTCAGTATTATATGTCTGTATTGGGTGTTGAAGCTGATGTGAAAAAGAGTGCTGACGTGAAGGCAATAATAGGTTCGTTTAACTATGCTGATTGTGATTATAAAACTTGTCAGATTGGCGATAAAATATGGTTTGCGGAAAATTTTAATTTTGAAAAGAACCCAAGGTATATAAAGGGTACGAATGTAAATAGTGCAGTGAAAAAAGCAAAACAGGAAAATATACTTGCGGGCTTGTTTGGAGAATTACTGATTTTTTCTTATGGTGAACGAATCGGAAGTGACTCTGAAAACAAAAAATATGGCCGTCTTTATAAATGGAATGAAGCTCACATTTGTGCCCCGGAAGGTTGGCGACTTCCAACATTGGAAGATTTTCAAGATATGGTAGCCTATATTGAATCACTTCGGTATGATGCAGGAACAGCTCTCAAATCAAAAAAACAATGGCATGGTGGCGCTGATGATGGATTGGACTTGTTTGGTTTTTGTGCCTTTCCTACAGCGAGAGATTCTGAAACGGGTGAATCTCAAGCTTGGTTCTGGACGGCTTCAGAAACAGGCGATCAAGAATATCCGCATTATTGCGTTTGCTTGAGTGCAAATAGCAATGATGTTGGCTTGCGTGGCAAGGCTCCGGATGACTATTATGCCTGTGTCCGCTACGTGAAAGATGTTGATTAGTTAACTTTAAATAGAAACTATCTATGTTGATAGACTCATTTTTTTTTGATAAAACATTGAAAGACATTGTTGATGATTTCGGAGGTGCTGAAATCTTCTGTGAAGATAATCGTTTTCGGTTAAATAAAGCTTTGATGTCTCTTGATGATTCTTGCGAACCGGTAAAAGATTTGTTGCTTATTGCGAATATGAAAAGTATTCCGCAAAAATTGTATGCGGTAATGGATTCTACGCAAAGTGAAAAGCAGGTAATGGTAGAGACGTGTCGGGATGCTTTGATTTCTTTGACTTTAGATGAAGATGTTTGTGAAAAAATTGTTCAGGCTTTTATGTTTATTTTGGATATTGATGCAGAAGTAAGAAAAAGGCCTGTGATAGAAAAACAGTTAAAAGAAGAAAACGTGGTAATAAGGTATACTCGGTCTGAATATCCATGGGATCAAGATAAATGGATTCAAAAAGAGTTTCTTTATAAAACATGCGTTATAGGGAGTCAAGTGTGGTTTGCGGAGAATTTTCACGAAAGACGAGGACGGTATAAAAATGGAAATTGGGAATCTCTTATAGGACAAGATTTGTCAAATAAGGATTTTGGACGACTTTATGATTGGCATGAAGCGGTAAAGAATGCACCTCAAGGCTGGCGACTCCCAACAATAGAAGATTATCAGAAATTGGTTGCTTATATACAGTCTTTTGAATTAAATGCAGGAACAGCATTGAAATCTACAGAACATTGGTTGGGCTCAGCCGAGAAAGGTTCTGATTTATTTGGCTTTTGTGCTTATCCTACTGAAAATGATTCTAAAACGGGTGAAGCTCAGGCTTGGTTCTGGACTGCATCTGAATCAGGCGATAATGATTACCCGCATAATTGTATTTGCATAAAAGAAAACAGTAATGATGTTGATTTACAACGCAGAGCGAGTAATGGCTATCATGCTTGTGTTCGCTATGTTAGGGATGTTGAATAGATTTTAAAATAGAGGTGATTTATGCCGACAGAATCTAATTCTTTTGAAATAATTTTAAAGGCTCTTATGGATGATTTCGGTGGCCCTGAAATCTTCAGTGAAGAAAATGAACCTCGCTTGACTAAGGCTTTGAAGTCTATTGAGGGACTTTTTTCCAAAGAGAAAAAACAATTGCTTGTGGCTTGTATGGAGAATGTCCCGCAAACGATGTATTCTGCGGTTGGATTGCCTCCGAAAGAACAGCAGGCTAAAGTTGATGTTTGCCTTGAAAAATTGAATGAACTCGGTGTCGCCAAAGAGGTTGTCGAGGCTATTTTGCAGGGCTTTATTGGTGTTCTGAAATTGAATGCCAAAGCAACAAAAACGCCTGAATTCGAAAAGATTATGGGCGAAATGGAACTTGATGGTGAAATATACAAGACCTGTAAAATTGGTAATCAGATTTGGATGGCCGAAAATCATAAAGCTTCTGTTTATGGTCCTAATACATGGGATTGTGGAAGAACTTGTGGAATGTCCGTTCCTGGATATAAGTATGGTCGAGTTTATACTCGTTGGGAAGCTGGTTATTATGGTGAAAAAGATGGTTGGCATTTGCCGAGTATAGAAGATTGGCTTGAGCTGGTTCAATACATCGAGTCTTTAGGTTTTGATGCAGGAACAGCTTTAAAGTCGGTTGGCGATTGGGGCGGAAAAGCTGATCCTGGGTTAGATTTATTTGGCTTTGCTGCACATCCATTAAAGTTTTGGGATGATAATTATCCCGAAAAAAAAGAAATTGAAAGACCTTCCAAAGACAGTTTTTGGGCTGATAGATTGAACAAGTATGCTGACGAAGCGGAAATAGGTAATCGATATTTAGATATGAGTAAGGTTTCCCAATTCCCTTGTGTTCAGTTTTGGACGAGTACGAAATACGTAGATAATCCGTGTGTAGGCGATGCAGACAATATGGCATATGTAGCAACATTGGGTGACTTTAACAAGGTTGACTTGGATGGGGGTAAAGTTTCTTGTTCAGGTAGAGCCTATTCGCCCTATATACCATTTGGCTTTGCTTGTGTTCGTTATGTGAAGGACGCTAAATAGAAAAGTGAGGATGATGTTATGAAATGTTCATCATGCAATCAAGAATTAAATTTTCCAAAAGAAATTCTGAAAAAATTTACCAATTGTCCCCTATGTGGTGCACCGATGCCCAAAGTAGGGGGAAATGCTCCTGTTTCTATAGAGATGGAACTGCGAAAAATTGTCGATGATTTCGGTGGCTTGGAGATTCTTAGCGAAGAAAATTATTCTCGATTTAGTAGAGCTTTAGCAGCGATTGATTCCAATTTTGCAGAAGAACGAGACAAGCTTCTTGTTGCCAATATCAAAAAGATTCCGCAAAAAATGTATTCTGTAATAGAATTTCCGCAAAAAGAAATACAGCAAGTTGTTGATTCCTGCATAGAAGAGTTGACGTCTTTTGGTTTGCAGAAGAAACTTATTGACGAAATCATTTCTTGGCTTGCCCAATTAATGAATTTTTCCGTTATACTGGAACAAAAACCTGTTGTAGAAAAGAGAATGGGGAAAGAAATAACAATAAAATTTCCCAAGCTATTCTCTAAAAATCAATTTATTGATTGTAAAATCAGCACCTGTCTCATAAACAATTCAATATGGACGACCCAAAACCTAATCTTTGATCAAGATAATTACGAAAATCCAACAAACACTCAACAACGTTCTGCAATTAATCCCATTTCTGGCACAATATTCAAAGGACCATGGAACGTTAGCTATATTAATTTCCCTGATAATAAATGGCACCTTCCAACAATTGAGGATTTCAAGGGCTTGGAAGAATATATTAAATCTTTGGGACTAACTATTGGTGAAGCTCTAAAAAGCCCTAAACTTTGGTTTGGAAGAGGACGTAAAGGTCTTGACTCATTTGGATTTGCAGCATACCCTGCAGACAGAGGTGCAAATGGAGTGACAAAAGTTTCTTTTTGGGCAGACCGAGGCTGTGTCGGGAAATATGGCGATAATGCATACTCGTTAGTCACTCTAGATGCTGACAGCGATAACTTCCAATATGAGGATATTACCAACTACAAAGATAATTGGGGTTGTATTCGTTTTGTGAGAGACGCGGATTAACGTCAAGGAGAAAAATTATGAAAAAACAAACTAATACAAGCGCTTTTGATATTTTCTTGAAAAAATTGGTACAAGATTTTGGCGGAATAGAAATCTTCAATGAGGAAAACGAATCTCGTCTCAATAAAACTGTGAAATCATCAGCCGATTCCTTCTCGCAAGAAAAAAAATGGATGCAGGTTGCATGCATAGAAAGTATTCCTCAAAAACTATATTCTGTCATAGAATTTCCGCTGGAAACGCAGCAAAGAATGATAGACAATTGTCTTAAGGAGTTGGCTTCTTTAGGATTGACGTCACAAGTTGTGGAAGATGTTGCCACAGGCATTATAGGTATATTGAAACTTAAGGGTTCTACCAAAAAGGAACCCGAAATAGAGAAAATTTTAAGTGAAGCTGACATAGCGGGAGACACGTATAAAACCTGTAAAATCGGAAACCAAATTTGGATGGCTGAGAATCTTCGGGCTTCGCATTTTCGCTGGAGTAGAGATAGTATAGGAATCGCTGTTCCTGGCAATAAATATGGAAAACTTTATACACATGGTGAAGCTCGAAATTTTTATTATGATGACAGCTTTAAAGGAAATGCTTCAAAAAGAAAAATGGCAGTTTGTATCAAAAGAGATGAGGATTACGAAGGTTGGCATCTGCCAACTATAGAAGACTGGCTAAAATTGGCTTCATACATTAAATCTTTAGGATTTGATGCTGGAACTGCGCTTAAATCAACTGGTGATTGGAGTGGCGAAGCCGATTCTGGACTAGATCTTTTTGGCTTTGCGGCACACCCATTGAAAAAATGGGATGATAATCTTCCCCAAAAAGAAAAAATGTATCCGCGGAATTCTATTTGGAAAGAAGAAAATACACGAATAAAAATCAAAAATGAAAATATAGAATTATCCAAAGTATCACACTTTCCTTGTGTACAATTTTGGACCAATACGGATTATGTTGATGATCCATATATCGATGGAGATATGGCTTATGTAGCAACCATCGATTCTGCGAAAAATACGATTGATTTGGACAATGGGAAAATTTCAGGCCCAAGTGGATTAGATCCAGATCTACCGTTTGGTTTTGCATGTGTCCGTTTTGTGAGAGACGCTGATTAATATCATCAAGGAGAAAAAAAATGCTTTGCAAGAAATGCGGAAAAGTCTTAGAAACAGAAGATACGATTTGCCCTCGTTGTGGGGAACCAGGGGGTAACAAGGAACCCATTGCAAATAAAGGGATCCTAGCAAAACTTATGGAAAACTTTGGCGGCATGGAGTTGCTTAGCGAAGAAAACCACTCGCGTCTAAATAAGGCATTGGCGATGCTAGAAAATATAAATAGCAAAGATAGGGATTTATTTTTGATTGCCAATATGAAATATATTCCACAGCGATTATATGCCATCGTTGGTTCAACGTCAAGCGAGAGAGAAAAAATTATAAGCGAATGTCTTCGTGACTTATTAAATCTAGATATTGCTGAAACAACTTGTAGAAGAATTCTTAATGAGCTGACTCAATGTATTTTAGGTGAAACCATTATAAAAGAAAACACTGCTGATATAGAAAAAGGGAAGAAAGAGGAGCCTATTTCTGCAAAAAAAGATGACTCTCTTGCGTTAAATAAAGAACCTGACCAAAAGCCAATAGATGACCAAGATATTCGGCATTGGAAAGAAGATAAATTCTTCAAGAATGTCTATTCTTCGGAAGAGTTTAAAAACGCTGATCTTGAATCAAAAGCAGAGATGCGCCGTGTGGCAAAAGAAGAAGCAAAGATGATAAAGGCTTTGCGAAGAGATGCTGGCCTTGGCGGTGGCTGCTATATAACGACTGCTATTTGCGAAGCCTCTGGCAAACCAGATGACTGTTACGAATTGACAATGATGCGAAAGTTCCGTGATGAATGGCTTGCAAAACAACCGGATGGATATTATTTGATAAACGATTATTATGAAACCGCTCCCAAAATTGTTGCCGCAATTGATAGCTTGCGGGAGCGTAGTTCCATATATGATTATTTGAACTGTAATTTCCTAAAAAAATGCGTAGATTTTGCTGGACGTAACTTAATGGCCGATTGCAAAAAATACTATATGGATATGGTTCAGTATTGTCATAAATTTTTGAATGAGTAGCATATAGGAGAAAATGTTCCCATGATTTGTCAGAAATGCAACAAAGAATTACCCTTCAATGAAACTATACTCAAGGAATTTGTCGCATGTCCATATTGTGGAACATTTTTCCCAAAGATTTTGCCGCCTATTGAGGCAGGAACAATTGAAGCTGAGCTAAAAAAATTCGTTGATGATTTTGGCGGGCTTGAAATTTTCAGTGTAGAAAATAGTTCACGCTTTGCAAAATCCCTGGTTAAGTTGGAGACGCCCTTTGATGTAGCACGCGATAAATTGCTCGTAGCCAATATCAAAAACATTCCGCAAAAACTTTATTCGGTACTAGATCAACCACAAAACGAACAGCAACAAATGGCTGATTTATGCCTTGACGAAATGACTTCTTTCGGTTTGCCACAGGAATTTGCGAAAGAAACAGTTTCTTGGCTTGCCCATGTAATGCAATTACCTGTAAATGTAGAAAGAGAACCTTTAATTGAAAAAATTATAAGGAATGCTAAAGTAAAAATAAACTACAAACTGGGTAGTGACTCTAGAGAATTTGAGGATAAACGGGATTATACATACAAAATATGCACCATAGGACAGCAAGAATGGTTCGCTGAAAATTTTAACAATGATCACGGACGCAACCAACTCTATGACGATTACAATAATACCATTGGGCAACCATGTATAAATGCAAATTTTGGTCGGTTATACAATTGGCAAGAGGCAGTAAAAAATGCTCCCGAAGGTTGGCGATTGCCAACGCTTGAAGATTTTCGCGACTTAGTTGGGCATATTAATTCTTTGGGCCTTAATTCTGGCAGCGCATTAAAATCAACCAATCATTGGCATGGCAGCGCAGACTCTGGTCGAGATCTTTTTGGTTTTTGTGCTAATCCTACAAGACTTGAAAAAGGAACATCTCAAGCGTGGTTTTGGACCTCATCCCCATCAGAAGATAGCGAATATCCATACTACTGCGTTTCTTTAAGTGCTGATAGCAATGAATTATGCCTCTCTTCTACTGCAGGAACAGGCTATTATGCTTGCGTCCGCTACGTAAAAGATGTTGAAGAAAAATAATCAAATGGTGGATGATGGCAAAAGAATTCTAAGCAAATAATGTAGAGAGGAACACTAGGATTGAAACAACATCTCAAAAGAATTCTACAAAGTTTTGAAAAGGATTTCGGTGAAGAGATCTTTTCCCAAGAAAACGCTCCGCGATTCCGTAGAGCGTTAAAACGAGAGAAATCTATCGCCAATGATATGTTGTTGTTTGCTAATATTAAGGGTATCCCGCAAAAAATATACGATGCGAAAAAGTCTGCATTAGATTTCTCTTCTAGTGAAAAACAACAAGAACAAATCTTAAAAAATTGCTACCAAGATCTAATTAATGCTCAAATGCTGCCGGATTCCGCCTATGAAGTCATATCGGCATTTGCTGAAATATTTGCGCTTCCTCAGGTTAACCAATTTGAATGCCAGAAAGAATTAGGCGATTTTATTTACAAGGATAAAATATATAAGACTTGTCGAATTGGAAATATTGTTTGGATGGCAGAGAATTTCCTAGTTATGGGTAATGAATGGATTGGCCCAGGATCTACTCCGTGGTCAATGATATTAGGCTCAACCATTCCAAAATCAGAATCTGCATGTGGTGGTAAACTTGTTGAACTTGCTTCATATGAAAAAGCTGTACGCAGCGCGCCTCAAGGTTGGCGATTACCGACTATAGCGGATTATCAAGACCTTATTTGTGAAATAAAAGGTGTTACAAATAAAACTGGAGCTGCTTTAAAATCGACTAGTACGTGGAAAAATGGGCTAGATTTATTTGGTTTTAACGCTATACCCATTAAAATGGATGATGGAAGTCAAGCTGTTAATTTTTGGTTGAAAGGTGATTCTGGAGATTCCAAATTATCACGCTTATGTTTTTCTTTAGATGACGAATCTGATGAGATTCAATTTATGCGAACAGAAACGGATGGCATAAATTGTATTCGTTATGTGAAAGAATGAAAAAAGGGTGTATTGGTTATTCTGTAGAAATTTCAAAATTGTATTCTGTTTACGTTCACGAAAAGTAGATAAGGTGGAATGATTATGGATTGGTCAAAAATGAAAAAATTTGCACATGTCGTGGCCCCATTTGTTGGTTTCATGCCGCAAAGTCCCGTTGCAAAAGCTTTGAAATATAGGCTAACCAATAAATTGTTTTACGAAAGCTCTGACGAACCTCAATTTGGTGATGTGATTTTTGTAAATCGTTATATTAGGCTGTATAGGCATTTTGGAATCTATATAGGAGATGATAGGGTAATTCATTTTGCTGCGCCGAATGGTGATTTTGACGCAGAAAATGCTTATATTCATGAAACGTCTTTGGACCATTTTAGTGATGGTTCTAAAGTATATGTAATGACATTTTCTGAGGAATATGAATCCGGTAGCGCATGGAGAATTATTCTTAATAGCGATGAATACGAACTTCAAACCCCTCAAGCAACAGTTGCACGAGCAAAATCAATGTTAGGGCTAAGGGGGTTGAAAGACGCAGGGTACAGCATTATTTTTAATAATTGTGAAGATTTTGCAATATGGTGCAAAACAAATGTTGCCGAAAGCAAGCAGGTTAACGACTATTTTAGTTCGTTCTTTCCGTTTTAAATACGATTTAGAATCCATTTAACATTTTGTAGTATACAAAATGTTAAATGCCCTTATACACTCCCGCCGCCTTCTCAAACTCCTCCTTGAACCAGAGGCGCAGTTCACGCGGGGCGAGGACATCGGCGTCGCTTAGGAATTGCGGAAAGTACACCTTTGCGAGTTTCTCGGAGCACTCGAAGGTGTAGGTGCCGGCGCTGTTTACCTCGGCGGTTGCGGCAGCTTGCGCTGATCCGTTTTCGCCAACTTTGGCAATCACTTTCGGGCGGTTGGTGGTGAGCTTGTTGTAGCGCTTGGCACCTTCTTCGGTGAGTTTTACTTTGACACTTTGTCCGTAACACAGGAACGGGTCGAAGTGCTCGTGGAACACTTCCGCCTGGTGCGAGAGTTCAAAGTTTTCGCAGTGGAACGCCTTGCTTGCAGTGTCGGGTGCGACTCCCCGGATGTGGCAGAGCCGCAGTGAATGGAATCGCGCGCCGGCAGTGGCACACTCTACTTTGTCGTCGCACACCACCACGTATGCCCGCACCTGCGACGGCGAGAACGCCAAGAAGCACGGCGAAACGCACTTTCGCTCTCCGCGGTAGGTGAGCGAAACGTTGGTGCGGGCCTCCGCGGCGGCATTCAGCTTGTCCAGTTCGTCGCGGAATATAAAACATTCGCGCTTGCCGCGGGGCATGTTCACGTAGCATTCGAAGTAGTAGCGGCAGAGGGTCGCGATTTTGGTGCCCGCGTTCTTGGTAAATGAATTCGCGAAGTTCGCAAAGCTTTCGCCTGCCTGGTTCAGCGAGAACTGTAGCGGTGGCACGTTTTTATACAAAGTATCGTCGGCGCCGATTTTGGTCGGGTCGGGCGGCGTGAAATCCGCATAGCGGGCGAGTATTCTGTTGCATAGGTCGCTCAGGCTCTTGAGTCCGTAATCTTCGGCGTCCAATTCCATTTGCGAACGCAGCAGGTGTGATACGGCGACTTTTATTTTCTGCGATACGTTGATCATGTCATAAAGATACATTTCAAAACGCCAAAGAGGAACCCCAGCGCCCTAAAAACGAAAGTTCCAGAAAATGGGCCGCTTTATAAAAAATATTGCGAAATTTCGCTGTTTTCGCTAGTCCACGAATCCATAAAAGTTCCTGCCAGTAGAACAAAAAAATAATGCCTGTTTGAGCAATCGCCATCCGAGGCTAAATTAGTAGGGATTCCCGCCTTGCTTCGACAACGCTCAGCACAGGTTGCGGGAATGACAAGGAGGCCGTTATGGCAAAGAAAGAAGAAATCGAAATTGAAACCGAAGAACCGTCGAGCATCCTCGACGACATCTACGACCTAGCACACGACATTTTCCCGGAGGCGACTGAAAGGTTCCACAGGAAGGTGGGCGATATGCTGGAGAGTGCCGCCAACTACATCGAAAACATCACGCCCTCGTGGGAAGCGGGTTGCGACCGCATCTTCAACAAGGTGATGAACTTTTTGGATGGTGCCGAGGAAAAGAGCCTGAAGGCAATCGACAAGGTGCAACACAGTCCCATCGGGGCCGCGATTGACCAGATATACAAAAGGAACCATCGTGAGGCGTGACAGCTTGCGGATGGAGTCATAATTTTTTATAATGGTCAAACAAAAAGGAACTGATTTTGTTTGACCAGACCTCCATCCAAGCACTCTTGCAGCAGGGCAAAGCCCAGGGCGTCTTTAGCAAGGCCGTGGCAGGCTTTGTACTGCCCGACGGTTCGCGACACGTCGTTGCGCTGGACACTGCCGAAGACACCCTCTTCGACATCGCCTCCCTCACCAAGGTCTGCCCCACCTCGACTCTTGCCCTGTGCAGCATTCTGCGGGGCGAACTGGATGTTGACGCCAAGGTCATAGATTTCATTCCGGAGCTGCACACCAATTACCGGGACGACATCCGGATTTTCCACCTGCTGACCCACAGCCTGGATTACCGGGTGCCCATGAAGACCCTCCGGATGCTTCCGCCCGAAAAGATTCTGGAGGCCCTGTTCACCTACCAGTTCCAGATTCCGCCGGGCAAGGCCTTCAACTACGGGAACCCGCCCAGCGTGCTGCTGGGGATCGTGCTGAACCGCCTAACAGGCAAGTCCCTGCAGCAGCTGGGACAAGAGGCATTTTTCGAGCCTCTACAGATGAATCGTTCCGGCTGGGACCCGCTGGACCGGTTCCCCAAGGAGCAGATCATGCCCACGGAAGAATGCGAATTCCGGGGCCGCACCATCCAGGGGGAAATTCACGACGAAAGCGCCTGGGTGCTCCGGAAGCTTTTCCCCGTAGGTTCTGCCGGCATGTTCAGCACCGTTCCCGACCTGCTCCGCTTTGTGCAGATGGTCTTGAACGACGGCGTCTTCGAAGGCAAGACCGTCGCCCCCAAGGGGCTGCTTGACCTGGTAAGCCACAACGCCTTCGCCCCGGAGGTGGGTGCAGAAACGGCCCTGGGCTGGGAACTGAACGCCGAGCGGTTCATGGGGAGCCGCCGCTCCCCCCGCACTTTCGGAAAAACCGGCTTCACCGGAGCAAGCATCGTGGCCGACCCCGAAAGGGGAGCGGCAGCAGTCCTTCTCAGCAACTTCACCTGGCCCCACCGGGAACCAAACGCCGACCGCATCAACCAATTCCGGGCAGCCCTTTCGGACCTGTTCTTCGGGCAGGTCTAGGCGGCGCCTCTTGTGCCCCACGGTTGTCCCGCGGTCAAAAATGCCCCGGACAAAAACAAAAAGGTCCTGCCGAAGCAGGACCTTTCGAGTGGACGGTACTGGATTTGAACCAGTGACCTCTGCCGTGTGAAAGCAGCGCTCTAAACCAA
>Ga0310691_10003290_pt1 | contig 19664 bp, 16 predicted proteins | sample 176DNAGHGlowgp2_FD_203887 | JGI IMG/M metagenome (GOLD analysis project Ga0310691, IMG submission 203887) | Sheep rumen microbial communities from Palmerston North, Manawatu-Wanganui, New Zealand - 1766 DNA GHGlow gp2 (v2) (version 2) | ecosystem: Host-associated > Mammals > Digestive system >...
TTTTTTCTCAATGGCCTTGATCACTGTCTTCAGAGCTTTGATCCTCGCATATTTCTTGTCGTTGGATTCGAGCACGTGCCACGGTGCAAAGTCAGTATTCGTCTTGGCCAGCATCTCGTTAACGGCGTCCTCGTACAGATCCCATTTCTCGCGGTTGCGCCAGTCCTCATCAGTGATCTTCCACTGCTTCTCGGGCGTATTCTGGCGGTCGGTAAATCTCGCCAGCTGCGTATCCTTGTCGATCTGTACCCAGAACTTGATCACTACCGCGCCCCAGTCAGTGAGTTCCTTCTCAAATTCGTTGATCTCATTATATGCGCGCTGCCAGTCGTTCTCTGAACAGAAACCCTCCAGGCGCTCTACCATGACGCGCCCATACCAGGTCCTGTCAAAGATGGCGATATGGCCGTCCTTGGGAAGCCTTCTCCAGAACCTCCACAAATAGTGGCGCGCTTTCTCAGCGGGCTCAGGGCTCGCGATCGGGTGCACCTCGTATCCTCTCGGATCCAGGGCCGCGGCGATCCTCTTGATATTGCCGCCCTTACCTGCCGCATCCCATCCCTCATACGCGATGATCACGGGGATCTTCTTGTGATAGAGTTCGTTATGCAGATGCTTGAGCTTATCCTGCAGTTCGTCCAGTTCCTTCTGGTAATCGGCGTCATCCACCGTCTTATCGAGCGGTATATCCTTGAGCAGCGGTATCTTCTTCAGCGCGAAAGTGTTCTGCAGTATCGGCGCATTCTTCTTTGCCTCCGAATTCTTCAGAGCCGTATCGATGCTCGCGATCAGTATCTCGGTCATCTGCAGCTCCGCCCACTTGCGGTTCGAGGAATCAATGAAATACCACGGCGCCACAAACTGGTTCGTCGCCTCGATGTAATCATCATAGACATCCAGGCACTTCTTGTAGTGCTTGTTCTGCCACTTATCAAAATCAGACACTCTCCAGCTCGTGACAGGATCAGATTCCAGATCATCGATCCTCTTCTTCTGGATCTTGGAATCGATGTGGAAGAAGAGCTTAACGACCAGATATCCGTTATCGGTCAGCTGCCTCTCAAATCTCTTGATCGACGTGAGATGATCCTTATATTCTTTCGCACTGATCTTATCCATGAGTCTGTCAGTCGTGACTTCGCCCATCCATGATCCGTCAAAGAAAGAGAACTGCCCCTCCTTGGGTATCCTTACAAAGTAGCGGTACAGGAAAGGTCTCCTCGTCTCCTCAGACGTCTTATCCGATAATGTCTCACACTTAAAGAACCTCGGATCCATGTTCTTGATGACCCTGCCGAGGACACTTCCTTTGCCCGCTGCGCCCCATCCGTCCAGTATAACGAGCACCGGGAGCTTGCACTCCTTGACCATCATCTGCCTCTTGCCAAGCTCGTCTCTCGCCTGTTCCAACCTGGCAGCCAAAGTCTCATCATCAGGCTTACTCTGCTTCACCCATTCCTTAAGCATATGGAGATCCTCCTCCGAAATCATCAAAACCGCCTATATCCCCGATATTACCGATATCGCCTAGGCCGTCATTAATGCCGCCCGCAGCCGCATCAGCAGCTCCTTCCTGCGCCGGTCTGTCAGGCAGCCCGTCACCGTCTTCATCAAGGTAAGGATAGAACTTGACCACTTCGCCGCAGAACAGGCATCTGCCCACCAAAGGCGTCTTCAAAGACTCCTGCACATTCTTCCCGCACTTGGGGCAAGGCTTCAGTTTCTTCTGATAATTATTCTTCGGCCTGTTCTCCATGATCTCATCGATCTTGGCATTGATCGCAGATGGTTCCACGCCCTGATCTTCCATCACCTTCCACATGGCCTGAAGTATGAGTTCGAGCTTTGCCAGCTCACACCTGATCTCATCCATGCTGTTGTTAGCCGATGCGATCCTCTCAGCATTCCTGGAGATCTCAAACTGTGACGCGATATTTTGATAATTGGCCTCGTTATAGCCTTTATATGGTCCCGGCATATCAACCTTCCCCCTTCCCGATCAAGATAAGACCTACACGGTAATTATACCATGAAACCCGCGAAAGACTGAGCTGAATTGACTGCCCGGCGGACGGGATGTCATCAATCTGTTCGTCTCTGCTCACCCGAAAGTTACTTGTGAGTACAACGGCTATTGTTGCTGCTTGTTTTTGCTGCTACCGCTGCGAAGGTGTCCCTGCTGCCATCTGTTTCTTCTTCACTTCAGCATTGACCAATAGCTTATTGCCCGTAAACCCAAGATGCCTTTTTTTGACATTTTGGGTTTACGTTTTTTGTCAAAAGTAAACCCAACTAAGGCAAAACAACCATTCCGGGTTTACATTCATCTCGTTCATGTAAACCCAACTTGGTCATGATCAGCATTCCGGGTTTATTTTTAAGGATTTTTGTAAACCCAATATGGCATAAATCGGCTTTTTGGGTTTACATAGCTTTTAGCAACGAAGTCAATTGGAAGCACAGCATTGATATTCCAGTCACTCCATCCACACCCCGATAGCGAAGAATACAATTTCTGAGGATCTTTGGAGCCGAGCGCAAAAGAGGCAATAGGAATGACCTATTGCCTCTTATTAAGCGAGCGACTGTCCTCAGAATTTGTATTCGGAGCGCCCTTATTCCTCCCAAAACAACTCGTCCAGTGTCTTCCCTAAGACCTTGCAGATGGCGATGCACAGCTTGATCGTAGGATTGTAGTCGCCTTTCTCGATAGCATTGATCGTCTGGCGCGATACCCCGACCTTATCGGCCAGTTCCTGCTGCGACATGTCGAGCGCGGCCCGGGCAGATTTCAGTTTAAGATTCTTCATCTTCAGCCTCCCTGAGAGCGGCTCTCTTCTCACTTATGCCTTTGATCATCATTTCGATGAATATGACTGCGAGGCAGACCGCGAGGACGAGGTTGACTGTTGCCAGGTTTTCGAACAGGCCCTCGCTGCTAAGCAGACCGTTGAACAAGAATGATACGAACTGGATGACCGCGACCAAGCCGCTGATGATCGTGAATGCTATCCTCTTCTGCCTGAATCCGAAGTAAGCGTCGTTGATGTCAGAGACAAGAGTGAACACCGTGATCGAGACGATCACCGTTATCATTGCAACCTGATAGACAGAGAACGGAATGCCCCCGATCGTAATGTCTACCATGCCGAACCCCATCAGTATGCAGGCAGCTGTGATCATTGCGTTAAGTCCTGCGATACCGCGCATGCGCAGCTGTCTCTCGTCATAATCCTTGTTGCTGTTCATGCTGTGGTTAAGGAATATAAGCAGGAAAGTGACGAACGCTCCGATCACACCGACAGTGATGAAGACCAATCCGTTATTGAATTCCGATCCGCCTTTCCCCTCCAGCTCGAAAGAGTAGTTCACATAATACTCCCCGTCCTTGACCTCCATTGAATCATTGAGGCGTCTGCTGACAACAAGATACATTCCCTGATCCTTAACATCCAGTTCCTCCGATGTCATCGTGATGTTCGAACATTCAAACTCGAGCACCGGATCCGTAAGTGTCACATCCGTAAATACCTTAACTGTCGAAATGATCTGCGGATCGCCGGAGATGTTGATGGTGTAGATGCACTTCTCGCCGATCGGATTGAAGTAATCCATATTCGTAGTTCCATACCCGTCGTCCACGATCTGCCCGTTCTCCACCTTGACCGTGTTCCCGTAGCTCAAGTGCGGATTTGTCGTCTTCTTTGCCGTCACTATTCCGATCATTATGATCACTGCCACCGCGAAAACGATCGATACGACCGTCGTTATTATTGTTTTACCTCTCACAATCTTGTACCCCCTTTGGTGTTTGTGACCACATAATACCCCTGGCGTGACATTTTGTCAAGTATATACGACATTTTGTTTTTGATATATGACTTCAGGGTGTTTTTGTCCATGTTTTTGTCGATGTTTTCGATTTACCTGGACAAGATTTCGGACAATATCTCGGACACCCCAAAAAACTCCAATAAAAATGCCCCGTACCCGGGGCATCCTCTGATCGAACAAATAAACTCAACTCATTCGATATTCAGATCATCAGCAAAGCCTGTGATCTCAAATACACTCATAACGACATCAGATACATTGGTAACCTTCATCGTACCCTTGCCGTCCATAGCCTGCATTGCAGTAAGAAGAACTCTCAGACCTGCACTTGATATATACTCAAGTTCCTTAAAATCAAATACAAGAGACTTAACTCCGTCAAGTGAAGCCCTCAGTTTCTGCTCGAGCTCGGGAGCCGTGAGCGTATCAAGCCTTCCAACAACTGCAACTGTCAGTTCATCTCCGACACGATCCATTTTTATTTCCATAGTGCTCCTCCAAGATTACAATTCAAGAAAATCAAATTTATTATAACACAAACCTGATCACTTTCGACATACGCACATCATGGTGATGTCGTCAAACTGGTCTGCATCGCCTGTGAAGGAGCGGAGATCCTCAAAGACTCTGTCGATCACCTCGTGGGGAGTACCGTCTTTGCTTGTGTTAAGGGCATCCGTCATCCTGGTGGTACCGTATGCATTATTCTCAGTGTCAGTAGCTTCGGGAATGCCGTCCGTGTAGACGAAGAGAGCCCCGCCGACATCGAGCGTAAACTCATAATCCGTATATTTCTTGTTCGGTAATCCGCCAATGACAAAACCGTGCTTCTCTTTGAACAATTCGTATGAGCCGCCCGGAGCCTTCAGTACAGGATACTCATGACCGGCATTGGAAGCGATCACCTTGCCTGTTGATATCTCAAGGATGCCGAACCAGACGGTAACAAACATTTTCTGCGGGTTGTTGCTGCAGATCATCTCGTTAGTCTTCTCGAGGACTTCGTGAGGGGACATTCCCATCATCGCATAGTTATGGATCATCATCTTGGTCATCATCATGAAGAGCGAGGCAGGGATACCCTTGCCGGAAACATCTGCAATTACCATTGCGAGATGGTCGTCGTCGATGAGGAAGAAATCGTAGAAGTCGCCGCCGACTTCCTTGGCGGGTGTCATCATTGCGTAGATGTCAAAATCAGTTCGTTCGGGGAACGCAGGGAAAGTCGACGGGAGCTGGCCTTTCTGAATGTCCCTTGCCATGTCGAGCTCAGTCGCGACACGCTGGTTCTCGCTCGTCATCTTGACGATATCGTCAGTATATTCGTCGATCTCGAGAGCGAGGTCAGAGATATCGTTCGAGAGCTGTCCGATCTCGTTATGCAGCTTGATGTCGTTCATGCGGGATAAAACTTTCGAGCTGTCCTTATCGTTAGTGTATTCGCGCAGCGTCGACTGGATGCGGGTGACAGGCCTGATCGCCCTTCTGTAGATGAGGAAGAACAGGATCAGAAAGAAGATGGCAACGCCTGATGTACTGACGCATGTGACCATAAAGAATGTATCATTAGCCTGGTACCGGACCCTGTTCCAATCGATCCCGTATCCGATGAAAGCCTTGACCTTGCCGCCGTATATGAGGGGCTTATACGCGATATAATAATCCCCCTTGTGCGGAAAGTCCTTAGTCCTCTCAAAGACAGTAGCAGAACTGTTCATGTTGATCGCGTCTTTCAGTCCGGGATGCTCAGCATAATCCACCTTGATATACCTGCCGATAAAATAGCGTTCACTCCTGTCCTTACACTCGTCGAAATACACATATGCCCGTCCCCCAGGGTCAGCACTTATGATAAAGAGCACATCACCGTCAGCATCCTCGTAATACATCTCCATTACGTCGTAGAACCATTGATAACTGTTCCTTGCTGCTAACCTTTGGATCTTGGGATCTTCGATCTGGTTAAACCACTCGTTTGTCCAGGCTTCCGGTCTGTCTTTAGAAGTGATGACACCGGGATCGCCTATGTAGTCCCACAGTTTCTGATCCTCTTGAAGGCTGATCTTCTTCAGTGCATGATCAGGGTGCTGGTGCCAGTAATCGATGAGCCATTCTTTGTGGATGTATTCGATAGTATCGAGCTTGTCAAGATTGACATCAAGGATCTGATCATAGGCTTGCTCATAACTGCTGCCGATGCTCTCGAAGAGAAGAAATGCATGAAGAGCGGAGATCAGGATAAAAACAGGCAAGACCGCCGTGGCGATCTCGATGAGCAGTTTTGTCTTCCTCTTCTTCTCCCGTGCCATCATGGATCCTTTCATAATAACTATGATGAATTATAACATTGATGACGGTATAATGTTACTTATGGAAACCAAGATAAGCGGATGGCTTACTACTGACGGCAACAGGATCGTTGATCGCAGCGGCAGGACGGTTTGGATAACCGGCTGTAACTGGTTTGGTTATAATACCGGAACAAACCTTGTTGACGGTGTATGGAACCGCAGGCTTGAGGACATGATCGCTGAGATCTCGGAGCGAGGAATAAACTGTCTCAGGCTTCCCTTCTCTTCTGAACTGCTGCTGAACTGGAAAGCCGGTATATACCCTGAAGCTGATTATCACAAAGGCATCAATGATGATCTGTGCGGTATGAACAGCCTGGAGATATTTGACCTTTTCGTCAGGCTTACAAGGAAGTACGGGATGCGCATCATCATCGACATACATTCGGCAGAGACTGACATCATGGGGCACATAAAGCCTGTCTGGCACACGGAGAAGATAACAACGGAGCAGTATTTATCATCACTTGCCTGGATCTCAGCAAGATACAGGGATGATGACACCATAATAGCTTACGATCTTAAGAACGAGCCGCACGGAGCTCCCGGAGACAAAGTGCGCGCCATATGGAACGGGTCAGACGATGTCAACAACTGGAAGAAGACAGCTGAACTTGCAGCAAACACAGTGCTTGACAACAACCCGAACGCACTTGTCCTGATCGAAGGCATACAGATATATCCCAGGGATATTGCCGCCAACGATTTTACATCGACAGATGTCAATGATTACCACAACACATGGTGGGGTGCAAACCTCATGGGAGTCAGGGACTTTCCGGTCGATCTGGGATCAGAAGAGCGCAACAGACAGATCGTGTATTCCATACATGAATACGGACCTGACGTATTCATGCAGCCGTGGTTTGAAGGCGGCTTTGATCAGAGACGTCTGTACGATGAGAATTGGCATAAGTTCTGGTTATTTATCCATGAAGAAAACATAGCTCCGGTATTCATCGGAGAATGGGGCGGTTTCCTTACCGGAGACAACATCAGATGGATGAATTGCCTTACGGAACTGATCACAGAGCATCAGCTGAATCACACATTCTGGTGCTTCAACCCGAACTCACCCGATACCGGCGGCCTGATCGGCGATGACTTCAGGACATGGGACGAAGATAAGTTTAAGATCTTCAGAAACGCTTGCTGTCCACGACCCTGATCTCCCTGCTCATCGAGATCAGATCCTTCTCGTACTTTGAGATCTCCGATGCAACACTCCGGTTATGCAGGACAAGTTTGTGATTATAATCATATGCGCGCTTGAGAGGCTCGCGCTTCAATGTGTACATTGTATGGAACAGTTCGACTGCATAAAGGATCTCTTCCCTTGTGAGGTTCGTGGGTCTTCCGGTCAATATGCTATTCTCAAATGAAGCAAACACGTCAGGTGTTATACTCCCGATCCCCGACAGATCGAAATCGCAGTACTCGTTGAATGCCACTATGTCACTGTCAAGGCTGTCTGCATACCTGTAGGTCGTCTCGATCGTTTCCCATGTATCTTCAGGAAATCCGACGACGTAGAAAGCCATTGTCAGGATGCCAAGACTTCTCAAGTATTCGATGCCGCCCTTCTGATCATCAAAGCTGCCCTTATGACTGCTGTAAGCATCAAGTATCTTCTTATCGCCTGACTCCACGCCAAAGCAGATAAGGAACAGTCCGGCCTCCTTCATGAGATCTACAGTCTCCCTGTCAAGACTGTCGAGCTTCGTCTCACAGATCCAGCGCACTTTGATGCCGGACTCTATGACCATTCTGCAGAACTCCTTTATCCTGTTCCTGTTGCATGTGAAGAACTGATCCCTGAACTGAATGACATCCGCACCGAGCGATGCAAGTGTCTTAAAGTCTTCAAACACCTTAGCGGCATCCCTCTCTTCATAATGGTCGTAGTATCTGACATAAGGACAGAACCTGCATCCCATCAGACATCCCCTGCTTGCCTGGAGTGTCAGGCGTACATTGTTGTAATCGTCAATATACTGTCTGTAATCCACAAGTGTGTAATCAGGACACGGCAGATCGTTCATATCAGCATCAGCGCCGTACACATACCTGTAGATATAAAGGTCCAAAGGCTCATCGATGACCACGTCGACATCCGTATTATCGTAGATCCAGTCCTTCATGACCCGGACAGCCTGCCCTGCGACCATCACGGTGCATCCGGGCGCATTCTTCTTGATCCGGTGTGCAACCTCAAGGTCACTCTTGAACGAAGCAGCAGTCGTCTTCACGATCGCCGTATCAAAGCTGCTGATATAGATCTTCGACAGTAATTCATCAGGAAGCATCTTACCTACTACGGCTTCAATGACCTCCACTTCATAATCCTCTGCCTGTTCAAGGATGGTGGCCGCAGTTATCAAGGGCAGATCCGGAAAGACATCATTACTGTGCAGTACGGTTCCGAACTCGCCCTGCGCGTCTGTATGTATGTTGATGCCGTAAAAAGGTCTGACCAAAATGAACTTCTCAGCCATATCCACATCCTTCTCAAATATATTTATATACTAAATTGTATCGCGGTTAGCACGATGATACAATTAACTACATATTAACAACAAGGAAACAATCTTTTATGAAGATACTGATAACCGGTTCTACTGGATTTGTGGGACATAAGCTGATGCAGACGGTTGAAGGAGCAGTAAGCTCACCTTCACTGCGCGGCATGGATCAGGATGCGGTTACAAGGATGATCGATGACATCTCTCCTGATGCTATCGTTCACACAGCAGCGATCTCAGATATCGGGACATGCGAGAGAGATCCTGATGCATCACACCTTGCAAACGTCGTTATCCCCACTTACCTGGCACGTGCGTCACGTGGCCGCAAGCTCATCTGCTTCAGCTCCGATCAGGTGTACAGTGCATCTTCTTCTGAAGGCCCGTACACGGAATCAGATACTGCCCCCGGCAACACCTACGCGCGCCACAAGCTCGAAATGGAAGAGCGTGTTCTGGACATTGATCCTGATGCCGTCATGCTTAGGGCCGAATGGATGTATGATCTGGGCAGCACTCGAGCAAATTATCTGGATCTGGTGATGTCTGCGAAAGATCAGCTGAACTTCAGCAGCAGTGAGTTTCGCGGTGTGACTTATCTGGCGGAAGTTTGCGAGAGTATCCCCGCGGTGATCAGGCTCCCGGGCGGCGCTTATAATTACGGAAGTGAGACTGACATGTCCATATATGACGTGACGCGTGAGTTTACAAGTTACATCGGCAGGGATATCAGGATCAACGACTGTGAGCCTTCCCACAACTTATGGATGGACTGTTCCAAAGCAGCAGATCTTGGAGTCAGGTTCTCAAGCGTCCTTGATGGTCTCAAGCGCTGCGCAGACGACTACGGATTGTCTTAATTATCGCTGTACGCCACGTAATCCCCGTCGATCATAACGACCAGCAAATGCGGGCGGTGTTCATTGCCGTTGTTATACAATTCATAGAACGTGCCACCCTGGTGCTGCTCCCTGACCTCTCTCGGAAGATAGAACGGCAGATCTTCTGTCACTGTCTTAATCCCTTCTTCCTCCAGCTTCGCTCTCAGCTCATCAGCATACCCTGAAGGCGCCATAAACCCCACGAAAGTATACCCGTTCCCCTGCATGATGCTCGGCATGAACTCATAAGTATAATCAGTCGCCCCCGCAGGGATCTCCTCTACGAAACCATCTCTATGGGGACTGTACCTCCCCGTATATAGCCTGTCAAACTTAAACTGCCACGCGAAAGGCGACACGAGCGGACACCCGATATTGACTAACACGGCAGCAACAATAAACACCGCGATAAACTGTCCGATCCCCGGGCCCTTAGGCTTCTTCCTCCCTATCCTCACGAGTCTTATTATCCCGAATATCATGGCGAAAAGTGTTGCTAACAGGAAAGTTGCCGCGCATGTCAACAGGAACCCGATGAGGGCGAGAGACATTATGACGAGGATTATTATCGTCAGGACTATGTAAGCTTTGTTAGTCTTCGTTTGCATAGGTATATGATATCACGATTATGATGTAATCCAAATAAAAGAGAGATCTTGGATAGAAGAGACTGAATAACCGGTGCACTTTTCTGAATGCGCAGGAGATCGCTCAAGGTAGTGTGCACTACATTGAGCATTTTACTGAGCACGCAGCAGATCGCTCAAGGTAATGTGCATTACATTGAGCACTTTACTGAGCACGCAGCAGATCGCTCAAGGTAGTGTGCATTACATTGAGCACTTTACTGAGCACGCAGCAGATCGCTCAAGGTAATGTGCATTACATTGAGCACTTTACTGAGCACGTAGGTTTTGATCAAACCTAAAATACTGATCAACCCTGTCCCCACTGTCACGAACCCGACATGACCCGGCACGCCCCCGGTACTCTTCTCCTTCGCTCAAGTCACTCCACACCCCAGTCACTCCCCGCGGCGCGAAGGACAATTTTCCGGGGATCTTTGGAGCCGAGCGGCAAAAAAGAAACGCAAATGTGTTGCACACATTTGCGTCTTATCATGCGAGCGACTGTCCCCGGAAACATTGTCCGGAGCGCCGGAAGCTCCTCTTACTTCTTCAACTCAACCGCCCTTTTCGCCTTCTCCGCGACTCCCTCAGCTGTCAGTCCAAAGTACTCCAGCACCTCGGAAGCCTTGCCGCTCCTGCCGAAGACATCATCGACGCCATGCCTCAATACAGGCACGGGACACTCAGCACTGAGCAGCTCGCAGACCGCGCCGCCAAGGCCGCCAACGACATTGTGCTCTTCGACTGTAACGACACAGCCCGTTTTCGATGCCGACTTAACGATCAGCTCATTATCCAGCGGCTTGACTGTATGGATATCGATAACTTCTGCAGATATTCCGGAAGCACTAAGCAATTCTGCAGCACCCAAAGACAGCTGAACGCCGAGTCCCGTTGCAACTATCGTCACATCAGTTCCTTCCTTAAGGACTGCGCCCTTGCCGAGTTCAAACTTGTAACCGGATACTCCCTCCGTAACAACGTCAACAGGTGATCTGCCGAGACGGAGATATGCAGGGCCGTTATAGTTGATAAGAGCCTCAACTGCTGCTCTCATCTCATAAGCATCGCAGGGGTTGACCACGACCATCCCGGGGATCGCACGCATCAGCGCCAGGTCCTCGATCATCTGGTGTGTCGCGCCGTCCTCACCTACCGATACGCCGCCGTGCGATCCTACGCAAACGACATTGAGGTGCGGATATGCGATGGAGTTACGAACCTGTTCATAAGCTCTTCCTGCCGCAAAGATCGCAAATGTATTCGTGAACGGCTTAAGGCCTGCCGTTGACATGCCTGCCGCGATCGCCGTCATGTTCGCTTCCGCGATGCCGCAGTCGAAGAACCTGTCGGGATAAGCGGCTGCAAAGCCTTTGGTCATTGTTGCTGCTGCAAGGTCTGCATCGAGGACTACCAGCTGCGGATAACGCTCTGCCAGTTCACAAAGTGCCTCACCATATGCTGCACGTGTTGCTTTCTTGTCCATATCTTATCCCTCCGTCACACCAAGGCTTGCAAGGTGTTCTTTAAGTTCTTTGACAGCTGTCTCATACTGTTCGTCATCCGGTGCCTTGCCGTGCCATCCGGCATTGTTCTCCATGAAGCTTACGCCCTTACCCTTGGTGGTGGAGAGCAATACCACTGACGGCTTGTCCGTGCATGCACGGGCATCAGCCATTGACTTACCCAGAGCGTCGAAGTCATGGCCGTCACACTTAATGACATTCCATCCAAACGCCTCGAACTTCTTGTCCAGCGGCTCTGACGGCATTACATCAGCCGTCTTGCCGTCGATCTGCAGTCCGTTGACATCAACGAATGCAAGGAGGTTGCTAAGGTGCCATTTCGAGGCTGCCATAGCTGCCTCCCAGACCTGTCCTTCAGCGATCTCGCCGTCACCGAGCATTGCATAGACGCGGTAGTTCCGCTTATTAACGTGTGTTGCAAGCGCCATGCCGACAGCAGCGCTTATGCCCTGTCCGAGCGAGCCGGTCGACATATCGACGCCTCTGACATTGACCATGTCAGGATGTCCTGAATAATGTGCCTTGATCGAGCGGAACAAAGAGATGTCTTCCACCGGGAAGAAACCCTTCAGTGCCAGAACGGAATAAAGCGCCGGAGAACAGTGTCCCTTGGAGAGGACGAACCTGTCTCTGTCCGGATCCTGAGGATCGTCAACAGATACGTTCATCTCGTCAAAATACAATTTGATAAGTGTATCCACGCAGGATAAAGATCCGCCGGGATGACCGGATTTTGCCGTGTGGACGGCTTCCAGGATCAAAAGTCTTGCTTTGGTCGCCAGGATCTCAAGTTCATGTGCATTCATAAGTTCACCCCTGTCCGTAATAGGCATTAGCGCCGTGCTTGCGAAGATAATGTTTGTCCAGCAGCGTCTGCTGCATGTCCGTGTGCGAAGGATCAAGCATCAGCGCATGATAGTCCATGAACGCCACTTCTTCCATAACGACTGCGTTATGAACGGCATTCATGGGGTCTGTCCCCCACACGAAAGGCCCATGCGAGTACACGAGTACGCCCGGCACCGCATCAGGATCCTTATCCTTGAACGTCTCGATTATAACATTACCTGTCTCAAGTTCATACTCGCCCTTGATCTCTTCATCGGTCATGGGGCGCGTACACGGTATATCGCCATAGAAATAGTCGCCCTGCGTGGTTCCCATCGCGGGGATCGCCTTGCCGGCCTGGGCGAAAGAAGTCGCCCATCTCGAGTGCGTGTGTACCACTCCCCCGATGTTCGGGAAAGCCCTGTACAGGGCGCAGTGCGTAGCAGTATCACTTGACGGCTTCCACTTGCCTTCAACGACTTTGCCGTTCATGTCGACTACGACCATATCATCAGGCGCCATGTTATCGTATTCAACGCCTGAAGGCTTGATCACGACAAGGCCCGCCTCACGGTCGATGCCGCTTACATTTCCCCATGTGAATGTGACTAGCCCGTATTTGGGAAGCAGGAGATTTGCGTCACAGACAAGTTTCTTAAGTTCTTCCAGCATATCAGAGTACCTCCGTTGCGATCTTCTCCATGGGAAGCGCATTACAGTAGTCACGCAGGAACTTCGCAAATCCTTCGATCTCATTCCTGTCTGCCATGACCGTAGAGCATGACGCACCTGCAAATACCTTGTAATCAAGGAAATCAGGAAGTGTCATTCCCTCATCCTTATTGATCAGGTAAGCGCCCAGCAGTGCCATGCCGTAAGGGCCTCCCTCGCCTGCCGTCTCCATGACGGATACGGGGGCGTTAACGGCTGCGCTCAAGATCTTCTGGCCGATCACGGGAGTCTTGAAGAATCCGCCGTGACCTAAGAGCTTATCGATCGCAACCTGCTCTTCTCTCTGAAGGATATCCATTCCGATCTTGAGCGTGGCAAGAGCGGAATAGAGATGCGTTCTCATGAAGTTGGCAAGAGTGAAGCTGCAGTTCTGCCTGCGTGCGAACACGGGTCTTCCTGAATCGAGATCCGTTACACCCTCGCCCGAGAAATAATTATACGACATAAGTCCGCCACAGTCAGCATCACCTTCTGCGGCAACCGTAAACAGCTTTGTAAAGAGTTCTCCCTTGGATACATCGATGCCCATCAATGATGCAAACTCTCCAAAGAGGTTTACCCATGCATTGATGTCAGATGTGCAGTTATTGCAGTGGACCATGGCAACAGGAGAACCGTCAGGCGTTGTTACCATGTCGATCTCACGGTGCACGCCCAGGGGGTGATCCGTTACGATCATGGCAAAGTCAGAAGTACCAGCACTGACGTTGCCTGTCCTGACGCGTACTGAATTAGTTGCGACCATGCCCGTTCCTGCGTCGCCCTCGCAAGGTGCCAGAGGGATACCGGCCTTAAGGTCGCCTTCAGGATCGAGGAACAGTGCTCCCTCTTCCGTAAGAACGCCTGCATCAGCTCCGGCGGGTACGACCTTTGGAAGGATGTCCCTTAAGTTAACGCCTGTCAGGTCCTTGAACTTATCTATCATCGTCTGATCATAATCGCAGACGGAACTGTCGATCGGGAACATGCCGGAGGCTTCGCCGACGCCCATCACTTTCGAGCCGGATAAGCGCCAGTGGATGTAGCCTGCAAGTGTCGTGAGGAACGCGATGTCGCCCACGTGATCTTCCTTGTTCAGCATCGCCTGGTACAGATGCGCGATGCTCCATCTCTGAGGGATGTTGAAGCCGAAGAGGTCAGTGAGCTTCTCAGCAGCCTCGCCCGTTATGGTGTTGCGCCATGTGCGGAATTCCGCCAGCTGTTTCCCGTCCTTATCGAAAGGAAGATAACCGTGCATCATGGCTGAGATACCGATCGCTCCGACTGTCGTAAGCGTTTGTCCGAACTTCTCCTTCACATCAGCCTTGAGGTTTGCAAAACATGTCTGAAGTCCCTTGTGGATCATGTCTGAAGAGTATGTCCAGATGCCGTCCACGAGCTGGTTTTCCCACTCAAAATCGCCTGATGCGACGGGTATGAACCTCTCATCGATCAGGACGGCCTTGATACGTGTAGAACCTAATTCAATTCCAAGTGCAGATCTTGTAAAATCCATCGTTTATCCTCCTGACAAAAATACAGAAGACTTAGGTTGGTGCATCCGCCGCTGAGGAGGTGACGGCAGGTGCATCAACCGTTACGTCTTCTTTATTACTTAAGTTTCCAGACAAGGTCCTTTACGAGGAGCTCGTCTTCCAGGCTCTCCGGAGTCGTATCCTTCGAGATATGTACAAATTCGATGTCCATGATGTTTGCCCAGTCGCGCATCATCTCAGCAGTTACGTCATAGGACAGTACCGTATGGTGTGCGCCGCCTGCAGTGATCCAGCACTCAACGCCCGTAAGAAGATCAGGCATTGCTCTCCACATTACTCTTGCAACGGGGAGATTAGGCATGGGCATGATGGGCTTGACGCACCTGATGTCCTGAACGATAAGACGGAGCCTGCCGCCCATGTCGATCAGGGAAGCTACGATGCCGTCGCCTTCCTTACCTTCGAAAACGAGTCTGGCGGGATCTTTTGCATTCATGCCGATACCGAGGTGATGTGTCTCGATCCTTGGCCTGCCTGCTGCCAGTGAGGGGCATACTTCCAGCATGTGGGCACCGAGTGAATACTCCTGTCCCTCTACGAGGTGATAAGTGTAGTCCTCCATGAATGCGGATGAGCCGTTGCCGCCTTCACCCATTGCCTTCATGATGGCAGTAAGGGCTGATACCTTCCAGTCACCTTCACCGCCGTATCCGTAGCCCTGAGCCATCAAATGCTGGGATGCTAGTCCCGGGAGCTGTTCCATTCCGTACAGGTCCTGGAAAGTATTTGAGAATGCCTTGCAGCCTTCACGGTCCATCATGTTCCTGATGGCGATCTCTTCCTTCGCCTGATAGCGGATCGCTTCGATGTTGTCGGTAGCGATGTCATAGGACGCCTTATAAGTCTCAACGAGTTCATCGATCTGATCATCCGTTACCTTGTCCATCTCTGCAACAAGATCGCCTACAGCCCATGTATTGACCTGCCAGCCGAGCTTGATCTGAGCCTCAACCTTATCGCCTTCGGTAACTGCGACCTCGCGCATGTTGTCACCGAATCTCATGACCTTCATGTCCCTGGATACGGCTGCACCGACTGCAGACTTCATCCAGTCTCCGAGCCTTTTATGTACCCTGGCATCAGTCCAGTGGCCTGCAATGACCTTGCGGGGCTTCCTTAAGCGTGCACCGATAAATCCGTGTTCACGGTCGCCGTGGGCTGCCTGGTTGAGGTTCATGAAGTCCATGTCGATCTCTTCGTTGGGGATCTCCACATTGTACTGTGTTGCCAGATGGCACCAGGGCTTATTAAGATCCCTGAGACCGTCGATCCACATCTTGGAAGGAGAGAATGTGTGACACCATGTGATGATGCCTGCGCATTCCGGTCTGTAATTAGCTTCACGTACCGTGTCAGTTACTTCCCTGTTGGTCTTTGCAGTGACCTTATAGACCACCTTGTAAGGAAGTACTTCAGAGAGCCTGGCAGCGATCTCGGAAGATCTCCTGTCTACTGTCTCGAGCACTTCATTGCCATAGAGGAACTGACTTCCTACAACAAGCCAAAATTCGTATTTCATTTAAGGCCTCCGGTAGAGTAGATTATTTCTTTGCTTTGTTCTTGCGCGACAGGATGATGCTCTGTACAAGCAGGAAGATGCACAGCATTGCAGCAACTGTGATGTTTGTCCACCAGGCCTCATCCAGACCGAGCGAAGCAACGATGATCTTGATCGTACTCATCGACAGAACACCGAAGAATGTGCCTGCGATGTTACCGACGCCGCCGGTCAGCATCGTGCCGCCGACGATGGAAGATGCGATCGCGTTCATCTCGGCACCTGATGCGTGAGAAGGAGAACCTGAACCGACGTGCATGAAGAATATATAACCGCCGATACCTGCAAGGAGTCCGCACATCAGGTGTGCAATGAACTTTGTACGCTTTACGTTGATACCGAGCATGTTGGCACTCTGGTTGTTGCCGCCTACCGCATAGAAGCTTCTTCCGATCTTTGTCCATCTCAGGAGAGCGAACAGGAGGATTACCAGGGCAATTGCAACTATGACGCCTATCTCAACATAAGCAGGTACGTAGTTACCCAGTCTGTTGGTAGATCCCATTCCGGGAACTTCGATCCTCTTCTCTTTAAGCACCTTGAAAGCCTCGTTCTCAACATTGAACTGCTTGGCATAGACGATCGTGGTCATGCCTTTCGCGAAGAAGAGTCCCGCGAGTGTGACTATGAACGGCTGAATGTCCAGATATGCAACGAGGAATCCCTGAACAAGTCCGAATCCGAGTCCGATGGCAAGTGCGATGAGCAGTGCGACCAGTGGACTTCCGGGGTTATCGTACTTATCAGGATAGAGTATATTCCTGTCGAGATATACGGCACAGCACATTGCAACAAGTGATGTTACCTGTCCTACGGAGATGTCGATGCCTCCGGTGATCATGACGAGTGTCATGCCGCATGACAGTATGATCATGTACGCATTCTCGTTAAGGATATTGAAGAACTGCTGCGGCTTGGCAAAACCTTCACCGAGGAATGCTACTGCGCATATGTACATTACCACAAATACTGCGATCGTAATGATGAGCAGAAGGTTTGTATCCGTAAGACCTGCTCTCTTCTTAAGCTTGGGGACCTGAGGTGTATTCGTATTCATTGTAAACAACATATCAGGACACCTCCTTCCCGACCTTTGAAGCAGTCAGTTTATTCTTGATCTGTGTCATCTTCTGACGGACGACAGGAGCACTTACAACGACAAGGATGATGACAACGATCGCCTTGTATGCAGGGATCTCAGTTGACTTGACATCATACTTCGTAAGAGTTGTAGTGAGCATCTGGATTACATAGGCACCGATTATCGATGCGGTGATGTTGAACTTACCTCCGCCCAGTGGGTTGCCGCCGAGAGCTACTGCGAGGATAACGTCCATCTCTATGTCTTTACCGATGTTGCTGTAATTGATAGTAGAGAGTCTGCTGACCTTGATGAATCCTGCAACGGCAACACACACACCAAGGATTATATAAGTGATGAGCTTTACAACCTGGGGGTTGATACCATTGAGTTTGGATGAGTTCGGATTGATACCGACAGACTGTGAGTAGAGTCTTAAGTTAGTGAACTTCAGCACAAGCGCGATGATGATCATGCAGACCGCTGCGATGAATACCGGTGTAGGTACCGGCATACCCGGGAAGTTATTTCCAAAGTAGGAGAACTCCTTGGAACACTCGGGTGAGATATTCATGATCTTATTCTCATTGATCCATCCTGCAATGGAACGTCCGGCCGTGAACATGATCAAGGTCGCGACCATCGGCTGTATCTTGAAGTAAGCAACGAGGACACCGTTGAACGCTCCGAAAAGCATCGATACGAGAACTGCAACGATGAATGCAACGAGTATCGAAGACTGGAGTTCAGTAGGTGCGGAATTGTCTCCGCAGAGAACTCTCATGACAACACTTCCTGCGATCGCGATGGTGGCGCCTACGGAGATATCCTGTCCGCCGGAAGCCGATGTAACAAGGGTCATTCCGATAGCAAGTATCGCAAGCTCCGAGCCGTAATCTATGACAGAGATGATATTGCCTGCAAGTACGTTGTTTCCGTCATTTGTCTCTTTGAGCGTGATATTGAAGAATGACGGATCAGCGATCAGATTAAACAATACGAGAGCCAGAAGGGCGATCAAAGGAATAATGATCTGTTTTGAGAAGATCTTGGCGATTATTCCGCCCGACGCCTGATTGGGCTTTAATAATTTCTGATTAGTCGACATCAGGATTCACCTCCAGCAATTGTTGCCATTATCTTATTCTGTGTCAGATCATCACCGGACAGTTCGCCTACGACCTTGCCGTCGCGCATTACGATGAGCCTTGAACATGTACGGAGCATCTCATCGATCTCGGAGGAGATGAACGTGACGCTCTTGCCTTCTGAAGCAAGCTTCAGGACGAGCTTCTGTATCTCTATCTTCGTTCCGATGTCGATACCTCTCGTAGGCTCGTCAAGGATAAGATAGATGGGATTTGCCAGGAGCCACCTAGCCAGGATAACCTTCTGCTGGTTGCCGCCTGAGAGCGATTTGATCGGAGTATCAGAAGAAGCAGTCTTGATATTGAGGAGCTTGATGTACTCATCAGCAAAGGCTTCTGCCTGCGATCTGGATATAGGTCTGAAGAATCCCTTCAATACCTGAAGAGCGAGGATGATATTCTCCCTTACTGACAGGTCGCCTACGATACCGTCGCGCTTTCTGTCCTCTGCAAGATAGAATATTCCGTGCTTCATTGCATCGAGCGGCTTATTGATCCTGATCTGCTTGCCGTCCATCTTTACGGTACCGCCCGTAACCTTGTCCGCACCGTAGATGGCACGTACACACTCGCTTCGGCCGGAACCCAAAAGACCCGTAAATCCGTTGACCTCACCCTTGTGGATCTGAAAATCGAAAGGCTTGATGCCGGTAGTTCCTGCAAGATCCTTAGCCTCATATACCGGGGTACTGTCGTAATCGACCTTATCAGCATCAGCTTCACCCTTGATGTCCGCCATGTCGTCCAAGTCCTTGCCGAGCATCTTGGATACGAGCTTAACTCTGGGAAGATCTTCGATTATATATTCACCGACCAGCTGACCGTCACGGAGTACGGTTATGCGGTCGCATACTTCATAAACCTGTTCAAGAAAATGTGTGACGAAGATTATGCCGACGCCCTTCTCCTTAAGTGAGAGCATCAACTTGAATAATTTCTCAACTTCCTGTTCGTCAAGCGAGGAAGTAGGTTCGTCCAGGATAAGGACTTTACATTCCATATCGACTGCACGTGCTATTGCTACCATCTGCTGAACAGC
>Ga0310691_10003292_pt1 | contig 19660 bp, 16 predicted proteins | sample 176DNAGHGlowgp2_FD_203887 | JGI IMG/M metagenome (GOLD analysis project Ga0310691, IMG submission 203887) | Sheep rumen microbial communities from Palmerston North, Manawatu-Wanganui, New Zealand - 1766 DNA GHGlow gp2 (v2) (version 2) | ecosystem: Host-associated > Mammals > Digestive system >...
CGGAAGGGATAAAACTATTAAACAAAAACTTTGATAACACGCCCATTCATACAAGGCGTGGATTAAGACGGCTAAAAAGAAAAGCGCTGGCTGCATTTTTTAAAGATTTTAATGGGTTTAAATACCTTGGATATATGACTTCAAACTTTCGTGAAATGCAAAAAGCGAAAGATGTGCGTTTGGATAAGCTTATGTGGCGAGTCGTTGCGGCAGGCGCACCCGTGTTTGACGAAAAGTTTGACCTGGCTGTTGCCTATATAGAAGGCGGTTCCACATACTATGTAAAAGATTTTGTGAATGCTACGGTAAAGAAGGTGTTTGTACATACCGACTACTCGCTCGCCGGTTATTCACGAAAACTTGATATGGAGTGTTATTCGTCTTTTGACAGGATCTATGCGGTTTCAGACAGTGTTAAGCGTTCTTTTCTTAAAGTTTATCCGGAACTGTTCGACAAGACCGATGTTTTTTCGAATCTGATAGATATTTCAGCAATAGAAAAGCGCTCTTTGGAACCCGGCGGATTTGATGACGGATTTGCAGGGATCAGAATACTGAGCATAGGAAGGCTTACGCAGGAAAAAGCTTTTGAGACAGCTGTCGACGCCATGGAAATGCTGGTAAGAAAAGGTTTAAATGCCAGATGGTATGTGTTCGGCGAAGGTGAACTGAGGGCAAAACTGGAAGACAGGATAAAGAATAAGGGACTTGAGGGCGTTTTCTTTTTGCCGGGGAACACCGATAATCCATACCCTTATCTTAAACAATGCGATATATATGTTCAGGCTTCAAGATATGAGGGTAAGAGTCTGGCCATTCAGGAAGCGAAAGTTTTAAAATGTCCGGTGATAGTGACGGACTGCGGCGGAAACCGTGAGCAGATCACGGACGGAGTCGATGGACTTATATGTGGTATAAATGCAAAGGATATGTGCGAAAAGATCGTTTCGATGTTATCAGATTTCGGAAAAGCACGGGAAATGGGTCTTAGGGCATACGAAAATATAAAAAGAGATTCACAAAGTTACGACCGTATCGAGGAACTGATCGGACGGCCGTGAAAGGGAAAAAACATGGAAAACAAATCCGGCAGAAAAGAAGTATTGATCATTATTCCGGCTTATAACGAAGCCAAAACAATAGAACCTGTTCTCGAGGCCCTCAAGAAGCCTGAAATATATTCGCTTTGTGATGTGCTCGTTATGAACGATGCATCCAAAGACGGGACGCAGTATCTTGTAAGAAAGCATGGCTTAAACTGCGTAACTCACGTTTTTAACTTAGGATACGGTTCCGGGCTTCAGGTTGGATACAAATATGCTTACAGACGCGGATACAAGTATGTTATTCAGATGGATTCTGACGGACAACATGATCCGTCCAATGTACTCAAGTTATATGAGACTCTTACCACACCGGATGCTTCGGGAGAATATCCGGATATTGTGATCGGATCGCGATTTGTAAAGGGAGCGGTATCATTTCCGGTTCCTGTCTCCAAAAAGATCGCTTTTGTACTGTTCAGAGCTATCATTAAGTGGGGAGGCAAACAAAAAGTCATGGACCCCACTTCGGGCCTTCAGGGACTTTCGAGAAGAACATTCTGGTATTATGCCAGGTATCAGCATTTTGATGACAAGTATCCCGACGCGAACATGCTGATGCAGATGCTGATGCTCGGTTACAAAGTAATGGAGATACCTGCGATCATGTATGCACGCACAGAAGGAAAGAGCATGCATTCCGGAATAATCAAGCCTTGTATTTATATGATCAGAATGGTATTTTCTCTATTGGCTGTATGGGCAAGAGTAAAACTGTTTAAGATTGATAACGGAGTGATTAATGAACAGAAAACCATCCAGAAAATGCAAGAAGATATTATTTAATCCGGCAAGTTTTGTTGAATCCACGGAGGATTTCAACAATCCTGATCGGGGTTGGTATCAGATCCATACGTTTAAACTCGGAGAGCCGGTTTCAATGACTGACAGGGAGTATACGCTCAACAATACTGACAGTCTTGCATTTCTAATGATCGATATAGGTGCTTACAAAGACAAACTGCTTGATGATATCGCGATCGAGGGGCTTAACACGATATTTTCTTTTTTCAGGAATTATCGTCTCGATATGATCGTAAGAGTAGTTTATGACACAGTGGGTGATTGTTTGCGTACCGAACCGGACGATGAAGAAATAATAATCCGACACATAGATCAGCTCGTTGATGTCATGGAACAATACAAGGATAGGATATTTGTGTATCAGGGCCTACTTATCGGTAACTGGGGTGAGATGCATTCTTCTAAATTTCTGTCCCCTGCAAGACTTCAGAGATTGTCCGCAGGACTTGTGGAAAGGATTAATGATACGGCATATTTGGCCGTAAGACGTCCCGCGTATGTACGTATAATGTTCCCCGAAGGACAGGATCTTATACAGAACAAGGTGGGAATTTTCGATGATGCCATTCTTGCATCACCCACACACCTTGGAACATTCGGTGAGAAACCGGCCAAGGAGGTGCGACGTGAGAACTCATGGCTTCCTAAGGATGAGTTAAACTACGTATCCGCACTATGCGACAGGGTACCCTACGGAGGAGAGGCTTTATGGAATGATGAGAAAGATTCAATCCATGAGGCGAGAAGTTCCGTGAAAGGTATGGCCGGTTATTTTGCCAATCTGCACGTTACATATCTTAACAGGGTACATGACGTGAAATTTATAGAAAACCTCACCAATATGAGATACAAGGGGCACGGTATTTATCATGGCATGAACGGCTTTGATTATATGTCGAGGCACCTGGGGTACAGGTTGGTGTTAAGGGATGTCAGATGTCGTGTTGTTAACAGCGACAGAGAACAGTTAAGATGGGATATCACGGTCGAAAATGTTGGATTTGCGCGCGCATTTTTTGAAGCGGGTTGCGTAATGGATACTTTTGACGAATATGGAAGCAGTGTCCGTTTCGAGGTAAGTGAATGGTTTGATTTAAAACAGGTTCCCGCAGGCGGCAAGCATACATTTGTGTGCATGACACCTTTTGTGACCGGTGCCGCATATTTGAGATTTTATAAGGCATCTACCGGACAGGCTGTTTATTTTGCAAACAAAAGGTGCAATAGAGTCGGATCTGAACTTTATCTCGGGAATGTGATAATCAAGTAGCTTATATGGGAAGGAATACCGATAATTCAACAAACTTAACAGATGATGAAGCAAAGTATTTAAAACTCCTCGGACGTACTTTGCTCGAAGGACCCTTTGCTGTCGATGATGATGGCAGGAGGCTCATAACCACCAATGCGGTCAAAAGCGGAGTTTTTACTTTGTTTTATCATGACAGCTACAGAGGAGTAAAGAGTGGATTCGAGGAATATATGGTAAAGTGTGCCGATTCTGCATCACTGCATTACGATACCATGCTTAAAACACTTCGCGAAGTCACTGACCTTCTTGAGGCTGACGGCGTCGAGACGGTTCTTTTAAAAGGGCCGGCACTTTCCGAATTCTATCCTAAGCCGGAGCTAAGGCAGTTTTCGGACATAGATCTTTATCTTAAAGAAAGAAACCTGGCGGCACGTTCGGTAAGGGTTCTTACGGAGAGGGGATATGACTATCTTTCTGAAAAAGAGCATCCTCATCATCTGTCGTTCAGATCCCCGAATGGAGTACTTATCGAACTTCATACAGATGTCATAAGGCCGTTAAATCCGCGAAAAGACGGTATCATTCGGGAACTTTTCAAAGAGGCCTGTTCGTATACCGTTCCTGCGAATATAGGCAACAGCGTGTACGAAGTTTTTGATAAACCGCTTTTTGCACTTCATGTTCTTTTGCATTCTCTTGAACATTATATGGGCGCGGGAATGGGTATGAAGTTGATCTGTGACAACCTTGTAATGCTTAATGCACTCGACGATGAAGGTCTCGAAGAATATCTGTATTACATCGATGCTCTTGGTATAAGAGGCTTTCTTGTAACAATAGTTCAATGTGCATATCGCTATATGGATCTCGATTCGAATAAGACACTTAAGATCACGGGGGGCAAAAAGGGTAAATGTGACGAGTGCATAAGCGCACAGTTCATAAAAGAATGTTTACAGGCGGGAAGATTCGGCGAAACCTCAAGGGCCCGGGTCGTTGGAAATGAATCTCCGGGACTTTGCGGGATGATAAGGCAGGTTGACAGAGCTTCTTATGAAAATTGGCCGAATGCTTATAGAATGGCTGTGATTCGGCCGATATTGTGGGTGATGGCGATCGTTCGGTTTATTGGTAACAACAAAAAACTTCGTGGGGTTAAAACTTCCGAAGTTATCAAAAATGCAAGGGAACGCGGAAAAATTGTCAAAAGTATGAACCTTTGGAAATAAACTTATTGTCTTATTATATGTAAGAATGTTTTTAATAATTCGTTATTATTTTGTCAAACAACTTTTTTATTTTTATATTTATGATATAATTAATAATGATCTGTCTTGACAAACTCACAATCAGGTATTTGAGGAGAGGTGTTTTATGAAAGATTATACAAGACCTGTGATAATTGAAAGCAATGATATGTTTGAAGGAGTATTTGCGCTCGAGAGCGGTTCACCTCCGAATATCTGGGGTTGGGTTAAATGGACAAACCAGAATTCCGGTTCTCATTCCGACCTCGAAGTTTATGTACAGGTGGCAAGTATTACTGCCGAGTATGTTAAGGTTACTCTTACCTGGGTAGGCAAGGGAGAACTTAAGGTGGGCGGTTTTTCGGGTCCGTATACAAATGCGTATCAGTCGGGCAATTCAATAGTTTTCGAAAGACAGGGCCATGTTAATGCCAATGAAACTTTCGGTTTCGGTTTTAACAATGTAGTCTTTACCGATACCGGTGATGGACATATAGATCCCGATCATAAAGGCTCGTATTACGCATCGGGAACCAAAATTGGTGAAGAGGCATATGAATTTGTGGTTGATGTACAATGTTCATAGGATGTGTATATGCAAACGCTCCGCTTTTGCGGAGCGTTTTTCTTTTAGATCCCAAACGGGTAGAAATGCTTTTTTACAAAAAGAACGGATAATACTATAATGATATTTGTCAACATCGCGGCATTATATACCTGATGCCTCGAAAACTGTCGAATTCGGAGACATGACAAGGTGACTGAACGATCAAACAGGCAGGTGACGCCTGAAAAAAAAGAAATTAAGAAAGATCTTAAGAAAACATTTTCCGTCTATGCTACACGGTACAAATGGATTTTTTCGTATGCGAGAAGACACCTTTGGTCCATCATCATATATACTCTTGTCGGCATGACGAGCGCGGTAACGTTTCTTCTTACAAGCCTTGTATCGAGGGATCTTGTTGATATCATTACGGGGCACAGGACCGGTGAACTTGTTACCAAGTTTTTGATGATGATAGGGATCCAGCTTGTTACTGTCGCTGTTAACAACATTTCTATGTATATAAACGGTATCTTAAGCCTTAAGGTAGAAAATGAGATAAAGGCGGATATATACGACAAGATAATGATAACGGACTGGGAATCTCTGTCGGATTATCATTCGGGAAATCTGATTTCAAGGTGGGCGGGTGATTCCGCAGCAGTTGCCGGCGGACTTTTAAACACAATACCCAATGCCCTTATCGCATTGCTCAGATTTGTCCTTGCTCTTTTAACAGTTGTCAAAAATGATTACACCTTTGCAATTTTTGCGCTGTTAAGCGTTCCGTTAAGCTTTATTGTTTCAAGACGAAACCTTGAAAGGCTTCGTAACAGCAATCTCGGTCTGATAGAGGTGAGCGCGCGCATGAGTTCGTTTACCCAGGAATCGTTTTCGGATATACAAAATGTCAAAGCGCTCGACATGATCAGGTTATATTCACGAAAATTAAGAAACCTGCAAAAAGAAACAATGACGCAGCGGATCAAATATCAGAGAACGGTAGTTTTAAACTCGCTTATTCTAACGCTCGTCAGCCAGCTCGTAACCTATTCCACTTATGGCTGGGGTGTATACAGGGTTTGGACCGGTGTTATTACCTATGGTTCGATGACGATGTTTTTGGCTCTTTCGACATCGCTTTCTTCGACCGCACAGTCGCTGATCGGTGTGGTTCCTGCCATGATAGGCGTAAGCAACAGCGCAGGCAGATTGATGGAAGTGCTGGAACTTAAAAGAGAAGACTATTCGCATTACGAAGAGGTCGGAGAATTTCTTGAAAAGAACAGAGAAGACGGCATTGCCATTCGTCTTGACAAGACATGTTTTTCGTATAAACGAGGTAATGAAGTATTAGAAGATGTCTCATTTGAGGCCTTGCCCCGTGAGACCGTCGGAATAGTTGGCCCTTCCGGAGAAGGCAAGACCACAATGTTAAGGCTGTTTCTTTCCATAATAAATCCCACAGGAGGATGTGCTATCGCTAAGGGGATGACAACCGGTGAGGAGATCTTTCTTTCGGCATCGTCAAGACGACTTTTTGCCTATGTCCCGCAGGGAAATACTCTGTTTGCAGCATCGATAGCTGAAAATATGCGCAATGTCAAAGAAGATGCAACCGATGACGAGATAATAGAAGCACTCAAAACAGCCTGCGCATGGGATTTTGTATCAAAACTTCCGGATGGTATAAATACGGTGTTAAAAGAACGCGGAGGCGGTCTTTCGGAAGGGCAGTGTCAGAGGTTGTCGATCGCGAGAGCGCTTATCAGAAAATCTCCGATACTTTTGCTTGATGAGGCTACATCGGCACTTGATATCAATACCCAGAAAGCAGTTCTTAATAATATAATGCACGATGATTATCCGCGTACATGTATAGTTACAACGCATCGTACCGAGGTAATGGAGGCTTGTACTGCCATATATGAAATATCGGACAAAAAGTTAACAAGAACAAACACTTTTTGTGCCGAGACATAAATGTGCGTTTTTGTTTCGCGGTGATGAACGGGATGCATATATGTGGGCACAATATGGAGAATATAAAATATTATGGATAATATGGGCAATCCCCTGATAAGTATATATGTTCCCTGTCATAACGGAGAGCAGTATCTTGCTAGATGTCTTGACAGTATTCTCGCTCAGATCTTTCGCAATTTTGAAGTGATCGTTATCGACAACCTTTCGACAGACAACAGTCTGTCGGTCGCACAGTCATATGCCGGCAGAGATTCCCGTATCAGGATCGAAAAGTGTGAAAGACCGGGTCTTTCTGCAGTCAGAAACGAAGCGCTTAAATATGTGCGCGGAGAGTGGATCACGAGCGTTGACTGTGACGATGAGATTTCCAAAAGATATCTTTCGGTCCTTATCTCGGAAGCGATGTCATCGGGAGCCGACATGGTGATGGGAGGAACCGTGTGTATAAATGAAAACCGCGGTACAAAGCGCTATACACACGTTCCCGACAAGACCTTTGAAGATGCTGAAACTGCGGAGATGTTCTTTTTACGACAGGGAAAGCGCATGAATCACATCTGGGGAAAACTGTACAGAAAAGAATTGTTTGATAAAATCCGTTTTCCCGAGGGTAAAGGTTATGAAGATCTTGCCGTGATGCCGTATATTCTTAAAAGGGCCGCAGGAGTAAGACTTGTGGATGAGCCTCTTTATTATTACTATATACATTCGGATTCGATAACGGGAAGATGCTTTTTGCCTTGCGATCTGGACGGACTTTATCACAGGCTTGATGTTTCAAAAATGATCGGGACGGATTTTCCGCAGCTTACTGAATTTGCCGATGACTGTGTCCTTGATTTTTCTTTTTACCTGCTTGGCAGGATATCGGATGCCGGATATAAAAAGTATCGGAAAGAAGCGGAGGTTGTCGTGGACGCAATAAAAAAAGCAGCCAAAACAGCTGCTTTCGATAACCGGGCATACCGACCGGCGGTATTTCTTGTAAGGTTTTTGCCCCGCGTTGCGGGGAAACTGTTTTCAATCTATTCATCGCGCCGATAAACCGCGTCCATGGCGCATACCGCTGCTTCGGGAGTTGGTGTGCATCCCAGAATGCCGCACTTTACGGATTTTTCCGTTTGGGTGCAAATATCGAGAACGTCTCTTGAAAGCGACTCGGTCCACATTGGCGTGATACATCTTGATAGGAGTTTTAATATGCACTCAGCTCCCGAAACAGCCTTAAATTCGTTGTGATCGAGTCTTTTAAGAAACAGTATCGCCCGTACGGGATATGTATTGTTGTCGGATATTCCGGATGTACCGCACCATGGCGTACCGTATGACATTATTTGGTCGCCTTCGGGTTTTAAGAGATTGAGATCTCCGTTGATAACCGGCGTGCCGTATACACTTTCCCATAGAGCAGCATGTGTTGACTTGCCGACTCCGGACTGTGCGGAAAAAAGAACAAGCTCCCCGTCATAAAGCACAGAGGAACTGTGAAGCATAACGGCGCCTTTTTTAAGTGACATCAGTAAAAACGGCGTTCTGATCGCAAGGTATATTTCTTTTTTTAATTTATCGTCATAAGGCGGAAGGGCAAATATATTTGCTTCTTTAAAGGATTTATCGATATGTATCTCTTTAACCCGTTCCATTTCGGGATACATAAGTATGTAGGTCTTACCCGTATCTATGATGGTGACTTCTGAATTCCTTAACAGTACCGTTCCGTTCTCGGTATATGCGGGAAGTCCTATACGGAAGCGTATCGTGATATCGCAGGATGAAAGTCCTTCGTGCTTATAGGGTATAAAATCGGGATAGAGAATATCTTCCTCACTTTTAATACGTATACCGATACCTGCGATCATAAGGTCCGTATTTATGGGAAGATCTCTTCCGACGGGCTCGTCATCATCGATGATCAGCCCGAGAGCTTTGAGGTGAGCCAGAAATGAATAGACGTCTCCGGTAACTTCGGCGGCATCGTTTCTGTCGGGTGCATATTTTTCAAGTACAAGGCGCATAAGATGTTCTTCGGACATCTCATCTCTGAGCGTCTCCCATATAAATATACCCGTATCGTTTACCGATACGGCTTTTCTAAGGTCGGCATTTGCCTGACCGGTAGGGATGAGAAAATGCTCACCCGATATGTTTGCATGTACAAAAAGTTCGTTTCGTTTCATAAGCATATTATAAGACAAAACGAAATACTTAAAAAGGACAATTTGGACACTATGGATGTAGCCGGATTATTAAAAGAAGGACAGACCGTTCAGTTTCATCCAAGCGGCAACAGTATGTTTCCGCTCTTTTCCGATGCATCCGATTATGCGATAGTAAAGCCCGCTTCCGGGGAACTCAAAAAGCTCGATGTCGCGGTATACAGAAACAACGACGGTATATTGGTGATCCACAGGATCGCACGGGTACGGGAGGAAGGTTTATATTTTGTCGGTGACAGACAGACCGCTCTGGAAGGGCCGCTCTCACCCGATCGCGTTTACGGTGTCATGACGCACTATATCAAGAAGGGTAAAAAGCACTCGGTACGCTCCCCTTTCTATATTCTCTACAGCGCTGTCTGGCTGATGTTAAGGCCTGTAAGACAACGCCTCTTTGATATCGCTCATTTTATTTTCAGACGGAACAGGAAGCGTTAGTAAAACGATTAAGTATGCTATTTTACTGGATTTTTTGCATATTCATTTTTTGATTCGCTTTTAAAAAGTAAAATGTCACAAAAAATCACATGGAAAAATATGGATTATGTACAAAAATGTTATTCATTAACATGAAAAAGTAAAAAAAGTATTGCGAAATGTCAAAAAATAAGTTACCCTAAAGTAGCGAAAACGATTAAGTGAGAAATCATAGACTATAACTACGGGTGACGCAATGAAATCTTTTTGGCAAAACACATGGAAACACAGAGCACATGTAATACTTGCACTTCCTGTTTTTCTGGTACTCTTTTTTATAATGTATGTACCCATGGGCGGTCTTGTTCTTGCATTTAAGACTTTCGATTATTCCAAGGGAATATGGGCAAGCCCCTGGTGCGGACTTGATAATTTCAAATTCCTTATCGCATCCAAGAGCACTTTCATCACAATGACACGTAATACGATACTGTATTACATAGTGTTCACATCTATAGGGACTTTCTTAAATGTTGTTCTGGCGATTGCCATCGATCAGCTGTTCTTTAAAAGAGCCGGCAAGGTAATGCAGACCATAATGATCATCCCGGTCTTCGTATCATATGCTGCGGTTCAGTTTATTGTATATGCATTCTTAAGCACAGACACCGGAATACTTAACAATACATTCGGAATGACCACAAGATTTTACACCAACGCAAATCTCTGGCCCTACATCTTAACGATCGTTAAGATATGGAAAGATACCGGTTACGGCTCGGTTCTTTATATGTCGGTTCTTGCGGGTATTGATTCCGAACTTTACGAAGCCGCCGAGATCGACGGTGCGGGAAGATGGAAGAGAATACTTCACATCACGCTTCCGAGCATGGTTCCCATGATCACGGTTATGCTGCTTCTTTCGGTAGGTAATGTGATGAGATCCGATACCGGTCTTTTCTATCAGATCACCAGGGATAGTGGAATACTGTATCCTACCACACAGGTTATCGATTCATATGTACTGCATGCGATATTCTCGAGTTCAAACTTCGGATTTACGGCTGCGACGTCGTTCTTCCAGTCAATTGTGGGACTGTTGATGATGCTTTTCGCGAACTGGATGGTACGCAAGATCCAGCCCGAGAATGCGCTGTTTTAGGAGGGAATTATGGCTAAGATTAACAAGAACGCGGACATAGCTCCTTCAAGACACGAAAAAAAGACTTTCGGACAATACATACTGTTGCTTATCCTTCTGATCGTTACGATCCTGATGGCAACACCCATATATCTTACGATCGTGGCTGCTTTTACGGATGAGACATATATCGTACAGAACGGATTTAAGTTCTTCCCCGAAAAATGGTCATTAAACGGTATGCATGCCGTTTTAAGATACGGTAAACAGCTCGGAACCTCATACGGTGTTACGATCTTCGTAACGCTCGTCGGTACGGCTTTGGGACTTCTCATAATGAGTATGTTCGCTTATGCCATCAGCCGTAAAGATTTCAGGATGTCGAAGTTTTTATCGGTATTTTTGCTCATCCCGATGCTCTTTAACGGCGGACAGTTGTCGGGATATATAGTTTTCACAAACTATTATCACTTAAAAGATTCGCTTCTGTTGCTGATATTCCCTTTGTGTGTCAGCACCATGAACGTAATAATCTTAAGAACTTATATCGTAAACAGTATACCCGATGAGCTTATGGAAGCAGCCAAGATAGACGGCGCGGGAGAATACAGAACATTCTTCCAGATCACGCTTCCGCTTCTCAAACCCTCACTGGCAGCGGTCGGATTTATGATGGCTACGGCATACTGGAACGATTGGCAGAACGCTCTCCTTTATATCGATTCAAACAGTAAAAAGCCCTTGCAGCTCTTACTTGTAAAGATTCAGAAGAGTATCGCATTCCTGCTCAGCAACTCAAACGTTCCCGCGTCTGCAAGAGCGGCACTCGGAGGAACGATACCTCAGTATTCGGCCACGATGGCTACGGTTTTGGTCGTTATCGGACCTATCATGATCGCATATCCTTTCTTCCAGAAGTACTTTATAAAGGGTCTGACGGTCGGATCGGTAAAGGGCTGATATCAATTCATTCACTATGATATTCAGGGCATAGCATGGTGCGTGCCTTAGGATATACAAAATCTTTAGGGAGGTTTTTATTATGAAAAAACTCAACAAAATTGTTGCTGTTGTTTTAGCAGCTGCAATGAGCGTTTCCCTTCTTGCCTGCGGCGGTGACAAGCCTGCAGCAAACAACGGCGGCAATGCAAGCGGAGACAAAGTAACGATCAATGTTTACAGAAGATGTTTCAACCTTGAAACACCCGACGAAGCACAGATCAAAAAGGTAGAAGATGCGATCAACGAATACATCGCTGACAAGATCAATGTTCAGATCAAGTTAAACGATATCGCAAGTGAATACGAAGACAAGGTTAACCTTGCACTTACAAACAAAGAGATCGACCTTCTCTGGACCGCTTCATGGGAAAGTGTAATCGGAACAAAGGATCTTTATGCTAAAAATGCGGTATATGATATCACCGATCTTCTTCCCGGTTCAAAAGTTTACGAATCAATGGATGCTAAGCAGTGGGAAGCTTCCAAGTACGACGGAAAGAACTACTTCATCCCCGTTTACAAGGACAACGTAGAAGGTTATGACTTCATGTTCCGTCAGGAACTCGTTGACAAGTATGGTTGGGATGTTTCCAAGGTTAGCAAATTACAGGACCTTGAGCCCATGCTTGCAGATGCTAAGTCCGAAGGACTTAAGTATCCCTTCCTTACCCAGAGAACAGCAATGTTCTACAGATGGTACATCGACAGCTTTGATTTCTTCACAGGCGATGCTACCTCTAACTTTGTAGCAGTTGACAGAAAGACCAACGAAGTAGTTGATACCATTCTTACACCCGAATACAAAGAATTCTGTACTCTTATGTGCAAATGGGCAGAAGAAGGCTACATCTCAGAAGACGAAGTAACCAAGACAACCACAGATGCAACAACCCAGACTCAGGATTGGGCAATCTCATGGTGGACAGACATTCCCAACAATGACGAAGCTGACAGCCGTTACAAACAGGACGTTACCCTTCAGACAGCTACCAAGAGATATCTCCACACCGATTCAATGCTTGGTTCCTGCTACTGTATCGCAGCTACCACAACACCCGAGAAGGCTCAGGCAGCTCTTGACTTCCTTGGACTTCTTTACACCGATTCCAAGCTTGCAGATCTTTACTGCTATGGTATCGAAGGTGAAGACTACACACGTGATGAAAACGGTCTTGTAATTCCCGGTTCCGAGAAGTACAACCACTCCATGTGGGAGTCAGCAAGTGCTACGGTTGTTACCGCACCCGCTGAAAGCCCTTACACCGCTCAGATGTATATCGACTTCAACAACGGAGCTGATATCTCTTGCGCAAACGGATTCCACTTTGATAAGACTCCTGTAGAGGCTCAGTACAAGGCATGTCAGGGGGTATTCGAGCAGTACGGATTCGGTCTTGAGAACGGCGGATACGCTTCAGCCGATGTTGAGGCTACTATCCAGGCTTACCAGGCTGCACTTGATGAAGCAGGTTACCAGGACATTCTTGCTGAGTTCACCAAGCAGTACAACGAGTGGAAATAATTCCATATAAGCTATGCTTCTTTAGCGGATGCCAACGGCATCCGCTTTTTTGTTGCTTGTACGCCCGATATTGGATTATAATAATTCTGTATAGGCAAAAATCCGTTTAAGGAGAAAACTTATGACTACAGAAGAATGGAACAATAAAAAATCCAATGTCGTTGAAAAGATCCGTCCCGAGGATACCGTGGTGGAGGAGCCCAGGCGTTTCAAGGCAGAAATGGACATCAAGGTCAAAGATGACGATCTTGAATACACTCCGGTTGATACCGACAAAGAAGGGGAAGCATCAAATACCGCATCCGTAGGCCTCGCCCTCGGAGTTTTGGCGATCGTTTGCGGCGTTTTCTTTGCGGGAGCACCCTGGATCGGAATTTTACTCGGTGTTGCGGCAATAGTGATCGGAGCGACAGAACGCAAAAAGACTCCGTCCCTTAAAAAGCGTGCAACGGGCGCTTTGGTATGCGGAATAGTCGGAGTAAGCGTATCGGCCATACTCGGTATCGTGTGCGGCATTTTGGGATTTGCACTTAAGATCCTTGCAAGTATATTTAAATGGTTATTGTAGTGCTGCGCGAATTTCTTCACTTTTTTTCTTTTTACCCTAAAGTAATCGTAAATTTGACCGATAAAGTATGTAGATGAAAGGTCAAGGAGGACCAAAAGGAGGAGAGATTATGCGTATAGAAGCATATACCCAGGTACAGCAGGCCTATAATTCCTCAAGGATACAGAGAGGACAGAACGTTGCCCGTAAGGGTCCCGTCGATCAGGTTCAGATCAGTTCTGCGGGAATGGATATGCAGGTAGCCAAGGCTTCGGTTAAGGCAGCGCCCGACATCCGTTACGACAAAGTTGAGCCCCTCAAGAAAGCTATCAACGCAGGAACATATGAGGTCAGCAACGAAAGTTTTGCAGACAAATTACTTAAAAAGTACGAAGAATTAATGTAAGGAGAGCACGATGGCAAGTTTGGTAGAAACACTCATTGATGTATTGGATCAAGAGGAGAAAAGTTACCAAAAACTCATCGTGTTATCCTCACAAAAGACACCGGTCATTGTCAGAGCGGATCTTGAAGAACTTCAGCGCATCACGGATGATGAACAGCTGATCGTCGAGGAGATCAATTCCCTCGAAAAGACACGTATTAAGACAATGAACGAGATCGCTACGATCCTGAACACGGATGTTACGGGTCTGAAGCTTAAGGTCCTCATTTCACTACTCGATAAGTCGCCGAAAGAGCAGGAAGCTCTGGCTGATGTTCATGACAGGCTGCATACAACCCTTCATGAAATGAAACTTCTTAACGAGCGGAATGAGGAACTTTTAAACAGTGCCAGAGAAATGGTGGACTTCAATCTTAATCTGATACAGTCCATGCGGAAGGCACCGGAAACCGCCAACTACAGTAAAGACGCTTATAATACGGGAAGTCTTCTGGGCGGTTCAAGCAGCGGATTTGACGCCAAGCAGTAACCGTAAACAAACGTTAAGAGGATCAAAGTTATGCCGTTAATGGGAGCAATTTATGTAGGAACTTCAGGATTGCAGACAAGTCAGAATTCTCTCAATACGACTGCGCATAACTTGTCTAATATGGATACCCAGGGGTACGTGCGTCAGCAGACACTTCTGGGCGACAAAATCTATAACACCATCAAAAACGCCACCGTTACCACCTCAAGTCAGCAGGTGGGTCTCGGCGTGACCTATTCCAAAGTAAGACAGGTAAGAGATTATTTCCTTGATCAGTCCTACCGCAGAGAGAGCGGCAGGAGTGCTTTTTATGACGAATCCTACAACGCCATGATGGAGGTCGAGGATCTTCTTGACGAGATGAACGATGACGCAAGTTTCAATAAGGCCCTGACCAATTTCTGGTCCACCATCGAAGAACTTGCCAAGACTCCCGATGATACCACCATTCAGAGAATGCTGGTGCAGAATGCACAGTCCTTCCTTACAAATGCGACACAGGTTTACGAAGGACTTGTTGATTACCAGAACGAACTGAATGCTCATATAAGAGATAAAGTTAAAGAGATCAATTCACTCGGCCATACGATTTATGATATGAACAATCAGATCCGTGCCATTGAAGTCGGCGGGATCGAGACAGCCAACGATTTAAGGGATATCCGTAACAAAGCGCTTGACGATCTTGCAAATCTTGTAAACATTTCTTACAGCGAGGATCTGTACGGATCGATAAGAGTTCAGGTTGAAGGCGTTGACTTCGTGGCAGGTGATTATGTATATGAGATGAACACGGTACAGGATACGGATACCGGATTCCATATCCCCTACTGGGAGATAAACGCAGTTGCGGTCGACAGCACCATGAAGGCCGGTGACAACGTATATACAGCCGAGGACGGAACACTTCTGGATATCACCTCCGCAAGAGTGTTTGACATGAAGGCTCTCATCTCATCGGAAAAGAACACGGATGTCGGACAGCTTCGTGCAATGCTCTATATAAGAGGAGACAAGATCGCCAATTATACAGACATCCCCGTAAAGCCCGAGCCTCCGCTTGAAAGTGATTATATCGGAGATCCCGCCGGATTTGAAACTGCCAAGAGCAGGTTCTTGGCCGACATGGAAAGATATGATGCCGATACCGCATATTACGATCACACCATAGCCCAATCGGTATGTATGAACATCCAGGCAGAGTTCGATCAGCTGATACACAACGTAGTCACAACGGTTAACGATATCCTCAAAGATGCAGCCGATCCGGTGAGCGGATATATGTGTGACGATGACGGATATCCTCTTCAGATATTTAAAAAGGTCGCATCGGACGGATACTTCCGTGATGAGACTACCGGCAAGTATTACGTGGCAGATGCATCGGGAAATCCGATACTTGATGCGAACGGCAAGGTTCAGTGGAATTACAACGAAGAGATCACATATGATGATTTCAGGACAGAAACCCTTTACAGTATCCCGAACCTTATGATCAACCCCACGCTTATCCGTGAAGCCGGCAAGATGGGATTCAAAAAACCCGACGGAGTGGTTGACTTTGATACGGCGGCAAAGCTTATAGAAGGATTTGATGCCAACATATATGTACTTAATCCCAATGTAACAACCAAGTGCAGTATCAATACATACTACTCGAACCTTGTATCACAGGTTGCAAACTCGGGTTCCGTATACAAGAACATTTCCGAATCACAGCAAAAAACGGTTGATTCAATACAGTATTCAAGGGAACAGGTTCAGGGAGTTTCTTCCGACGAAGAACTTACCAGCATGATAAAGTTCCAGAACGCATACAATGCATCATCAAGATATATAAACGTTATCGATGAGATGTTAGAGCACATAATCGTATCGCTTGCATAAGCGTTACGTACCAAGAGGAAACAGGATGCCTTCACAATTTTTCGGACTTAATATTTCATATACGGGTCTTACGGCAGCGAATGCGGGACTTAATACGGTTTCCAACAATATATCAAACGTTGAGACCGAAGGATATTCAAGACAGTCCGCAGTTCAGGAAGCAAACCTTGCATTAAGAACCTTCACAACTTACGGTTGTGCAGGTGCCGGTGTCGATACGATCGCCATAGAAAGACTTCATGATGATTTCTATGATTCCAAGTTCTGGGACAATTCCGAGAAACTCGGAGAAGAGAGCATCAAGGCATATTATATGAAGAGTATGGAAAACTACTTTGTGGACGATGATACCACGAGCGGTTTCAATACTACGTTTAACCTCATGTACAATGCCCTCGAGGAACTGCAGAAAAACTCGGGTGATTCCGCTGTAAAGGCACAGTTTGTCAACTACGCCCAGGGCCTTTGCGATTACTTCAATACATTATCCACACAGCTTTCCGAACTTCAGAAAGATATCAATATGGAGATCAAGGATACCGTATCCGAGATCAATTCAATTTCGGAACAGATAGCATCTCTTAACAAACAGATCAACGTTATCGAACTTTCCGGCGCAAGAGCCAACGAGTTAAGAGACAAAAGAATTCTGCTGATAGATGAACTTTCAAAATATGTTTCCGTTGAAGTCAAGGAAACTCCCATAATCGATACCGTAAACAACTACGATACCGGCGCCAACAGATATATGGTAACGATAGCCGGAGGTCAGCTCTTAGTCGACACCAACGATTACAATACGATCGAATGCGTTCAGAGAGAAGTTTTTGAAACGGTCAACCAGTCCGACTGTGTGGGACTTTACGATCTTAAGTGGTCCAACGGAGCTACTTTTAATCTCTACAGCACCATGACCGGTGGAAAACTTCAGGGTCTTATCGAGTTAAGAGACGGCAACAACACAGAGTATTTCAACGGTACCGTATCAAAGGTTGATACGCAAAAAGGTGAAGTTGAAGTAACCGTATCATATGACTATTTAAAGGATCTTGATAAGTGTACTCTTTCAAGCACCGGCGGCAAGATAAGCTTAGGCGTTGAGACATATTATTACTCGGCATGGAGTTACAATATGGACCCCGCAACGGGAGAGTGCAAATATACATTTACTATAGACAGCAGATACGGTGACTGTACTCTTTCAAACTCGAGACTCAATACCGAAGCCAAAGTCGGAAAGTCTGTTGATTATCAGGGAATTCCTTATTATCAAGAACAGTTAAACGAATTCGTAAGACTCTACGCTAAGTGCTTTAACAAGATCCTTTTACAGGACGGATCCGTAGACAGTTACGGAAATCCCGGAAGCATTCTTTTTTCAGGAAAAGATCCTCTGGGCGGACAGTACGATTTCGATGACTATTACACAAACGGAATAAACGAGTGCTATTCATACGATACCGACACTACCGATGAAGAACCTTACTATGATTCATATTATCTGTTGACGGCGTCCAATTTTGCGATCAACAGAGATATTGCTATAGATCCCCAGAAGCTCGCCACCAGAACAGGACTTACCGACGGCGATTCCAAGGCGGATGTTGTGAATCAGCTTATAGCTCTAAAGAGCGACGCATCCAAACTCGTATCGGATTCGGGAAGGATAGGATTCAGAGGCGGTTCTGCAAGTGAATTTCTGCAGGCACTCCTTTCTGATGTGGCACTTAATGCATCAAGAGCCAATTCGGGACAGACCTACTACACAACAATGTCAGGTACAATTGACAACCAGCGACTTTCCGTTTCGGGTGTTGACTCCGACGAGGAAGCGGTAAGCCTTGTAAGATATCAGAACAGTTACAATCTCGCTTCAAAGATGATTCAAACATTTACGGAGATCTATGACAGACTGATACTTCAGACCGGTGTTTAATGAGGAATGAAATATGAGAATAACCAACAGGATCATTCAAAACAATTCATTATCAAATATCAACAATAATAAGGTGCTGCAGGACAACCTTTCCACACAGCTTGCAACGGAAAAGAAAATATCACGTCCTTCGGAAGACCCCATTATCGCGCTCCGTTCATTGAGACTTCGTACAAGTGTCAATCAGACCGAACAGTACAGAGCCAAGAACGCCGAAGACGCCGAGTCATGGCTTGAGGTTACCGAAGATGCCATCAATACACTTTCCGAGATCATCACAGACATTCGCAAGCAGTATGTCAAAGGTGCAAGCGACCCCTTAACTCCCCAGGACCGTCGCATAATACTTGAAAACATTCAGTCCCTTGGTGCCGAAATATATAACTCCGGTAATGCCGATTTTGCCGGACGAACTGTATTTACCGGATTCAGAACATCAACCACACTTACATTCCAGGAAAATGAAGTCGTTGATTTTAAGATTTACGAAAAGGGTGACAAGGACAGTTTTGATACGATCACATATGTTCATGACGATACTTCCGCGACACCTACCGAGCAGGGAGTTTACCGTGCGGACATATTAAGATACAGAACATCCTATGACGCACTCAAAGAAGGGGAAAACGCGCAGGTATTACTTCCTCTCGGAACAGCGGTTCTGGGCGGTGTTGATACGGATACCGACGGAGACGGAACAAACGATGCGGTTTTGATCACTCCGACCATTGTTTCCAAGAGCGCTTCCCCGGACCCTTATCAGACTGCATATGATAATCCCGCACAGACAATATTCATTCCCGAGACCGGTGAGATATTGTTCGGCGCAGATGTGGCTGATGCGATAAAGGATCTTGACGGCGAGATCGGAGTAACATACAGCAAAGATAAATGGAACAAGGGCGATTTAAGGCCGGAGCATTATTTCAAGTGCGAAGAGACCAAAACCGACGGAACGAAGCTTGAATATAATTTTGACTCTTCTCCCGAGGCTGAAATCTGTTATAATATTGGTGTCAACCAATCTATCCGCATCAATACCAATGCAAGTGAGTGCTTTACTCACAATATCTCAAGAGATATCGACGATCTTGTAAATGCCATAAACGATGTTGATG
>Ga0310691_10003293_pt1 | contig 19651 bp, 13 predicted proteins | sample 176DNAGHGlowgp2_FD_203887 | JGI IMG/M metagenome (GOLD analysis project Ga0310691, IMG submission 203887) | Sheep rumen microbial communities from Palmerston North, Manawatu-Wanganui, New Zealand - 1766 DNA GHGlow gp2 (v2) (version 2) | ecosystem: Host-associated > Mammals > Digestive system >...
AGTCGCTCAACCTACCGCGCTCCAGTATGCGCTGCACTGTCCATTCGGGATATTTATCCACGTCGTATTGAGACTTGTCTATATCCCAGAACAACTGAGGTGATAATTCTGTTGCAGTTATCTTATTCATACCTGCAAATGTACAAACTTTTTTTTATATCCCCAAATAAATGCAGAAAAAAGGCTCGCCCCGTTATTGGAGTGAGCCCTTTACTATAATATAATAATGTGGTAATCAATAAGGATTATAAAAAGTCATAAGAAGAGAGAATCTTAATATCTGATAGCTTAAAGTCCTTCTCATTACGGGTTATTATGCCTTTTATTGTCGGATTTGCTTTTGCAGAATATTACCTATCAGCCAATTCTACCTTATAGTCAAAATCCTTTGGGGCTTTCACTACGCCACGCAAACGCTTAGACAAAGGTGTTTTCTCCTTTGAATGCTCCATACTCGTTGCCAGTTGTAGCACCATAGCCTCAACTTGCTGTTGCATCCATTTTGCAATAGCATCATTATCAGTAAAAGCAGGACGAATCTTGTTCACAAGAGTATCATCCAAGGCAATGTCATAACTGCACATATTCTTTTCCTCCTCTTTTCTTCTCGCCTGCAAATGTACTAACTTTTTTCTATACCTCCAAATAAAACTATGGTTGCAACTTCGCAATCTGGCTATCCAGCGCATTACTGACAAATGTATTGATAGATACGCCAGTCCGTTTTGCCAATGCCGCAACTCTGCTATGCACGTCAGGAGACACATGGATTCTCATATACCCTGTATAACTCTTATGTGCCTCTATTCCGTTTCTCTTGCAATAGTCTATATAATCATCCACAGCCTCATGAAAAGAGTCTGTCAATTCCTTCACACTACTTCCCTCGAAGTTCACCAAACCATCAATACCCTCTACCTTGCCGAAGAACGCATTATCCTCCGCAGAAAAGTTTACAGAACCATAAAAACCTTTATATGTCAATGTATTCATAATCCTTCCTCCTTTTTCTTCTCGCCTGCAAAGTAATCTATTCATAAGCCATGCAGTGTAAAATACGTTTTACATATTTATCCAGAAAGTGTAAAATGCCTTTTACACCTTTCTCGCCTGCAAATGTACAAACTTTTTTTTATATCCCCAAATAAATGAAGGAAAAAGAGGGGCATGCGGTTACTTAGCACCCGCATGTGATTACTTAGCACCCGTGCGCCCTTGCTAAGTGTCCGTGCGCCCTTGCTAAGCAACCGCAGAAACCAAAAAAGGCTCGCACCGTGTGTTGGTGCAAGCCCTGTTATATTAATAATGCAGAGTTAATCTCCTTCTACTGGTATGATAGGGTCGAGTTCATCTCCACCTGTTCCTCCGATGCCAGAACCATGGTCATTTGGGTTATCATCGGCAGCCTCATCAATAATTGGTTTGACTTTAGAGTTTTCCATAAAGTCAAATTCAGTCTCAATGTATTCAAACTCCGCGAAAGGAGCAACATATATCTTTTTCATTTCTATAAAATTCCTCCTTAGTTTTTATTTTACATACATTTTCTTACCATTCACTATATACATGCCAGCAGGCAGGTTCTCTGTAGTATCAGCCACTTTCTGACCATTCAGGTTATATACACCGTTTCTTGTTATGCCGAAAGCCTCAAGAGCCTCATCGGTAAACTCCAGTATGCTGATTGATGTCTCTTGGTCATCTTCATAAGAAGAGAAAGAGAACTCAACCGCATTAGGCACTGGGGCACCCTCTGCTATGTCGAAGTAGCTACGGTAACCCTTTAAGTATGAGGCTCCCTTTGATACATACAACTTATTGCTTGACAAGAAGATGTCACCCTCTTTCAAACGGTAGCTTCTGTTATTTCCGTATGCAGGGTTAGGGGTACAGAATCCGTTAATGCCCTTTGCCGTGTAGTTGCCGTCTTTAATGGTGAACAATGTTTCTGCAGGGTCGATAATCTTGTTAGTTACCACTATTCCGTCGCAAGCCTGAGATGGCTTGATAAGGTAAGGATAGCCTGGCAGAATAGACTGTATCTCGTGATATTTCAGATGCACCTCTGCCGTTGTACCCATCATATCTACATGGTCCATCACGAGCAGTTCCGTATCATCACCGAAGTTTGCTTTCACCTCAGCCTCTGTCATAGAGAAAGGCAGGCAGATAGTGTTCCATTTACCAGCGGTGAATGTGCGGTCAAGAGTAATCTCAGAATATTGTGGTACGCTGATGTTACCGCTTGCCTCTTGCAATGTTTTAGGGTCGTATGCTACGTTTTCTGACAAGTTCAGCGTACCAGTTACTTCGTTGTCTGAGTCTGGCACGAAGTTCATGCCCATGAATCCCAGCTTAGAGAAGTTAGAGAACACATAGTAGGTCTGTCCAGCCGCAACATAGAAGGTGTATTTTGTAGATGCGCGGTGTGTAAGGAAGAACGAGCCGTTGTCCAGTTTCACTATCTTCTGTGCTCCTTTTACTCCTGAATTCCATGCAGCAGCTATTGCCACGCGTTCCTTTGATGTATAGTAGTTCTTAAACTCATTCCATGTGGCAACGTTGTTCTCACTCTCGTCAGTAGCATTGCCGAATGCGTCAACAGAGCAGTAGTATTTCTCTCCTGTACGGTAGTTCTTTGCTGTCACCTTACCCTTCACGTTGGTTGCAAAGTCCGTATATGTTGATACGCTCACGCCCCTATGGTCTGTAATGTAGAAAGCATGTTTACGGAACTCTCCATGTATGATGTTACCCTTTTTATATGCATAGCCATCTCCATCTGTTCCGCCTTTGTCCCATGTGTTCCAGGCACCGTTTTGGTTCAGGTACAGAGTGAGCGTACCGTTCACAGTAGGCTCAAACGTCATATATGAACCACGACATGGCAACGTGAATGGATAAGCTACCACTTTGCCCTCATCGTCTATCTCGGCTGGGTGGAACCATCCATAGCGTGTGCCGCCATAGTACGATTCCTTTCCCTTCGCCTCGTCGCAGGCATCCTGTGCTCCGTTCTTGTTGTAGTCGTAACCGTCTATGCCGTCAGTCACTTTTCCGCTTGCGGTGGCGCCCCATGAATCGGTAATTGTACTATTGCCACCCCTTTTATATTTATGGTCTCCATACTGCCATCCGCCGAATGTGGCTGTAACAAGGACATCATTGCCGTCAGGCACGCTTCTTCCACCACCGTATGTTTCACCGTTGGTGTACAGGTAAGCGTGGCCACCTACGTTTACGGTTGCGCTTGTCTGCTTGTAAGACGCACCCTGCTGCTTCACTACTGTGAAGTATGCAGATGCAGCCTCATGTGTTGCATCGCCAGCGTATGTGGCGTATATCATAGCGTTACCATTGGCTGTAGGCAGGATTGTCACCGTACCGTCAGCGGCAACTGTTGCCACCTTCGTATCATCAGACTCGTAGGTAACAGATGAACTAACATCAGTATTATCCTCGTCCTTTGCCGTCAGTGTTGGCTGCGCGCCAGTTCCATTCCATTCTTCAGCTGAGTAACTCATTGTTACTGCCTTCTTAGCTGCAGTTGTGGTGTAGAATACTATTTTAACAGGATATAAAGTGTTACTTGTATGACCAGTGATGGTTATTGTAACCTCCCCGTTTCCACCATTAGTATTTGTCTTTATCAGACCAGAAGAGGAAAGAGCCTTAGCCTCTGCACTTATAGTTTTCTCTTTATCAGTACCAGATGATTTAACTTTATACTCTCTTGCTCCGTCGTCTGTATTCTGTACATACACTTCATATGCAATAGCGCCTTTCGCAACAATAGTAAGAGTACGATAACTACTACTACTATTTCTCGTAAGTTCATACCAAGTGTCTGTTACCCCATCGTAGGTTGCATTTTTGTTAAACTCTTCGGAATTAGAACTTCCAAACCATCTTCCCTTTGTTCCATCGCTGGTATTGTACAGATCATAGTTGGTTTTGTGCAGATATATTTCCTGACCATCACCTACAACCTGCAGATAAGTTTTGTCATTCTCACCACGCGTAACGGTGAAGGTGTATGTCTGAGTAGTGGTTCCATCCTGGGCGGTTATGGTTACTTCCTTGGTTACCTGTGAGTCAGCGGCTCCAGGGAGTGAAACTTGGTTACTGTTTGAAGCCCATGCAGCAGTCGCACCAGTAGGGAGTGTTACGCCAAGAGTTACTGTTGTGGTAGACGTTCCGTCTCCATAAGGAACAAGTACTGCGATATTGGTTCCAGAAACGGATGCTGTAACTGCGTCTGCCGTAGCATCGCTTGCCGTTGCCCCTGTTATGGTGCAGTCACTGCTTGGTGCACGTGAAACACTCAGTTTATAGTATGTAGTGGTGCTTCCTCCATCGCTTACGCTGAATGTCTTTTCAGTAGGTGTGCCGTATGCGGGAGCTGCCACTGATGTTATGTTCTCACTGATAGTACCTGTAGTGGTGATGGCTACTGGCACTGTTGCAACAGAATAGCTGTTTGCTATCTCATGAGAATATACGTATGGGTCACCTGCTGTACCTGTGCCGCTGCCTCTCGTTATGGTGGTGTTGTTTATCTTCACCGTCACGTCGGTAGTCACCGTAGGACGTGAAATCCACAGACGGGTAATATATGAGCTTGTAGCCTCAGCACGCCATAAGTATATTTCATTTCTGCCTTTCAGAGGTGAGGTTGAGGTTACTGTGTATTTGTTGTTAGAGGTGAGGTTGTCAGTAGTACGTGTAGCATCTTTGGTTATGGCAAACTGCTTGTCGCTGGTGCCATAGCTCGTAAACTCTATCACGTCACCTGCCTGCAGCGGACTTTCAAGTGTCACCTTCAGATAGGCTACGTTAGTACCGAAGTACACGTAGTCTCTATTGCTGATAACGGTGTAGGATTTCTTTGCATCATTGGTGAGTCCTGCCTGTGCGGTACCGCCCGTGAGGGTTGACGCGTAGCTTGGTGAGTCAGTGGTGATATCCACTGTCTCGCCTGCACCTATCTTGACATCTCCACTTATCGAGCCTATTACCATGTCAAACATCGTGGTTGAAGCAGCAGGCTTGTTTACACGTATGGTGTACTGGTTTGTAGTGGTGCCATCCTCAGCCGTTATAGTGAATATGGATGAAACAGACGTGCCAGCGGTTGGTACAGTTATGGTGTAGTTGTTCGTGCTGGTTTCTATAGCATTAGTAGCATTAGTAACGGACGCGCCAGCCGCAGGTGTTATAACCACGGCGAGCGTAGAACCGACTGCCTCACTTGTTGCTACATACCTATAGGCATTGTCAGTAAAATTGACAGCCTCGCCCTTCAGAGTGAAACTTGCCGTAGCGTCAGAACTCGTACTGTTATAGCTGAAGCCCATCAGCGACAGCTTGGAGCCGTTGGCATATACGTAGTATGTCTTGCCATTTGCTACAGGGAATTCGATGTAACCCGTAGCCGCCGTTGTCAGCTGCTTGTTGGTCATAGGCTGCTCGGTGGTTGCATCACTCATAAACTTGTAGGTGTATGCTACGGCAGTACCCGTATTGTCTACCACATGGAGGGTTTTCCCTGCACCGAGCCACATTCCTACCTGCAGGTAGCCTGCGGCTGCAGCCTCGAACTTGTAATACACTCCTGATGTCGGAACAGTGCCATTAGCCGTCTGCATATTGCCATCATTTGTTACCAGGTTGTATGAATAGTCGGAGTTAGCGTAGTTCGTGCGCTGGTTGGTGCCTATCCTCTCATAGCCGAAGTTGGTAGAGATGGAGGCAGTAATCTTATTGTCGGTGGTGGCAAACTGCTGACCCTCGTAGTAATAGGTGCCTGCAGCCACGGCAAACGTGTTGCCGTCAAGGCTGGTCTTTGCCACGGAGTTTACGTTTACGGTGTATGTCTTTGTAGTTGTGCCATCCTCGGCTGTTACCGTTATGCTGAGCGGCGTGCCAATGGTGGCATTGATATTCTGTGTGCCTTTGGTGTTGTTGATAGTAGCATTGGCATCGTTAGGCGTAACGGTTACAGGTATCGTAGCACCTGAGGCATATTGCTCTGTACCTATATAATAAGTATAGGTGTTTCCGACAGCCGTCAGCGTGTGTCCGTTTACCACTACGGTCTTCATGTCGGCATCGCTGCTGACATCCTCAAGCACCGTGATATCGATAGTCTTGGTCGTGGCTTCAAAGTTGTCGTATGCAGCTTGGGTTACAGTCACACTGGTGCTTCCTGCAGCGACACCGGTAATGGTGAGAGTATTGCCTTCAATCGTAGCAGAGGCAATCGCTGCGTCAGGATTTGTCGTTATGGAGTATGTCCCCCCAGTATTGTTAGAAGATAATGTTACCTCCTGTGACGCAGTGCCCGTAACCGTCACTGAGGCTTGGCTCGCCATGATGGTGGCTGGACCTGATGAAACGGTATATGTGGCAGTTACCAGTTCTGAATACAGCGTTCCGTCATAAGCTATCGCACTAAGCACTCGTGTGCCTGTGCCAGAGGATGTAGCCTTAAAAGCTCCAGAACCGTTAAAAGTATGCGGGCTATGGCTTTTAAGTTCTTCTTCCGACCAAGCCGCATCTCCCCAGTCAGCTTTAAGGTAACTGTTTGCAATACCGCTGATAGTTACCCATTCGCCAGCCGTCAGGCTGCCGCCTGATGCAGGAGAGAATGTAGGAGGATTAAGTGTCCACTTTGCATAAAGCGTCGTATTTTTACTGATGCTTGCGCCTGGAGTAGCAGATGAGGTAAGTCCTGAGTCTGTGTACCATCCAGCAAAAGTATATCCTGTTGCCGTTGGTGAAGGCAGTTCAGCAGGCAGAGCTGTAGCGCCTGTAACATCACTTATAGCATCACCATGTCCGTTCATGTTATATGACACAGTGAAGGTGGAACCACCACCAGGTGTTAAGTCCGTTACGACAACATCATCCAAGCGGAACTCATGCTTCTTACCTGTATTACTGCCTATATAAATGTTCTGCAAATCAACAGTGCCTGTTTTTGCAGCCTTTCCTGAAGCAATAAGAGTGTAAGTACTTGCTGCACCTGCCTGTGTCTTTAGCCAAATATCAAAACAGTCATCTGCCAATTCTGTTGTGCCAGTACCAGTAGGGTTATCATAAGTAAGAGCCTTACCTGTGTTATTTATTACCCAAGTCAATTCATACCATGTCTCTTCGCTTATAGCCGTATCATAGATTTTGGTTTCATAAGCGTTGTATGCAGCAAACTTTATGCTCTTTTCATTTGTAAGACAAAAGCCTGAATGAACTTTTTTATCATTTTGCGCTGAACTAGAATTTAGTCCATCTGTCATGCCAGCACCTATGGCAAAGTTTACCATGGCGGAAGATGAGGAGTTTAATACTTTTGCCCAAACCTTCATTTTAACTTGTACAGCTGTAGGAGCCGTTGTAGCGAAGTTTGCTGTTCTACATATTGACCAAAATTCACTTGTATTGTTACAATATGCCTGAAATATACCAGTAGCATTTTGGGAATTACCACCTGAAGCACTATTAATTGCTATACCAGCATCATCTTTTGCAGTACATGTAATAGAGGTAAACATGTTATCTCCTGTACCTACAATACCAGCGAGACCTTTGCCACTAGCAGTAGTATAGGCTCTTGCTGTATTGGCAGCATAGTCTACAGAACCTGCACCTGTAGCATCAAAACTTTGAGAGAACAGCACGTCACCGCTTGCTCCCCACGCATTAGCCGTCCCCATAACCGGTATTATGAGAAGGAGTAAAAGCTTGCTGAGAAGCAAGGAATTTAGGGTACTCAGGAAGTGCCAAGGTCGGTTGGTCTTCCGTGTTTCGCCTGATGATTGTAATTGTTTTGTTTTTTGTTTCATCTTTTTATTATTTTTGTTATCGTTATTTTTTTTCTTTGTCATTATCTGTAGTTAGTGTTGTCAGCCTGCACCTGTTTATAGAGGATGTAAATCAGGGGTTTATTCGATTTTCCCCTTTTCTTTACCATTCTTCCCATAGGGCATTTCGTCGATTATTCCGATATTTTCTGAGGTCTGTTTATTGCCCGATTGATTTTAGCATCGGTGAAATCGCTATTTTCACCATTTTGGGGGTCATTTTTCTGTTCGTTTTTTCCTTTTCGGGTTATCCTTGTTTTATCCTGACCACGGATTTCACGGATGAACACGGAGGGGATTATATTATATTATATTACCTCGTTGGCTTCCCTTTTCATTATCAGCCGACAGCATTTATCAGTTCGTCCAGCGAGGAGCATTTTTTGACCTTACCTGCTTCAGCCTCTGCTATAGCAATATCGAGGTCGCTACGCTTCTCGATAGTGAAGCCGAGGGCAAGACCTCCTTGCTCTTCTTTGCGTATATCCTTTATGATTTCGCTCAAACGGGTCATGCATTCGTTCTTCTTGCGAATGGATTCACGGAAAGCCTCGATAATTTCGCTACGTGAGCGATTCTTTATTGCTACTGCCATATTCTTTATTTTCTCTCTTGTTTACTCTTTATCTTTTCTCTGCGACCACGGATTTCACGGATGGACACGGAGGGGATTATATTAACTCGTTGGCTTCCCTTTTCATTATCAGGGGATAGCGCTCTGGGTGTTTCAAGCTTTCTATCTCAAGATCTACATCCAAGTCAGGCCATGTTATAGCTGACTGTCCTTCACGCTGCACGTTGAGCACGCTGCTTATAGGAGCATCTTTCATCCAAGGTACGCGATTGTAGGAAAGGAAATAGTCATTCCCATCTACAGTAAGCATAATGCCCTGGGCGTTAATCATGAGCACGCCTACCGACATAACTGGGCTCATATTTCTTATTCTCTCTCTTGTTTTACTCTGTCTATTTTTCTCTGACCACGGATTTCACGGATTGACACCGATGGAATCGGGGGAAATGCACGTTAGTTCGTTAAATAGGCTTCTATTTGCAACTTCAGTGGTGGCAGGTCTTCTGTTATGACTGACCACAGAACATCATTGTTGATGCGGTAGTAGTCGTGTACCAACACATGGCGCATTTTTTCTATCAAAGCCCACGGTGTTTCTGTGTGCGACTCTTTGAATTCTGTGCTAAGCCTGTAAACGGCTTCACCTATTATCTGTATGTTATATACAGTGGCATGAAGACGGAGCACATCTGATATCAACTCTTCCTGCGTCCTCCCCTTTGTGAAATCCTCTACTCGTTTTATAGCCTGCAGCATATGTTCGAGGCGGGACTTGTCTCTAATTGGTTCTCTCATACACCAACACTTTATCGTGTTCAACACTGTCTCGTGCAAAAGGCATGAGGTCTCCGTCTATAACGAGATCAACAGAACGATTGAGCATTTTCTCCAGATCACATATCATACCAAAGTACTTCAGCCCCATCTTAGTGCCTGGCACCAAGGTAATCAGTATGTCAACATCACTGCCAGGACGCTCTTCACCTCGCGAATAGCTACCGAAAATCCATGCTTTCTCAACGGGCTTCGTTTTGAAATACTGACTGATGCTATGTTTTATATCGCCATTCATCTCTTTCGTTTTCACTGTTATATTCCTTGACCACGGATTATGCGGATATGCACGGATTTCTTTGGACAAGATTGAGTTCGTTCATTCTTCTAAAAGAACTCGACCTTCATACCTGGAGTTGCATAGGTTTGGACAAAGTGCTGTTGCCACTCTTTCTTATGTCTTATCGCCTCCTTGAATTTAGCAACTATCTCTTGTTTGTTCTTTTTCTCTTTCATCTTTCTTCTCTCTTTGTCTTTACTCTGTTATCACTGCATAGAAAGCGCTTATTTCACGTACATTTTTAATATATACAGCGCACACGTAAATGCGAATTTGGTGCAAAGTTACTTATTTTTAATGTAATAGCAAAGTTTTTTAGCACTTTTTTTCAGTATGTAGATAAAAAGGTTACAAAAAAAGAGATGCTTAAGGCATTTAAGAAGACAACCAGGAATGGATGATAAAGACAACCAGGACAACTATTAACAACTTATATTGTTTAACAAAAACATTAATAACCCCTAACAAGACTGTGAGTCTTTCAGACTTTCGCTGGACTCCAAGTTATATGTTCTATATGAGCAAGCTCCTAAGCCCATATTCCTTGTATTCCTGCACCTTCCTAACGTCAGGTTACACCCTTGTCAGGCAAAAACAATAAAAACCATTACTCGCGGAGCGAGTACGAAACGTGGCTATGCCACTACGAAAACGAAAACGAAAACTATGGTCAAGGGGTGTTCCCGTTAACGTTAAAGTTTACGTTACTCGCGTTGCGAGTTCTGTTTTTCAGACTTTGAAAAAAAGTCGATGTTTTTGCTTTTTGAAAGTTTCTACATCCATCAGATGTGTCATGATGTGGGGTAAGAATATGATGTAAGATAGACTTACAATCAGATTCTTGGCGACAGCAGGACAAAGGCACGCAGTGCCAAACTTTCAAAAAGGGTTCTTTTCTGTTTTTGTTAAATCATGAACACAATTATTTTATGGCTGTGCCTCTAATTGCAGAAGGGCTGCCTCTGCATGCAGAAGCATTACTTCTGCAGCTAAAAGCATTACTTTTACCTTTTCGCGATGAAATGGGTACTTTTTACTTCTTAATTTTTACTTTCACGAAAAACTTGGAGTTTTTCGTGAGACACCTCCCTAAATCCCTCTCATCCCGCATGAATACTGGGCTGAGCATAGGGAGGTAGGGGTGCCTACACCTCCCTTAGACCTCCCTAACACCTCCCTATAACCTCCCTTGGTTGAATGTTTTATATTGCCCGTTGGGCAGAAATTACTCAAAATTCATTTCAAAATTTCTCAAAATTTTATGTTTAATTTTGTTTCTAATTTTCGAAAAATTTCCAGCCGTCAGGCTGTACCTTAAATGTTGTCCTTGTTGTTTTTTTAATAAAAACAGGGAGGTCTGAGGGAGGTTTAAGGGAGGTTTGGAGAGTTAACCTCCCTATCGTGAAGGCGCATAAATACTGGGCTGAGAGGGTGTCAAGGGAGGTTAGGAGGTTAAAATGAAAAATTCTTGTTTTTTGTTAAATATCAGTGCATCAGTAAATTCCTTTGTCAATTTCTTTTCACGCAGAGCGAGGTGATACTCCTTCGTAGTTTTATGATAACGATATGCTGCTTATTGTAAGCACGCCTCCATAAGCATCAATCTTATATCATACTGCCTGACGGCAGCTATCACCTCTACGCAAAGAGCAAAGGTCGTGCTTTCAGCACTCACGCCAAGCCATGCGGACTGTGTGCAAAGTCCTCCCCCTTTAATGGGTTTCAGTCCCCCGCGAAACGGGGGAACCGAAAGGGGTTATAAGACTATTGAATTTAGAGGGGGTCTCTTTGCGTAAGCTTCGGAGAAGCGTCTTTGCCCTTTGCGTAGAGAAGGTTAAGCTTGAAAAGCTAAGTCATAGACAGGAGCGGACACTATAGGAACTTGCTCATATATGGACACTACTGGCGAGGACTTTAATCCTCTGGCGAGGACAACCTTCTCGGCTTTGCGAGAAACGTTAAATATCGAACATTATTTTGCTGGCAGACCCTGAAAAACTGCTCAAAAAAAACGGGCAATAAATAAAAGCATTAAAATGCCGATGTCATCGGCATGAAAGATGACAATCAAAAATTGCCGTTGAAATGGCGGAAAGAAATAACGTAAAACATATAAGAAATTACTAACAACACTAACTACAGATAACGACAATTAGTCGATAGGAAAAAAAGAAAACGATAACAAAAATAAAATCACAATGAAACAAAAAATTAAACAATTACAATCATTCTTCCTTGTGCTCTTACTCTCCGTTATGAGCACAGCAACGGCGTGGGGTGCTGGCACTACGGCAAAGACAATTGCTGCTGGTAACCAGTATTATAGTGCCTATGCAGAAGCAAAGACTAATCTTAGTACAAATACTTGGGTTACTACATCTGGTAGTCCGGGCAATAGCGGTACTTCTTACAAAGCTCCGAGTGGATGGCTGAATGGAAGTTCAGGACAACCAGGTTATGGCTATATGACTGTACAGAGTGGCAAAACGGTCATATTTACAGTAACAAATATCACTGCAGTGTCTATATTAGGAGTCTCTAATAACAATACAAGCCGAAGCATTAATTTGTCAGTAAAGGAAGGCTCTACAGAAGTTGGAACGGTGGCGACAAAAATAACCTCAGGAACTGGTAATGATGATGGCGAAGAGTTGGCATATGGCACAGCACTTGACAAAACAAAAACTTATACGGTAACGGTGTCTGCAAGTGATGGTAATAATGCCAAATTCATGCAGATTAAGTTTGTGGGTGCAGCCGCTTCCACGCCCTACACCGTGACCTTTAACGCGAATGGTCATGGCACGATAGACGACAATGCGACAAAGGAGATAACAGAGGCAAGCGTGGGTGATGGTGTGACACCTCCGTCTGTGACACCGTCAAGCGGATATACCGTTGATACCGACAGCTGGCACACTGCTACGCCATGTACATCAGCCAATAAGGTTACATTGACTACAGGCAAATACTATCCTTCATCAAACATTACGCTCTTTGCTGGATATAAATATAAGGTAACGTTTGATGCTACCACAAACGGAGGTACTTGTGGAACATCTTACCTCACGCAGGCTTCTGCAGGTGCTTCAATTACTTTGCCTGCTGCAACAAAGACAGGATACAACTTTAACGGATGGTACACAGAATCAACAAGTGGCACCAATCGTGGTACATCATCATACGTGCCAACCGATAATGAGACTCTCTATGCACAGTTTGCTGCCAAGACTTATACCATCACCCTCAATGCTAATGGTGGCGATGCGAACAAGAGCACTACGGCAACGTATAACAGTAGCACGCTGACAAGCTGGACTGCTCCAACCAAGAGTGACAACACCCTCACAGGCTACTACACAGCGGCAAACAGTGACACAAAGGTAATCAATGCCGATGGCACACTTGTGGCAAACGTTGACGGATATACAGACGTCAGTGGCAACTGGACAAAAGATGGAACTGCTACCCTCTATGCTCAGTGGGCAGCTGTACCTTCTGGCTATACTATCACTTATGATGTAGATGGAAGAGCTTCTGCGATTTCTTCTGAAGCGGGTGTAACAGCATTGCCAGCTTCATTGCCTTCAGTATCTCCTAATGCTGGTTATAGCTTTACAGGATGGTTTACTGACGAGGAACGTACTGTTGCTGCGGTAGCTGGAGCTGCTATCACAGGCAACACTACACTGTATGCTAACTATCAGATTATAGGTTCGATATCTTCTAGCCCTCTAGCAGGTAGCACCGTCAAGGCTGGAGATCCCGTATACACTACTGCTACGACTTCCGCCTCAGGAGTGACACAAATGCGCATTGCTCAGGGTGGTGGTAAATACGATGCTGAAATACTGAAATCATCGGGCAATCTTGTGGGAATAACCTCAGCAGGATGGGGCGTCAGCGGTGGTGCAACTTTGGGCACAAACTCTTGGGTGCTTTCTGCACTCCTTACTGACGGCAAGTATTATAGCGATGTGCTTACCAACACATTCTCCGTAGGTGTGGCAACGCCTTCTATTTCTTGCTCAGGCAATACTGTGACTATAACAAGTGCTACTACTCTGGCAAACACTAACATATACTATACTCTTGACGGCACAGAGCCAACAAGCAGCAGCACACTGTATAGTGCTCCATTCGCTATTACAGAGACAAAGACAGTTAAGGCTATTGCAATAAATGGCGGTAATAGCAGTGCAGTTTCTTCACAAGAGTGTGTATATGCTGATGTAGCTACAGCTTTGCCTGTGACAGTCGACTTTAATGCAAGTCCATTTGAAGCAGGCATGAGTTTTGCTGGAGCAAGTGGTAGTTTGATGAATCTCACTCAGGATAATCACAAGGTTTATTTCCGTGGTTCTAATCAGACTGAGTTCAGCATTGTGGATGATGACACCAACTATCTGCACATGACTCAGAATGCTGCCACCAACCATTTCATAGCGATACCTATCAGCGGCATCAACGGTCGTATAGACATAAAGGTGTGGACCACAACTACTGATAGCAAATTCAAGATAAGGGGCTATCTTGATACTGCCCACGGGACTACCGTTCAGACCACTTCACCAGGAAAGCCTGTAGAGCTGGCTGTAAATGCACATACCGAGGGTACGAAGCTCTTTGACTTCCGCATGAAGGATCTCAGTGCTACCAACGGTGTGCTCTATATGGGCGTGAACAGCAGTTCTTTCCAGAACATAGAGAAGATTACGATTGAGACACCTGCTCACATGCTGGAGGCAAGTCCTGCCTCTGTGACTATGGGCGACGGCGAGACAGTGACAGTGAGCATCAAGAACCACTCTGCCGAGTATCTGCCAGCCCTGGGTACCGTGCCAGACTACGTAAGTGCTGCACTCAACCCTTCTACCGGTGAACTGGTAATCACTCCTAAGGCTATAGGAACAGGCGGGTCAATCACCTTGGCTCTCGATACCAACGAGGATGGTGAAGCTGATGACGTTGACCTTGAGATACCTGTAACCGTTCAGGGTGTTACGATTAACTCATCTCCTACAGGGGCTGTATATGCCTACGGAGCAGGTGCAACAGCACTCTCTGTAAGCGCTTCTCAGAATGATGGTGGCACACTGAACTATCAGTGGTACAGAAATACCATCAACAGCACTACTGGTGGTACAGCTATTAGTGGTGCTACAAGCGCAAGTTACACTCCAAGCACTACCCTCGCTGCTGAGGATGCTTCATTCTACTACTGTGTGGTATCTTCTAAGTCAACTTCTGCACCTAAGACCTCTAACGTGGCTTATGTGCTGACATCTTCTACTCAGCGTTACTTCCAGATGAGCAATGTGGCTGGTAACAAGAGCACATCAGAGACCTCAATAGAGGTTACTGGACAGAAGATAGCCGGCGGTGTAACTACATTCTATAAGGGTGATGATGGCGATTACGTATTGCGTCCAACAAGTTTCGGACATTACTTCCACCTATCTTCGGGTGCTAAGTTTAAGGTAGTCCTTAATAAGGCTATAGCAGCAGGTGACAAGATTTCAGTAAAAGTGCAGGGACTGGGTGATGCTACTTCACGCGGTATTTGGGTTTCAGCTTCTGACTCTCGTCCTGGCAGCACACCTTCAGTTGGAGTATTAGTGACAGCAGCAAGTGAAACAGAAGTAACTCAAACATACACTGCCATAGCTGATGATGGACTGGTAGGTGCTTCAACCCTGTATATATATGGTAACACTAATAGTGCTGACTACTTCACCGACCTTATTATATATACGCCTGGTAACGTGAAGATTAGTGCCCCTACACCTGCTGAGCAGACGGTAGGTAAGGGAATTACCCCTTCTGCCATAAGCGTTACTGCATCGGACGGCACAGGAAACTTCAGCTATCAGTGGCAGTATAGTCCTGACGGCAGCAGTTCATGGAATAACGTTACCACTGGTACAGGCAAACAGTCAGCAACCTTCACTCCTGCGGCTTATTCTCCTTCAGTGCAGACCACCACTTACTATAGGTGTATCGTTACAGATGAAGGCACGAGCACACCTAAGAAAACCGCAACGAGCGGCGTGGCAAGCGTAACCGTAGAGGCTGAGACAAGGGATTACTATAAGATAAGTACAGGCTCGGGCGAGGATGCTACGTTTACAGATGGTGTGTTAGAACTGAGAAACGCTACATTAATGAGCACATATACATACCAAAATGGTAAGTCAAGGAGCTATTGGAAACTTAATAGCAGTACTCCTGGTCAGAATGAAGGTACATACTTTGAAGGTGAGGGCACGAGCACGACATTGTCAGTAAAATCAAGCCGTGTTAATACATCTGTATTCTACGTTAAGGGTGCTGCAGCAGTAAAGTTTGTAGGACACACGACAGATGAAAATAGAAAGTATGATGTAACTATAGACGGAGAGTCTATGGGAACACAGACCCTGAAAGGCACTGCGACAGAATGTCCAGTATTCGCTCTTAACAAGGAAGGTTCTGTATTTGAGATTCGATATAATAGTTCAACAGGAGGCGATGTAAAATTTGCAAGTTTTATCTTCTATGAGTATCTCCCTTCAACAATCACTATAAAGAAGGACAATGAGACCGTGACAGAAGCAACCCTGTATCCCCCATACTCTGCTGAGGGCGCAGTGGACTATGCTGTAGAGAGCAACAGCACGGGAGCAATAACGCTTGACACCTCAGCTGAGGGATATAACACTGGTATCGCCGAGGCAACATATAGCAATGGAATACTTACCGTAACGCCTAAAGCTAAAGGAGAAACTACTGTCACCCTCAATCAGGCTGCTGCGGATCCTTATGGACCAAACAAAGTAACATTTAAGGTAACAGTAAAGAAGGCTGAAGTTACGATGGCATTCAGTTTTGACAAGCTCGTATTGACTGCAAGTGAACTGGGTAGCACTTCTGACAGAAGCATACCAACAGCTAAACTGCCTACACTGACCGTGACTCGCGCCGATGGTAGCACCAACACTGCTACCGTCAACTGGCAGAGCGATGATGCTAACCTTATCAGCGTTACAGGAAGCGGCACTGCCGCTACGCCTACCTACGATCTTACGTATCATAGCGGTGCAGGTCAGGGCGGTGCGCGTATCTATGCCTACGTGAACGAGACTGGCGACTATGGTGCTGCCGTGGCATACGTTGACGTGGTAGTACAGAACGGTACGAGCAACAACCTGCCTAAGGGTGAGACGATTGACGTACAGGAGCAGTTCGTACTTGCTAACGACAATGGTGAGGAAGTAGTAACACTGACCTATGGTGGCTATAAGTATAATAGTCATGAATATAAGTACATTGACTTCAAGACTCTTAAAGAAAAGGAGAAAACAGGTGACCACAAAGATAAGTGGACCAGTGCTGCGTCATATAACAAATACTATATTGACGGCTATCAGTATAATAGTAACAATGAGAACGATGCCTACAATGAGTATGGCTATCAGCTCAAGGGTATGACCGATGACTACAACTCTGGTAAATGCCTTGACGGCATGTGGTATAAGATTACGGATGATAAGCCTCAGGGCGGTAAATATGGTGCTTACGAGCGCATCCGTCCGTTCGCTCTGCCCTGCAAGGGTGGCTACCTGAAGTTTGAGCCTAAGAAGAGCGGTGTGCTGACGGCATACATACTACAGAATGGTTGTATAGGTCGTGGTTCTGGTAAGGGTAACCAGATAGCATCCAAGCCTCGTCTGGGCTACTGGTTCGACGAGGACGGCTGGGTACAGACTAACGTCACCGCCGTAGCCAAGCAGCCTATAAGCAACGGCAACGGAACAGACAAGCACTCCTATACGTGCAACGGTGAAGGTGAGGATGGAGCAACGAGAAACCTTCGTCAGCAGATGGACTACTACTGGACTTCCACCAACGGCGATGCTGACATCATACCAATGCTGACTAAGCCTTTCTGCAATGCTGCAAAGACCACATTTAGTGATACTAAAGAGACAGGCTATATTGATAACCCTTACTACTGGGGAGATGATGAACACGTGATAAATAACAACAAACAGATTATTCCTACGAGAATGACTCCTGTGCCATATCATAACGGCTATCTGGTGCCAGAGCAGTGCTACGTGAAATATACCCTCCCTGTAATCGCGGGTAAGTCATACTACTTCTATGGCATGATGACCAAGATAGGCTATGTAGGCATGAACTTCGTGGAAGACGAGAGCGTGCTGACATCTGGAGGTAACAACATAGCTCACGAAAAGGAGAGCACTCTGCACCTGAAATCTGATGACGATATGGGAGAATATAAGTTCGGCGGTAGCTCAACAGCATTGGCACAGAGCACCCTGTTTGACGAGGTGACGCTGCCAAGTAACTATAAGCCTAACCAGTGGAACACCATCTGCCTGCCATTCGCCCTGTCAGAGAATCAGGTAGAGGCAGCATTCGGTACGGGCACTCAGCTTGCCATATACAACGGTCTGGAGCATAGCAGCACGGAGCACGTTTACTATGTGAAGTATCTGCGCCACGTTGACCAGAACATACTGCCTGGACAGCCTTACCTCATCTATCCTACTGGTACTGGCGTTGACCAGAATGACGGTCTGATAGGCACTGTTATAGGCACTGCGGAAGGTGCACCAGATAATAACAAGCGCATAACCTTCAACCATGTGCTGATAGATAAGGACAAGCTGAAGCAGGCGTATGCAAGCTACGGCAGCAACAAGGACGTAGATGGCGGCACAGGCTTCATCTTCACTGGCACATACACGAAGATAGCCATGCCTCAGTACAGCCTGTTCTATTCACCTGTTGACGGCAAACTATATAGATGGACTGGTACGAGCACAACTCCTAACTTCGCTGCCTACCATGCCTACATGCATCCAAATTCAAGCAGCGTAATGCAGAACGGACTGGTATTCTCATTCTCTGATGACGATATAACAGACCTCGTTGACGAGACTGGCGAAGGCGGTCAGGAGACAGGCATCGTTATAGTTGAAGAGATTGGCGGAAGCAGCAATGCCAAGGCTCAGCTAAAGAGCAACACCAAGGCTTACAACCTGATGGGTCAGGAGATAGACCCTCGCTCTGCCAAGGGACTGGTAATAGTCAACGGTGAGAAGGTAATGTATTAATTAGTTCATAATTAGATTTCGGAATAATGAAAAAGAAATATATACAGCCTTCGGCTGAGTTTGAAGAAATAGATGATAACCTGATGGAGGGAAACAACTCTCCTTATAAGCCCAAAGGCGATGATGCTGCCGAAATGGGAACAGGAGACCAGACAGTAATTGGTGGTGAAGGGGGCGGAGACACCTCTGACGACGACTTGCTCGGAGGCTTCTAACCTTCCTCCTACTATCTAAGCACTCTCACATTATTACATATAACAGGGCTCGCACTCCACTACGGGGTGCGAGCCTTTTTTTAGTTTCTGCGGTTGCTTAGCAAGGGCGCGTGGTTACTTAGCAACCTCACGCGGTAGCTTAGCCTCCGCACGAGCCTTTTTTTCGCTTTTATTTGGAGGTATCGAGAAAAGTTTGTACATTTGCAGGCGAGAAGAAAGAATAAGAGTAGATAATGTCAAAAGAAGAACTTAGGTCATATCGCTTGAACTCTATGGAGGAACCTACAGATGAGATGCTGGAGGCTATTATGCAGGGTGTGAAGGAGAGTGCTCGACGCTCTACTGCTAATGCGCGTGCGGAATTGGCTCGTAGGTTTGAAGCTATGAAAAGGGATATTGTCAGATTGAAAGCAGAGAGCAGAGAAACGCAGTATGAATAAGATAACGGCAACAGAATTATCACCTCAGTTGTTCTGGGATATAGACAAGTCTCAATACGACGTGGATAAATATCCCGAATGGACAGTGCAGCGCATACTGGAGCGCGGTAGGTTGAGCGACTGGCAACTAATCCTAAACTATTTCGGACTGGACAGGATAGTTGCTATATGCAAGACGCTTCGTACACTTCCACCAGAGGCTCTATCGTATATCTGCTTAATATCAAATACTAATAAAGAGGATTACAGATGTTATCATACCGCACAATCGAACCCCACACTCTGGAACTCCTAAAGAAACTGACAGCTAATCCATTGCTT
>Ga0310691_10003294_pt1 | contig 19649 bp, 18 predicted proteins | sample 176DNAGHGlowgp2_FD_203887 | JGI IMG/M metagenome (GOLD analysis project Ga0310691, IMG submission 203887) | Sheep rumen microbial communities from Palmerston North, Manawatu-Wanganui, New Zealand - 1766 DNA GHGlow gp2 (v2) (version 2) | ecosystem: Host-associated > Mammals > Digestive system >...
ATACATTCCCGCAGCCCATGCGTCAATAGCTCTCCGTCGCAACTGGCCAGATTTACGTAAACTGCTCACTTGTGCACTAATATAGTTTTTTGACCGACGTTTGTCAAGAGGTACGTGGCGTTTTTTTTAGGGTGGGGGCTTTTCTCGTCCAAATTTCCACTTTTCCCCTGCCATATATCGTGTAACCCCCTTGTAACAATTCCGTAATTTTCTAAATTTGGACGCAATACGCAATTTGTGGTAACGGATATCACGGATTGCCGTGCATTGAACGGACGAGACCCTCGCGATGACGTTGACTAGTGACTTTTTGTTTGCCGGACCGCACCCCGCAGTTCCCCGTAGACTGGGGAAGGGCTCAATCGGTTAGAGCAGCGGACTCATAACCAGTAAGGATTTCTTCAATGAAAATAGCGATAGTTCACGACTGGCTTACAAATATGGGTGGCGCGGAGCAGTGCGTCCTTAATTTTATGGATATTTATCCGGATGCTCCGATTTACACGTCCATGTTTACTCCGAAGAATGTGGATCAGCGTTTTTCAACGAAAAAAGTCGTCACGACATTCCTGCAAAGGTTCGCGAAGAAGGGACACCAGAAGTTTTTCCCGTTGATGCCGCTCGCTTTTGAACGTTTGGACCTTACGGACTATGATGTCGTTTTGAGTTCCACATCGTGCTGCGCGAAGGGCGTTGTCACAAGCCCGGATAGTGAACATTTCTGCTACTGCTACACTCCAATTCGCTATGTTTGGGCGCGTAGCTTTGAATATATGCAGGGCATGGGGAAGATAAAGAAGTTCTTCTGCTCCATCTTGATGCATTACATGAAGATGTGGGATTTTGCCGCCGCACAGCGCGTGGACCACTTTATCGCCATATCTACCGAAGTCCAGCACCGCATCAAGAAGTATTACAATCGCGACTCCGTGGTCATTTTCCCGCCGGTGCGTTGCTCGTTGTTCAATATTAGCGACACCGATGGCGACTATTATCTGGTTGTTTCTCGCCTTGTCTATTACAAGCGTTTTGACTTGGCCGTAAAGGCCTGTACCAAACTCGGCAAGAAGTTGATTGTCATTGGCGATGGTCCCGAGCGTAAGAAATTGGAAGAAATGGCTGGGCCTACGGTGCAGTTCCTAGGGCGCCAACCGGATGAAGTCGTGCGCAAGCACATGGCAGAATGCAAGGCGCTCCTTTTCCCGGGCGAAGAAGATTTCGGCATCGTTCCAGTTGAGGCTATGGCTAGTGGCAGGCCCGCAATTGCGTTTGGCAAGGGCGGAGCACTTGATACGGTTATTCCTGGTAAGTCGGGCGTCCTGTTCGAAGAGCAGACTGTGGATTCGCTAGTCAATGCAATCGAAAAGTTTGAAACAATGGATTTCGACAAAGAAGAAGTCCGCAAGCATGCGTTGAAGTTCGATGAGCCTGAATTTAGGCGGCAAATCGAAACATACATACGTGAGACACTCAATTCACATAAAACCAAAACATAGGTACAACCTGATTATGAAAAGTGCACTGATTACGGGCATTACTGGACAAGACGGCTCTTATTTGGCAGAACTTCTGCTTTCTAAGGGCTACAAGGTTTTTGGCTTGGTTCGCCGCAAGAGCAAACTCGATTTCAACAATGCAGCTCACTTGTCGGGTAAGGTTCAGTTTATTTTTGGTGATATGACGGATTTGGCCTCCCTTATCCGTGCACTTGAAATTTCCGAAGCTGATGAAATTTACAACTTGGCGGCCCAGTCGTTTGTGACGACTTCCTGGGAAACTCCACTTTCTACGGCTGATATCAACGCCATCGGCGTGACGAATATTCTTGAGGCAATCCGCCTGACCCGCCCCAAGGCTCGTTTCTACCAGGCATCTACTAGTGAAATGTTCGGCAAAGTGCAGGCTATTCCGCAGAACGAGACCACTCCGTTCTACCCGCGTAGTCCGTATGGTGTTTCCAAGCTTTATGGTCACTGGATTACGAAGAACTACCGCGAAAGCTATGGCATGTTCGCTTGCTCCGGCATCCTTTTTAACCATGAATCTGAACGCCGTGGTGCTGAATTTGTGACCCGTAAGATTACCATCGCTATCGCAAAAATCAAGGCCGGGAAGCAGGATGTTCTCGAACTCGGAAATCTTGATGCCAAGCGTGACTGGGGCCATTCTCAGGATTACGTGAAGGCTATGTGGCTCATGTTGCAGCAGGACAAGGCAGATGATTTTGTCATTGCGACTGGCGAGACCCATCCGGTTCGCGAATTCGTGACGCTCGCTTTCGAAGCTGCTGGTATGGCTATTGAATGGCATGGTCAGGGTGTCGATGAATACGCGACTCTCAAGGGAACTGATAAGGTTGTCGTCAAGGTGAATCCGGCGTTCTACCGCCCTGCCGAAGTCGACTTGCTCATTGGCGATGCGTCCAAGGCAGAAAAGACCCTTGGTTGGAAGCGCGAAATCAGCTATCCGGAACTCATCAAGCGTATGGTCGAAAATGACCAGAAACTCTTGGCGGAAGGCAAGATTTAATGAAACAGACGCTTGTCATTGGGGCTGCAGGCTTTGTCGGCAAGTATCTAACTAAGGAACTCGAAAGCAATGGGCATCGAGTCTATGCTGCCGATATTCCCGAACTGAACATCCTTGATGTCGATTCTCTGGAAAAGAAGTTTTCCGAAGCGACATTTGATTATGTGGTGAACCTTGCCGCCATCAGTTCTGTTGGCGCATCATGGAAAGACCCCATTGCAACCTTGGAAGTCAATGTTCGTGGAACGCTCAACATTCTGAACGCGGTCCAAAAACATTGCCCCAAAGCCAAGGTCCTCTTGGTCGGTTCTGCAGAGGAATATGCTCCGAAGGATTCTCCGCTCAACGAGAATGATAAACTTGAGGCTAGCAATCCTTATGGCATTACGAAAGTCGCTCAGGAAAACTTTGCTGAACTGTACCGTAAAAAGTATGGGATGAATATAGTCTGCACCCGTTCTTTTAACCATACGGGAGTCGGCCAGACGACGAACTTTGTGTTGCCGAGTTTCGTGAAGCAAATTGCCGATATTGAGAAAACTGGCAAGCCTGGGAAGATATTCGTGGGCAACTTGGCGGTGTCGCGTGATTTTTCCGATGTCCGCGATGTCGTGACGACCTATCGCAAACTTTTGGAAAACTATACTGAATATACCGTTTACAATGTCGGTTCTGGCAAGGCTAACAAGCTTTCCGATTTGCTGGATTATATCATCTCGCTTGCAAGTGTCCCCGTAGAAGTGTGTATTGATCCCGAAAAGTTCCGCCCCGTGGATTTGCCGTATCTGTGTGCGGACAATTCACGAATTAAGGACTTCTGGCCGGGGACGGATATTAGGCAAACAATCAAGGAAATGTTTGAGAGCCTTGTATGAGAGTTTTATTCGTCAATACATATTATTATCCAAATATGTTTGGTGGAGCAGAACACTCCGTAAAACTGCTTGCTAGTAATTTTTCAAAAAAATATCCTTGTGCCATTTTTTCTGTGGATGCTTCTACAAAAGGTTTGCAAAAAGAAACCATTGATGGTGTTGAAATTTTTAGAAGCGGATCTTCTTTTTTTGACTTTAAAGCCAGGTTTACAAAAAACGAGTCTTTGCATTGTAAAATAAAAAATCGACTATCGGATCTTTATAATCCAGCTGCAAGCAGGCATTTTAGAAAAGTTCTTGACGAATTTAAACCAGATATAATTCATACGAATGGGTTGCGTGGAATTGGCCCTCAAGTATGGAGAATTGCGCAAGAACGAGGAATCAAGGTTGTTCATACCTTGCGAGATTACTATGCTGCAGATCCGTTGATGCGTGAAAAGCCTCCATCAAATGTGTTTATTTTACTATGGCGTTATTTCTGGAATAAGAAATCATCTTTTTTAGACGTTGTTACGGCTCCGTCACTTTTCACGGTAGAGAAAATGCTTAAATATGGTTTTGCTCGCAACAAGCCATTTAGGTCTATTCCCAATGCGATTCCGTTTGAAGAAAATGTTTTTCTTGCGAATATTGCGTACTCAAAAAAACTTCAAAGAAAACGCACGCGATTTCTATTTGCTGGTGCATTAGTCAAATTTAAAGGAATTCTCAATCTTATTGACGCGTTTGAAATCCTGCAGAAAAAAGCTGATGTTGAATTAGTTGTTTGTGGCGCAGGCGAACTTTCCGAATATGTAAAGCGTGCTGCAGAAAATAACAATAGCATTTATTTTCGGGGAAAAATAAGTAGTGATGCTTTGAAGACAGAGTATTTGGAAGCAGATGTTTGTGTCATCCCGTCTCTTTGGGAGGAACCTTTTGGAAGGGTTGTTGTAGAAGCGGCATATAATGGCTGCGCCTTGATTGCATCAAATCGGGGTGGGATACCTGAAATTATTCAAGAATTAAAAGCAGGGATTTTGTGCGATTGCTCAAATGTTGAACAATTGGCGGGGGCAATGTACGATTTATGCGACAGGAAGAAACGCTTTGCCCAATTAGATGTTTTTACAAATACGGTAGCTTTTTTCTCTGAAACAAATAATACAAGCTCGTTCAACTTCCTATACAAGGAATTGTTTGAGAATTCAGTAATTTTAAATCCCCAAAAAGCATAAAGGGAGGATATATGAAAATTCTTATTACAGGTGCAAACGGTTATATCGGGCGACATGTAGTCAAGGCCTTGCTGGACATGGGGGTTCATGTCGTTGCTTGTGATCTCAAGACGGATGATGTTGACTCGCGTGCAGAGAAGGTTAATTTTAACCTTTTTGATTTGCCGGATGGAAATGTTTTTGAAAAGTTGGGTGCTCCCGATGTATGCCTTCATATGGCATGGCGTAATGGATTTGTTCACAATTCTCCAACGCAAATTGGTGATTTGTCCGCCCACTACAATTTTTTGATTAGAATGATTGATGGGGGGCTTAGACAACTTGCTGTTATGGGGACGATGCATGAGGTTGGATACTGGGAAGGGGCAATCGATGAAAATACCCCCTGTAATCCGATATCGATGTATGGAATTGCTAAGGATGCGCTTCGCCGAGCAATGATACTTTATTGTAAACAAAATGATTGCGTTCTTCAGTGGCTTCGCTGTTATTATATTTTAGGAGATGACAAGAAAAACAACTCTATTTTTTGTAAGCTTCTGATGGCTGCTGAAGAAGGTAAGAAAACTTTCCCGTTTACAACGGGAAAAAATAAGTACGATTTCATTAATGTGGATGAACTTGCATATCTGATTTCCTGTTGTGTTGTGCAAAAAGAGGTGACAGGTATTATAAATTGTTGTAAGGGGGTGCCGATAAGTTTGGCAGAGAGGGTTGAGTCTTTTATAAAAGAACATAATCTGGATATTAAATTAGATTATGGGGCTTTCCCGGACCGCCCATATGATTCTCCGTGTGAGTATGGAAATCCTGACAAAATCAATCAAATTTTAAAAAATAACAGGACGATATAATATGAGTAAGACTGTTTATCTAGGAATGATCGGTGACATCATGCACCCGGGTCTCATTAATATCATCAATGAAGGGGCCAAATACGGTGACGTGATGATAGGGCTATTTACGGACAAGGCGATTGCGACTCACAAGCGCTTACCCTATCTGAATTACGAACAGCGTAAGAACGTGATTGAGAATATCAGGGGCGTGTCAAAGATTGTTCCGCAGGATGAATGGAGCTACGTCGAGAACCTGAAACGTTATAAGCCCGACTATATTATCCACGGCGATGATTGGCTTTACGGGCCGGATAAGTTCATCCGCGATGAAGTCTTCAAGGTGATGGAAGCCCAGGGTGGCAAGGTCATCGAAATCCCGTACACTAAGGGGATCACCTCCGCCGGTCTCAAGAAGGAAATGGACTCCCTCGGAACGACCCCGCAAGCGAGACTGTCTTCGCTTCGTCGCCTGATCGCGGCAAAGCCGATCGTCCGCATTCTTGAATCGCACAACGGCCTTACGGGCCTTATCGCCGAACACACGAGTGTCGAAATCAACGGCTGCGTCCGCGAATTCGACGGCATGTGGTCTTCTTCCCTCACCGATTCCACGAGCAAGGGCAAGCCGGATATCGAAGCGGTAGACCTCACGACCCGCCTGCACGACCTGAACGACACGCTCGAAGTCACAACCAAGCCGGTCATCTTCGACGGCGACACCGGTGGAAAGGTGGAGCATTTCGGCTTCACGGTGCGTACGCTCGAACGCCTCGGCATTTCCGCGGTAATCATCGAAGACAAGGTGGGGCTGAAGCAGAACTCACTCTTTGGCACCGACGCCATCCAGACGCAGGACACGATCGAAGGTTTCTGCACCAAGATCCGCGCAGGCAAAGATGCTCAGATTACGAACGACTTCATGGTGATTTCCCGCTGCGAATCGCTGATTGCGGGCAAGTCCGTGGACGACGCGCTAGAACGCTGCCACGCCTATGTGGCTGCCGGTACCGACGGCATCATGATTCATTCCAAGGACAAGAGCGGCGAGGACATCAAGGAATTCTGCAGGCGCTTCCGCGAAAAGGATGCGCACACGCCGATTGTCGCCGTGCCTACGACCTACAACCAGTTCACCGAAGAGGAACTGGCGACCTGGGGCATCAACATCGTTATCTATGCAAACCACATGCTGCGTTCTGCATACCCTGCTATGGTGAAGTGCGCTGAATCTATCCTCACGCACAGCCGTAGTCTTGAAGCCTCCAACGACTACTGCATGCCGATCAAGCAGATTCTGAACCTCATTCCCGGAACGATGAAGAAGTAACGGTATTCTACCTATGATCAGTCCGAAGTTTTTTATCGACACGCTCGGCTCCTACGGCATTGACTTTTTTGCCGGAGTCCCCGATTCTTTGCTCAAGAACATCTGCGCCTACATCGCCGACAACAAGGATGCCAAGCATAACGTGATTGCCGCGAACGAAGGCGCTGCCGTGGGCCTTGCCGCAGGCTATCACCTCGCTACAGGAAAGATAGGCGTTGTCTATATGCAAAATTCCGGCGAAGGCAACATCATCAATCCGCTTGCATCGCTTACGGACAAGGAAGTCTACAACATTCCGGTGCTGCTCCTTATTGGTTGGCGCGGGCGCCCGGGCGTTCACGACGAACCGCAGCACGTGAAGCAGGGCAAGGTGACGACCGGCATCCTCAACACGATGGGCGTGAATTACGATGTGCTCTGCAAGGAAGAGGACAAGGCCGCCAAACAGATTGCGAAGGCCGTCAAGACGATGAAGGAAACGGGCGAGGTCTATGCGCTCGTCATCGAGAAGGACACCTTCGAAGATTACAAGCTCCAGAGCGTCGAGAAGAACGACCTCACGATGAGCCGCGAGGAGGCCATCCAGACGGTGGCCGCCGCGCTCGGGCCTAAGGATGTCATTGTCTCTACGACGGGCATGATCAGCCGCGAACTCTTTGAGTACCGCGCCCAGAAGGGTGAGGGTCACGAACGCGATTTCCTTACGGTGGGTTCGATGGGGCACGCCTCGCAGATTGCGCTCGGCATCGCGATGGAAAAGGACGATCGCAAGGTCTGGTGCTTTGACGGTGACGGCGCAACCATTATGCACATGGGTTCCATGGCGATTGTCGCAAGCAAGTCTCCCGCAAATTACGTGCACGTGGTGTTCAACAACGGCGCTCATGACTCCGTGGGTGGCCAGCCTACGGTGGGCCTGAAGATTGACCTGCCCGCTGTCGCGAAGGCCGTGGGTTATCGCGATGCTCTGACCGCTGACAGCAAGGAATCACTTGCTGAATCGCTGGGCAAGTTGCGCAGTATGGAAGGCCCCGTGCTTCTCGAAGTCAAGGTAAAGAAGGGCAACCGCAAGGATTTGGGCCGCCCGACGACGACGCCTATCGAGAACAAGAACGCGCTAATGGAATTTTTGAGGAAATAGCATGATCAAGACTGCGGTCATCATGGCAGCGGGAATGGGAACCCGCTTCGGCAAGTACACCGAGACTATTCCCAAGGGCTTTATCGAATGCGGCAACATTTCCATGGTGGAACGCAGCATCAAAACGCTCATTGCTTGCGGCATCGAACGCATCGTCATCGGTACCGGCTACCACAAGGAAAAGTACGAAGCGCTTAAAGCAACCTACCCGCAAATCGAATGCGTTTTCAGCCCTCGCTACGCCGAAACCAACAGCATGTACACGCTGTACAACTGCCGCGACGTCATCGGCGACGACGACTTTTTGCTTCTGGAATCGGACCTCGTCTTCGAGAAGAAAGCAATTACCTCGCTCCTCGAATGCAAAGAACCGACCATCATGCTCATTACACCCGTGACCAAGTTCCAGGACCAGTACTACGTGGAATACGGCGAAGGCGGACGCCTCACGATGTGCTCCACCGACAAAACCCAGCTGGACGCGAAGGGAGAACTGGTGGGCATCCACAAACTTTCAAACAAGTTCTACAAGGCCATGTGCGAAGATTACGCCGCCAAGGTGGCCGACAAGCCGAAACTCGGCTACGAATACGAATTGCTGACGATGTCGCAAGAAAAGATGAAGGTGTTCGTGCTCAAAGTCGATGGCCTCAAGTGGTACGAAATTGATGACGTAGATGACCTCGCCTATGCCGAAAAGAACATCCTCCAGTACCTCTAAATTTTACGAACGATTTTAAGGAATTACTTATGGAACCGATCAAGAGAAATGTTTTGCTGAACCCCGGCCCCGCCACCACCACCGATACCGTCAAGTACGCCCAGGTGGTCCCGGACATCTGCCCCCGCGAAAAGGCTTTTGCCGGCCTCATGAAGGGCCTCCGCGAAGATTTGCTCAAGGTGGTACATGCCCCGTCGGACACTTACACATCCGTCCTTTTCTGCGGTTCCGGCACCATCAACATCGACATTTGCATCAACTCGCTGGTTCCCGAGGGCAAGAAGATTCTCGTGGTGAACAACGGTGCCTACAACTCCCGCGCCGTCGAAGTCTGCCAGATGTACCACCTGCCGTATATCGACGTGAAATCGAGCGTATTTGAACGCCCCGATCTCGCCGTCATCGAGAAGACACTCCAGGAAAACCCAGACGTGGCTGTTGTTTACTGCTGCCACCACGAGACGGGTACGGGTGTCTTGAACCCCATCCGCGAAATCGGTGCACTTGCCCACAAGTACGGCGCCATCTTCATCAGCGACACCACTTCTACCTTGGGCATGATTCCGCTCGACGTGGTGAAGGACAACGTGGATTTCTGCATGGCATCTGCCCAGAAGGGTCTCATGGCCATGTCCGGTCTCTCCTTCGTGATTGGCCGTAAGGATATCATCGAAAAGTCGAAGGAATACCCGACGCGTTCCTACTACTGCAACCTTTACCTGCAATATTCCTTCTTCGAAAAGACCGGCGAAATGCACTTTACGCCGCCGGTGCAGACCATCTACGCCACCATCCAGGCGCTCAAGGAATACTTCGCCGAAGGTGAATCAGCCAAGTTCGCACGCCACCGCCGCGTATATGAGGCCATCCGCAAGGGTGTGGCCGATCTCGGTTTCGATACAGTCATTGACCCCGCCATCGAATCGGGCCTCGTCGTTTCGGTCAAGTACCCCGAAGACCCGAACTGGGATTTCGAGAAGGTGCACGACTACTGCTACGACCGCGGCTTCACTATTTACCCGGGCAAGATTTCGACGACGAATACTTTCCGCCTCTGTGCCCTCGGCGCCATCGACGTGAAGGATATCGAAGACTTCTTCAAGGTGCTTGGAGAAGCTCTTAAAACGTTAAAAATAGATATGAAATAAATATGAATGCATTGTTCAAATTTTTCAAAAGAGTAAGAAAAAGCGGATTTCAAGATGCGATTCGCTATTCCATTATTAAATGGTTGCGTTTTGATAAAGTTGAAGAGAAAGTGGATACATTGTACTATTTTCAAAATCGGTATAATGATATAACTAAACTTCCTCCAACGGCAGATCCGGATTTGAGAATATTGCAGAAATGTGATGCTGTTTTTTTGGCTATTTTTGACAAGTTGTGCCAAAAGCATAAGTTGACATATTGGTTGGATTATGGCACCTTGCTTGGGGCCGTTCGCCATGGAGGAGTTATCCCTTGGGATGATGACACAGATATAGCAATGCCACGGGATGATTATGACCGACTCTATGATGCTTTGAAAGATGATTTGGATAAATTTGGAATACAATTTGATAAGAAAACAGATATTCCAATGATGATGGTAGGGCTGGGATATAATCATTATTCTACGGGAATTTGGATGGATATTTATCCTGTTGATGAGTGTTTTGCAGATGCAAAACGAAATGAAGCGAAGAAGAAGATAACTAGGATGGCTGCTTCATATAGAAAATTTTATCATACTCATAAGAAGAATGACGAAAACGATCTCGTTGCATATAAGAAGGAGTTGATGAATAGCTTAAATGCTAGGGATGAAAAGTATTTGATTCATCCGATGGAAGCGGGAGATCCAATAACTGTAAATCGGGTTGATGAAATATACCCTTTAAAAAGAATGAAATTTGAAGAGTTTGAATTAAATGTGCCCCAAAATTGTGATGCATATTTAAAAGAGATGTATGGAAAATCTTATATGAATTTCCCTACAAGTGGTGTAGAACACCATGGTGGTGACGGAACGGGACGCCCTGCATTGAAGGAATGGGCGAAAATTAACGGAACTAATATGGAAGATATTTATGAAAAACTTATAGCATATTATCGTTCATATGAGTGTTGAGCTATGATTGATTTTTTTAAAAAAAAGATTTTTTTTTCAGGAGATGAAAGAACTTTAACTGTAAAGAAAAATGCAGTATTTTCGATATTACTGAAATGTTTGAGTATTTTCGTGTCCTTTATGCTCATTCCATTGACGATAGATTATGTTTCTGCTGAATTATATGGTGTGTGGCTAACATTATCGTCAATTGTTGTTTGGTTGGGCTTTCTAGATGTTGGCTTTTGTCAGGGATTAAAAAATAAATTGACTGAAGCAATTGCTGTGGGAAATTATGAACGTGGAAAAAAACTTGTGTCAACAACATATTTTGTTATGTTGTTAATTTTTATCCCAATTTGCTTTTTTGCTCAATTCATTATACCCTTGGTTGATTGGTGTTCATTGCTAAATGTATCAAGTCAATATCGCATTGACATATTTAAGTCAATGCATGTTTTAGTTGCTTTTTGTTGTTTACAACAGGTGGTGAATGTAATTGTTAGTGTTATTGCAGCATTTCAAAAAGTCGCTTTGTCAAATTCATTTACGGTTTTAGGAAATATTTTATCTCTAATTGTTATTTTTTTTATGACAAAAATGTGTGATGCTTCGTTATGTAAATTGTGTTTTGTTTTGGCTGGAATGCCAATAATCATAACTTTTTTTGCAACCTTTTTTCTTTATTGGGGTGAGTTTAGATTTATTCGCCCTTCATACAGATATGTTTCATTTGGCTTAATTCGAGATTTATTTTCCCTAGGAGGTCGTTTTTTTGTGATAAACGTGCAGGCTATAGTATTATATCAATCAACAAATATATTGATATCAAACATATCTTCTCCATTTAGTGTAGCTTCTTATAACATTGCTTATAAGTACTTTAATATTGCAATGATGTTTTTCACACTGTTGACGCAGCCTTTATGGCCAGCCTATGCAGATGCTTATGCAAGAGGGGAAATGTCCTGGCTGAAGGAAATGCGAAAAAAAATGTCAAAAGTGTTCATAGCAACAATTTGTTTGTGTTTAATGATGGCCGTCGTTTCTCCAATTTTTTATCATATTTGGATTGGAAATAAAATTGAGGTCCCATTTAAAATGACTCTTATTGTGATGGTATACGTTGTGTTTTTTTGTTGGGTAAATCTTAATGGAATTTTTTTAGTTGGAATAAGTAAAATAAAACTCAATTCACGAATTGTTTTGATTGGTTTAATAAGTCATATTCCTTTAGCGTATTTTTTGGGAGCCCATATTGGAGCTTATGGTGTTTTAGTGTCAATGATTTTGATAAATATGTTTTATGGAGTGATTTATAAAATTCAAGTTGATAAAATTCTAAGAGGAAATGCATCTGGTATATGGAACGAGTGAATCTACATTTATTGTTAAAGTTAATATGGGGAAAAATTTTTTCCTTTATTCATACCCCGTGGTATCATTATAAAAAATTGGGTAGCCATGTTTGGATTGATAAGCGCGTTATAGATATTTCAGGCGCAGAATTTTTGTCTATTGGCGATAATACCAAAATATATGCAAACGCAAGAATTGTTTCTATAAAAAAATATAGAAATAAATTTTTTCATCCCGAAATTATTATAGACAGTAATGTTGTTATTGGTCAAAATTTTCATTGTACATGTGCAGAAAAAATTTATATTGGACAAGGAACTTCAATAACACCGAATTGCGGCATCTTTGACATCATCCATCCGTATGAAAATGTGAAGGAAAACCCAAGAAATCAGCCAATAAAGACCAGTCCAATCATCATTGGGAAAAATTGTATGATTGGAATGAATTCAGTTATACAAGCGGGGGTAATTTTGGGAGACCATGTTGTTGTTGGTTCAAATAGTACTGTTATAAAGGGAATTTATCCATCATATAGTGTTTTAGCAGGATCACCTGCAAAGCTTGTGAAATTGTATAACGAAAAAAAACAAAAATGGGAGAAGGTTTAAAGACATGTTGCTAAAAAAAATCATTTGCAAACCATTTAAAATCGCATACCAGATATACGTGAAGAAACAATTTGATTCTGTTGGAAAAAATGTTTTGTTTGATAGGTTGCTTCGTGTGCAGGGGGGAGAAAATATTAATATAGGAGATAGTGTTAATATCCACCGCGGAACTTGGCTTGCGGCAGTTTCTCTTGGAGATAAAAAAGCTAATTTAAGTATCAATAGTGGATGTGTTATAGGATACTATAATCATATTTTTGCTACTAGAAAAATTGTAATTGAAAAAGATGTGATTACAGCAAAAAATGTATACATATCGGATAATTTACATTCGTATGAAAATATTTTTATCGCAATAAGTAAACAGCCCATAAAACAGTTGAATGATGTTGTTGTTGGGGAGGGATCGTGGATTGGCGAAAATGCATGTATTATAGGAGCTTCTATTGGTAAGCATTGCATTGTTGGAGCCAATGCTGTTGTTACTCATGATGTTCCTGATTTCTCAGTAGTGGTTGGTGTTCCGGCACGTGTTATAAAACATTATGATTTTAAAAAAGAAATGTGGGTGAAGGATTAGGAGAAGAATGAAATTATGGGAGAGAAGTATTTGATTCTTATAATTATAGTTAGTATTTTTTTTAAGTGGATTTTTTTATGCGTTTTTGCATTGCCTATAAGATTCTTTGCCTTTGTGAAAAAAAAATCAAATTCATTAAAAGCTGAAGAAAAATCTTTTTTTTTGAAAATTTTGAATCATATTGCATGGAAAATATCTCCACTGAAAGATACTCTTTGCTTATACTGGATAGCATTCATTCCGTCTATGCATATAAGAATGTTTTTTTATCGACACATCTATGGAATGAATTTAGGAAAAAACGTTATAATCTATAAGGGTGCAGAGTTTCGTAACCCAGAAGGACTAGTTATAGATAAAGGGAGTATCATTGGAGATAATGTAATTTTAGACGCTCGTGCAGGCATAACCATAGGTTCTTTTGTTAATTTTTCTAGCGAGGTTCACATATGGACTTTACAACACGATTATCGAGATCCAGAATTTCGTTGTACACCAACACATTATGGTCCTGTTAAAATTGGAGATAGAGTTTGGATTGGTCCTCGAGCAACGATACTGCATAGCGTAAACATTGGAGAAGGGGCCGTTGTAGCAGCAGGAGCTGTTGTAACTAAAGATGTTCCGCCATACACGGTCGTAGGCGGAATCCCAGCAAAAAAAATAGGCGAAAGGCCTCGAAATTTGGTTTATACATTCGATGGATCTCATAGAATGTTTTTGTAAAAGGATAAAGCAATGAAAAATATTCTAATCACAGGTGGAGCTGGATTCATCGGTTCAAACCTAGCTCTTAAGTTGCTAGCCAAGGGTTATCACGTTTCTATTTTAGACAACCTTTCGCCGCAAATTCATGGTAATAATCCCCAAAAAACATCCCCACTTTACCAATCTATTCAGGGAAAAGTTCGCTTTATTTTGGGCTCGGTTACATCCCGTAAAGACTGGCTAATGGCTCTTGAAGGACAAGATGCAGTCATTCATTTGGCCGCAGAAACAGGCACAGGCCAATCAATGTACGAGATTGAAAAGTATGTCAATTCAAACATTGGCGGGACAGCACTATTACTTGACATTCTTACTAATACAAAACACTGTGTAAAACGCGTTCTAGTAGCAGAGTCTAGAGCAATATATGGAGAAGGTCGTTACCAATGTGAACATTGCGGAACTGTATATCCCGTGGAACGTAAAGATGAAGATATGAGTTGTGGAGACTTTGAATGCCACTGCCCCAAATGTGGTCGTCATGTAAAACCAGTAGCAACAACAGAAGACAGCGCAATTCGTCCATCATCGGTCTATGGAATCGCAAAACAAGTTCAAGGACAGCTAGTTCATTTAATTTGTCCAACTATTGGTGTTGAACCGGTTAGTTTTAGGTACCAGAATGTGTATGGCCCTGGACAATCTTTGAGTAATCCTTATACGGGGATATTGAGTATTTTCTCTACTAGAATAAAAAATGGCAATGGTATCAATATTTTTGAAGATGGCAGGGAGACGAGGGATTTTGTCTATATTGATGATGTAGTTGATGCAACAATTCGAGGTTTGGAAACGCCTGCGGCCGCGGGTTGTGTTTTTAATGTTGGTACAGGGGTTGCGACTGATGTTTTGACGGTTGCGAAAACATTATGCGAAAAATATGGGAGAAATGTCCCGATTGTGATTTCTGGTAATTATCGTTTAGGGGATATTAGACATAATTATGCAGATATTTCTTTGGCTCGAAAAATACTTGGCTTTGAACCCCAATGGACTTTTGATAAAGGTATAGAAATGTTTGCAAAATGGGTGAATGAACAGAATGTTCAAGAAGATAAGTATGATGCGAGTATTGCAGAAATGAAGGCGAAGGGATTGTACAAGTAGAGGCTAAGATGAAAAAACGGATTCTTTTTATTGCTCCTAAATACATGAATTTGTATCAGGATATTATTGCCGAGATGGAACGGCAAAATTATGAAGTTGATTTTATCGCAGAACAAGGCTATAAAGAGGATCCGGATAATGTCCGCGGATATGTGAAGTTTTCAAAGGCGCTTGTAAACGAAAAAAAGTTTACAAAAAAAATGGAAAAGAGATGGATTGGTATACTTGAATCTGACAGATACAATAAAACATATGATTATTGCTTTGTTTTGGATGGGCAGTCCATCAGTCCCGTTCTTTTTAAGATGCTGAGAACGGAAAACCCTAACATAAAAATAGTAAATTATCTTTTCGATACAACTACTGGCGTGTACCATTTCGAAAAGAATTTCAAATTCTATGATAAAGTTTTTTCTTTTGATATTAGCGAATCAAAAAAATATAATATAGAATTCCTGCCAATTTACTGGATGCCTTGTGATGAAAAAATCGCTAGATTTGACTTGTTTGGGTTTGGAGCGATAAAAGATGATCGATTTGAATTATTTAGTAGATTAGAACAAATTGCAAAAAAAAATAGTATGCAGTATTTTTTGAAATTATATAACTTTGTAAATGTGAAGAGCATGCTTTTATATCGGATTAGATGTCTGGTTTATAGATGCTTGGGCCTTAAGAATGTTGTTTCTGCAAGAGCGATAAATTCCTCTTTTGCGACAAAGGATACAATATCGCCGAAAGAATTTAGATGCCGTATATCGGAATCAAAGGTTGTTGTTGACACGGCTTCACCTTATCAAGATGGATTGACGGCTCGTTTTATGTGGAGCCTTGGATTAGGGAAAAAGATTATTACAACGAATGCAAATGTGAAAAATTATGATTTTTTTGATAAAAAACAGGTTTTTGTGTATACAAACACAGTAACTGATGAACAGATAGAATCTTTTTTGACGCCAGAATTTGAAATGACTGATGCTGAAAAAGAACATGTTGCTCAATATAGATTGGATCAGTGGTTAAAAAAGATTCTTGATTGAAACGTATTATGCCGCAGCGATTAAATATAAATCGAATTGTGTTCTATTTGTTCCCCCTCATTTGTTACTGGGGGTATAGTTGCATCTTTATAGATGTGAAAATGTGGAAGATGATTCAGTTTGTTTTGGTTCCGATAATTTTCCTTCGTGTTGTGGGCCTTTTCTTTCGAAAAAAAAATCCGATAACTCAAAATGTCATAATAATATTCTTTTTGACCTTGCTTTCAATAGTAATGTCCTTTGTTGTATGGCAACAGGATTTGGTGTTGGGGTATAGGACTTCTATTGGTTTTTTATCTATTATTTTCTACTTGTTCTTGGTAAAAAATGATTTTAGTGAATCGCAAGTAGAACGTCTTATCGTCTTGTATGGAGTTGTTTGGATTATCACTTGGTTGGTAAATATGTTATCTCCAGTGGCTGTATTTGGCTTGCTAGATGCAGAAGATATTAATGATAGTCGAGGCATAACCCGTTTCATTATCCAAGGGGATGGATTTCTATATCTTCTGTTCTTTTTGCTTTTTAACTATTGGAGCAAAACGAAACAAAAAAAGTATCTTTTTCTTGCAGTAGTTGCATTTGCCATTATTGTGCTTCAAGTAACTCGTCAAGCTATATTTTTTTGTAGTTTGGTGTCATTGTACTATTTATTTAAAAATCAAAAACGTATTTTTTTGTGCTTGGGAATCGTAATATCATTACTTACGTTTGTAGATGTGGATGTCCCTAAAGATAGTATTTTTTCTAAAATGATTGAGTTGTCACAAGATCAATATAAGGAAAATTCGTCAGGGAATAAAAACATTAGAGTGGAAGCGTATGAGTTCTTTTTTACGGAGTTTTCACCAAATAATGTTGCGGTCCTTTTTGGTAATGGGTTGCCTCATGATGATTCTGCATATGGAAAAATGTATACAAAAATAAGAGCTGTTCGGAAAATTTTTTATTCCGATGTTGGGTATGCTGCCATCTATATGATGATGGGAATTGCTGGATTGATTGCTTTTTTTAGATTTTTCGTTTTTCTTGTGAGATATCCACTAACCAATCAAACTTATCTATATGCGAAGATGTTTGTTGTTTATCTTTTTTTGTGCAATTCTGTGTCGTTTGTAATAGGATCAAATATTATTCCAATGTCGGTTGCGCTATATGTTCTTAATAAAGATTATAAAGAAAAACGAGAAGGTTTGAAATGAAAAAAGTTTTTTTCTTCCCTCCGTGTCCCCCAAACGGTTACGAAAATCCTTATAGTATTCATTACAAGGCAAGTCTATCAAGTTTCTTTGATGTTGCGGAATTAGATAATCCACCGACTAAAGTAAAATCATTGACGTTGTTTCATTATGCTTTAAAATCAGATGTCTTTATTCTGAATTGGATTGAAAATGCAATATATTGGAAATTTGGAATACTTCAATTTTTTTTGGTTGTATTTTCCTTGCGCATAATAAGGTTTAGAAATAAAAAAATTGTTTGGATGTTTCATAATATGAATCCACATGAGGGAAAATCGTTCTTTTCGAATTATATAACAAGTTTTCTTCTAAAAAATGCGAGTCTGATTATATCCCATTCTAAAGATGCTACGGCAAAAGTCCGACTTATGGCAAGCTGTCAAGTAGAATATCTGTGTCATCCGGTTTGTTCGCATACTTTTGATGAAAGTCCTAATTTGTTGACGTCCTGTGATGTTTTTATTTGGGGAAGTATTTTGCCATATAAAGGAGTTGCCGAGTTTTTGGAAAAAGCCAAAGAAAGTCTTAGAAACAAGAAAATTATAATATTGGGAAAATGCACTAATCCGTGCTTAAAAAAAAGAATTCTTTCGTTGCTTACTCCAAATGTTGTGTTTATGGATCGCTTTGCGAGTTTTGGTGAAATTGCTGCTTATGTAAGCAAAACACAATATGTTTTGTTCCCATATATAGGTGATTGCGTATCTAGTTCTGGTGTTTTGATGGATACAATTGCTATGGGTGGTGGAATGCCGGTTGGTCCCGATAAGGGAGCCTTTAAAGATATGGCGGAAGAAGGAGCTTGTATCACATATAAATCTTATGAGGAATTGTTCGCTATTTTAGAAAAAGATGCTCCTCGAGTGGATATGAAAACTTTTGCCAAAAAAAATTCGTGGTCTTGTTTTGCAATAAAATTGGCAAAACTAATCGAAAATGAATTGTAGTAGATTGGTTGAAAATGAAAAATATGATTAACCTTATCCTCTGTGGTGGTTCGGGCACGCGCCTTTGGCCCGTGAGCCGTTCCCTGATGCCCAAGCAGTTTGCCCCGCTCTTTGACGGGCAGTCCCTTTTCCGCAAGACGGTCGTTACGAATGCCGCCGTCTGCGAGTCGCAGTTCATTGTCTCTAACGCCGACCAGTTCTTCCTCGCGAAGGACCAGCTCGAGATGGAAGGCATGAATGGTGGCAAGTTCCTGCTGGAACCCGTGGGCCGCAACACCGCGCCCGCGATTGCGCTCGCCTGCCTTACCATGAAGCCCGATACCATCGTGCTCGTTTCCCCGTCGGACCACGTAATCCGCAAGAAGGACGAGTACAAGAAGGTGCTTCTCCGCGCACAGGAACTCGCCGAGGCGGGTAACCTGGTGACGTTCGGCATTACGCCGACCAGTCCCGAGACCGGCTACGGCTACATCGAGGCCGATGGCGAGAACAGCGAATGCGTGAAGCGCTTCGTGGAAAAACCCGACCTCGCGACTGCCGAGAAGTACCTGCTCGCAGGCAACTTCTACTGGAACAGCGGTATCTTCTGCTTCAAGGCGAAGACCTTCCTCGCGGAACTCGGCAAGTACTCTCCGGAGATGCTCGCCGCCGCACAGAAGGCGCTCACCAACGCGACCATCGAGGATGGCGAACCCATCCGCATCGACCGCGACGACATGCTCGCTATCCCGAGCAACTCCATCGACTACGCTGTGATGGAGAAGTCCAAGAAGGTGAAGGTCGTGCCGAGCGACATCGGCTGGAGCGACCTCGGAAGCTTTGATAGTTTGTACGGAGAATACCCGCACGACGAGAACGGCAACAACGTAAACCCGCGTCACATCGCGGTGGGCTCGAAGAACTCCCTCGTGATGGGTAGCCAGCGCGCTATCGCCACGATCGACCTCGACAAGATGCTCATCGTCGACACTCCGGACGCGCTCCTGGTCGCCCCGCTTAGCAGCAGCCAGAAGGTGAAGAAGGTCGTGGAAGAGCTCAAGCAGCGCGGCTCCGACCTCATCAACGTGCCGCAGACGGTGAGCCGCCCGTGGGGTACGTATTCCGTGCTCGAATCCACCGAACGCTACAAGATGAAGCGCATCGTGGTGAAGCCGGGCAAGCGCCTCAGCCTGCAGAAGCACCTGCACCGTTCCGAACACTGGGTGGTCGTGAGCGGCACTGCGACATGTACTGTGGGCGACAAGGTGTTCTACGT
>Ga0310691_10003296_pt1 | contig 19641 bp, 12 predicted proteins | sample 176DNAGHGlowgp2_FD_203887 | JGI IMG/M metagenome (GOLD analysis project Ga0310691, IMG submission 203887) | Sheep rumen microbial communities from Palmerston North, Manawatu-Wanganui, New Zealand - 1766 DNA GHGlow gp2 (v2) (version 2) | ecosystem: Host-associated > Mammals > Digestive system >...
ACGAGCGAGGCGGTGTCGGCGGGAGTGATCGAGACGTCGCCGATGACGCTCTTCACGCGCGTGGCGCCGACGGAGACGCCGTTGGTGAGGACGTCGAGCGAGACGAAGGCCGGTTCGCCGTCCGATGTGTCAAGGTCGTAGTTGACCGTGACGTCGTGCGAGGCGGCGTCCTGCGTGAAGGTCACGTTGGAGACCGTGACCGCGGCGGATGCGGCGCCGGCCGCGATCGCGGCAAAGGCGGCTGCCATGCCGGTGCGCGGGCGGCTCGCCCGCAGAATTGTCCGAGTCTTGTTCATGGTTGCATTTTTCTCCTTCTGCTGGGCATTGTAATCCAAGGAAAGGGGAAAAGTCGGAATTTTGAGAAAATAATGTTTTGCGGATCCGGGCGGGTCTCCATGGATCGTTCCGCGCTCTATTTCAGCCAAGAGTTGCGCTTGCGCCATTCGCGCATGGACATTCCGCAGCGAGCACGAAAGAGCTTGTCGAGCGCGCTGTCGCTCCCGAAGCCGCACATTCCGGCGATTGCGCCGATGGCGGTATCGGTTTTCGCGAGGAGCGTGAAGGCCTGTTCCATCCGCACATGGAGGATTTCGTCGAGGGCGGAATGGCCGAGGGCTTCGCGGAATCGGAGGTCGAAGAGACGGCGGGACCCGGGGAAGCGGGCGGCGAGGTCGCGGGCGGTGAGGCCGTTGCAGGCTTCGCGCCGGATCATCTCCAGCGCCTTGAGGATGTGCGGTTCGCGCCGGCCGCGGCCGCGCGTCGATTCGCGCCGTTCGACGAACAGCGGTCCGACCCGCTCGACGTGGCGCGGCGCGCAAGTGCCGCGCATCCGTTCGTCCAGCATCCGCGCCGCGATGTATCCGACGCGTTCGAAGTCGAAGAGCAGCCGCGAGACGTTCTCCGGAGGCGGGGTGTCGGTTTCCTCGCTTCCGGCGGTGCAGAATATCGCCAAGTCGCGCGGGACGCCGCGGGACGCCGCGCGCGCGGCGTCGAGGATGTTCCTCGCGGTCGGCCCCTGCACGGCGAAGATCGCGCATCCGCGCGGCAGCCCCGCCACCCATTCGCGGATGCGCGCAATGTAGGATTCGACGCTTTCGCCCATTTCTGCCTCCAGGACGATGCACCGCTCCCCGCACGCTTCGACGCGCCTTTTGAAGGCCGCTATGCGGTATGCGCTCCATTCGTGCGGACGAACGAAGCCCACGGCGGCGTAGCAGGACGGCTTGAGGGCGGAAAGCTCCCGCAGCGCGGTGTCCGCCACCGCGTCGAAGTCGATGACGACCCGCGGGGCGTCGCCGCAGAGCGCCGCGTCGAGAACGTCGATGTATGCGACCGGGACGCGCCCGAACAGCGCCGGCGGCAGGTCGTCCATGCGGCCGTCGCCCTCAATTATGCAACCGGCCGGCCCGTGGCGCGAGATGATGCCGCGGATCATGGAAGCGCGCGAATCCTGGCGGCGTATCGCCTCCACCTCCCAGCCGCGCGCGGCGGCGTATCGCCGCATGCCTGCCAGCCTCGCGAGCTGGCAGGTGTCGCCCGAAATCATGTGAAGATAGAGGATTTTGGGGCGGCTCACGGCGGGAGTCAGCTCCGGACGGCGGCGAGTTCCAGCACGAACGAATCGTCGCCGGGGCCGAGGTCGAAGGGAATGCCGGCGGCGGCGAGCGCGGCGCCGGAGAAGGTTTTTCCGGAAAAGACGGTGTGGGTGTCCTGTGCCTCGCCCGGAAGGGTAAGGCCTATTTCCCGCATGCGGTAGCGGGCGTTGGGATCGAGGCCGGGCAGCTTGAGCGGCGCGAGGCGGCCGTCGCTCGCCTTGCGCGAGAGGCCGCAGACCGTGACGACGGCGCGGCGGCGGTCCGGCGCGACGAACAGCAGCGCCGCGTGGTCGCCTTCGTACGGGGAGGCGAGCCGGTAGAGGTCGCCGCCCTGTATTATCGGCCGCAGCCGCTTGTACTCCGCCACGCGGCGGCGCGCGTAGGCAATTTCCCCTTCCGAGAGCTCTTCGGGCCGGAGTTCGATGCCGAGCCGGCCGGAAAAGGCGACGTCGAAGCGGTATTTGAGCGAAGACGCGCGGCGCGTGTGGCGGTTCGGGGAAGCGGTGACGTGCGCCGCCATGGCGCAGGCGGGGAGGAACTGGCTCCAGCCCCACTGGACGAGGACGCGCTGCTGCGCGCCGGTGTTGTCCGACGCCCAGAATTCGTCCGCGAAGGCGAGCGATCCGAAGTCGGCGCGGCCGCCGCCGCTCGCGCACGACTGGAACGCGACGTCCGGGTGGGCGGCGCGGAGGCGGGCGAGGATTTCGCAGAGTCCGGCCGTGAAATCGAACCAGAGGTTGCCCTGGCGCTCCGGGCCGAGCCAGGGCGAACCGAAGTTGGCGATCTCGGCGTTGGAGTCGAGCTTCACGTAGGAAAGGCCCGGGACGGCGCGGACGGCGGCGTCGATCGCGCGGAACACGGCGTCGCGCACGGCGGGGTTGGGCAGGTCGAGCACGACCTGGCCGCCGCCGCGTTGCAGGCGGCGCGGACGGCCCGGCTCCTGCATCGCCCAGTCGGGGTGGCTTCGCAGCAGTTCGCTTTCGACGTCGGCCATCTCCGGTTCGAACCAGAGCCCGAGCCGGAGGCCGCGCTTCTCCGCTTCCTTCGCGAGCGGCGCGAGGCCGCCGGGAAATTTTTCCGGGTCGTGCGTCCAGTCGCCGAGGCCGTGCCCGGCGTCGTTGCGCGCGAAGGCGCCGCGGCCGAACCAGCCGTCGTCCACGACGAAACACTCCGCGCCGAGGGCGCGGGCGCCGTCCATCATCGCGACGAGGCGCTTTTCCGAGAGGTCGAACTTGACGCCCTCCCACGAATTCAGCACCACGGGGCGCGGGGCGCCGCCGTGCGGCATCAGGTGGCGGCGCGCCCAGGCGTGGAGGGCGCGCGAGGCGGCGCCCTTGCCGCGTTCGGACCACGAAAAGACGAATTTCGGCAGCGCCAGCGTCCGGCCCGGTTCCAGGACGTAGGGGCCGGAAAGGTTGGCTGCGCCGGCGCAGACGCGAAGTTCGTGCGACCACTCGTGGCGGAAGCGCATTTCCCACGCACCGCTCCAGCAGAGGGCGCCGGCGAGGACCGTGCCGCTCTCCTCCCGCGCCGGGGCCGGACCGACCGAGAGCATAAAAAACGGGGCGTTCTCCCACGAATCGTGGACGCCGCTGCGGGCGCCGAGGACGACCTCGCGGCCGCGCAGGAGTTCGTCCTCCGCGACGTTCGCCTCGCTCGCCCACTGCCCGGAGAGCGAGAGCAGGTGGAACCGGTCGCCGAGCCCCGCCGTTTCGAGGCAGAAGGAATCCATGCGCGAAAGGGCGACCGGGCCCTCCTCTTCGTGGCGCAGCTCGACCCAGGTCTCGAAGACGTCGCAGTCCGCGTGCGCGGCGAAATGCTGCGTCGCGGTGAACGACGGATGCGCGCGGTCGGCGTAGACGATCGCGGCTTCCGCCGGGGCGCCGCCGCGCGCGGGGGAGAAGTCGCACGAGCGCGCCTCCCAGTCGACCGACACGTCGCCGTCGGCGTGGCGCGCCTGGAGCGCGCCGCGGGCGTTTCCGAGCGCGAAGCCGTTTTGTCCGCGCGACGAGCCGAAGGCGGGGTAGGTCTCCGCCGTGCCCGCCGCGAGGTGGTTGCAGGCATACGGACGCGCGGCGGCGAGGGCGGCCAGTTCCGCCGGGTCGCCGCCTTTCGCGCCGAGGTGGGCGAACGTCCAGACGCCGCCGCGCTTCGCCAGCACGAGCCGCGAAGCGGGCGTTTCCAGACAGACGGTGTTCTCTCTTCTCATGGGGACTCCAGGTCGGGCGCCGGGCTTCGCGGCTACAGTCCCGCGCGCGGGGCGGAGGTCCCGGCGGCCCCCGCTTCGGGAAACGCCTTCCGGATCGACGCGCCGACGAAATCCGGGGAAAAGACGGCGCGCAGGAACGATCCGTCGCCGGCGTACGTGACGAAACGGGGCGTGCGGCCGCCGAGACGCCCGGCGACGCGGGCCTTGGCGTCGGACACGTAGCCGATTTCGTCCACGAGCCCCGCTTCCTTCGCTTCGGGCGCGAGGAAGATCCGGCCGTCGGCGAGCGCGCGCACGCGTTCTTCGTCGAGGTGGCGCCCTTCGGTGACGATGGTGACGAAGCGGTCCTGCATGGCGTCTACCTGCGCCTGGAGCATCGCGCGCTGCCCTTCGGTGAGGTCCTGGAAGGGCGAAAGCATGTTCTTGTTCTCGCCGGAGGCGATCGTCACTTCGCCGACGCCGAGGCGCTCGGCGAGGCGGCGGACGTTGAACGAGGTCATCTTGACGCCGATGGAGCCGGTGATCGTCGTCGGATGCGCGACGATCCAGTCGGCGCCGGCGCAGGCGTAGTAGCCGCCGCTCGCGGCCAGCGATCCCATGAGCGCGACGACGAAGCGCGGCTCCCTGGCGCCGTCGGGCGAGGAAGCGCGGAAATCGGAGAGCGCCTTCCACACGACGTCGCTCGCCGTGACTTCGCCGCCGGGGCTGTCGACGCGCAGGAGGATGCCGCGGATGCGCGGGTCGAGCGTGGCGCGGCGGATGGCGCGGACCGCGGCGGAGGCGCTGCCGGAATCGTCCTCCCACGGGCGGTTCTGCGCCGGTGCGGACGAAATCTCGCCCACGAGCGGCACGAACAGCACGCACGGCGCCGAATCGCCGGGGGCTTTCCCCTTTTCCGCGAGATTGAGTTCCCGGACGCCTTCGAGCTCGAAGCCGGAATCGGGGTTTCCGGAGTCGTCCGAGAGCGAACGCAGGGCGGACGACCCCGAGGACGCGATCTTCGCGCAGCTCCACGCGCAGGCGCCGACCGAGAAGACGGCGAAGAGCACGAAGCAGAACGAGGAGACGAGGCACCCGTGCCAGAGTTTCGCGAGCAGCGCCCGCGTCTTGGGCATCCGTTTGCGGGCGGGCGGCGGCGGAGCCGCGGGCGGAGGCGGCGCGGATTCCGGCGGCGGGGGCGGCGGGACGGGATCGGCGGGGCGGGCGGCGGCGGAGGGATCGTCGTTCATGGTCGTGCGTGGGGGGCGGGGTGGGGGAAAAAGGCGGGTTCGGGGCCGGAAGGGCGGGAGCGGGCTATTCGCCGGACAGTTCGGCGAGCGAAGCGTCCGGGCCGAACACGACGAGCCGGTCGTCGGCCTGGAGGACTTCGCGCCCGGTGGCGACGACCGTTTCGCGCGGACGCGCGGCGTCGGACGTCCGGCGCCGCACGGCGAGCACCGTGAGCCCGAGGGTCTGGCGGACGTTCGCCTCGATGATCGACTTGCCGCGCAGCGAAGCCGGGACGCCGATTTCGGCCACCGAGTAGCCGTCGGCGATCTCGAAGAAGTCGATCGGATTGCGCTTGAGGATCGATTCGGCGAGCCGGAACGCGCGGTCGCGGTCGGGGTACACGACGTTGTCCGCGCCGACGCGCGCGAGGACGCGGCCGTGGACCGTGGAGGACGCCTTGGAGACGACGCGCGGGATCTTGAGGTCCTTGCAGTGGATCGTCGCGAGCGTCGAGGCTTCGAGCGACGACCCGATCGCGACGACCGCGATGTCGCATTCCGCGAATCCGGCGTCGCGGAGGACGCCGGGATTCGTCGCGTCGCCCTGGACGGAGCGCACCGGGGACTCCGCGAAGGACTGCACGACGTTCCAGTCCCGGTCCACGAGCGTCACGTCCACGCCGTTGGCGGCCAGGCTTTCGGCGAGGGTCGAGCCGAAACGGCCGCCGCCCACGATGCCGACTTTGGTGTTTTTCACGTTGTTTCTCCCCGTCGCGGCGCGGGCGGTCACCCGACCACGACGTTCTCTTCCGGGAACCGTTTGGACTTGTCGGCCGAGCCGTCCCGGAACAGCGTCAGCACGAGAGTGACCGGGCCGAGCCGGCCCGTGAACATCGCAAGCATGAGCGCGGCCTTCGACGCGGCCGAAAGGCCCGCCGTCGTCCCCTCGATTTCGAGGCCGTTGTTCACGTAGGCGGAGACCGCCTCGAAAAAGAGCGCCGGGACCCGCGCCGGCCCGGGCCGCTCCGCGGCGAAAAGCGCGAACGCGCACGCGAGGACGATCGCGAGCGAAAGCGCCAGCACGGCGATGGCGTCGTTCACCGCCCGCCGCGGCAGCGAGCGGCCATGCAGCTCCGGCGTCTCGCGTCCGGCGAACATCGCGCGGACCGTGGCGAAAAGCACCGAGACCGTCGTCGTCTTGAGTCCGCCGCCCGTGGAGCCGGGCGCCGCGCCGACGAACATCATGAGCGCCGTGAAGAGCAGCGTCGCCGCCCCGAAGGATTGCACCGGCACCGACGAAAACCCCGACGAACGCGACGAAAACGCCTGGAAGAGCGCCGCGGCGAACTTCCCGGCCCCGCCCATGCCCGCGTACGCGCCGCGCCACTCCAGCGCGAGGTAGACCGCGAGGTCGAGCGCCACGACGGCCGCGAGCCCTTCCAGCACGAGCCGCGCGTGGAGCGGCAGGTGGCCGCGCTCCAGGCGGTTCTTCCGCCACGGCCGGAGCGAAAGCAGGTGCGCGTGCACGACGAAGCCGACGCCGCCGACGAGCGAGAGCGCGACCGACGCTGCGACCGAGGGGCCGTCGCCGACGAGGGGGCCGAAGCCGTCCGGGAACAGCGAAAACCCGGCGTTGCAGAACGACATCTCCGAGAAGAACGCGCCGGCGAGCCACGCCTTCGCGGCGCTCCAGTCCGGATGCAGCTTCGCGAGCCGCGCGGCGAGGACGGCCGCGCCGGCGGCCTCCCACGCGAAAGTGAACGCGAACGTCCCGAGGAGGATGCGGCGCACGTCGCGCGGGCGGATTTCGCCGAGGCTCGACGAAACCGAGCGCTCTTCCGAGACCGTGAGGCGCCGCCCGAACGCGGCGAAGAGGAAGGTGCCGGTGGTCATGATGCCGATGCCGCCGAGCTGCACGAGGAGCGCCAGCACGGCGAGCCCGAACCCGGAAAGCGCGCTTCCGACGCCGATCGGGTCGAGCCCCGTCACGCACACGGCGCTCGTCGAGACGAACAGGCGGTCGACGTCCCGGTGCCACGCGCCGTCCGCGTTCGCGGCCGGGAGCGAAAGGAGCGCCGCGCCGGCCAGGACCGCCGCCGCGAATCCGAGCACGAGCGCGCGCGACGGTCCGGGAAGCGCGCGGCGGAACCGGGTGCGCGCGATCATTCCGCGGGAGCGTCCTTCCGCGCCGCCGCGAGGGCCGCGATTCGGTCGAAGGAGGCGGTCTTCACCCGCACCGGAACGGGCGACGTCTCCCACTCGCACACGGTGCGGGCGTTCACGCCGACCATCGAGGCGAACTCCGGCTGCGTGAGGCGCCGTGCCGCGCGGACCGCCCGCACGAACGACGGCTCCAGGAGCCGCAGCCCCGGGACCGCCGCGTGGTCGTAGCGCGAACGCGCGGGGGCGGCGGGCTCCTCGTCGCCGAGTTCGTCGAGCCCGAATCCGACGAGCGCCGCGAGTTCCTCGTTGGGCATCGTTCCGCGCAGTTTCGCGGCCACGGCCCGCGCCGTCGCGCGCCGTCCCTCCTCGAATCCTTGAAACCAAAGTTCCGGATTGTTCACTTTTCCGTTTCTCCTTGCCGTTTCCGCCTCGAAGCGCCGTCGGCGACCTCCGCCCCCGCGGGAAACGGTCCCGCCGCCCGTTCGAGACCGGGCGCCCACGGCGCGCATTCCACGGTGTCGACGAAAAGGGTTCCCCGTTTCGAATCGAGCGCCCCGAAAACGCGCCGAAACGTTCCGGCCGGTTTGGCGCGGACGAGCAGAACGACGTCGAACCGGCCCTCGTCCACGTGGATTCCGAGCGGAAAATCCGGCACGCCGTCCACCGTCGACCCGATCCACGCGCCGCATCCTGCGACCCGTCCCGAGACGCGAAGCGCCACGGCGCCGTGCCGGTTCGACCTGTTTTTCAAGCGGGCGAGTCCGGCCCACCGCAGCGGGCGCCCGGCCCAGTCGTTGCGCGCGAGCCGGGAATTGAGGACGAATCCGGCGCCGGGGTGCGGTGTCTCCGCGTCGGAAGACAGCACCGTCCGCCGCGAACCGGACCTTGCGGCGCGGTTCCACGGATCGTCCGCGAACGTTTCGAAGAACGACGTCGCCGGCGGCCCCGATGCGCGGCGGAAAAAGTGCCAGTGGTTGGCGTTCCCGAGCGCCCACCACGCACCTTCGCGGACCGGTTTTTCCGAAAACGAGTCCACGACCGTCCCCGCCGCGAGTCCGGCGGCGAGCGTGACCGCGAAAGCGGCAAGGCTCGATTTCGACGCGCCCCGCGACCGGACGAACCACGGAGCGGCGGCCATCGCCGCCGGCAGGACCAGTCCGACGGCCGCGCGGCCGGATCCGGCCGGATCGAAAACGTGCAGCCAGGGATGCCAGAAATTGCGGAACGCGTCGAGATCCCACATCCCGTACGGGGAGTGGACCAAGCCGTTGCGGCTGCAGAAAGGGGATACCGCGAAAAGGTAGAAAACCGGAGGAAAGGCGAGTGCGAACCACCATGCGCGGCCCGGCCGACCCGCGCGGTCGAGCCAGAGCGCTCCGACCGGAACGAGCGGCGGGATCGCCTGCAGGAAATACCGCGCGGTGACGCACGATCCGACAAGGGCGCCTTGGTTGGCGTTGCACGCGACGAGCGTCGTGGCCTCCAGCGCCAGCGCCAGGCCGGCGGCCTGCCGCGTCGGAGCGGCGTTTTTCCGGGAGACGAACGCCAGGGGAGCGGTCGCGAGCAACCACGCGAGCGGCAGGACCGTACCGACGCCGCGCCGGTCCGCGAACACGCCGAGCATGGCGACCGGGTGCGAGAAAAAGATGTCCGACATCCGGAACGCCGGAGAGCCGGCGAACATCGATTCGTGGAAGATCCAAAGGGCGATCCACGCGCCGGCGGCGCCCGTCGCGTGGAGGGCCAGGCGCGCCGCGTTCCGGGCCGGCGTCCCGCAGGACGCGATGCCGGACGCCCAGAACGCCGCCGCAAGCACGACGGCGATCGGGTAGAACCGCATGTGTGCGACCGGAAGCCAGGCCGTGCAGACGAACGAGACCGCCGTGGCGAGACTCCGGCGGGCGGGATCGCGTTGGGCGAGAACCGCCCAGAACCCCCATGCGCACAGCGCGCAGCCGAGCATTTCCGGAAGTCGGTTCAACGCGACGTAGGACCACCACCAGGAGGCGCCGAGGAACCCGGACGCGAGCAGCGACGCGGCGCGGGACGCCCCGGCCCGGACACTGGCCGCGAACGCGCCGGCGACGCATGCCGCCCCGGAAAGGAGCATGAAAAGCACGACCCCCGCGTCTCCAGCCGCCTTTGCAAAGGGCCACGCCAGAAGCGGCCATCCGAAACCGTGCACGCTGTAGATGCGTCCCGCCCCGTTCCGGCGCATGTGGGAGTGCCTGACGTATGCATCCCGCGCCCCGGCGGGCACCATGGCGGCGTCCATTTCGCGCTCGACCCGGTCCGTGAGATCGAGATTCCCGCGTTCGACGAGGTTTTTCAGCTGGATTCCGTAGTGTACGGCGTCGCCGCCGCCGGCGAAGCGCCTGTCTCCGTCCTGCCACAGGTGGATCGCCAGATAGAACGTGAAAAACGCGGCGAAAACGGCGAAAACCGAACCGGAGCCCGGCAAGCGGCGCAAGCCGCGGGACCCGCCGGCGGCGGGCGATTTGAAAAACGGCCGGGAAAGCCGCTCCGCGCAGAGCGCGGCCACGACGGCCGATCCGAACGGCAGCGCCAACGCGGCGGCCGTCGTGCCGATCCACGCCGACATGTGGCGGACGGCGGCGATCGCGGGAAGGAACGCGGCCGGTCGCAGGGCTTGCAGGGCGGCGGCGGCCGTCGCCGCGCCCGGGGCGATTCCACGGAGGAGAACGCCCGTTCCGCGCCAGACGAGCGCCGAGAACCCGGCAAGCGCGGCGGCGATCAACGGAAAAAAACGGCACGCCGGAGCCGAAAGCCACCCCTGGACCAAGGCGCCGTCCGGCGTCCGGAACGCTCCTTCCAACGGGAACGTCGACAGGACGGCGAAAACGGCGACGCTGGCGGCGAGGAGAACAAACGACCACGCGCGCCGGGCCGGCGCGCGTCTTCCGTCCGACGCTTGAAGAAACGGTGTCATCGTGTCGCGGAGAAGATTTTGCCAAAAACCGTTCTTCCGGTCAATGCCGGCGGTTTTCGCGAAAACCGGCACGTTTTCCTGGTTTTGAATAAAATCAAAAATACGTTGAAAATTACCGGAATGTTCTTGCGAGAATTCGGTGGAAACGCGGGGGCGGGGATGGACAGGGAAGGGGCGGTCTGGTATCGTGGGAAGGCGGTCCGCAGGTCGGGGGGCGGACGCGATTTCCGAAATTTCCCCGCGACTCCCGATTTTTCCGGATTTTTCCCGGCAATTCTGAAGGCACATGCGAATTCTCATCACAGGCGGGCGGGGGCAGCTCGGGACCGACTGCCAGACGGCGCTCTCCGGGCACGAAATTCTGGCGCTTGATCTACCGCAACTGGACATCGCCGATCCGGCGTCCGCGGGCGCGGCGTTCGATTCGTTCCGGCCGGAGGCGGTCGTGAACTGCGCGGCGTGGACTGCGGTGGACCGGGCCGAAAGCGAGGAAGAAGCCGCGAGGCGCGCCAACGCGATGGGGCCAGCGGTTCTGGCGCGGCTTTGTGCGGAACACGGCGCGCACCTTGTCCACGTCTCCACCGACTACGTCCTGCCGGGAACGCTTCCCGCTCCGCAGGCGGCGGACGAGAGCGCCGAACCGGCGCCGCGCACCGCCTACGGCCGCACGAAGCTCGAAGGCGAACGGGCGATTCTCGCTTCCGGATGCAAGGCCACGATCCTGCGCACGGCCTGGCTCTACGGCGCGCACGGTTCGAATTTCCCGAAAACCATGCTCCGGCTCGCGCTCGCGAATCCCGGGAACACGGCTCGCGTCGTCGCCGACCAGTGGGGCTGCCCGACCTGGTCGCTCCGGCTCGCGCGGCAGATCGCCGCGATCCTCGGCGCGCCGCCGGAGCGGCGCCCCCTCGGCGTCTGCCACGCCGTGGCGCTCGGCCACGCAAACTGGGCGGAGTTCGCGGAGGAATTCCTCTCGCTCGTCGGCGTGCCGCACCGCATCGTGCCCTGCACGACCGCCGAGTACCCGACGCCCGCCGCGCGGCCGGCCAATTCCATCCTGGACGACCGCCGCCTGCGCGAGGCCGGGCTTCTGGTCATGGACGACTGGCGCGCGGCGCTTGCGGAGTTCGTCGCCCGGAACCGCGACGCCCTCCTCGCCGAGGCCGCGGGCGCGTTCGCGGAAAAGGCCCTCGGATACGCCTTCCGCGACAAATCGCTCCTGCGCACCGCCCTCGTGCATCCGTCGTGGTCGTGCGAGCATCCGGGCGAAGAGAACAACCAGCGTCTCGAATTCCTCGGCGACGCCGTCGTGGGCCTTTGCCTCGCCCGCCGCCTCTACGAGCGGTTTCCCGACCAGTCGGAAGGGCCGCTCACGCGGATGCGTTCCGCGCTCGCGAGCGGCGCGTCGCTCGGGGCCCGCGCCGAGGCGCTCGGGCTCGGCCGCGCGATGCTGCTCGGCCGCGGCGAAGCGCTCGGCGGAGGCGCCGCGAGCCCGCACAATCTCGCCGACGTCATGGAGGCGCTCATGGGCGCCGTGTGGCTCGACGGCGGGCCCGACGCCGCGCGGGACGTCTTCGACCGGGTTTTCGGTCCGGACGTCGCGGCGATGTCCCCGGTCCCGACCGGCGGCGAAAGCCCGAAGTCCGCGCTCCAGGTCTTCGCCGCGAAGCGGGGGGACGACCAGCCGGTCTACGAGATCGTCGGCCGCGCCGGGCCGGATTCCGACACCCTTTTTACCGCAGAAGTCCGTCTCGGTTCCGCTTCCGCCCGCGGCGAAGGGCGCTCCAAGCGCGCCGCCGAAACCGCCGCCGCCGCCGCTCTCCTCGCTCTTCTCCGCGACTGACCGCGCCCCCTCCGCGCCGAGCCCAAGGCCGCGCCCGATGCGCGCGAGACCGCGGTCCGGACTTTGGCCCGGACCGCCCGGAAACGCGCCAAATTCTCGCTAGATATTTCCTTGATTGAAAATATATATTTCGCATAGAATTCGGTGGAGTCCTGGGGGCTTTCCGGGGAAGCGGAAAGGGAAATCCGGCGAGGGTTGCGGGGCGGGCGAGGGGGTCGTATAATCGGCGGCGATTTCAATTGCTACGGAGATCTCTCGTGGACTGCACCGGAAAACGCCGTTTTTACTCTTTCGCCGACTGGGCCGCGTTCTGGACGGGAACGCTGGTTTCGTTCCTCGTCTACTTCGCCACGTGCGCCCCGAGCGTGACGCTCGAAGACTGCGGCGAACTCGCCGTCGCCGGCGACTACGCCGGCGTGCCCCATCCGCCGGGGTATCCCTCCTGGACGATGTGCGCGTGGGTGTTCGCGCGCCTGCTCTCGTGGGTGACGTTCCGCGGCCGGCCGAATCCCGCCTGGGCGATCGCCACGATGTCCGCGTTCTGGGGCGCGCTCGCGACGGGGATCATGGCGATGCTCGTTTCGCGCACGGCGGCGGACATGCTGCGTATCCGCGCCCGCGGCGCTTCTTCCGGGCGGGAGAGCGCCGCGTCCGGCGCCGCGTCTGGCGGCCCGCTCGCGCGCTTCGCGGGCGCGGCGTGCTTCGAGGACGTCGCGGGCTTCGTCTCCGGCACCGCCTCGTCGCTCGTCTTCGCGTTTTCGCCCGTCATGTGGTCGCAGTGCACGATCGTCGAAGTCTACAGCTTCAACGCCTTCTTCATGATGCTGCTCCTGCTCCTGGCGTACCGGTGGATGCGCCGGCAGGGCGACGGGCTTCTCGTCGCGACGGCGTTTTTCTTCGGGCTCGGCCTCACCAACTACCAGGTCCTGTTGCTGGCGCTTGTCCCGCTCGTCCTGGCGATCCTCCTGCAGGACATCCACCTGTTCCGCGACCTCGTCCTCGCCGCGATCCCGTTCGGTCTCACGGCGGGCATCCTGAAGCTCGGCGCGCTCTACTCCTCCCCGGGCTTCCCGAAGCACGATCCGCTCGATCCCGGCTGCCCGGTCGGCGGCGCGCTCGTCGATCCGTCGTGGTACTGGGCCGAAATCGCCGCGGTGGCGGCGTTTCTCGCCGCGGTCGGCGTGCGCGGCTGGATCGCGGTGCGCGAGAAGTCCGGTTCCGGCGCGCCGGCGTGGGCGGACGACGCCAAGCTCCCGCTCGCGCTCGTCGCGGCGGTGGCCGGCGCCGCGGCGCTGCTCGTCTGCTTCTGCGTGCCGTCCGCCACCGATCCGTGGGCCGAACGGCTGCCGGAAATCTCGCGCGCCGCGATCCGGGAAGGCCGCCCGGATCCCGTCTTCCATTGGGGCCTTCCGGTCGCCGCCTTCCTCGCCGGGCTCGCCGCGCTCTGGGCGTTCGCGCTCTTCACGCCGGGCGGGCCGTGGTACGCCGCCGCCGTGACCGGGTTCGAACTGCCGCTCGCGGTGCTCCTCAAGAAAGGGGCGCTGCTCGGGCTCACGCATCCGCTCAGCGGGTACTTCGCGGTCTACGTGGCGCTCGACGCCGCCGTGATGCTGCTCGCGTTCTTCCTGCTGGAACGCGGGCGCGTCGTTGCGCTTTCGTTCCTCGCCGGCCAGGCGGGCGCGGCGTTTTACGCGTTCATGCCGATCGCCGCGGACGCCTGCCCGCCGATGAACTGGGGCTATCCGCGCACGTGGGAGGGCTTCAAGCACGCGCTGTCGCGCGGGCAGTACGAGAAGATTTCGCCCACGTCGATGTTCAGCCCGCTCTTCATCCACCAGCTGGGCGACTACTTCTCGGACGTGCGCATGCAGTTCACGCTCGTGCTCGCGCCCTTCGGCGTGCTGCCGTTCGCCGCGTGGCGCGCGCGCCGCCGCGGGCGCGAAATCGATCTTCTGCCGTTCGCGGCGCTCGCGGCGGCGGCGGTCGCCTGCCTCGTCGCGCTCGACCGCGCCAGCGCCGGCCTCGACCTTTCCGGGCACCGCGTGGACAAGCTGCTCTTCCTCGCCCTCTTCGCCGCCGCGGCCGTCGGCGTGCACGCCGTCGCGGCGAAGTGCCTCGCGTCGATCGCGCGCACCGCGCTCGACCGCTCGGCGGACCGCTCGGCGCGCCTCGTTTCCGGCGTTTCCGCCGCCGTGCTGGCGCTCGCCGCGGTCGGCTTCGCCGGCGGCTTCCTGAACGCCGCCGCCGAGTTCGCGCTCGAAGGCGCGCTCGGGCGGGCCTTCGGTCCCGGCTTCGCCGTCGAAACGTGGAAATACTGGGGCGCCGCGGACTTCCTCCTCACCGCGGCGGCGTTCGCCGCCTATCTCGCCGGCGCCGGCGTCCTCTTCGCGCGCGAGCTGCGCGGCCGTCCGGCCGTGGACCTCGGCGTCGGCGAGATAGGCGCCCGCTGGCACGCCGTCGTGTTCGTCTGCTTCCTCATGATGAGCATCGTCCTCATCGCGCTCGCGAACCCGCACGGCGACGTGCAGGATTCTTTCATCCAGAAGGTGAAGTTCATCGCGTCGCACGGGCTCTACGCGCTCTGGATCGGCTACGGCGCCGCGCTCGCCTTCGAGGCCGTCGGCCGCCGGCGCCGCGGGGCGTTCGCCGCGGCGTGCGCGCTCGCGCTCGCTTCGCCGCTCATCCCGATCCACGAAAACTATTTCAACTTCCACCTTGCCGACGTCACGAGCGGCGCCGACCAGAACGGCCACGACTTCGGCTGGCAGTTCGGCAACTACCAGCTGCGCGGCGCCGAGGCAATCGCCGAGGAACTGTCGCGCGACGAGGAGCCTCTTCCCAATCCGTTCTTCCCGCCGGAAATGGACCCCAACGCGATCTTCTTCGGCGGCACCGACCCGGGGCGCTTCGTGCCGACGTACATGATCTACTCGGCCCGCGTCCGGCCCGACGTCTACCTCATCACCCAGAACGCCCTCGCCGACAACACGTACCTCGACACGATGCGCGGCCTCTACGCCGACGATATCTGGATGCCCTCGACGGACGACAACCGGGAGGCGTTTTCCGAGTACACCGACGACGTGCGCTCCGGCCGCCGCCCCGACCTCGGCGGGCTTTCGATCGATTCGCAGGGCCGCGTCTCCGTGAACGGCGCCTATTCCGTCATGGAGATCAACGGCATCCTCTGCAAGCAGATCTTCGACCGCAACCGCGACGCGCATTCGTTCTACGTCGAGGAGTCGTACGCGATCCCGTGGATGTACCCGTACCTCGTCCCGAACGGCCTGATCATGAAGATCTGCCGCGATCCGGTCCGCTGGAGCGCGAAGACTGTCTCCGACGACATGGATTTCTGGGACTGGTATTCGCGCCGCCTGCTCGCCTCCCCCCGCTTCGGTCGCGACTTCCCCGCGCGCAAGTCGTTCAACAAACTGCGCTCCTCGATCGCCGGCGCGTACGCCAACCGCGGCGATCTCGACGGCGCCGAGCGCGCGTTCCGCCAGGCGCACTCCCTGTTCGTCTACTCGCCCGAGACGGCGATGCGCCTCTCCCGCGAGGTGCTTCTGCCTCGTCGCCGGTTCGACGACGCCGTGACGGTCTTCGAGCAGCTCCGCGCACTCGATCCGAACAATCGCGCGCTGCCGATCGCCGAACTCCGGGCCATGCGCGACGCCGACGCGAACGTCCGCGCCCTCGCCCCCCGCCTGCGGACGGGCGAAAAGCTCTCCGCCGCGGAGCTCCTCTCGCTCCTGCGCGACGCGCTCGCCGCCGGGAATTCCTCCGTCGCCGCGCAGGCGCTCGGCGCTGTCGTGGCCGATCCGGGGCGCGAACCCGGGGCGGTCTGGGAGGCCGCGCTCTGCGTGGCCGCCGCCGGCCGCAAGGCCGAGGCTTCGCCCGTGTTCGCCGCGCTCTCGCCCTCGTTTTTCGAAAACCGGCCGACGTCCGAGCTCCGCACCGCGGCGGACTGCCACGTCGCCGCGGGCGACGCCGCCTCCGCCGTCGCCGTTCTTTCCGCCATGCTGCGACGCGACCAGTCGAACTGGTCGCTCTGGCTTGAATACGCGATCGCCCTTTCGGGATCCGGCGACACCGAGCGCTCGACGAAGGCCCTCGCCTTCGCGCTCCGCACCGGCGGCGAAGACGCCCGCAAGGCGATCGCCCGCCTTCCGGCCGAAATGGCCGACGCCGTGCGTCCGCTCCTCGCCCCCGCGCCCGGCGCTTCCGGCCGCGCCCTTCCGTCTTCCGGGAACCTCCGCAAATGAAAAAAGTCTTCATCGACGGCAGCGCCGGCACGACCGGCCTGCGCATCCGCGAGCGCCTCGCCGCGCGCCGCGACCTCGAACTCCTCGTCCTGCCCGAGGAACGCCGCAAGGACCCCGCGGCGCGCGCCGACGCGCTTTGCCGCGCCGACGTGGCGTTTCTCTGTCTGCCGGATGCCGCCGCGGTCGAGGCCGCAGCCCTTGCCGGGGATTCCGCCGCCGTGCTGATCGACACCTCGACCGCGCACCGGGTTTCCCCCGATTGGGTCTACGGCCTGCCCGAGCTCCCCGGCCGGCGCGCTGCGGTCGCGTCCTCGCGCCGGATCGCGAATCCCGGATGCCACGCGACGGGATTCGTCGTGCCGGTCGCGCCGCTCGTCCGAGCCGGGATCCTCCCTGCGGACGCGCTCCTGTCGTGCTTTTCGCTCACCGGCTACACCGGCGGGGGCAAGAAGATGATCGCGCAGTACGAAGACCCCGCCCGCGACGCTCTCCTCGACGCACCCCGCCAGTACGGTCTTCCGCAGACGCACAAGCACCTGCCGGAAATGGCGGCCGCGACGGGCCTCGCCTCCCCGCCTGCGTTCTGCCCGGTCGTCGGCGATTTTCCGTGCGGCATGGAAGTGACGGTGCCTCTTTTCGCGCGCGACCTTCGCGGTACGCGCGCCGACGTCGCCGACGCGCTCGCCGAAGCCTATCCGCGCGGCGGCGTCGTGCACTTCGACGGCGACGCCTCCGAGGATGGTTTCCTTTCCGCTGCCGCCTTTGCCGGACGCGACGATCTTTCCGTCTCGCTCTTCGGCAACGACGAGCGCCTCCTCCTCGTTTCCCGCTTCGACAACCTCGGAAAAGGCGCTTCGGGCGCGGCCGTCCAGAACATGAACCTGGCGCTAGGCCTTCCCGAAACCGAAGGCCTCGTCCTCGGTCCCCGCTGATCCGGGGCGCGCTTCCCGTCCGGCGGCGTCCCGGCGCCGCCGGGCCCGGAAGAAGCCGCGGAGCTCTTCGAGCGCGGCGGCGGGGCCGCACCCGGGGAGGACCGCCGGGCGGTGGTTGAGGCCGGGATGCGAAAACATCCCGAAGACGGTGTGGGCGCCGCGCTTGGGGTCGGAGGCGGCCCAGGCGGCGAGGGCGAGCCGCCCCAGCACCACGGCCCCGCCGCACATTGGGCACGGCTCCTTCGTCACGTAGAGCGCGCAGTCCGTGAGGCGCCAGTCGCCCGTCGCGGCCGCCGCCTGCGTGATGGCGAGCATTTCGGCGTGGGCCGTGGGGTCTTTCAGCGCCTCCACGGAATTGTGCGCGCGCCCGACCGGGCGCGCGGCGCCGTCCGGCGTCCGGCGCACCACGACGCATCCCATCGGCACTTCGCCCTCTTCCGCTGCGGCGCGCGCCTCCGCGAGCGCCATGGCCATCCACTTCTCGTGGAACGCCGGCTCCTGCGCGAGAAACCACGCCGCCGTCTCGGCGGGGGGGACGTTCGCGGGCCCGGCCGTCACGGCGCGGCCGTCCCTTTCGCGGACGCTTCGACGGCGAGGAGCGCGCGGATGGCGGCCTCCGGATCGGCGGCGCGGCAGACGGCGCGGACGACGGCCCAGTTGCGGGCACCGGCGGCGAGGACGAGCGGGAGGTTCGTCGCGTCGATGCCGCCGATCGCGACGGCGGGGCAGGGCGCCAGGCCGATCATTTCGCGCATCGTCGCGAGGCCGAGCGTCGGATCGGGGATCGCCTTCGTGGGCGTCGCGTAGACGGGCCCGACGCCGATGTAGTCGGGGTGGACCGCCGCGGCGGCGCGGACCTGCGCCGGGTTGTGCGTGGAGAGCCCGACGACGCGGAGCGAAGGGTAGCGGCGGCGCACTTCCGGCACGGGCATGTCGTCCTGCCCGACGTGCACGCCGTCGGCGCCGCATTCGGCGGCGATCGCGGGGTCGTCGTCCACGACGAAGAGCGTGTCCGTGCCGGCGGTCGCGGCGCGCACGTCGCGCGCGGCGGCGAGGATTTCGCCGCGCGGCGCGCGCTTCATCCGGAGCTGGACGATCTTCACGCCGGCGCGCACGGCGGCGCGGGCGCATTCGGCGTAGCCGGCCGCCGGATCCGTCATCACGAGGTAGAAACCGAAATCTTGCATGTCGCTTCTTGCGGGCTGGAAGGAGGGCGCGTCATTCGTAGCGCAGGGCGTCGATCGGGTTGAGGCGGGAGGCGCGCCACGCCGGGTAGAAGCCGAAGACGACGCCGATCGTGGCCGAAACTGCGACCGAGAGCGCGACCGCGGCGACCGACGGCGCGACGGGCCACCCCTTCACGGAGGAGATGATTTCCGAGGCCGCCCGCCCGCCCGCGACGCCGACGACCCCGCCGGCGAGGCACAGCACGAGCGACTCGACGAGGAACTGCACGAGGATGTGCCGGCCGCGGGCGCCGACGGCCATGCGGAGGCCGATTTCGCGCGTGCGCTCGGTGACCGAGACGAGCATGATGTTCATGATGCCGACGCCGCCGACAACGAGCGAAATCAGCGCGACGATGAGGAGGAGCGACGTCATGAGGCTCGACGTCGAGGTGAGGGCGTTCAGCATCTCGGACATGTTGCGGATGTCGAAGTCGTCCTCGCCGTCCCGCGGGATGCGGTGCCGGATGCGCAGGAGGGCGCGGATTTCCGCCATCGCGTCGTCCACCTTGTCCGCCGAGACCGCCTTGCACTGGATGTTGTTCACGTTGTCGAAGCGGATCGGCATCAGGTAGTTCGCGGTCTGAACGGCGTCGCGGGAGGGGTAGAGCGCCACGGACGAGGCGGCGTACGTGTCGCCGCGGGCGTGCGACGTCTGCCCCGAGGACGTCGAGGCCGTGCCGCCGCTGCGCGCGAGGCGGTTGCGCATCGTCGTCCAGGGGACGACGACGAGGTCGTTCTGGTCTTCGCCCATGAGGTTCGCTCCCTTCGGCGACAGGAGTCCGACAACGGTGAAGATGACGTTGTTGAGTCGGATGCGCTGCCCGACGGGCGACTCGCCGGGATCGAACAGCGCGTCCGCTACGGTCTGGCCAAGCACGCAGACCGTCGCGGAGGAGGAGACGTCGCGCGCCGTGAACGCCGCGCCGTCGGCGAACGTCCACTCGCCGACATCGAAAAAGTCCGCCGAACCGGAGTTCACGCGGTTGGGGGAGTAGTTGCGGCTGCCGCGGATCGCCTGCACGGACGAGCCGCGCACGGACGGCGTGGCGGCGAGGACGGAGGGGCAGCTTTCGAGGATGGCGTCGCAATCGGCGCTCGTGAGCGAAATCCCGGTCCCGGTGCCGGCCGACACGCCGGCGCGGGAGATCGCCACGGGAAAGACCGTGACGACGTTGGAACCCATGTTCGAAATCGACGCCGCGATCTGGCTCGCGGCGCCGTCGCCGATCTCCATCATCGTGATCACC
>Ga0310691_10003297_pt1 | contig 19616 bp, 19 predicted proteins | sample 176DNAGHGlowgp2_FD_203887 | JGI IMG/M metagenome (GOLD analysis project Ga0310691, IMG submission 203887) | Sheep rumen microbial communities from Palmerston North, Manawatu-Wanganui, New Zealand - 1766 DNA GHGlow gp2 (v2) (version 2) | ecosystem: Host-associated > Mammals > Digestive system >...
TTTATATTATGTATATGATACATGTTCTTTTATTGATATGTGGTATATATTAAGAGAAGTCTTTAATATAAAAGAAGATTTAGATTCTTTTTTAGAAAATTGTTTAAATGATATAAATGAATTAAGTAAAATATTATCTCCTGAAAATAAGGTAATTGATTTTGAAAAGGTAAAAAGTTTAACAAATAGAAGAAAATTTTAATATTTTCTTTTTAATTTTATATTTTTTTAGTATAATTGAAGTTGGTGATATTTATGATTATTAAAGGCATAAATGAAAAAAATATAAGAAAAATTTCAAAACTTAAAAATGAGCCTAAATGGATGACTGATTTTAGAGTTGAATCATATAATAAATTTGTTGAATTACCACAACCTGCGTTTGGACCTGATTTAAAGATAGATTTTGATTCTATTACTTATTTTAAAAGAGTAACAGAAAATGTAGAAGATAGTTGGGATAAAGTTCCAGAAGATATTAAAAATACATTTGATAAATTAGGATTACCAGAAGCAGAACAAAAATATTTAGCAGGAATTGGAGCTCAATACGAAAGTGAAGTTGTATACCATAATATGATAAAAAAACTAGAAGAAAAAAATATCATATTCTGTGATACTGATACTGCACTAAAAAAATATCCTGATATATTTAAAGAATATTTTAATAATTTAGTTAAGTATGATGAAAATAAATATACAGCACTTAATGGTTCTGTATGGAGTGGTGGAACATTTATATATATTCCACCTAATACTAAATTAGATAGACCACTTCAAAGTTACTTTAGACTTAATAGTGAAAAAATGGGACAATTTGAAAGAACTATTATTGTAGTTGATGAAGGTAGTGAACTTCATTATATGGAAGGATGTACTGCTCCTACATATTCATCTGAATCATTACATGCTGCTGTAGTAGAAATATATGTTAAGAAAAATGCTAAATGTAGATATACAACTATTCAAAACTGGTCAAATAATTTATATAATTTAGTTACTAAAAGAGCTATAGTTGAAGAGGGCGGATTAATGGAATGGATCGATGGTAATATTGGTTCATGTGTTAATATGAAGTATCCTTCTTGTATATTAAATGGAGAATATGCTAAAGGAAGATGCATTTCAATTGCGGTAGCTACTAAAGGTCAAATACAAGATACTGGGGCTAAGATGATACATTTAGCCCCATATACTAGAAGTGAAACTATATCTAAGTCAATAGCTGGATGTGGTGGAGAAGCAGACTATAGAGGAACAGCACATATTTCTAAAAAAGCTCATCATTCTAATGCTTTAGTAAAATGTGATACTATAATATTAGATAAAGAATCTAAGAGTGATACTATACCTAAAAATATAGTAGAAAATAATACCTCAAATATAAATCATGAAGCTACAGTATCTAAAATAAGTAAAGAAAAATTATTTTACTTAATGAGTCGTGGTATCAATGAAGAAAAAGCTAAAGAATTAATTATAATGGGATTTATTGATAGATTTAGAGAAGAGTTACCTATGGAATATGCTGTTGAATTAAACAATCTACTAAAAAATTATTTTTAGGAGTATATATGTCAAATATTAATTATAATGATTGTAGTAATATATTAAATTATTCAATAGATATACAACAAAAATATGCTTATAAGTTTGCTGAAGGTAGTGAAGATTTATATAATTTATTATTAACTTTATGGAATAAAAATATATATACATTAGGTTGTTGTAGTGGTCATAAAGATAATGATAATGCATATTTTAGTTATATGTTAACAAATGAAGAAGGCAGAATACTTGCTTCTTATATAATAAGTTTAATTAATGAATATAGTGATTTAGATCTTAAATGTTATATATTGGGACCTCATCCAAAAACAGGTTATTTAGATTTTTCTTTTAGATTTCCTAAAAGAAAAACTAAGCTTATAATAACTAAACTACTTAATTTTTTAGATAATATAGATTATTCTTTAGGAAATAATTTAGAATTATTTTGTGCTTTTGAGATATTATTAAGTAAAAAATTTAAATATTTTACTATTGAAATAGATGGAATTGATAATAAAACTATAACTGTAGTAGATGATAATATGGATTCAAGTAAACATAAATATATTTTAAATGAAGTTAGTAGTACAAGATTAGTAAGTGAAACAAAAATAAAATAGGTGGATATTAATCCACCTTTTTGCTTGATAAAAATGTTACTTTTTCAGCAACAACTTCAACATATTTCCTTTTAGATTGATCTTCTAATTCAACGTCTCTTGTTTGAATATGACCTTTTACACCTACTAAATCGCCTTTATGACAGTATTCAACAGTAGATTCTGCTACTCCTCTCCATAGTACGCAATTAATAAAATCTGTGTCATATTCTCCATCTTGATTTTTAAAAGATCTTGGTACAGCTAATGTTACATTAGCAATCTTATTACCATTATCTGTTTCTCTAAGTTCTGGTTCATATACAATTCTACCAACTAATACAGCTTGATTTAACATGTTATTTCCTCCTTTCAAGTAGAATAATAACATCAATATTTAAATAATAAAAAAGTATAAATTTCAAAAAAAACATATATAATTTATAAAAAAAATAATTATATTATTTTAAATATAAATTATATAAAAATAATAATTAATAAAATTAAAATTCATAATAAAAAATATTTACAAACTTAATTTGTTTTTGTATACTTTAAGTAAAAGGAGTCTTAAAATGAATGTAGAAATACCAGATGAAAATAGTATACGAGAAAGAGCTACAGAGCTGTCTCAAGGTAATATTTATTTAAAGAATGCATTAATAAGTTTATGGAGAGCTAAGATTGCTGTTTTAGAATGTGATAAAGGAAACGTAAGTGAAGGTATTTATCCAAATATATCACTACTAGTTAATGAAAATAGTGCAAACTTAGTAAAGAAAATATATGATTTAATTTTTAATTTATTTAATGATAATGCTCAGATTAATTTTTTAAACTATAAAGAAAAAGACGCTACAAGCTATATAATGAATGTTTCAGTTAAATATAATTATGCAAATGCACTATTTGCTTTATTTATTACATATTTTTCAAATAACCGTATTATTGAAAATAATAAAATATATTTACTATTAAATAAAGATGAAAAAATAGAAATTCAAGAAAATGAAATAGTTTCTTATATTATGCAACTAATTGTTTTTTGTAGTAGGGCTAGAAAAAATGTTGGTGTTAGTGTATCTAATAAGAAAATGATATTAAAAATATCTGATGATAATGGGGAATATAATGATAGGCATAATCTATCTGAATGTTTAGAAGAAATAAAAAATTCTAAAACTATGGAATACGGAATATACGAATGTGATAATGATTCAACAAGAAAATTAGTTGAAATAATGCAAGAAAATTCTAAAGGACATCAAAAAAGAAAATAAAAGTTTGTTACTTTTATTTTTTTTTGATAAAATAAATATGGTGATGATATGACAATTATAGATATAATTGAAAAGAAGAAAAAGAAGGAAGAATTAACTCATGACGAGATAGCATTCGTAATAAATGGAATGTTAGATAAGTCAATAGCTGATTATCAAATAAGTGCTTTATTAATGGCTATAGTACTTAATGGTATGACATTAGAAGAAACTACATATTTAACTGAAGAAATGCTAAATAGTGGAGATAAAATAGATTTAAGTGGAATAGATGGTATTATAGTAGATAAACATTCTACTGGTGGAGTAGGAGATAAGGTAACACTAATACTTGGACCATTACTTGCATCACTTGGTATTAAAATAGCTAAGATGAGTGGTAGAGGATTAGGTCATACTGGAGGAACTATAGATAAATTAGAAGCTATTCCTGGATATCAAGTAGAATTATCAAAGGAAGACTTTATTAAACAAGTAAATGATATAGGAATCTCTATAATAAGTCAAAGTGGTAACATAGTTCCTGCTGATAAGAAGTTGTATGCACTTCGTGATGTAACTGGTACAGTAGACTCTATACCACTTATCGCTTCATCTATTATGTCAAAAAAAATAGCTAGTGGAGCAGATTTAATATTTATAGATGTTAAAGTAGGTAGTGGAGCTTTAATGAAAACATTAGAAGGTGCTAAAGAACTTGCTACTACTATGATAGAAATAGGTAAAAAGTTTAATAAGACTGTAATATGTATATTAACTGATATGGATGAACCATTAGGATATGCTATTGGTAATTCGTTAGAAGTAAAAGAATCTATAGAATCACTTAAAGGATATGGACCTAAAGATGTTATGGAATTAATAGTAAGTATAGCAAGTCTAGTACTTAATAAAACTGAAAATATAGATTTAGATGAAGCAAGAAATTTATGTATGAAAAAACTTACTAATGGTGAAGCTTATAATAAGTTTGTAGAACTTGTAAATGCTCAACATGGGAATTTAAATGACGTAAAAATATCAAATAGAATATTTTCAGTAAAATCTCCTAAGAGTGGATATTTAAATAAAATAAATGCATTAGGATTAGGTGAAGTAGCACGTATAATAGGTGCTGGAAGACTTACTAAAGAAGATACAATAGATCCTACAGTAGGGTTGGTATTATCCAAAAAAACTGGTGATTATGTTAATACCGGTGATGAACTTTTAAAAGTATATTTAAATGAAAAAGATGTTAAGTTAGATGTAATATTAAATTGTTTTGACATAGAAGCAGAAAAAAAAGATGAAATACCACTTATATATGAAATCTTAAGTTAGTGTCAAGTTTTGTCAATTTTTTGCATATTTCTTGCTTATGAATTATTTTTGAGATATCCTTATAGTAAGGAGTGTGATAAAAATGATTTACCCATCAATTGATAAATTACTTACTAAAGTAGGATCAAAATATCTACTTGTAAACTTAGTATCAAAAAGAGCAAAAGAAATGCAAGAAACTGAATATTATCAAATGAAGGAAAATGAATATGTTTCTTCTAAAGAAATAGGAAAAGCATTAGAAGAAATATCTAAAGATTTAATTCATATAGAAGAATAATATGAAAGAAAATGTAAAAGAAAATATAGATAAAATTCATGTTAAAACAAAAACATTGAAAGAATTAATATTTGACCCAACAGTAAGATTACTTCCAGGTCAAATAGCATTCTTTCTTATACTTTCAATATTTCCATTATTAATGTTAGTTGGTTATGTAGCATCATTCTTTGATATATCAATAGTATCTTTACTATCGGCATTAGAAGATGCACTACCTACTGAAGTATTTAATGTTATATCGGATGTAATTAGTGGTAAAAGTTTCGATAACACTATTGGAATATCAATACTTGTTGGATTTATACTTGCATCTAATGGAGCACATGCTATTGTACTTGCATCAAATGCATTATATGGATTTCCATCAGATGATTTTGTAAAAAGAAGAGTAAAATCCTTGATAATGATTATAATACTAGTATTCTTATTTGTATTTGTAATGTTAGTATTAGCTTATGGAAATATAATAGCAAAAATAATAATGGAATGGTTTGGAGTCACGAATGCTTCTCAAACCATTTATAAAATATTTGTAATAGCAAAATGGCCAATAGCCATTATAATGATATTTTTATCAATCAAATTAATATATGTAATAGCACCAGATTGGCATATACTAAGTAAAAATACTACTAAAGGAGCAATATTTACAACAATAGGTTGGACAGTAGCAACAGCAGTATTTTCATACTATATAACTCATTTTGCTAACTATGATATATTTTATGGAAGTTTATCTAGTATAGTTATTTTTATGATTTGGATATATTTCTTATCATATATACTAGTTGTTGGAATAGCTATAAATGTAAAACAATATAAAGATAAGGAGGATTAATAAATCCTCCTTTTATTTACTTTAAAGGTAAAATTTGGTATATTTATATTATCAGGGGATGGAGATTATTATGATAAACATTATAAAAAAATATTTAAATTTATCATATAAAAGTATATCTAAAGAAATAATTAATTATTTAATGGATGATGTATTAAATGGTAATAGTAATAATTATTCAGATAATGAGTTAATTACTCTTATTAAAGCATTTTGTTATAGACAAGTATATGAGTTTTCACCAGAGTATGATATTGAAGTATTACCTTCTAAAGAGTTAGATAATTTATCTAAATTTAAAAATACAATGGGATTAACTACTAAAGATAAAATATATTTAAATAAAGAAGAATTATTAAAAATAAGAAATTTAGAAGTAGATATACTTAGAACAGTATTTCATGAAACTACTCATGTACAACAAAAAAATTTGATAAATAATAATGAAATAAGTTACAAGGCATATTTATTAATTATGGAACAAATAATAATTAATGAGACAGATATAAAATATAAAAAGGATAATTATTATTATTTTTATGAAGAAATAGATGCTAGAACTCAAGCTGAATCGAAATTATTTGATTATTTAAATATACATAATAATAAATTATTAGATGAAAATATAAAAGAAATGTTAGAAAGACTTATTGAATGTGAAGAGGATGGTTTAGTATTACTTAGAAAATTAAAAAATAAGAAATATGATAGAGAAGAATTATTTGATAGAATAATGCTAAAACATCCTGAATACAGAGAGGGATATCCATTACTTGAATTCTTTTATAATAAGGATGGTAGTAAAATTACATTAGGAGAAATAATTAAAAGAGATAGGGAAGTAAATGATACAGAATTTTCTATTATGGCACATAAATTAAAAATATTAGATAACTATGTTATTACTAATAGAAGAGGCTCTAAAAAGAATTTACAAAAGGATTTATTATCACTTCTTAGTATAGGATTAGTTAATGCTGATGAAATTTATATTGTAAGTGAGGCTTTATATAGAATAGATAAAATTATTAATGGAAATGATGATTCAGATAGTTTAAATGAATTATATAACTCATTAATAGTTAATATAAATAGAATAAAAATAAAAATAGAATCATGTAAACATTTAGCATATCAATATAGTTATATGCTTAATATATAGAAAGAAGGAATAAAAATGACACCACATAATGAAGCAAAAAAAGGAGAAATTGCTAAAACAGTAATAATGCCAGGAGATCCATTAAGAGCAAAAATGATAGCTGAAAAATATTTAGAAAACGTAAAATTAGTAAATAAAGTACGTAATATATATGCTTTTACTGGTACATATAAAGGAAAAGAAATAACAGTAATGGCGTCTGGTATGGGTATGCCAAGTATAGGTATATATTCATATGAATTATACAATATGTATGATGTAGAAAATATAATAAGAGTAGGATCTGCAGGATCATACTCTCCAAATTTAAATTTATACGATGTAATGCTTGCAGATAGTGCATATTCAGAAAGTAGTTATGCTAAAACTCAAAATGGGGATGAAAGTGAAGTATTATATAGTGATAACTATTTAAATGATATAATAAAAAGTACAGCTTTAGAAATGAATATAAATCTTACTACTGGAAGAATTCATAGTAGTGATGTATTTTATAGAGAAAATAATAATTGGGAAAAAACTAGAGATGAAAAAGGATGCTTAGCTGTAGAAATGGAATCTTTTGCACTTTTCCATAATGCTAAAGTAAGTGGCAAAAAAGCCACATGCTTAGTAACAATATCTGATAGTTTTGTAACAAAAGAAGAAACTACAGCAGAAGAAAGACAAAATTCATTTAATACAATGATTGAATTAGCACTTTCTTCAGCATTAAAATTCTAGATAGGGGGAATTATGAATTATAAAAGAATAGAAAAAGAACATTTTAATATTCACTTAATTCAAACAGATAAATTTAAAACTATAACTGTTAAAGTTAACTTTAAAAGAGAGTTAAAAAAAGAAGAAATAACTAAAAGAAATATATTAGTTAATGCTTTATTAGAAGGAACTAAAAATAATCCTTCTAAAAGATTATTAGAAATAAAAACAGAAACACTATATGATTTAGGATATAGAGTAAGTAATTATTCTAGTGGAATATATTCTATATTAAGTTTTGATATGACATATATTAATCCTAAATATACTGAAAATACTATGAATGATGAATCATTTAAGTTTTTATCTGAATTAATATATAACTTAAATAATGAAAACGATAGTGTAGCTAAATTAAATTATGATATAGCAAAAAATATGTTAGAAGATTACTTATTAACAATTAAAGAAAATGCAAGTGGCTATGCCACAACACGTGCATTAGAAGAAATGGATGAAGAGATAATATCATATAGGAGTTCTGGCTATTTAGAAGATATGGATTCTTTTGATAGTAAAGAATTATATGAATACTATAAAGATGTAATAGATAATGATATAGTAGATATATTTATACTTGGTGATATAACAGATAATGAAGTAGAAAAATTAATAGATAAATATATGAAATTTAATAATAATAAAAAGGAGAAAAAATCTCATTTCTTTACTCATAAAAAAATAGATGATGAAGTAAAATTTGTTAGTGAGAAAGTTGATAAAGAACAAAGTACTTTAATATTAGGTTTTAGAGTAGAAGAAATGAATGATTATATGAAAAAATATGTATCAACAGTATATAACTATATACTTGGTGGATCATGTGAATCTAATTTATTTCAAACTGTTAGAGAAGAAAATTCATTATGTTACTATATAACATCTACTAATCAACCAGTACTTGCTATATCAATAATAAGATCTGGTATAAATGCTAATGACTATGAACAAGCTTTAGTACTTATAAGAAATGAACTAGAAAATATGAAAAAAGGTATATTTGATAGTTCTAAGATAGAAAACGCTAAAACTACATATATAAGTGGTTTAACAGAATTATTAGATAGTCCACAAAGTATTATATCGCTATATTCTGGTATGGAATATTTAGGTTCTGATGATATAGAAACTAGAAAAGAAAATATTATGAAAGTAACTAAAGAAGAAATAATGGAATATGCATCTCACGTACATTTAAATATGATATTCTTATTAGAAGGTTGTGATAATAATGAAGAAGAATAAATTATTACAATATGACTTAGATTTATATAGTGAAACACTAGATAATGGACTAGAAGTAAATATAGTACCTATGGATAATGTAAATAATATATATGTAACATTTTCTACTAAGTATGGGAGTATTCATGATGAATTTATACCTATAGATAGTTTAGATTATTATAAAGTACCTATGGGAGTAGCACATTTTCTAGAACATAAAGTGTTTGAACAAGAAGATGGAGTAGATCCTTTTACTGTATTTTTAACTAATGGTGCAGATGCTAATGCTAATACATCAAACTATAAAACTACTTATTTGTTTTCAGGACCAAGTAATTTTGAAAAAAACTTAGAATATTTACTTAACTATGTACAAAGTCCTTATTTTACAGATGAAAATGTAGAAAAAGAAAAGGGAATAATAGAACAAGAATTAAAAATGCTACATGATAAACCATATTGGTTTATATATGAAAAAACATTAGAAAATTCATTTTTAAATCATCCTATTAAATATCCTATAGGAGGTACAGTAGATACTATAAGAAAAATAACTAAGGAAGATTTATATAAATGTTATAATAGTTTCTATCATCCATCTAATATGTTTATTACTATAACTGGTGCTGTTGAACCAGTTAGTACATTAGAAGTAATTAAACATAATCAAGAGAGTAAAACATTTAAAAAGTTTAAAAAGATAGATATAAAAACTTATGATGAACCTGATGATGTAGTAAAAGAATATGAAGAAATAAAATTTGATGTAACATTACCTAAAGTATCAATAGCATATAAAATAAATAAAAAAGACTATGATATTAATAGACTTAAAAAATATTTAAATTTATATTTTACTTTACTTATTGATACTACATCAGAATTAAATGAAGAATTAAGAAATAATAACTTAATTAGTTATTCTATTGATTATGAAAGTATAAATACTGATAAGCATATACTTGTTATATTAGATTTTGAATCTAAATACTATAAAGAAATATTAGATAGATTAAAAAGTTTAGTAGGTAATAAAAGATTTACTAAAGAAGATATCGATAGAAAGAAAAAGAGTGCTAAAAGCGGTTATATATATGCTAGTGATAATGTATATAGTATTAATAGTAAAATAAATAGTGATATAATTGATTATGGTAAAATTAATTTAAATGATTTTGAATATATTGACTCTATTAATTTAGATGAAATGAATGAAATATTAGATAATATTGATTTTACTAAAACTAGTACAATTGTATTAAAAAATGACTAAAAACTTGCTTTTAGATTTTAAATATGATAAATTATTATTTAGTTGAGGAGGATAATCATGAAGATTGCATTAATAATTATCTCAATTATATTAGTAGCTATCGTTTTATTACAACCAGGAGCAGAAGGTAATGATGGTTCATTTACTGGAGCAGGAAGTAATAGCGATTTATTTGCAAACCGTAAAGAACGTGGTGGAGAGTTATTTATGACTAGAGCTACATTCTTATTAGGTGTAGCATTTATGGTTATATGTGCCATATTATAATTAGGTAGAAATATCTAATTTTTTTTATTTGACATTAAGAAGTATGTGTGCTAAAATTTGTTTTAAAGGAGAGGTAGACTTATGAATTATATTAATCGTAATCAAGAACTATTATTAGACTTATTATTAAACCGATTATGTAGTAATGGGTCTATTTTGCGTGCTAATTAAAATTAATAATTAGAAATAATAGGGTCAGTACTACATTTAAAGTACTGGCTCTTTTTGTTTGTTTAGGAGTGATATTATGAAAAATATAAAAGTAATACTTTCTATAATTATTGATTTTATGAATGATAGATACATATTATGTCTTTATTCATAAAATACATTTAATTAATAGAAAGAGGGATAATATGAATAAAGAAAATATAACAATGTATAATTTAATTAATAAAATGAATGAAATATCAAGTGATAAAACTTGTTTTGTATTTAAAGAAGATAATACAAGATATACCTATAAAGAATTTATAAATAAGGTAGAAGAATGTGCTAAAGGCTTAATAAGTATGGGAGTAACTAAAGGAGATCATATAGGTCTTTGGATGGATAGTATAAAAGAATGGTATATATTATTTTTTGCAGCTAATATGATAGGAGCTAAAGTAGTACCAATTAATTCATCATTTAAAGAAGTAGAAATGAATAATATAATAAGAGACTTTGATATAGACTTTTTATTTATGACTGAAGGATATAAAAAAGATCATATAGCTACTATTGAACCTATAGTAAAGAATAAAGATATAAAAATGATTACAATAGGTTTTAATAACCCTAAGTATATTAGTTATACTGATATGATAAAAGATGGTTATACCATCTGTAATAACACTTTAACTAACTATACAAATAATACTTACTCAAATGATATTTGTATAGTACTTCCTACATCAGGTACAACTGGTTTTCCTAAAGGAGTAGAATTATCTAATGTACAAATAATTAAAAATGGATTTGATATTGGAGAAAGGTATGGATTAACCAGTGGTGATAATATGATGATACAAGTACCAATGTTTCACTGCTTTGGTATAACACTTTCTATGACAGCAGCTTTAACTCACTCTACATGTATGACAGTAATACCACACTTTAATCCAGAGCAAGCATTAAAGACTATAGAAGAAGAACATATTACATGTTTTAATGGTGTACCTACAATGTATCAAAAGATGATGGCATCACCTAAATTTAGTGAAACAGATATATCAAGTGTAACCAAAGGTATAATGGCGGGTAGTAATTGTTTGCCACAAGTAATAGATGAGGTAGAAGATAAATTTAATATGACAATTATTAGCGTATATGGACTTTCTGAGGCTAGCCCTGGTTGTACAATGTCCAGTATAGATGATTCACCATTTGTAAGAAGATATACAGTAGGAAAAGTATTACCTGATATAGAATGTATAGTAGTAGATCCAATAACTGGACATGAAGTAAAACCAGGTGAAATAGGAGAAATAATGGTTCGTGGTTATAATGTAATGAGAGGGTACTACAATAATACGAATGCTACTAAGAGCGCTATAGAAGAAGATGGGTATTTGCATACAGGAGATTTAGGAAGTGTTGATGAATATGGAAATTTCTATATAACAGGTAGAAAAAAAGATGTTATAATTGTTGGTGGAGAAAATGTTTATCCTAAAGAAGTAGAAATGATTATATCTAATATACCTGGTGTATACCAGGTATCAGTATTTGGTGTACCTGATGATTATTATGGAAATGCTGTAGTAGCATGTATTCAAGCTGAAGACTTTTTGGATGAAGAATATATTAGAAGTAATATGAAGGGTAAATGTAGTAGTAGTAAGATTCCTAAATATATACAAATGAATAGTGAGTTTATTACTAATGGTGCTGGTAAGATATTGATTCATGAGATGAGAAATAGATTTTTGAATGCATAAAAATCTTTTTCTTTTATCTTAATTATGATAAACTATTTCTAGTAGGAGGTGTTATATGCATAATGTACTTTCATCAGATACTTTTGTAGTTGTAAATAAAACTATATTAAATGATAATAGAACACTTCTAATTAACTTATATCAACCCTTAATTGGTGCTTTAGCAGTTGGACTTTATAACACCTTATGGTCATTTTTAGATAGATTTGAATTAATGTCTATAGAGTTTACTCATAATACTCTTTTAAATAATATGATGATTAGTTGTAATGAGTTTAAAGAAGCAAGAGAAAAACTAGAAGCTATTGGTTTAATTAAAACATATGTAAAAAAAGAATTAGTTAATAATTATGTATATGAATTATATTCTCCTATGAGTGCGAAAGAGTTTTTAACTAATCCAGTGCTTGCCACAGCACTTTTAACAGCTATAGGTGAAAAGGAATTTGAAAGAACAACTAATTTCTTTAAAATTCCATATATTAACTTACGTAATTATGAAGATGTAACAGCAAACTTTAGTGATACATTTATATGGACTACATCTAATATTCGTAATATGGAAATGTTAAATTTGAAAAATAAAACAACTAGAGGATTATCTATTATTTCAAAAATAGATATTAATACAATTTTAAGTTTAATACCAGAAGAATTATTAAATCATAATTTAACTAAAGATATGAAAGAATATATAACTAAAATATCTTATATATATAATTATGATAATGAAATGATGGTTGAATTAATAAGAAATAGTTTAACTGATAAACATACTATTGATAAATTAAAACTAAAAGAACAAGCATCAAATTATTATCAATTTGATAATATGGATAAAGCACCAAGTTTAATTTATAGAAAACAACCAGAATATCTTCGTACACAAAAGGATGGTATGTCTAAACGTATGAAAATGATTAAGATATTTGAGACAACAAGTCCGTATGATTTTTTATGCAGTAAATATAAGACAGGGACACCATCTATTACAGATATAAAAATAATTGAATATTTAAGTTTAGATTTAGATTTAAAACCAGGAGTAGTAAATGTACTTGTAGATTTTGTTCTTAAAATAAATAATAATAAACTTACTAAGAAATTTGTTGATGCGATAGCATCACAATGGAAGAAAAGTAATATTGAAACAGTAGAAGACGCTATGAATATAGCAGAGAAAGAATATCATAGTAGAAAAACTGGCTCTAAACCAGTTGAAGTTAAAACTACAAATATTAAAAAGTTAGAACAAACACCAGTATGGTTTAATAAAGATATAGAAGAAAATAGTGCTACTGAAGAAGAGATTAGACAGTTAGAAGCAATGTTGGAGGCATAATATGAAACCAATAAAAATTAATATAGAAAATTTTAAAGAAGTTGATTTAAAAGAAGAATATAATAAAGCTAAATTAGATCCTGTTTTTGATAAAATATCTTCTAAATTAAAAATAAGTGATGATATTTTGTGTAATTATACTTCTATGATAGAAGAATCTGCTTGTGAATATAAACATTGTATGGAGTGTAGTAGTTTAGCTACTTGTCCTAATAGAATGAAGGGACATGTATATATTCCTGTAAATATAGAAGGTAATATACAATTTCAATATAAGGGATGTAAGTATTTTGAAAAGAATAAAAAGAATACTAAATTCTTAAATAATATTAAATACTTTAATACTCCAACATCTCTTCAAGAAGCAACATTATCTAAAATACATAAAAATGATAAAAATAGATTTGATGCTATTGTATGGGTTAATAAATTTTATAAAGAGTATAAAGAAAATCATGAACTAAAAGGATTATTTTTATATGGTAATTTCGGTTGTGGTAAAACATATATGATAGCAGCTCTTTTAAATGATTTAGCACGTGATGGCTATAAAGCATCAATAATATATTGGCCTGATTTTTTAAGACAAACTTTTTATGATGATTTTAAAATGAAATATGAAGAAGTAAAAAAAAGCCCTTTATTACTTATAGATGATATTGGTGCAGAAAATTTAACTGCTTATTATAGAGATGAAATATTAAGCCCATTATTACAATATAGAATGGAAGAAAAATTACCAACTTTCTTTACTTCTAATTTCAATATGGAACAATTAGAAGAACATTTAGCTACTTCTAAGGCTGGAGTAGAAAGTGTTAAAGCAGGTAGAATTATGGCACGTATTAAACAGTTAACTGAAAGTTTAGAAATGGTTAGTAAAAATTTGAGAAATTAGATAAAAAGACTTAACAAAGACTTTTAATTGTGTTAAAATGAACTTGTGGGACAATAAAAAATAAAAAAAGCAATAATAAAGGACACGATTTATAGTAATTCTTTTAAAGAGAGCTAGTGGTGATGTAAACTAGTAAAGAATAATATAAGTTACTACCTTTTAGCTGTGTTTGAAAAAATTTCCGGGTTTACCGTTATCTAAATTAAGTAAGAAAAAAGGATGGTACCGCGGTTTTCGCTCCTTATATGGTTGCATATAAGGAGCTTTTTCTATATATGGAGGATAAATATGGGTGATAAGAAAAAAGCAGATAGAAGAAAACAAAAAGATTTAACACAACAATCGATTTCAATAGAAAGATTCCTAAGTAATATTTTAGGAGTAAAAGTAGAAGAGTTATTGCGCGCTCATTTGACACATGAAGATTTGAAAGAAATGTTTCCAAAACTTAAAAGAGAAAGTATTGCTAAAGTCTTAGATGATCCTTCCTTACTTACAGCAGGAAAAGTTGTTTATGTTACAGATTCATTGAATAGAACAATTCCATATATAAATGATAGAGAAAGATTTACTGAAATAGAATTTCAAAGTGACTTTGATAGAGTTATGGATCCTGTTGAGTGGAAAAAACCTGCATGTGATGTACCTAGAATAAAATATGAAGACTTATCTTCTTTTAGTACGTATGAATTATGCGAATTAGCAAAAAAATTATTCGAATTGGGTTATGTAGGAGATAGAGCACGTGTACTTAAAGAGCTTAAAACTCGAGATGATAGTAAACAAGGAGTAAGAAGAAGCAAAGAAAAGGCTTTAAAAAAAGAAAGAAAATATTTGAAAAAACTTGATGACGAAGACGATGATTATTAGAAGGTGATAAAAATGATAAATATAAAAGAAAACGAAAAATTAAGTGTTATGAATCATAGTTGTGCTCACTTAATGGCTCAAGCCATTAAACATTTATATCCAGATGCTTTATTCTGGGTTGGACCAGTAATAGAAGAAGGATTCTATTATGATGTTGATCTTGGAGATAAAGTATTAACTGATGAAGATTTAGAAAAAATTGAAAGAGAAATGAAGAAAATTTCTAAAGATGGTAAGAGAATAGTTAGAAGAGAAATAAGCAAAGATGAAGCTTTAGAAATGTTTAAAAATGACCCATATAAAATAGATTTAATTTCAAGAATGGATGAAAATGAAACAGTAATTAGCTGCTATTCACAAGGTGACTTTACTGACCTTTGTCGTGGACCACATGTTGAAACTGTTAAAGAACTTAAAAACTTTAAATTATTAAAGGTTAGTGGTGCTTATTGGAAAGGCGACTCTAATAATAAGATGTTACAAAGAGTATATGGTATATGCTTTGAAACACCTGAAGATTTAGAAGCTCACTTAAAAGAATTAGAAGAAGCAAAAGAAAGAGATCATAGAAAAATTGGTGCTGCTTTAGGAATTTATATGATGAGTGATTTAGTAGGACGTGGTTTACCACTATATTTACCTAATGGATTTACTTTATGGAATCAATTAGAAAATTATATTAGAAATAAAGAATTAAAGAGAGGATATTTACATGTTCAAACTCCTCCACTAGGAAATGTTGAATTATATAAAACAAGTGGTCACTGGGATCATTACCAAGACTCTATGTTTCCTAAGATGGAAGTTGAAGGAGAAGAATTTGTTCTTCGTCCAATGAACTGTCCTCATCACATGGTAATATATGGAAATGATATTCATTCATATAGAGATTTACCTTTAAGAATTGCTGAAATAGCTAGAGATTGTAGATATGAATCATCTGGTTCACTTAAAGGTATTGAAAGAGTTAGAACTTTCTGCCAAAACGATTCTCATATATTCTGTACTTTAGAACAAGTTGAATCAGAATTTAAGGGTGTAGTTGATTTAATACTTGAATGTTATAAAGAATTAGGAATTAAAAATTATAGATTTGAATTATCTTTAAGAGATCCTGAAGATAAAATTAAATATCATCAAGATGATGAAATGTGGAATAAAGCTGAAAATATGTTAAGACAAGTACTTAATGATTTAAATATTGATTACGTTGAAAAAATAGGTGAAGCTGCATTCTATGGACCAAAATTAGATGTTCAAGTAAAACCTGCTGTAGGTAATGAAATTACACTATCTACTTGTCAATTAGATTTCTGCTTACCTGCTAAATTTGATTTAAAATATGTTGAAAGTGATGGTTCTAAAAAGACTCCAGTAGTAATTCATAGAGCTGTATTTGGTTCAATAGATAGATTTATTGCATACTATCTAGAAGAAACTAAAGGTAATTTACCAACTTGGTTATCACCAAAACAAGCAATAGTAATGCCAGTTAATAATGAATATCACTTAGATTATTCTAAAGAAATATATAATTTATTATTAGAAAATGATATTAGAGCTGAATTAGATTGTAGAGATGAGAAATTATCTTATAGAATGAGAGAAAGCCAAACTAGAAAAATACCATTTACTATAATACTTGGAGATAAAGAAAGAGACAACAACTTAATTAGTTATCGTAGATTTGGTTCTCAAGAAACAATTACATTAGCTAAAGATGAATTTGTAAAAATGTTAAAAGAAAAAATTGATACAAAATCATTAGATTAAAAAAGTACATTATGTACTTTTTTATTTTTATATCAATTGATATTTAGACTTATTTTTGTTATAATTAAAGAAGAATAAAATAAGGGGCGATAGTATGGCAAACACCTTAAAAGCAAAATATATTGAAAAATTTGGACTTAAGGATAAATATACACAAGAAGAACTAGATTTAGCATTCAAAAACGCTATTAAAGAGTTAGCATCAACTCCAAATCTTACTAAATCATATTTTATTGAAAATGTTTTATTATTAAATAACGCAGTTAGTATGCTATCAGAATCATCTATAATTGATGATAAAGATAATGTTTTTTCAAAAATAGTATGTAATAAATTAGGAATTACATATGAAGAAGCAAATATAATATATAGAAGGTTAAGAGCACATAATAAAACAGATTTAAATTTTGAAATGTGGTTAAATACTAGAAAAAACAATAGAGATAAATACGAAGAGAAAAAAGAAGATATATTAGCTCGTATATCTCAATTACCACAATTATTATTAATAAGATATGATAGATTAGTAAGTATGTATGAAGGAGATTTAGAATTTGGCGGAATAAATAATGAATTTGAATCATGGATAAAAAGCTTAGTATCCTTAAGTAAATTTATGATAGATAATAAAATAGAACTAATTATAGATAAAGAATATAGAGAATATATAAATGATTTAACAGCAGGAACAAGTTATATAAAATATTTAAGTGATAAAGCAGTTGAAATGGATATATGCAAAAAATTAGGAATATCATATTATGATGCTAAACAAAACTATAATCATAAAGTATCTGGATTATCATTTAAATCATACTTAGAAAGTATATTATCATTTAAAGATCAATTAGCTAAATTAGATATAACAATAGATAAATTAGAAGAATACTATGAAGAATATAAAAGAAGAGGGTATAGTGGCAGTAAGTTAGAATTTGCTCAAGAATTAGCTAATTCAATAGATTATTGTATAGAATTAGATTGTGGTTACTTTGTACTTAAAGAACAATATGATTCTTTACCAAAAAGTTCAAAACCAGAAAGCTTTAATAAATGGTTAGAAATAGAAAAAGTAGTATATAAATTAGGTGGATATGCTAAAATAATGGAAGCATTATATAATAAAGAACTAGCTAAAGGTTATTCAGGAGAAATGTTAGATTTATTTAAAATATTAACTGGTATAAAACCAGTTGAATAGTAATTTTTGCAAAAAGAATTATATTATTGTATAATGAATACGAGGTGTTATAAATGGGAAAAAAAGAACCAAATTCTACTTCACTTGTAGTATCATTACTTACTTTAGTAATAGGTATTATATTATGTTTTAATGGTGGAGATGGATTATTTAAAATAATTGGATATTGTGTTGGTGGAATTTTAATAGTTAGTGGTATTATTAAATTTATTATTACACATATAGGAAATAAGAAACATGAAGATGGAGATATATCTGGTTTAATTCTTAGTGTTGTTTTAGTTGGATTAGGTATTGTTATATGTTTATTTCCAAATTTATTAATGACTACAGTAAGTATCTGTATTGGAGCATTAATTACTTTCTTTGGTGTAGAAAGACTTATACTTGGGTTAGCTGTTAGAAAAATAGATAATAAAGGTTCTAACTTCTATATACTAGAATCATTATTTATAATTTTATTAGGTATTATAATAATTACTCAATTATTCGTTAACTTACTTGGAGCATTCTTAATATTGTATGCTATTTCAGAATTAGCAGGATATATTTATTATACTTCTCAAAATAAAGATTATTCTGAAGTATTAAATAAGAAAGTTACTCAAGAAATGAAAGAAAGTAAATCTGTTGATGCAGTTATAGATGAAGATATCAAAGATGCTGAAATAGAAGAAAAGGATGAAAATTAATTTTCATCCTTTTTTAATTCTTTACTACTGTATTTTCTTCTTTTATAGTTGGTATTAGATTATCTAATTTATCTTTAAATGTTGGTTCTGTACCTTTTATATAATAAAATATAGTAGATTTTTTAGTGTTCTTATTAGCTGGTGTACCAGCTATAGGATCTACTAATACACCAACTACATTTTCTGGAATTTCATACCATGTATCAGTTTCATCTTTTAAATATTCTTCAACTATATCTCTCCACATATGTCGTAACTCTTTACCATTTTTTAATTCAGATTCTTTATTATCATCATATCCACTCCACATACCAACTACTACTTTAGAATTATAACCAAATACTAAATGATCA
>Ga0310691_10003298_pt1 | contig 19609 bp, 19 predicted proteins | sample 176DNAGHGlowgp2_FD_203887 | JGI IMG/M metagenome (GOLD analysis project Ga0310691, IMG submission 203887) | Sheep rumen microbial communities from Palmerston North, Manawatu-Wanganui, New Zealand - 1766 DNA GHGlow gp2 (v2) (version 2) | ecosystem: Host-associated > Mammals > Digestive system >...
TTATCCTTCGATAATGATTGTATGAATTGAATTAAAGCCTCCAAGGTGATACAATCTTATGCGTATTTTTATTTTTGGAGGTAAATCTTATGGCACGACCTATTTTTACGGGCGCTGGAGTTGCGATCGTTACACCGTTTGACGAGAGTGGTGTTAATTTCAAGAAGCTTGAGGAGCTTATCGACTTCCAGATCAAGAATAAGATCGACTCCATCATCATCTGCGGATCCACGGGTGAAGCCGCTACAATGAGCCATGAAGAGCATGTCAGCGCGATCAAGTGCGCAGTAGATACGGCAGCAGGCAGAGTTCCTGTCATCGCAGGAACAGGTTCCAATGATACGGCATACGGGATCGAGCTTTCAAAGGAAGCCGAGGCTTGCGGTGCAGACGCAGTCCTCCTCGTTACACCTTACTACAACAAGTGTACGCAGGAAGGCCTTTACAGACACTATGAGGCAACGGCAGCAAGTGTCAACATCCCCTGCGTGCTTTACAATGTCCCTTCAAGGACTAACGTAAACATCACTCCCGAGCTCCTTTACCGTCTCGCGGATATCGAGAATATCGTAGCCGTCAAGGAGTGTAACTTCGGACAGGTTCCTGAGATCTACAGTCTTACGGGTGACAGATATGCGCTCTATTCAGGTGAGGACGGACTTGTCGTTCCCATGCTGTCTCTCGGCGCTTACGGTGTTATCTCCGTTGTCGCTAACCTTATGCCTGAGTATACGAGCACGATGGTCCATTCATTTATCGATGGAGATATCGAGAAAGCAAAGAAGATGCAGATCGATGTTGTACCTCTCGTTAAGGCAATGTTCTGCGAGGTCAACCCGATCCCCGTCAAGGAAGCCTGCGATATCGTAGGAATGAACGTCGGTCCCTGCCGTCTGCCCCTGTGTGAGATGAGCAAGAAGAACCGCGAATTCGTTACGGAAGTCCTGGGCAAGTATGATCTGTCTGCGGTCAACGAATACTTCAAATAATCAGTAAAGGATAAAAAACTATGGTCAAGATCTTTTTGAATGGCTGTTGCGGCCGTATGGGCAAAGCGATCGCCGCTATGTGTAAGGCAAGCCCTGATTTCAAGGTGGTTGCAGGTTGTGATCTGATATCATCAGACGAACTGGGATTCCCCATATACACAAACCCGAACGATTGTGATGTTGAATTCGATGCCATCATCGATTTCTCCAACGCGAAAGCAGTTCCCATGATCAACGCATTTGCCGTTGCTTCAGGCAAGCCTTTCGTATGCTGCACAACGGCCTTGAGCGACGAAGTCGTAGCTGACATTCTGGAATCTTCCAAGAAGATCCCCGTGTTCAAGTCTGCGAACATGAGCTACGGGATGAACGTACTCTTTGAGCTCGTCCGTCAGGCAACAAAGGCCCTGTATCCTGAGAGCGACATCGAGATCGTGGAAGCACATCACAACCGCAAGCTCGATGCACCTTCCGGAACGGCACTCATGATCGCTGACGTTATCTCTGAAGAGACGAACAACGAACTTGAATTCGTCTATGACAGGCATTCAGAGAACAAGGCAAGAGACAAGAAGGAACTTGGCTTCTCATGCATCCGTGGCGGCAATATCATCGGTGAGCATGAAGTAATGTTTATTTCTGACGAAGAAATTGTTAAAATATCACACAGTGCCAGATCAAGGGACGTATTTGCCAAGGGTGCGCTCACGGCTGCAGCCTTCCTTGTAGGTAAGAAACCCGGCTACTACACAATGCAGGACATTGTTGCCGAAGCATTTAAATAATTGGAGGTCATCAGATGACAGATTCACTCAAGTTACTTTTTGAAGGTACAACAACTTCAAATCCGCCGCAGACATCGACAATGGATATGATCACATCGTATTATCCGCTTATCATGCTCGTATTCTTAGGCGTTATCTTCTACTTTATGCTCATCCGTCCGCAGCGTAAGCGTGACAAGGAACAGAAGGAGATGATGAGCAAGCTTACTGTAGGTGATAAGGTTACAACGATAGGAGGTCTTGTTGGTGTTATCGCGCAGATCAAGGATGATGAAGTAACTATCTCAACATCTGTTGCAAATACTCTTGTTACTTACACAAAGGCAGCTATCCAGACCGTAGAGAAGCGCGAAAGTTCATCTTCTGCATCTTCTGCTTCCAAGGATAAGGATGCTGATAATGAGGAGCCCAAGAAGAAGGGCGGCCTGTTCGGCAAGAAGAAGGAAGAAGAGGAAGGCTGATAGTCTTAGTTTGATCAAGATTAAGGGCTGTCTCAAGATGAGACAGCCTTTTTTGCTGTGTGGGGCGATGCTAGTTGAGGGGAAATTACATGTATATGTACATGTAGAGCGTCCAACATGTACATATACATGTAATCATCTTCCGGTGCGGGGCGCACCGGGCGCCTGTAAAGGTGTCCCTGGTGGCATGTTTGGGATTGGTTAAGGTTGCCGGACGATCCATTCTATAAAGTGCTCTATGTAATGCAAATACATAGAGTAGTTTATAGAATATTCTGTATATCGTTCTATGTAATGAAAAAACATAGAGTGGATTATAGAATGAGCTAATCCCATGACCGGGATCAAAGGTGTCCCCGGTGGCATCCGGCGTTGCCGGTCTCACTAACTGCAAGGCAAATACTCTCCGGCCTTACTTCCAGTCAGACTTATCCATTACGGATCACATATGCTTTTAGCCCCCCTGTTTTCGGCCTAGGGGGAGAGCTTATCATTACGATACCGCATCTAAAACGGTAACTTATTAGTAACTTTGTTGCTAAATAATAATGCTAAAATCATCATTGGAGGTATTTATGGGCCAGGATACTAACGATTTACAGAAGAAATTTAAGGAAATACTTAATAAACTGCCGGAAGACAAGAAGAAGGCATTGTACTCGCGTCTCAAGGAAATGGATTCCGAAGAACGCAATAAGACCATAGCTGCTATCGTTGCAAAAGACAGTGAAGTTCATGGCGCAGAGCATAAGGAAGCTGCGGAGGCTAAGACAGCACCGGCGACTGCTCCTGCAAAGAAACCCCAGCAGAATAAGCCAAGGCAGAATCCCAAGGGGCAGAAACTTGCGCCTAAGCAAGGTCAAAAGCCTGCCCCCAAGCAGAACCATAATCAGAAACCAGCCCCTAAGCAGGGACAGAAGCCTGCTCAGAAGGCTGTTCAAAAGCCGGTTCAGAAACCTGCTCAGAAGCCCGTTCAGAATAAGAAACCCCAGAAGCCTGAGAATAAGCAGATAAACAAGCCTGCTCCCAAGGAAGAATCACCTTTCGTTGTGCAGGAGACACCTAAGCAGACCCCTAAGGAGACTAAGAAGAGCAGCTGTTCACCGTTCAAGGTGATGCTGGTCTTCACGATCATCCTTGCGGTCGGCATATTAGGCTTTGTGGGCTATATGAAGCGCGATGCGATCATGAAGCTCTTCAATCCTTCGACTGCGGAGACGGAAGTTGCCGCAACGACTGCAACTGCTGAGACATCTGCATCACAGGGCGAGACGGAGCCTTCCGTTACCGAGACTTCTGATGTCCCTGAGACTTCAGAGAGTGAACCGATCGAGACATCTGATACTGAAGGCTCAGACATGTCGGATATCTCTGATACTTCTGATACACCTGAGCCTACTGAAGTGTCCTGGACACCCACACCTGCGGTAACGCCAACTCCTGTTCCTGCAGCACCCGGTGCTCCGCACCTGTCGGGTATGGTGATCGTATTGGATCCAGGTCATCAGAAGACAACAAATGAGCAGACTGAGAAAGTCGCTTCCTGGCTTGCAGCTGAGAAATCCCGTTGCACGAGCGGTGGTAAGGGCGTTGCGACCGGCATTCCCGAGTATGAACTTACTCTGCAGCTCGGCATGCTCTTCAAGGAATACCTCGAAAAGTGCGGCGCGACTGTCATCATGACCCGCACGACGAACGATATCGACCTGTCCAACCAGGAGAGAGCAAATATGGCTACTGCAGCTAACTGTAACCTCTATCTGAGGATCCATGCAGACAGTGCCAACGATTCCAAGACTTCGGGCATACAGATGTATGTGCCCAATCATGGCAATAACTTTAAGGCGGACATGATCAAGGCTAGAGTCCTGGGTGACAACCTTTGTAATGTTACCGGACTTCCTTTCAACGGAGTGCTGTCAACAGAGGTGTATACCGGCCTGAACTATGCTACGAACATCCACTCGATCCAGGTAAGCTTCGGTTATCTGTCAAACAGCGATGATGAAGCGATTTTAACAAACGAGCAAATGCAGTATAATATGGCTGTGGCTGTAGCACAGTTGTGTGCTGAGTACAAATAACATGTGAGGTAATTCATATGAACGTAGATGATCTCGTAAAGCAGGCTAAGCAGTATCTTGATAATGAGAAGAGCGGTGTTAAGAATGAGATCGACATGGAGACTCCCAATATCAGCGGAATGACTCCTGACGATGAACTCTCTTTCTCAGTAGGCAGACTTGATGTTCTCGTTGCATCCATATGGATGCTCCTCAAGGCCAAAGAAGGCTACACAGATGAGGAACTCATGACCAATGTGACAGAGATCATCTCAAACCGTAAGGGCAAGGTATACAGCCGTGATGTCATCAAGTGCCCTAAGTGCGGCAACAACATCCAGGAAGTGAAGAAGACCCCTCTTACATGCAGGTGCTACTACTGTGGTGCTACATACGTTATGTATCCTTACAACGATAAGGAGCCTGATGAGGAACCCATGCCTCTGACTTTCGAACAGGTCGAGGAGGCTAATGCGGCTGAGATCAAGAAGAGTGAGGAGGCAGTTGAAGAACTTCCCACTAATTTCGAACCGTATGATGTATCCAAAGATCTTGGGTTTGACGACGAAGAATAATTGTGTTATCTTATGTGTCCCGCTGTCCGTGAGGAGCTGCACGGGCAACGGCATTTTGGGGACGTACCGGTCTCGACGGGGTAGTTGATACCGGGAAAGCGGGTGGAGGATTCTCGTTGTGCCTCCTTAAAAAACGGGAACCGCAAGTAATTGCAAACGACACACAGCTCGTAGCAGCGTAATCGCTACCGTCTGACTTCTATATCTGCGTAGGAGTTAATGACGCGAACTGCAGACCTTACCTGGTAGAGGTTAAACAGGACCACCTCAATACATAAGCTTTGCTGTATTGTTGTATCCATGAAGCTACCGGAAGCTTACCCTGTCAGCGGGGTCATTCAGAAGGGAATTTCTTAAACACTGACTGCACCCGGAGAGGTCCCGGAGGATTCTGTTCCGGACAGGGGTTCGATTCCCCTCGTCTCCACCAAGAACAATGATACCGCCTGATCTGACAAGGTCCGGCGGTATTTTAATATTATCGCTTCACTCGTGTAAGTGATCTGTATCCGGACATCTGTTTGCTACGTTCCATCTCGCAGAACTTCAAAATGGAAGGATCTGCTACGATATCGTTATCGATCCCTGCAGCATCAAAGCGCAGCTTCTCGAAGTAGGCGAGCCTAAGGTCGCGGTCGATGGCAAGGTATTCATTCTGTTCGGCGATACCCTGTTCAAGGTCAGTAATGTCTTTTGCAGTCAGCTCAATATCTGATGAGAAGTAATCGATCTGCCTTGCCTTATTCTTTTCTTTCTCCTCATTTGTATGGTCTTCCTGGAGTTTGACGACGCGGGTGCGCTTGACGTGCTGGATCTGTCCGCGGTAGCTCTTCCATACAAATCTCGTCACAACGGCAAAGATGATCGCCCCGGCTAAAGATGCGACTATTCCTGCAAGGTGAACATTGCCCTCAAAGGATTTAACTACCAGGTACAGTGCTAATATGATAAGCCCGGCAGTAATGACAGGGGACAGTACGAGCATCACAGTGGAGAAGATAAAGCCTGCTTTGGCGCTTCCATACTTGCGTTCAGCAATATCGATTTCAGGCTTGTCCTTGAGATGCTGTATGTTATTCTCGTGGTTGGTGATGCGTTCTTTCTTCGATTCGATCACTCGGCGGAAATACTCGATGTTCTCCTTGGCATTGGATGCCGCCGCGGAAGTGTCGTTATCTGCAACCCTGCGGAGAAATTCCTTATATCTTGCGACAAAAGAAGGGTCAGCAGCTGTGCCTGCCCTGTTGATATAGCAGTGGTAGAGAGACTCTGTCTTCTCACCAAATCCTGCATTGAGACCTTTTGTCCTTGACTCGATGACGCCTCTGTAGCATCTGGGATCGGTCTCGTTGATCGCAAGGCATTCTTCGAAAAGCCTTAGGGCATGCTCCCATTCCTTGTTCTCAAGCGCACATTCTGCATTCTTCATCTTCAGCTCGAAATCATCCAGCTTGCCGAGCCAGCCGGCTTCATCTACAAGTACTTCATTGCCGCAGTAAGAACATGTGGTCCTGTTGCGTCCGACAGGAAACTCGATCACGCCGCTGCATGAAGGGCAGTGGATCGTGCGTAGTTTTAGATCATCGCTCATAAATCTATCCTCATTCCCAAAAGATGGTCATATTGTACAGCAATACCAAACAAGTTGCTATGATATATTCTCCGGGGATATTGTCATATCTCTGGTGCTGCCGGCTTGGAGATTGCAGCAATAAAGTGTATCATGGGATCATAGGAGAGGACGGATGAAGATAAACAAGAAAGTCTTTGCGGTAATATTCATTGCAGCAACATTGCTGCGCCTTGCGGTTTATTTCTTTATGCAAGGCGGTGAAGGATCTGATTCTTACGATAAGTATCTATCCGGTGAGTATTTTTTCCGTGCACAAGCCCGTACGGTACTGAATGCTGACACTCTTGATACGTCTCTTGATCTGTCTGATCCTAAAGTGTTTCTGTCATTGCAGAATGGTGCCAAAGTATACGCGTTCGATCCAAAGGGTGATTACTGCACTGTCGTCAATGGGGAGGACGTGATCACTGACTACCCGATAAGTAAGCTCGTATTTGACACTGATGAAGAAAAGAAGATCTTCTACGGCACTCTGAAGTATTCCAAAGAAGAATATGAGAAGCGCCTTAAGTCGCTCAAGGAGGACAGCCCGGTACTGAGCGATCCTTCGATGATCGAGGAGAATAGATCCGGAGGCTTCAGAAAGCTTTTCCTCGTATCTGTTTTGGCATCATGTGTTGTCATGGCGTTCCTGCTGTTCATATCGGCCGGCCGTGACGGTGTTGTCAGTGTGCTCATCGCAGTTTGGACGATCCTATGTATCTTATGGAATATCGTATCTTTGTTTGTGCTAAAATAACCGTTGAGGATATTCACTATGATCGACTTAAGCAGATTCGTTTGGACCAGACAACCTAAGGATTACTTGATAGAAGGCGGGAAGATAAAGATCACTACGCTGCCTCATACTGATCTGTGGCAGAGGACTTATTATCATTTTTGCAATGACAATGCTCCGGTATTTCGGATGGAAACTGATGAGCGTTTCTTCAGCTTTGTGGTGAAGACAGCTTTCGAAGAGAGCCATCACCGTTTTGACCAGTGTGGCATTGTATTATATCTGGACAGCGATAACTGGCTTAAGGGATCGGTCGAATATGAGAATGAAGGGTTCCAGCATCTGGGCAGTGTTGTGACTAACCATGGTTACTCTGATTGGGCTACGACAGAGATACCTGCTGACGTTAAGTCTATGTGGTACAGATTAAGCCGCAGGGAAGATGATTACTGTATAGAATGCTCTGATGACGGCATCAGATTCCGCCAGATGCGTGTAGCACATTTGCATGAAGGCAATGGGAAGATCAGGTTCGGTATATATGCGTGTTCTCCGGAGGATTCTTCGTTTACGGCTGTTTTCTCTGATATGAGGATAACGGAATGTGCGTGGAAGGCTCATGACGGGCAACAGCCTGATATGTGAGACAGGAGGTTCGGGATAATGTTCCGCAAGATGAGAAGGTTTAAACAGCAGATTACAGAAGGTGAGTGCATAGATATCCTTAAGGAGGAACCAAGAGGAGTCCTGTCCGTTATCGGTGATGAAGGATATCCATACGGTATCCCGCTCGATCACTGGTATTGCGAAGAGGACGGGAAGATCTATTTCCACGGCGCTAAGGAGGGGCATAAGCTCGATGCCATACGTAAATGCAACAAAGTAAGCTACTGTGTTATGGATAAGGGTTACCGCAAAGATGGCGACTGGGCTCTTAACATAAAAAGCGTGATCGTCTTCGGCAGGATGCGCATTGTTGAAGATGAAGATAAGAAAAGAAAGATCTGCACGGAGATCTGCAGGAAATTTACGGATGATGAGGCATACCTTCAGCATGAATTAGAGAATGCGTTCCCGAGGGTATGCTGTCTGGAACTGACCCCGGAACACATGACGGGAAAGCTGGTCAATGAATCCTGATGTGATAAATGCCTGAACTCCCTTTACCATCACCCGAACGGGGAGTAATCAAATTCGTGCATATTCCCGTCGTCATCACGGTATATGATGATGTTCTTCTCCGGATCCCATGACTCGAGATAACCGCCCTTCAACGGCTCAAAAAAAGTGTCATCAGCATTGAATTCAGTGCCCTTGTAATCTCCGTAATGATTGCCGACGATGTTATCCTTCTTTTTGAATCCGTCGTCGTCCTCGCGCCTCTGATCTGTCTCCATCAGGTAGGACAGATTGACCCCGCTCTCCATTGCGAAAGTGGGATCGACATGATAATTCTTCCCGTTTATAGTCACATAAGACCATTCATGATCATATCCGCCGACACAAGTTGCATCTACGCCGGCCTGCAGCAGCAGGTACGAGAACGCAGGCGCGCATTCACTGCAGATCCCGTGGCCGGTCGTCAGGAATCTGTATGCAGACAGATCGTCAACAACATGATCTTTCATCGCTTCGTAAGATTCATAGTCGTAAGTATAGTTATTGGCAAAATAGATGTAGAGAGCCAAGACCTTCTCAAAGTCTGAATAATCGTCACGCAGATTCTCGTTCAACATATCTGTTACGAGCTTCTCGAACTCCGCGTTCTTGACGGCGAATTCCTCCTTGGGGATCTTATATTGGAAGGTTCCTATGCCGTCCTTGACTGCACCTGCATAATTCGATTCCGTGGAAACCTCTACAACAGGGTAGCATACACAGGGAAACTGTCCCATCATCCAGTCATATGTCTCCTGATCCTTAACAGCGAAAGAATCCTTACCGGATCTTACGGCCTCGATATAATTGCCGTAAGCCGTGTACATATCCTCACCCATGATCTTGCGGAATATGGATGCTACGACTACCGGCTTAAATTCGAAATGTCCTCTTGCTTCGGTCTCCTTGGTTGTTTCAGTTGTGGATTCCGCGGTAGTATTGGAAGTCTCGGAAGATGTTGCTATCAGAGATCCGACAATGTCTGCCGGAGCCGTATCGTTTGTATTTGAACTGCAAGCGGCCAGATTCAAAGCAGCTAATGTTAGGCATAATACCGATGCAATTGCTTTTCTCATTATGTAATACCTCCAGGATCACAATGATTATACCATTCTGCTGACAAGTTCATGTGTCGTTATCCTTGTTGGAATGGTATAATAAATCTATGTTGGAAGATTTGTTTTTTCGTCACTTGGTCACCCTGTTCTTGATATTGCTCTTCAGTATCAAGTTATGGTCGAGGAAGTCTTTCAGGGATATGGATACCAGATATCTCTGGTTGACAGTTATAAGTTGCCTGATCCTGGTGTTTGAGGACAGTCTCGAGGCCATGGCTTCTCAGGATCCGTCCCTCAGGTTTGTGAGAACACTGCTGTCAGTAATAGGTTATACATTCCGTTCTGTTGCTGCGGTCGGTCTTTTGCTCGTCATCACGCCGCGCAATAAGCGGAAGTTTGTCCTGTGGATCCCTTGTCTGATCAACATGCTGATCTGCAATACTGCGTTCTTTACGGATATTGCATTTGGTTTTGATAAGGATTATCACTTTTACCGCGGTCCTTTGGGGATCGTAGCTTTCATAGTTCCGATCATCTATCTCCTGCTGATCTTATGGAATACATTCAAGCATATCGCTGACAGGTCCGGGGCTGAGAAATACATTGTCCTTGTCAGCGTTATCTTCTGTCTGGCCGCCTCAGCTGCTGATGTATTAGGCGGAGGCATAAGGACGAATGAAGCGATAATGATAAGCAGTGTCTTCTTCTATATATTCCTGTACTCACACGATAACCGCCGTGATCCGCTTACCGGTCTTCTCAACCGTCAGGCGTTCTATGATGACTGTGCGGTCTTTGAGAAGACCATCGGTGCAGTATCTTCAATAGACATGAACGGCCTTAAGGAACTTAACGATACTAAGGGACATCAGGAAGGTGACAAGGCGCTGATCACTATCGGACAATGCATTAAGGATGCTACGGACCGTGATTCCCGGGCTTACAGGATCGGCGGTGACGAGTTTGTCGTTTTGTTCTTCCATGACCGCGATGATACTATCTGTGAGATCAACCGGGATATCAAGGATAGAGTCAGTGAGCACGGCTACAGCATAGCCGTGGGTTACAGCATTTCCGATCCCGGCATCAGCCTTGATGGTGCGATCAAGGAATCTGACAGGCTGATGTACGAGGATAAGGCGAAGTATTACCGCAAAGTGGGCAAAGACAGGGGAGTAAGGTAAGCTCAGGAGGGGATTTGTAGTTATGTGAGCAGCTCCTTGAACGTGTCCCTGGTGGCACTGGATTGCGACTCTCAACAAAAACGGGATTTACTCTCAACTGACTTGAGAGTGATGTTGAGAGTAAACTGCAAAAACCGATCTGAAGCAGTTTACTGCTATTTGTATACGCAAAATCAAATTAGAACGATATTCTAATTCCTCTTGACTCTAACCAACCGAACTGCTATCCTAAATTAGAACGATATTCTAATTCTAGCCCCAAAGGAGTCAACCATGGCAAAAAGAGGAGAGACAAAGGCTAAGATCATAGCGGCTGCATGTAAGGTCTTTCTCGAGAATGGATTTGAAGCGGCGTCGGTAAAGATGATAATCGAAGAAGCAGGCGTAGTTACCGGAAGCTTTTATCATTTCTTTCCGTCTAAGGAAGCTCTTTTCGAAGAGGTTGTGAGCAGGCAGCTTGATGAGTTTATCTCAAATATCAACAAGATAATGGAAGATGACAGGCTGACCATCAAGCAGGTAAAGACGCACTTTTTTGAAGAGTTGGGAAGATACACCAGGTCATTTTATGAGACGCTTCAGGGTGACAGGCTGCACTGGTCCGTTCAGAGCGCACTGAAGGAGAGGGCGCAGCAGGCGATGATAAGCTCGCTTGGGGAGTATCTGGCAAAGGCTGAAGAGAATGGTGAGATAAGGCGCAAACTGGATGTCGATCATAAGATGCTCGCCGGGATCATTATCCGCGGAGCAGGGGAGATCGTTTACGGGAAGAATATTTATGAGAGAAAGTCGGCGGTGCAGAAGAACCTGTCCGACTTCTGGTATCTACTGATCGGGGAGGAGAACTGACATGGCAGAAAATAAGGCGCTTTTGGTAATCGATATGCAGAATGATTACCTGTGGGACAAGAGGAAGGCGATGTTCACATACGATACTGATGAACTTACCGGTAATGTTAATCATGCAATAGATGAGTACAAAGGGAAAGGTTACGATATAATATATATCAAGCATGTTCTCTCCAAGCTTTTGTGGGGCGTCGGATTCTCGATCAGAGGAACGGAGGGCGCGGAACTGTATGACGGGCTCGATATCGTGTCAGATTTGTGTTTTGAGAAGAGCCATCCCGATACTTTTACGTCGGAAGCTTTCAGGAAACATGTTAATGAGAAGAACTACTCCGAGATGGTCATCTGCGGACTTGATGAATGCGGATGTGTGGGAGCTACGGCGAAGGGTGCCGCCAAGGCAGGTATCAGGGCATATATGCTGACAGACTGCATCGGCAGGCGCTTTCCGGAGGCTAAGGTCAACAAGATGCGTGAGGATCTTGGGAAGATCGGAGTAGAGTATATCTGAATCGGAGGTCATTATGGTCAAACACGTTATTATCTGGGAACTGAAGGATGAGTATTCCAAAGAAGAGAAGGATTCCATCAAGAATGGTATCAAGGCCGGGCTTGAAGGTCTTAAGGGACAGATCCCCGGACTTTTGGATATAAGAGTCTACACTACGGGGTTGGACAGTTCGGGCGGTGATCTGATGCTGGATTCTTCTTTCGAGGATGAGGAGTCACTTAAGGGGTATGCGGTCCATCCTGCGCACGTGGATGTTGCCACGAATAAGGTCAGACCGTTTGTTAAGCTCAGATGCGTCTTTGATTGTCAGGCTTGATATGGAGGACCATCATGAGAGAACAGTCTTACATGATCGTATTGCCAATGAACGTGAAGGATCTGGATGATCCTGATATCCTGCTTGGCAGGCTGGAGACAAGTGATCTTATCACTGTCCTGGATATGAATATGGATGATGAGCAGGGGATGGTCGTTGATCTGAAGGTGGGGGATAAGCCGTACCGGGTAGTAATGTTTCCTACAGATATCGAGGTTCCTGATATGTTCCGTCCGCAGCATGATCTGACTGAAGAGGAGTATCAGAAGATCGATGAGACTACTGAAGGCCTTGGGATCTGTATGGATTTTGATGATGACAATGCACGGTGCTTTCACGATCAGCTCCGCATTATAGATGCGATGTTCCCGGATGTGCTTGCAGTTCTCGACTGTCCATCTGAGAAGCTCCTGTCAGGCAGATGGGTGTCACTGGCGGCACGCTGCAATACTCTTCCGTCGCCGAGATATCTGTTCACGGTGCAGGCGATAAATAACGGCGGTGATGAGGTGTGGCTCCATACGCACGGCCTTAAGAGATGCGGTATGTATGAACTGGAGATATTATGCTCTACCAGGGATATGTGTAATGATCACTATAAGGTGATCGAGGCTTTCGCGTATCACATGTTGGAGAGCAAGGAAGGCATAAAGCCCGGTGACGCCGTCTTTGTGGCGCAGTCTGGCGGATCGTATATCGTGTGTACGGCAGTCGATTGGAAGGAAGCACTGAAGTTCTATCCTGATGCGGAACTTGGCACGGAAGAGGACCGCGACGACGATGTCCATAGTGAGGACACGTATGTGATCATGACGTATGATTCTCCTGATGATGAGGAGAACAAGAGGTACTCGCTCCTTCAGGATTACGATGAAGACCTTGAGGATAATCCTATGTTCATGCTCTCAAGTGCTGAGACAGCCAGGATGAAGAGCCTGGCGATAGAACGCATCCCCTATATGAAGCTCGGTTTTGAGAATAAGGATAATACTGTTATCCTCAAGATCGGTCTCACGGTCGATAAGGAGTATTGGGATGATGATGACGAGCCCGGCAGGGAACACATCTGGTTTGAGCTTAAGGAGATAGGAGACGGCTGCGTCGTTGCCGAACTGACACAGGATCCGTACTATGTGTCCGGAATGAAGAAGGGGGATATCGGAACGTATCCTTTTGAAGACATAACAGACTGGATGATCTTCACGAAAGAGTGTACGATCACCCCTGATGATGTGTATAAGCTCTGATCTTAAGTCTCGTAGACTTCGATATCAACTGCCTTGATCTGCAGTGGCTTAAGAGTTTTATAAGAACCGCTCCGTAATATGGATCTCAGAAGGGAATCGTTGCTTTTTCCTTTGATCTTATGGTCGAAAGGAATATCATCCGGCTCAGGCTCAAACTTGACGGTCATGTCGAGCTGGTAGTACTCGTCTCCTTCAGTCGGTGTGCTGCGAACGAGTTTCAAAGTACAGTTATCCTCTCTGAACGGGTTGAAGTACGGATTAGATCCTGCAACATATTCGACATCTTCTTCGGGGTTCTCCGGAGCATTCTTGATGACTTCGAAGAATGTCTTTACGATCTCTTCAAGAGTCATTCCGTCCTTGATCCTGCTGCGGAGCTCTTCGCAAAGCCCGCTCTGGTCGTCGATAACCCTGTCCCCGATATCATTGTTGTCTTCCTGACCGATGAGTTCATAACCCTCTGAAGTCTTCTGATATACGTAAGTGATATCGCTCTTAAGGACAGTCTTATCACCATCATACTCAAGTTTTATCCTCGTGATGTTGATCTTCTTGCTGTTTATGATGGTCATGCCGCCGTAGACGGTGATCATCTCGGTAACTCTTCCGCCTTCATCCGTGACGTAATAAACAAAGTTAGCCTTGGACTCCATACTTCCGATAATGCTGTACATAGCACCTGTGTAATAGCCTTCGCGATAGTCGAAGATCTCATAGATGTCTCCCATCATGCCGACGCTCTTCCAGACTCCTGCAGGACGGCCGTCGGGTCTCAGATAGAAAGTGACCCCGCCGACCCCGTCAGAAGATATCCAACTACGTGCACAGCAGCCGATATACTCACCATACTTATCCTTGTCCACGAGAGCCTTAAGCCTGGGATCGGGATCCTTCGTCAGCACGGCAGTATCATAGGTGAAAATGTCAGATTTCCTTACATCGTGCGTATCGAAATATTCCTTCATTCCGTTAACGAGATCAGAAGCATTATTGAAATCCATGATGAGCCCTCCTGAGAATTGAGTATGTGATCATTATAATTCAAATGCATGTAAATATGAGATATCTTGACATAATTAGTGAAATCCGATCGTAGCAGACAATCTTGCTGATCTTCCTATAAACGATCCCTAAAATTTGTTGAATCTAAATTCAATTAACTGTTGACTTGGATGATTCTGTGTTATATATTGAATTCGTAATCAGTGAATACAAACTCAACGAACAAAGGAGAACACATCATGGAAACAGGGAAGAAGGTTGTTATCGTAGGAGGCGGTATCGCAGGGCTGTCAGCAGGAATCTATGCACTCAAGGCAGGTTATCAGGCAGAGATCTATGAGAAGAATGCGGTGCCCGGAGGCGAGTGCATGGGATGGAACCGCAAAGGTTACCATATCGATAACTGCATCCACTGGCTCACGGGAACGGATCCTGATACAAAGCTCTGGCAGGTCTGGAAGATGGTCGGTGCGATCGATGAGAATACGGAGTATGCCAACACGAGCAGGTTCTATACAAGCAGGCTCGGCGATAAGGAAGTAACTCTCTGGAACAATCTGGAGAAGACACAGGAAGAACTTATCAAGGCAGCTCCCGAGGATGAGGCAGAGATACGCAAGTTTATCGAATATGTAGGCTATGCTAAGGCATGTGTCATCCCTTCGGAGAAGCCTTTGGACATGATGGGAATAAAGGATTATATCGCAATGGGAAAGGATATGGCAGACTTTCCCAAGGTCATGAAGGAGTACGGGAAGATCAACATCAAGGACTATTCACAGAAGTTCAAGTCTCCTGTAATGCGCAAGCTCATGACCGACTATCTGCCTGCAGATTACACCACCTATTCTCTCCTTGTATCTTATGCGACGATGGTATGCGGCAACGGCAACATACCGCTTAAGGGATCGCTGGCGATGTCACTCAGGATCGCATCAAGATTCAAGGAGATGGGTGGGATCCTCCACTTGAACACCCCCGTTAACAGGATCGTTATCGAAGGTAAGAAGGCCGTTGGTATTGAACTTGAAGACGGCACGAACATCGCGGCTGATGCAGTCATCACAGCGTGTGATGTCGACTTTCTTTTCGGAAGGCTCATCAGCAGGGATTACATGCCCAAGGCACTTAAGAAAGCATATGAGAACAGGAATGGTTATCCCATCACGAGCGGATTCCAGGTGGCTTATGCGATCAATAGTGATTTCTCCGGTGAGGACACGATCTTTTTTGACTGTGAGCCGCTTCAGATCGGGTCTAACGAGTTCTCGAGGATGTCTGTGAAGAGCTATGCTTACGACAAGAGTTTTGCTCCAGAAGGCAAGACCGTTCTTCAGGCTAATATCGTTCAGTCTGACAGCGATTATCAGTTCTGGGAATCTCTGAGCAAAGAGGAATACTCTGCAAAGAAAGCACACTTTGCAGAGGAAGTAACAAAGAGGATCATCCGTGAGTTCCCTGAACTGGAAGGAAAGATCGAGCTTCTGGATTGCTGGACGCCTTTGACATATAATAGATACTGTAATGCTTACCACGGCTCTTACATGGGCTTCGTTACGACAGTTGGCAACAAGCAGATGCGGTTCAAGGGCGTTGTCAAGGGTGTTGATGATCTCTATATCGCAGGTCAGTGGGTGATGAGTCCCGGAGGCCTTCCGATCGCCGTCGTATCAGGAAAGTTTGCAGTCCAGCGGATTCTCAAGCGAGAGAAGAGGAGTATTGATATCTGATGGAGACTAAGATGACACGTAAACAGCAGAAAGAGGAGCGCAGGAGAGCGATCCTCATGACTGCGCTGACACTTTTTGTAGAGCGTGGATACTACGATACGAAGATCACAGACATCGCCAAGGCAGTCCCTATGAGCACGGGACTGCTCTTCCATTATTTCGAATCCAAAGAGGAGCTCCTCACTGAACTCGTCAAGATGGGAATAGAGGGGACCAAGACTGCAGAAGATATCCCGGAGGGCGTGCCGCCGGATCTGTTCCTTGAATCATTCCTTGGTCAGATGTTCGCCTATGCCAAAGAGCAGCCGTGGGTGTTCAACATGTTCGTCCTGATGGGGCAGGTAAGGCGCTCCGGAATGCCTGAGGAAGCGCGCAGCCTGGCTCTGTCCGCCGATACGTTCACGCCGACTTCCAAGATGATCGAGCAAGGGCAGAAGGCTGGACTGTTCCATGACGGTGATCCTTACCTGATGGCAACCTGTTTCTGGGCCTCAGTCCAGGGCATCATGGAGGAGATGGCAATGAACCGCGAAATGAAGGCGCCCGAGCCCTCTTGGATCGTGTCGATGCTGAAGTGATAATTTTTCGTTTGTCTTTTCGCGCTGTTGTATTATAATTTAAAAGATTATGCCATATGGGGAGTAGTTAGTAGATTGATATCCCGAAGCTGTCAGGCGCTTGTTGCGGCATCGGAGTATGAATCTAGTGACTACCTCCTTGGCAAATAAAATACAAGGAGTATTTTGAATGGAAAGAATTTTCAAAACTGAAATCGCCGGAAGACCTCTCGTTGTAGAGACCGGCAAGATCGCTCAGTTCGCAAACGGTTCAGTCCTCATCAGATACGGTGAGACTGTTGTACTGTCTACTGTAACTGCAGCACCCGAGCCTAAGGAAGGAATCGATTTCTTCCCGCTGTCAGTTGATTACGAGGAGAAGCTCTACGCTGTAGGCAAGATCCCCGGCGGCTTCCTCAAGAGAGAAGGAAGACCCGGTGAGAAGGCCATCCTTACATCACGTGTTATCGACAGACCTATCAGGCCTTTGTTCCCTAAGGATCTCAGGAACGACGTAGTAGTATCCAACATGGTAATGGCAGTCGATCCCGACTGTCTCCCTGAGATCACTGCAATGGTCGGTACATCCATCGCCATCGCTATCTCCGATATCCCGTGGAAGGGACCTATCGGCGGCGTTGTTTTGGGCCTCATCGACGGCAAGACGATCATCAACCCTACATTAGAGCAGCGTGAGCAGTCACAGATGTATGTAACTCTCGCAGGTACGGCTACCAAGATCTGCATGGTCGAGGCAGGCGCTAACGAAGTTCCTGATGATGTAATGCTTAATGCCATCGCAGAAGGACATGAGGTTATCAAGGAGATCGTTAAGTTCATCAATTCCATTGTTGACGAGATCGGTAAGCCTAAGTTCACTTACGAGTCTGCAGATGTTCCCGAGGAAGTATTTGCTGCTGTTAAGGAGTTCGGCTGGGATAAGATGAGAGCAGCTGTCCTCTCTGATGACAAGAGCGTAAGAGATGCTAATGTATCAGCACTCCAGGAAGAGATCGCTGCAATGCTCGAGGAGAAGGAAGAGGGTCTCTCTTCATGGGCTCCCGATGCAGTATATAAGCTCGAGAAGAAGGTTGTAAGAGATTACCTGTTCAGAGAGCATGTCAGAGTTGACGGACGTGCACTGGATCAGATCAGACCTCTGTCATGTGACGTCGGAGTACTTCCCCGTGTACACGGATCCTCTTTCTTCCAGAGAGGTCAGACACAGGTTATGAATGTCTGTACTCTTGCGCCTCTTGCTGAGGCTCAGAAGCTTGAGGGCCTTGATGAGCAGACAACTAAGAGATATATCCATCATTACAATTTCCCCGGATATTCTGTTGGTGAAGCAAAGTCTTCAAGAAGTCCGGGACGCCGTGAGATCGGTCATGGTGCATTGGCTGAGAGATCCCTTATCCCTGTGCTTCCTTCAGAGGAGGAGTTCCCTTATGCTATCAGAACAGTATCCGAGATCACAATGAGTAACGGTTCCACATCACAGGGTTCTGTATGTGCTTCCACATTGTCACTCATGGATGCAGGCGTTCCGATCAAGAGACCTGTAGCAGGTATCTCCTCAGGACTTATCGTTAACGAGGAGAATGATGAGGACTTCCTCGTATTCATGGATATCCAGGGCATCGAGGACTTCTTCGGTGATATGGACTTCAAGGTAGCAGGTACAACAGAAGGTATCACATCCATCCAGGTTGATATCAAGGTCGAAGGTCTGTCACTTGACATCATCAAGGCAGCTTTTGAGATGACACACAAGGGGCGTCTGCAGATCATCAACGATGTAATACTGCCCTGTATCCCTGCACCCCGTGCAGAGCTTAATAAGTATGCACCAAGGATCATCTCAATGCAGATCCCTGTTGATAAGATCCGTGAGGTTATCGGTTCAGGCGGTAAGGTCATCAACAAGATCATCGCTGACACCGGTGCTGATATCAACATCAATGATGATGGTAAGCTCTATATCTCCACTCCGGATCTTGAAGCTGCTGACAAGGCTCAGAAGATCATCAACGGTATAATCGCAGATCCTGAGGTAGGCGAAGAATTTGATGGTGTAGTAACGAGACTTATGGACTTCGGTGCTTTCGTTGAGTTCCTGCCCGGCAAGGAAGGCCTTGTTCACATCAGCAAGCTCGCCTGGAACAGAGTTGACAAGGTTGAAGATGTTGTTCACGAAGGTGATAAGGTTCGTGTTAAGCTTATCGAGATCGACTCACAGGGCCGTCTGAACCTGTCCATCCGCGATACTCTTCCCAAGCCGGAGGGATATGTTGAAGAAGAACCCCGCAAGCGTGAGGGCCGTCCTAACCGTGAGAGAAGAGGCGGTTTTAAGCCTAACCGCTTTGAGAATAACAATGACGGCGGAGATGACGGCGAGAGGAAGGGCAGAAGAAGAGAATTCTGATCTTCAGGTCTATTACAGATTAGTATGGCAGATCCGGCTTAGTGCCGGATTTGTTTTTTATTACAATCTATTACATTTTTTCCGATTTTCGTATTTTTTCGTAGCAAAATTGGGCAGTTTTTCTGATAGTATCGCTTTTACAGGAGAAGGCCTTTTCCTCCCGCAATAATTACAAGGAGGAATCATATTCATGAGAAAGTATGATCTTGATCAGATGTGTCTGTTTGATGATGCCTTTTTTGCTGCTTGCTTTAGAGGACATCCGGAATGCACACGGGAATTGCTGAAGGTAATACTTGGAATACCGAACATACGGATCATCAAACACAGGGTCCAGAATCATCTGAG
>Ga0310691_10003301_pt1 | contig 19592 bp, 13 predicted proteins | sample 176DNAGHGlowgp2_FD_203887 | JGI IMG/M metagenome (GOLD analysis project Ga0310691, IMG submission 203887) | Sheep rumen microbial communities from Palmerston North, Manawatu-Wanganui, New Zealand - 1766 DNA GHGlow gp2 (v2) (version 2) | ecosystem: Host-associated > Mammals > Digestive system >...
TTCGACCTCAAACTGGTCGAAGTCAACCTCTGCAAGGCTGAGTTGAAGTGTGGCGTTGACAGCGGGTAAGTTGCTACGGCCATAGAACTTGATGCCAATGATCTGTGCACCCTCGATGCCTTGCAGTTTGTCGGCACTATAGAGCATCTGAGCCATAGTTCCTTGAGTATCGGTATAGGTACCCTTGTAAGGATAGTTCATGGCATAATCCCCACCATCGCACACAGTCATCTCAAATTCCAACGACGAGATACCGGTGACACTGATAGTCTGGACACCAGCCTGTCCGCAGTCGATGGTGATCTCATCATCAAATGTGCCCTCCTCAGTGGGCGCGAAGGTGACAGGAATCTGCACCGATGCCCCAGGAGCGAGTTCGGCAGCCTCAAGCACAGCGCTGAAGGGTGCGTTGACGCTAGTGATGGTCGGGGTGAAGGGGTTGAGTCCACGGTTGGTCAAGGTGACAGTCTGCTCCATGGTGCTATTGGGTGCAATCTTGCCGAAGTCGATTGACTTGGGATTGATGCGAGCCAAGTAGTCTTGATTGGTCAACTCATAGATAATCGTGGTCATTGGCATAAACCTCTCGGCCGAAGTGCGTGACATGGCCACATAATCGGTCGTGTTATTGCCCTTGAAATAAGTGCTCGAATAAGAGCCACTTGTGGTAACCATCGTCTCAAAGACCAAGCCCCCACCATCGTAGGCGAAAGGCTCATCGAAAACGAGTGTAAACTCCTGTGCCTGATACTCGGGCGATGGGACATTGGTTGCCACAACGGTGAGACCTGTGGCAGCAGGTCCTGAACCTGTAGTGTAGGGATTAGCCTCGACAGCACCCATCGACAACTGGAAGAGTGCATCCTTGAAGTTCACCGAGTTGCAGTAGAATTTCATGCCCGTGATAACTGCTCCAGCAGGCAGATCGATCAAACTATCGGCATCGTAGTACACCTGACTGATGGTGCCCTCGGTGTCGACATAGAGCCCGTTGATGGGCACACGGCTATTGGTTGCGTCGCTGACGTAACCGATGGTCAACTCGTCGGCGCTCATGCCCATGGCACAAGCAGCCAACATCATGATTGAAAGTAATAATTTCTTCATAGTACAAAATAGAATTGAATGGATAACATAAAAAATATTTGTGGCGGCAAAGATAAAAAAAATCAATGTCACCACAAACATTTTTTCAAAGAATTATCACTTCTGCTAGAAAAATGCCTCCACACGGACGATTCTGACGTGATTTTGCAAGCAAGGGGTTAATCATAGCCACATTGCGTTATCAAATTGCATTTTTCGTCCAGGTCACACCTATTTGAGAGTGAAAGTTTGGGTCTGGAGGTCGCGACTGTTGGGACCGACCATGAGTTGGAACTCACCGGGCTCGCAGTCGTAGACCAGGTCGGCGTTATAGAACTTGAGCAGGTCGGGAGTGATGTCGAAGGTTACCTTGCGGCTCTCGCCGGGCTTGAGGGTGATGCGCTCAAATCCCTTGAGTTCCTTAACCGGACGGGCAATCGAGCCCACCATGTCGCGGATGTAGAGTTGGACCACCTCGCTGGCCTCGCAACTGCCCGTGTTGGTGACAGTGACACTGGCGGTGAGATGGTTGTCAGCATCGAGGGTGTTACGGCTCAGTGTGTTACCACTCAGGGTCAATGTGCCGTAGTTGAAGGTTGTGTAACTCAGGCCATAGCCGAAGGGGAACAACGGGTCGTTGGGCACATCGAGGTAGTTGGTGGTGAACTTGGTGAACCACTTGGGATTGGGCCGACCAGTGTTGAGGTGGTTGTAGTAGATGGGAATCTGTCCCTCGTTGCGCGGCATGGTCACGGTGAGTCGACCACCGGGCGACACATCGCCGAAGACCACATCGCAGATAGCATCGGCAGCCTCGCTGCCACCAAACCACACATTGAGAATGGTGGGGATGTTCTCGACCTCCCAGTTCATGACCGTGGCACGGCCGCTGAAGTTGAGCAGCACGATGGGCTTGCCAGTAGCCTTGAGCGCCTCAAGCAGATCGCGCTGGGCATCAAGGATAGTGAGTTGGCTGCGCGAACTGCTCTCGCCCGACATCTCGCTAGGCTCGCCCATAGCAGCCACAATGACATCACACTGCTGGGCAATGCTCACCGCCTCGTCGCGCATGGCCTTCGGGTCACGATTGTCACGCATCTCGCGGCCGAACATGGTGGAATTCTTCTCTAACTCGGCATCATAGCACACGTTGCAGCCCTTGGCATAGAGCACCTCAGCCTTGCCGCTAGTGGCACGCCTCATGGCCTCAAGCAGGGTGCTGTAGCGGTCGCTGGTGGCTGCCACGCTCCATGTGCCAGGCATGTTGGCACGAGTGTTGGCCAATGGGCCGACCAGAGCAATCTTGCCCTCACGCTTCAGGGGCAGGACATTGTCCTTGTTTTGCAGCAAGACGAAAGTCTCGGTGGCCAGTCGGCGTGCGGCAGCACGATGCTCGGCTGTGAAGATTTCCTTGCTGGCCCGCTTGTCGTCAAGGTAGCGATAGGGATCGTCAAACAAGCCCAGTTTGTACTTGGCCTCAAGGATGCGGCGGCAAGCCTGATCGATCGCTTGGATAGTCACCTTGCCCTCGCTGAGCGACTTCTCCAGCGTGCCCAGGAATCCCTCTGCCACCATGTCCATGTCGGTGCCGGCGTTGAGTGCCAGTGCCGAGACGGTCTGCAAGTCGCCCATGCCGTGGTTGATCATCTCGCTGATGGCAGTATAGTCGGTAACGACAAATCCGTCAAATCCCCAGCGGTCGCGCAGCACCTCGGTCATGAGCCAGCGGTTGCCCGTGGCAGGGATATAATCGATGGTGTTGAACGAGGTCATGAAACTACCCGCACCAGCCTCGGCACCAGCCTGATAGGGCGGGAAATACTCATTGAACATGCGCACACGGCTCATGTCGACCGTGTTGTAGTCGCGCCCAGCCTCGGGGGCGCCATAGAGTGCGAAGTGCTTGACACACGACATCATGGTGGTGCGGTCGGTCAGGTCGTTGCCCTGATAGCCCTCGATCATGGCACGGCAGATGGCGGCTCCCAGGTAGGGATCCTCGCCATTGCCCTCGCTCATGCGTCCCCACCGGGGTTCACGACAGATGTCGACCATGGGGCTGAATGTCCAGCAGATGCCATCGGCCGTTGCCTCGACCGATGCGATGCGTGCCGAATTGCGGATGGCCTCCATGTCCCAACTCATGGACATGGCAAAGGGGATGGGGAACACAGTCTCATAGCCGTGGATCACATCCATGCCAAAAATCAGGGGAATGCCCAGGCGGCTGTGCTTGACCGCCACCTCTTGCAACTGGCGAATGCTCTTGACACCCTTCATGTTGAAGAGTCCACCCACTTGACCAGCCTTAATCTGATCAACGACATTGCCACTGACTGCGGTGCCAGTGATGATGTCGCCCGTGACGGGCAGGTTGAGCTGGCCAATCTTCTCCTGCAGGGTCATTCGAGCCATCAGGTTATCGACAAACTGGTTCATGCGGGCATGGTCAACGCCCTGGGCTGTAGCACTGCACAACGCACATAGTACAATGCACAAGGTTAGGAGTCTTTTCATCTATTTTTTTAGTTACGAGTTACAAGTTACGAGTTACGAGTTGCAAGTTACGAGTTACGAGTTGTTACGAGCCCCCTAACCCCCTAAAGGGGGAACTTCTGTTGTGGCTTGGGGGACTCCAGAACGTGCTGCAAAGGTAGAAAATTATTTTGAGATGGTAAAGCCTAGTTTGGCCAAACCTTGCTGCACCTCGGGGCAACTCATGAATAGTCGCCACAAGAGGCCTGTGCGATGATTCTCGATCATCGGGGCGATGGTGCACTGGTCAATGGCCAGATAACGTGGTTGTGTCCATCCCGAGACAGGGCTGAATGCGTCGTAGAAACCATATTTGCCCCAAATGCCCTCGCCACGGGAATAGAAGCCCTTGAGGGCTGCCATCGACTCTCGCGGAGTGTAGGGCATCGACGACAAGGCAGCCGTGGGTGTGATGACACCCAGATCGTTGTTGGGTGCGTGTGCGGCATAGCCCACAGTCGAGTAACTGGCTGTGAGTCCCCAGCAGTCAGGCCCGTAGCCACGATATTTTTTAGGATTGTCGACACAATACTTGTAGTTGCTCAAGGCGTGGTTCTTCACTACCTGCCAGTAGTCGGCATACTGGTCGCTGAGCCCACGAGGGTCGAGGCCAATCCAACTGTAATGTGCCCAGAATAGCGGACCGCCAGTCGCCTCGGCACCATTGTGCTTGACCTGCAGCGGACAACCGTAGGGTGCAGCATCGCTCTTGATGCCACCCGCGCGAGCCCAACCCTTGTGATAGCACGACGCGGGCACACCGTGGGTGGGCGAAGCGGCAGCCATGATGTACACAATCATGCACTCGTTGTAGCCCTCAAGCGGGAAATTCATCTCCCATCCATAGTTGGGTGACCAATGCCAGTAAATGACATCCTGCCCGCCCTGGGTGTACCAGTCAAACTCCATGGCGTGCCACAGGGCGTTGATGCGGGCAACCAGACCGCGCTCCTGCTCGGTGTCACGGTTCAGATACTGGCGCGCGCACAGCAGTCCCTGCATCAAGAAGCAACTCTCGACCAGATCGCCACCATTGTCCTTCTGACCGAAGGGCTTGACGCGACCCGACGGCCCGTATAGCCAGTGAGGCCAAACACCGTGGAAACGGTCGGCCCGCTCAAGCCAACCGACGATGCGCGTCAATCGCTCGATGCCTTGATTGCGGGTGATGAAACCACGCTCCATGGCCACAATGAGACCGGCGATGCCAAATCCGCTGCCACCGGTGGTGACCACATCCTGATCGCGCTCGGGATAGTCGCCGTCGAGGTGAATGCGCTCTCGTGCCATGCCCGACACGGGCTCGGCACCATCCCACATATAGTTGAAGTGGACGCGTTGTATGTAGTCGAGCATAGCATCATCACTTGCAAATGTAACAGGTCGCGTCTCGACAGCGGGCGGAGTAGTTGGCTCGTCGACAATGACATTAGTTGTGCTCTTGCAGCCCATCAGTGTGAGGGCCAGAACGAGCCAGAGGATGGTTGTAGTCGCTTTCATATTGTTCAATTTATTTCGCTATGGTGAGGGGTGATCGGCCCGTCTCGGCAAGGGCTTCGACAGCAAAGGAGTAGTCAGTGCCCATGTCGAGTCCACGCAGATCATAATGTGTGTCACCGTAGACGGTAATGCAATGATAACGTTTGTCGGGAGCGGTACCAAAGTAGATGTTGTAGCCATAGGCCCCGTCGACGGGTGTCCATGTGAGCATGGCGTTGCGGGGGTCAGCCTTGTCGCGCTTGACATTGAAGTGCTTAACCGCCTTTGGTTTCGCGCCCTGTGCATGGCCGAAGACACGGAATGCGCTCATGCAGAAGTAGCCACCTGAGGGCATGTGCAAGTTCTCGACCCGCAGATAGCGCGTGTCCAGGGGCTGTCGCAACTCGATGTAGTCGTGCGGCACATCGCGGTCGTTGTCGCTCTTGTCGACGACCAGTGTCCAGTGTTCGCCATCATTGCTGGCCAGGATGCGATACTGATAGTAGATGTCGCTGGCGCGGTTGTGCTGCACGGTGTGGTGGTCATAGAAGTTGAGTTGCACGGCACGCACCTCGCGCTTTCCGCACAAGTCAATCTGTATCCACTCATCGCTGCTGCCGCTGGCCGCGCTCCAGTAGGTGCGCATATTCTCGTCGGTGAGGCTAGCGGCCGTGAGCGTACTGTCGGTGCTCGACACGGTCACGGGCTTGCCGTAACTGAGCAGCATCCAACCCGTGAAGCGGTCGGCAGGCTGCTTGATGTCATGGTCGGCGTTCCAGCAAGGATAATCGCCGAAGGCGGTGTAACAATGCATCACACCGTCGGCATCGAAGGCGGTGGGATACAGTGCGATGCGACGCTCAAACTTGTACTTGAGCGAGAGCATACAGGTGCCCACATGCCAGTAGTTGCCGTTGAGGTCGGCAAATGTGCCCCCATGTCCCACGCCCTGGACAAAGCCACCGGGCTTGTAACTCATGGGGTTATGCTTCTGATAGGTGAATGGTCCCAAGGGATTGTCGCCGACATAGACACCGTCGGCATAGGTCTTGAACTCGGTGCCCGGAGCGCCATACTGGAGGTAATATCGCCCATTGTGCTTGGTCATGAATGCCCCTTCCATGAATGGCTTGAGTGTCACCTCATCGTCATTGTTCATGCCGAAACGTTCCCAACCATGCCGATCGGGATGCAGCAGCACGAGGTCGTGGATGCGACTGATGGGTGTGAAATCTTCGCGGCTGATCTGCACGCCCTTGACGGGATACTCGTTGCTTGAGCCATAGTACTCGTAGAGGCAGCCATCATCGTCAAGAAACACGTGTGGGTCCCATGTGGGCAACGTGTTGCGCTCGACGGCACGGCGCCAGCGACCCGAGTAGGGGTCGATAGTGTACCAGATGGGAAGTCCCTCGTAGGTCGAACCGGTATAATACAGGGTGTCACCGATGACCCATGCAGCAGGTGCGCACTCGTCATCATCGGCGGGATGTCGCTGGAAAGAGGCCGTCTGGAAGTCCCAGTCGCTCAGGTTGGCCGAGTGGTGAAAGCCACCCTGATTGGTCGAGAATAAGAGATATTTGTCCTTATAGGTCAGTGCCATAGGGTCGGCCGACGAGCGGAACGAACCACCCTGGCGGGTGTTGTTGTTCCAGGGCTCGTAGTTGTAACTGATGTTGAGCGGATTGCAATAGGTGCTAGTGGTTGCATGGCGCGGGTCATACCAGGGTGTGGTCTGAGCCGCGCGACGCTGAGTGGCTATGCTGCCCGAATGCTTGTCGGGCAACATGATGTCGACTGTGTGTTGACCCGATGTGCGGGTAACGATTGTCATCTCCTTGCCGGGATAGTGGATGCAGAGCAACGTGTCGGCATCTGTACCGACCAACCGGTAGCGACCCTGCGCATCGGTGTTGCAGTGGGCTGGACTATGGAGCCACATCACTGTTGCGCCATCCAGGGGGCGACCCTGCGCATCGGTGATAACACCCGTCACGTCATAACTGGTGACAACCGGGATATAGTAGTCGCTGACCTGGCCGTGAACCACCTTGATCGAATCGGTTGTGGCAGCCAGCGTGAGTGTCACAGTCATTGCAGCAATGGCGAGGAAATGTCTGGTCATAAGATTGCTTGGTTATGAAAAAAGGCAGGGCGATGCCTGAGGGTGTCACCCTGCCTTTGTGGTCTTGATCTTAAATTACTCGCTGATGGGATCGTTGGCCAACGTGGGCACGGTCTGCATCTGAGTCAGCGGGACGGGATAGTAACGGACACTCTCGCTCCAGCCAGTGAGCTCGCTAGCAGCCTTGCCTGTGCGGCACAAGTCGTTGTAACGCTCACCCCACTCGCAAACCAACTCCATGCGACGCTCGTCCAGAATCTGGTCGACGGTGACATTGGTCAGCGTGGGCATCTGAGCGCGGGTGCGCACCAGATTGAAGGGCTGGTCGCCATTCTTGCCCTGGCGCACCTTGGCCTCAGCATTGATGAGCAGTGCCTCGGCATAGCGGAAGATGCGGATGTTGTTGTTCGAGCCATACTTGGTGCGGCCTTCAGTCAGTTGGTTGGTAGGAGTGTAGGCCTTACCATTCCAAGTGTTGGTGTTGTTAACATTGCCCATGACATTGATGAAGTCGCCGTCGCGGGTAGTTGTACCACCACGCAGCACCGAGGTCTCGAGGCGGATGGTCTCGCCACGGCCTTCGGCCCAGTTGATAAACTTGTCGGTGATGCCCACAAAGTTCCAGCCACCCAAGTTGCCTGGTCCCTGGAATACAAACCACTGGTCGGCATCGACCATGTCGCCACTGCTCTGGCCGAAGTCGGTACACTGGCACTCGAGGAGGCTCTCGTTGCACATCTTGCCAGGAATCTTGAACAGGTTATAGAAATCATCATACAGGCTGAATCGCTGGCTCGTGATGATATCGTTGGTCAGCGCCTCGGCCTCGGCCCACTCGCCACGGTTCAGGCGAATCTTGGCAGCCAGCAACTCGGCAGTATAGGCCGTTGCTGCACCGAAGTGCGTGGCCTCGTTGGGACGCACCTTGGGGCAGTTGTCGATGGCATACTGCAAGTCCACGAGCATATAGCGCTCGACAGCATCCTTGGTCGAGCGAGTGAGGTCGCTCTGGTTGTTGTTGCGCAGGATGGTCACATCGCCGAAGGCCTGTGTCAGGCGATAGTAGGCGTATGCACGCAGGATGCGCACCTCACCGCAATAAGCACGATAGTTAGCGCGGTCAACATCGTTGCTGATAAACTCGGCATAGCGGTCAAGCGACTCAAGAGCGCCGTTGGCCACCTTAACCATGCCATAGTACTGGTTCCACATCTCGTTCAATCCCCAGAACGAGTTGTCATACTTGAGGTTGCCGAAGTCGACGAGCAGACCCTGATCATCGACGCGTCCGCTCCACACGTCACCATCGCGGACGATGCTCAGCGGCCAGATGACCCAGTGCATGCCACCGGTGCGCAGCTTGGCATAAACTCCCGACACGGGCATATACATGTCGCTTGTCTTGGTGTAGTCGACATCCGACTCGGGCAGGGTGTTCTCGGGCAGGATATCCATCCAGTCATTGCACGAGGTGGCGGCCACCATCAGCAACCCTGCCATCATGATATGTTTCAGAAATTTCATTGTCGTTATTTTTATGAAAAATTTTATTGTGTAGTTAAAAGGAGTTAGGGAGTTAAATGGAGTTAAGACGATTGTCTGCGGGCCGTTTAGCCTCATTTGGTCATGTCTTAACTACTTAACTTCTTAACCACATAACTTCTTGATTTAGAAATCAATGGTCACACCGAAGGTATATGTTGCGGTGAGCGGATAGACCTCGGTATCCCAACCCTCGGCATCGCTCAACTCGGGAGTGAAACTGTGGGCCTTGAACAGGGTGAGGGGTCGATCGGCAGTAGCACTCAGGCGCAATGACGGCAGGGTGTAAGAGCCCATCTTGATGTTCTTGAAGGTGTAACCCAACGTGATGTTCTGGATGCGGAAGAAGTCGGCATCCTCAACAAAGAACGAGTTGACGCGCTGGTCGCTGACATTCCATGAGCGAATCCAACCAGCGGCCGATGGATAGGTATTGGTCGAGCCAGCACCGGTCCAGCGGTTGGCCACCTGGTCGTGGTCGAAGTTGTAGTTGCTCTGAGCATAACGCAGAGCACGCTTGCGGTTGTACATCTGCGCACCGGCGTTGCCATAGGTGGTGAGCATGAAGTCCAGGTTCTTCCACTGGAAGCCCAGGTTCAGGCTATAGATGAAGTTGGGCAGATAAGATCCCAGCGTGGTGCGGTCCTCACCGTCGACGATACCGTCATTGTTCAGATCCTTATACTTGAAGTCACCTGGCTGCAAGTTATTGGCGACAGCCGTGCGGTCATTGGCGCACTCCTCGGCAGTCTGGTAGATGCCGTCGACGACATAGCCGTAGAACGAGTTCATCTCCTTGCCTACAAACTGATAGGTCTTACCACCTGCAATGTAGGGGTTGCCTGCCAAGTCCTTGACCTCGTTCTTGAGGTAAGACAAGTTGGCACCAATGTTATACTTGAAGTCATTGCCGATGCGGTCGGCCCAGTTGATGCTCACGTCAACACCAGTGTTGAGAATCTTGCCGATGTTCTGCAGCAGCGTAGCGTTTTCAAAGGGCAGACGCGGAGCGATGACAGCCTTGCGGGTCATGCGATAGAACCAGTCAATGTCAACACTCAAGCGATTGCGCAAGGTTGCGAACTCGACACCGACGTTAGTCTCATCGACCACCTCCCACTTGAGGTTGGTGAAGTAACTATTGTTCTGGAAACCGGCGATGGTAGCGTTGCCGTAGACACCCGACGCAGCCACACCAGTAGCCACCGAGCGGAAGCCGTCGCTAGCGGGCACGGCGTTGTTGCCCAGACGGCCCCAACTTGCACGCCACTTGAGGTAGTCGATAGCATTCTGGTTGAGCATGAAGTCTTCCTTCGACATCACCCATGCAGCACCCACCGAGGGGTAGTAGCCCCAAGTCTCCTGATACTTGCTGGTGCCGTCGGCACGGAAGGTGAACATCAACAGATACTTGCCCAGATAGTCATAGTTGATACGGCCAAAGTAACTGTTGCTGCGGTAGCGTGTTCCACCGTCACTAGCGCGGCGGCTGTCGCTCTCGCTACTGATGCTGATGTACTTGTAAGCATCGTCACCATCGACGATACCATAACCGATGCCGTAGAGGTAACTGTACTTGTCCTCGCGCAGCGAGTGACCGAGCATGACACCCAGATTGTGGTCGCCAAAGTTGTCCTTGTAGGTCAACACATTGTCCCAAATCCAATTATTATAGGTGGCTTCACTCTTGCTCACCCACGACTCGTCGTTGCGCTGATTGCTGCTCACATAGTACTCGGGCATGTAAGTGCGGTTGTGAATGGCCGAGTAGTCGTAGGCATAGCTGGTGCGGAAGTTCAGCTTGCTGGGAATGAAGGTGATCTGAGCATAGAAGTTGGTCAGATACTTGTTGATGTCGTTGCGGCTGTTCTGATAGTTGGCAGTAGCGACAGGATTGTAGAAGTTGTTGGTGAATCCCACTGTCTCGGGCGAGCCATAGTGTGTGGGGAAGGTGGCTGTGTTCTTGTCATCCATCACGGGATAGATGCCGGGGGCGTTGAACGCCTGCTGCCAAGCGGCGTTGTTGGGAGTGCGCTGGCGGCCCTTTGAGAAGATGCCATTGAAGCCCACCTTCAACCAACTGGTGGCCTCATAGTCGAGGGCTGCACGGAAGTTGAGACGCTTGTAGTAGTTGTCCACGTCCATCACACCATCCTGCTGCATGTAGTTGATGCCCATCGAGTAGGTAGCCTTCTCGCCACCGCCGGTGATGCTCAGACTATGGTCGGTGATGCCTGCGGTGCGCAGGAGTTCGCCATACCAGTCAGTGTTCGAGCCATAAGTCCACTGATGGAAGTCGCTATTGGCATAACTGCCGCCATAGTTGTCGATCGAAGACTTCATCGTCGACACATACGCGTCATAGTTGGCCTCAAGCAACATCGTTGCATACTCGCTCGAGGTGGCCATCTTCAGCACGTTGGTAGCCTTCTGGATGCCATAGTATCCGTTATAGGTGATCTTGGCGGGCTGGTTCTTGTTACCATGCTTGGTGGTGATGAGCACCACGCCGTTGGCAGCACGCACACCATAGATTGCCGCAGCCGAAGCGTCCTTGAGCACCGACATGTCGGCGATATCGTTGGCATTGAGGAAGTCGATGTTGTCATAGAACATGCCATCGACCACATAGAGCGGGCTTCCGCCAGTAAACGAGCCATTACCACGAATCTGCACTTTGGGTCCCTCGCCGGGTGTACCACTGTTGACCACATTGACACCGGCAACCTTGCCCTGCATAGCGGCCATGGGCGAAGCCGACGGTGTGGCCAGCAGTTCCTCGCCTTTGACCACACTGATGGGAGCAGTCAAGTCCTTGGCTTGTGCCGAGCCATAACCGATGACGACCACCTCATCGAGGTTGCGCACATCATCGACCATCTGCACGTTCATTACATCGCTAGCCACCATCTCAACGGCCTGCATGCCGATGTAAGTGAACTTGAGCGTAGCGCCATCAGGCACATTGGCAATCTCAAAGGTACCGTCAAAGTCGGTCACACCCGAGAGGGTCGTTCCCAACACATTGATGGTAGCACCAATCACAGGTTCGTTGACCTGGTCAACAACCGTGCCTTTCACTGTGCGCGCCTGCATGCCGGTGACAGCAAACACGACAACGAGCAAAAGTGTAAGGATTTTTCTCTTCATTGCTTTGTTTTAGAGGTTGATAATTATTACATACACTGATTTTGCCGACAAAATTACAACGAATAATCCAAGTATACCCTCAAATTACCTATAAAAATGAACGAAGTTACTCACGTTTCGTGATTTTGGGTACTAATTTGGGTGAAAATTCTTCATTCATGCTAGCCCCCCTAATGAAAGCCCCCAAGCCCCCTAAAGGGGGTGTACACAAAATGGCAGCCACAATTTTTCACAAGATCTGTTGCAAATGACGATAATTTGTTGTATCTTTGTGCCAGAAAACAACTCACTTGAAACCATCAATCATTAAATGTGACGAAACAATGAAAGACTATTTTAACTTGAATGGATGTGTTGCGATTGTGACGGGATGTTCGACAGGATTGGGCGTGCAGATGGCACGCGCCCTTGCCAGCAGGGGGTGCAAGATTGTGCCCATTGCCCGTCGGTTGGAAAAACTGCAAGAGGTGGCTGCCACCATCACGCAGGAGTTTGGGGTCGAGACCTTGCCGCTGCGCTGCGACATCACCGACACAGCCATGGTCGACGAGATGGTTGACCAAGTGCTGGCACGCTTTGGACGTATCGATATTCTCATCAACAATGCCGGCACGGGTGCCGTCGCACCTGCCGAGGACATCACCGATGAGCAGTTTGCCAACGAGATGAACATCGACCTGTTTGGGTCGTTCCGTGTGGCCAGGGCTGTGGCCAAGAAGGCGATGATTCCAGCCCAGTATGGCCGCATCATCAACATCGCCTCGATGTATGGCCTGGTGGGCAACAAGATTGCGCCCGCGTCGCCCTATCATGCCGCCAAGGGTGGTGTGGTCAACCTGACTCGAGCACTCGCTGCCGAGTGGGGACGTCATGGCATCACGGTCAACACCATCTGCCCGGGCTACTTCGTCACCCCGTTGACCAAAGAGACGCTTGACAGCCAGTGGTTCCAAGACTATGCCAAGGGGGCCATCCCCATGGAACGCTACGGTGTGGAGGGCGAACTCGACACGGCTGCCATCTTCTTGGCATCACCGGCATCAAGTTATGTCACCGGTGTGGCTCTGCCTGTCGATGGCGGCTACACCTGCATGTAGCCAACCGCCAGCCATGCCTCAATGACAAGAGCGCGACTCGCTGTGTCGAGATATGCGTGACTGCATGATGCCTGACCCTTTGTTACAACTTCTCTAAAACAAAGTGACAAGAAATTGTGACTAGGGGTCAGGCATTATGTTGTGCTGCGGTGCCTTTATGTGACTGCGAACATGCCCGTCTTGCCCGATCGATCACGCCGAATATTGCAACAAATGCGGCTGTTTTTTGGCACTCTGCACGAAATGCAGTAACTTTGCAGCAAATTTTTTTAATCACTCATTATCCTAGTCATGCCACGCAACGAAGAAGAACTGCAAGGAGTAACCCTGCTAGGCAACCAAGGCACAGAGTACCGCTTCGGCTACACACCCGAGGTGCTTGAGGCGTTTGAAAACAAGCACCCCGAACACGACTACCTGGTGACACTCAATTGCCCGGAGTTTACTTCACTGTGCCCCAAGACGGGACAACCCGACTTTGGGCGCATTGTCATCCGCTATATTCCCCGCATACGCATGGTTGAGAGCAAGAGCCTGAAACTGTACCTGTTCAGTTTCCGCAATCATGGCGACTTCCATGAGGATTGTGTCAACATCATCATGAAGGATCTCATTGCGCTGATGAACCCCAAGTACATCGAGGTGGTGGGCTACTTCAACCCGCGTGGCGGCATCTCGATCTTGCCGTTTGCCAACTGGGGCGATGCCGACCACCAAGACATGGCGCAGGCACGCCTGCTGGCACAGATGGGCGAGACTACCGACCTGCGCTGAGGTCTCAATTCACAATTGCCGGTTATCGGTTGTTGGTAATCAGTTGTCAGTTATCAGTTGTGACCGAAAACTGAAGACCGAGAACTGAAGACCGAAAACTAAAAATACACAATCCAGACAAAGTTGAAAGACGCAGTATTAATTACATCGGGGGGCATGGACTCGACCACCATGCTCTATGAATACAAGGACGAGATAGCCATGGCCATCACGTTCGACTATGGGTCGACACAGAATGGGCGCGAGCGCCAGTGGGCCATCACCCACTGTCAGCGTTTGGGCATCAAGCACTTGATTATCCGCTTGGACTTTATGCGCCAGTACTTCAAGAGCGCATTGCTCGAGAGTGCCGACGCCATCCCCGACGGCAACTATGACGATGAGAACATGAAGGTGACAGTGGTGCCGTTCCGCAACGGCATCATGCTGAGCATTGCCTGTGGCATCGCCGAGAGTTATGGGCTGAAACGGGTGATGATCGCCAATCATGCAGGTGACCACAGCATCTATCCCGACTGCCGCGCAACGTTTGTTGACGCCATGTCGGCCGCCATGCAGCAGGGCACCTATGAGGGTGTTCAGGTGTTTGCGCCCTACACTCACCTGAGCAAGACCGAGATTGCACGACACGGCGCGGCCCTAGGACTGGATTATGCCGAGACCTACTCATGCTACAAGGGCGGAGAGCACCACTGCGGCACCTGCGGCACCTGCACCGAGCGCCGTCAAGCCCTGATGGAGGCGGGCATCGATGACCGGACAATCTATGACAACGAATAATTTATAAATCGGTAATCAGTTATCGGTTGTCAGTTTTCGGTTATCGGTTGTAACTGAAAACTGAAAACTGAAGACTGAAAACCGAAAACTAAAATTCTCAATTAAAAGAAATGTATTTTGTAAAGAAAACACTCGAAATCTCATCGTGCCATCAGTTGTATCTCGACTACGAGAGCAAGTGCGAGAACCTGCATGGCCACAACTGGATGATCAACATCTACTGCAAGTCGAAGGAACTGGACAGCAATGGCATGGTCACCGACTTCACACAAATCAAGAAAATGGTTCATGGGCACATCGACCACCGCAACCTCAACGAGGTGCTCAAGTTCAACCCCACCGCCGAGAACATCGCTCGTTGGATTGTCGACACTGTGCCCAACTGCTATCGTGCCGAGGTGTGGGAGAGCCGTGACAACATGGCTGCCTACGAACGTGATGACGACTAGCAGCACACATTATAAATTTTTAATTATTAATTTATTTAATAATCCATTCCATGACGCGAATCATTGCTCTGATGATGTGCATGGCGGCAGTGGCTGCTGGGGCACGCGACATGCGCGACTTCGCGCAGGTTGCACGATTTGAACAAGCCAATATGGAACTGAACATGCAACGCAATGACGGCAAACGTGTGGTGCTGATGGGTAATAGCATCACCGAGCACTGGGTGGAAATGCACCCAGCATTCTTCGCCGACAATCGCCTCATCGGGCGCGGCATATCGGGGCAGACAAGCCAGGAGATGTTGGTGCGATTTCGCACCGATGTGATTAACTTGAAGCCTAAGGTGGTGGTAATCTGCGCCGGGACCAACGACATCGCCGAGAATGCCGGCCCATATCGCGAGGACAACACCGTGGGCAACATTGAGACTATGCTCATGATGGCCAAGCAGTCTAAGATCAAAGTGGTACTTGCCAGTGTCCCGCCATGCGACCACTATGTGTGGCGACACGATGTTGCCAATGTTCCCGAGAAGGTCGCTAGCCTGAACCAGCGCCTACAAGCACTGGCCAAGAAATACAAGGCAACATGGCTAGACTATTTCACTCCACTCGTGGCCGAGGACGGGCGCGCCCTCAACCCTGCCTATGGTGAGGATGGTGTGCATCCCAACCTGGCTGGCTATGCCATCATGGAACAGACGCTGCTACCTGTACTCAAGAAACTGAGATAGCATGGTGCGAGTCAACGAGATATTCTACTCACTGCAGGGCGAGGGATATAACACGGGCACAGCGAGTGTGTTCGTGCGATTGAGTGGTTGCAATCTGCGTTGCCACTTCTGCGACACACAGCATGAACAAGGAGCCATGATGTCGTTACCGCAAATCATTGACGAGGTCAACCGCTGGCCCGAAGCACCGCTGTTGGTGCTCACTGGTGGCGAACCCTCGCTATGGATTGACGAGGCCATGATTGCTGCACTCAAGCAACACACCGGCAAGCGCATCGCCATCGAAACCAACGGCACCCACACACTGCCGGCAGGAATCGACTGGGTGACCTTGTCGCCCAAGTCGGCCTATCCTGGCGGCGACGCTGCACCATGCATCCTGACACATTGCGACGAACTCAAGGTGGTCTACACTGGCCAGAACCTGGGACAATATGAGCACATCAATGCCTCGCACCACTTTCTGCAACCATGCTTCGTCGATGACCCCGAACAGTGCCAGCGCAACCTGCAAGCATGTGTCAAGGCAGTGCTGGAACACCCGCAGTGGCGGCTATCGCTGCAAACCCACCGCCTGCTGGGCATCAAATAAGTGAAACTTTTGGATGTTTGGTGCAGTTTTCTGCGCCATCTTGCGTCTAATAAACAAAGTTTTCGTACTTTTGCGGACTGAAAAACCAAACAAAACCATAATGATGAGAAAACTAATGATGACAATCATGACAGTAGCCGCAATGACGGCCGCTGCACAGAGTGTCGGTGTGAATCGTGCCGACATGAATCTGAATGTGTCGCCTGGTGAGGACTTCTTTGAGTATGCCGGTGGAGGCTGGATGGCCGCCAACCCGCTGAAACCCGAATATGCCAGCTATGGTGTGTTCAATGACCTTGCCGAGCAGAACCGCGAGCACTTGAAGGAATTGTTCGCCTCGCTTGCATCGACCAAGCACGCACGCGGCACCGTGGGCCAGAAGGTTACCGACCTGTACAACCTGGCCATGGACAGCGACCGCCTGAACCGCGAGGGTGCTGCCCCGCTGAAGCAGGATCTGGCCGAAGTTGCAGCATTCAAGAAGAAAGATTTGACCCAATTCATTGCCCACACTCACTTGACGCTGGGCAACCCGTTCTTTGGCGTGGGGGTTGAGACCGACCTGAAGAACAGCGACATGAATGTCATGTGGGTGAGCGCCGGTACCGCTGGCCTGCCCGACCGCGACTATTATCTGAACACCGATGCCGACAGCAAGAAGATTCAGGAGGCCTATCGCAACTACCTGGTCAAGGAGTTTGTACTGGCAGGCTTCAGCAAGAAGGTCGCACAGCGTGCCGCCAAGACCATCTACAACATTGAGTACCAGTTTGCCCAGGCTCAATTGAGCCGCGCCGAGGCACGCGACTACAACAAGTTGTACAATATCCGCACCATCGAGCAGTTGCAGAAGGACTACCCCGCTATCCAGTGGCGCGAGTATTTCAACTTGCTGGGTGTGAACAACATCGAGTGGGTTATCCTGGAACAGCCCAAGGTGATGGAGGTTGCACAGAAGTTGATGAGCACGCTCACCGAACAGCAGATGCGCGACTATCTGGCTGGCGAGGTCATCAAGCATGGTGTGAACTACCTGAGCGACGAGATGGGCGATGTGCGATTCGACTTCTACGGCCGCATGCTCAGCGGACAGAAGGAGCGCCAAGCACGCTGGAAACGCGCTCAGGGCGTGCCCAATGGCCTACTTGGCGAGGCTGTGGGTGAACTGTATGTCGAGAAGTACTTTGCCCAAGACAGCAAGGAGAAGATGATGCGTCTGATTACCAACCTGCGCAAGTCGCTTGCCGCCCACATCGCTGGACTGACCTGGATGAGCGACACGACCAAGGTCAACGCGCTTGTGAAACTCAACTCGTTCACGGTCAAGATTGGCTATCCCGACAAGTGGCGCGATTACAGTGGTCTGCAAGTTGACCCTGAGAAGTCACTCTATGAGAACATCAAAGCTGCGACCATCTATGAAACTCGTCGCAACCTGAACAAGCATGGCAAGCCCGTTGATAAAGATGAGTGGGGCATGACACCGCAAACGGTGAATGCTTACTATAATCCCACAACCAACGAAATCTGCTTCCCCGCTGCCATCCTTCAACCGCCATTCTTCGATGTGAATGCCGACGACGCTACCAACTATGGTGCCATCGGCGTGGTCATCGGCCACGAGATGACGCACGGCTTTGACGATCAGGGTCGCATGTTCGACAGCGAGGGTAACATGGTTGACTGGTGGACCGAAGGCGATGCCGCACGTTTCCAAGCAGCCGCCGAGAAACTGGCTGCACAGTTCGACCAGATTGTCGTCGTGAAGGATCTGCATGCCAATGGCCACCTGACCCTGGGTGAGAACATTGCCGACCAGGGCGGTCTGCGCATTGCTTATGATGCATTCCGTCAGACACAGCAGTTCAAGGACAACAAACTGATGGACGGCTTCACACCTGCACAGCGCTTCTACCTGAGCTATGGCCGCATTTGGGCTGAGAACTCAACTGAAGAGGCAATCTTCCAGCAGACTAAGAGTGACCCGCACTCGATTGGTCGCTATCGTGTGAACGCCACGTTGCGCAACATCGACACATTCTTCGACGCCTTTGGCATTAAGCAAGGCGACAAGATGTGGCTTGCACCTGCCGACCGCGCCATCATCTGGTAAATACTTAGTGCCACACCATTCCATGACAACCCAGATTGCCGTTTTTCGGCATCTGGGTTGTTACTTTCTACAGCACCTTCATCATTTGACGATTCATTATCTTCCAACAGACACCCCTACCAGAAATAGTGAATAAACGTGAAAATATACCACAAAACACAACAAAAACACCATTAAAATCTTAAAAATTAAACAAATTCAAGAAAAAAATATCTAAATTATTACATGTTTCATTTTTTTTGACTAATTTTGCGCCAAAATCAATAGTTCTCACCAATTTTTGGTTCAGTATTAACCTAGTAACATCATTCTATAACTATGGCAAATGCAAAATTAGACGCACTAGATTACAAGATTCTAAGAATGCTCTCGTTAAATGCCCGTAAACCCTACCTGGAGATTGCTCGTGCATGCAATGTGAGTGGTGCCGCAATCCACCAGCGCATTCAGAAGCTGTATAATCTAGGAGTCATCAACGGGTCTATTTCGCTCATTGACCCAGCAGAAGTAGGCTACCAGACGTGTGCCTATATTGGTTTCTTCTTGAATGATCCTTCCAAGTTCAGCGAAGTGGTTGAACGGCTCAAAGCTGTACCTGAGGTTGTCGAATGCTACTACACCACTGGCAAATATGATTTGTTCATCAAACTGTACGCCAAGAGTAATGACGACCTGCTTGACATCATCCACCACAAGTTCCTGAAGATTGGTTTGGGGCGCAGCGAGACGCTCATAACTTTCAAGGAAGTATTCAAGCGCCAGATTCCTATCGGTGAAGACGAAGCCTGATCACGCATTCAGCATCAAACCATCCATGCGCTACGGTATCTTTCGGGATGCCGTAGCGCGTTTTATATCCCAACTTACAATGAGAAATCATTAATCACACCCCAGCCCTAACCCACAGGCACCAAAAAAGGGAGACACTCATGGAGTGTCTCCCTTAGGGGGCGGTTACCTACTCTCCCACTAAATCGTACCATCTCGCGTGGTACCACGCCGATGACACTGCGAAAGCGTGAAGAACAGATCTCACCATATATGAAGAGTCCCCGACACTGTCGTGTCAGGGACTCATTAGGGGGCGGTTACCTACTCTCCCACTTTCGCAGTACCATCGGCGTGGTGAGGCTTAA
>Ga0310691_10003302_pt1 | contig 19592 bp, 19 predicted proteins | sample 176DNAGHGlowgp2_FD_203887 | JGI IMG/M metagenome (GOLD analysis project Ga0310691, IMG submission 203887) | Sheep rumen microbial communities from Palmerston North, Manawatu-Wanganui, New Zealand - 1766 DNA GHGlow gp2 (v2) (version 2) | ecosystem: Host-associated > Mammals > Digestive system >...
AGGATGCGCCGCGCCTGACGCTGGTTAATTATCCGACCGGCTACATTTTGAAACCGCAGACGCCGGAGTACCGCAATCTGCCGGAAGCCGAAGACCTTGCCATGCGAATGGCCGAAAAGGCGGGCGCCAGGACCGTGCCGCACGCGCTGCTTCGGATGAACGGACAGTTTGCGTACATCACAAAGCGTATCGATCGGAAAATCACCGGCAAACAGCGGGTTCGCGTGCAAAAGTATGCGATGGAGGACTTTTGTCAACTGGATGAAAGACTGACCGCAGATAAGTATCGCGGCTCCTATGAGCGCTGTGCGAAGATTGTTTCCCGGTATTCCGTGCGGACGGGTCTGGATCTAAGTGAGCTGTTCCTGCGGCTGGTCGTCTCATTCGTTACGGGCAATTCGGATATGCATCTCAAGAATTTCTCGCTGATCGAAACAGAACCGGGCAGCGGAATATTTGTACTGTCTTCGGCGTACGATCTGCTTCCGGTCAATCTGGTAATGCCGGAGGACCGGGAGGAGCTTGCGCTGACGATGAACGGGAAGAAGGCGAATCTTCACCGAAACGATTTTCTGCATTTTGCGGAGCAGAGCGGCGTCGGAAGAACGGCAGCGGAAAAGATCATCAAAAAGGTGCTCGCCGCCGAAGACGACTTCCTTTCCCTGTGCGACGATTCCTATCTGCCGCAGGATATGAAAGACGCGCTGAAAGAGCTGATCCGCTCGCGCTGCGCGCGGCTGAAATAGAGCATAAAGTTTAACCCCTTTTTGACTCATAGGACAAAAGGGGTTAAATACTGTTTATATTCGCTATTCGCCATAAACCACTTCCCAGATCACGATCTCCTCTGCGCGGGCGCGGAGGTTGTTCATGCGGCGGAGCCATTCCATCTGGTTCTCGGCTTTCAGGCGCTCGGTGACGCTTTCGATGGCGGCCATTTGGGAGACTGTGGCTTCAAGCTGCTCCCTTGCCGTGCGGTCGATCTCCAGAAGATGATCGGTCAGTTTGGCGGAGAGGACGAGGGCGGTCAGTGTGCCGTCGTGCCGCTGCTCCAGGAAACGCTTCCGCATCCTGCCGTACTTGCCGATGGGTGTGTCGGGCGCGGGATCGAGGACCAGATTCGGGATCTGAATGTTACCGACCGTGGTATATGTGACGTTCATTTTGATACCTCCTTTAATGAATCCGATGGACTTCGCGCGGGGGCTGCTTTCGCCGGACGGAAGTATGCGTTCCGAGCAGGATCGGCAGATGAATCTTTGCATACTCCAGCACTTCCCTCTCAACGGGAGGCGGACGATATGGTATTCAGGATCTTTTTGCGGTGTGAATGATAGATCCTGCAAGATCAATGGGGGTTGTAAAAAGGGAAAACCGATGTTATAATCATATAGTACTGTCTGAGTGCTCGAAGCGCCTCGCTCGCGAAGCGTCGAGAGATAAAAGGGAACCGGGTGCAAATCCCGGACGAACCGGTCACTGTAAGCGGTTAGCTTCTGTGCAAAACGCCATTGCCTGAACGGGTGAGAAGGCGCACGGAGGTGTTCGACCCGCAAGTCAGGAAACCTGCTCAGACGGAACGATGCGTTTTCTCCGGAGAAAAGCAGCGCATCTGAAAGCAGTCCGACGGGCGCATTTTTCACGTGCAGCGGGCGATTTTCGGTGTGCCGGTTCCGATTCACGGAAGCGGTTTTTTCTTTGGGGAAAGCCCGGTCACAAATGGAATAATCACGGAGAGAGAAAAGATGCTGACACTGAATCGAATCAAGGACAGCGACAACGTTGTCTACGGCAAGGATGAGGACCTCATTCCGACGCTTTCCAAATATCTGCAGATTTCCGTTCTCGGGGAAAAGATCAGGAAGTTTCGCGAAGCGCCGGTCAAGGAAGGCGTGATACTGCGCGGCGCAAGGCGCACGAGCGCGCTGATGTTCATTCCGGATCTGTATTTCGACGACGATCTTGTCATGGGCGGGAACGTCTGGCTGTACCTCGGCGACATGCAGCCCGCTTACTGCATCTACGTCCCTTGGACGGACAACAGGGAATAAGGCGAACCGCCCCGATGGTTTCATAAACGAGGAGGAGCGCGTGAAAACACAGATCAATCTGACAACCTGTTCCTGCGATCTGGATCGGTTTGCTTCGCAAAGGGAGCTGTATGATCTGCTCGGGGATGACGGCATCGAGCTGACGTGTTTTGAAGACGACGTGCGTGGCGTCGTGCCGAAGGACCGGGTGACCGGCCTGCACATGAGCTGCCTGCCGTACTGGGTCGAGCTTTGGCGCGGCAATCTTGACACCTGCATCCGCGAGTTTGACGATCTCGGGACCGTGTGTGCTGTGTTCGGCGGCGATACGCCGGACGCGCTGCTCCGGCATTATCAGAGAGACCTCGAAAACGCTGCACGATACGGCGTCGAATACATGGTCTTTCATGTCTGCGACGGCTCCTGTGAGGAGACCTTCACGGGAAAAAGCCGCCATACCGACGCCGAGGTAATCGACGCGGCGGCGGACCTTCTGAACGAGCTGTTCCGGAACGTAACGGACGGACCGTGGCTGCTTTTGGAGAATCTGTGGTATGCGGGACTCACATTCACCGATCCGGAGATGACGGAAAGGCTTTTAGAACGCGTCAGGTATCCGAAGACCGGTCTGATGCTCGATACGGGGCATCTTCTGCACACCGATCCCGATCTTCTGACACAGGAGGAAGGCGTGCGCTATATCCATGAAATGCTGGATCGGCACGGCGATCTTTGCAAGCATATCCGCGGCGTGCATCTGAACCAGTCCTTGACCGGTTCGATCATCAAAGAGACGCAGGCGCACCAGCCGAAGCTGCTGCCGACCTATGCGGAACGCAGCGAGCAGCTCTTCCGCTACGTGTTCTCCATCGACCGCCACGAGCCGTTTACCTGTAAAGGCGTGAAGGAATTTGTCGAACGCATTGCGCCGGACTGGCTGACCTATGAACTGATTTCGAACGATCTTACGGAACACCGCGCGCTTTTGAACGCGCAGAGGGCTGTATTCGTACCATGATCCGAAAGGATTGAAATACATTATCCAAACAAGGAGGAACAAACATGAAACAGACAAAGAAACTCTGGGCGATCCTGATCGCGGCAGTCCTGCTGCTTTCGGCGTTTGCCTGTAGCAAACCGGCAGAGAAGCCGGCGGAGCCGACAGCGGCGCCCGTTCAGCCCGCCGAAAAGACCGATGAAGAGCTCGCGGCGGAATGCGCCGCACTGATCGACGCGATCTATGTGCAGGAGCGTACGGACGAGACCGACGCGCAGTGCGCGGCCGCCAAGGCGGCATGGGATGCGCTGACCGATGCGCAGAAGGAACTGGTTGCGGGTGAGGAGGCCGATCCCGATTACTTCGGAAGAGATACCGGCGACGCGTCGAAGGACGATCCGAAAAACGCGGACGGCATCGGCGAGAACGAATTGCTTGTCGTGAGCTTCGGCACGTCGTTCAATGACAGCAGAGCCGAGGACATCGGCGGCATTGAAGCGGCGCTTCAGGCTGCGTATCCGGATTGGTCGGTGCGCAGAGCGTTCACCGCGCAGATCATCATCAACCATGTGCAGGCGCGTGACGGCGAGTTCATCGACAACATGGATCAGGCGCTCGAGCGTGCTGTCGCAAACGGCGTCAAAAACCTCGTGATCCAGCCGACGCATCTCATGCAAGGCGCGGAATACGATGAGCTTTGCGAGGCGGTCAAAAAGTACGAAGACAAGTTTGAGAGCGTTCAGGTCGCGCTGCCGCTTCTGGGCGAAGTCGGCACGGACGCGACGGTCGTCAATACGGACAAGGGCGTTGTTGCAAAGGCGATCACGGCGGAAGCGGTGAAGGCCGCCGGATATGAGAGCCTTGAAGCTGCGGAAGCGGACGGCGTTGCGTTTGTATTCATGGGACACGGCACGTCGCACACTGCAAAGGTCAGCTACACGCAGATGCAGAACATGATGAACACCCTCGGCTACAGGAATGTGTTCATCGGCACGGTGGAAGGCAAACCGGAAGAAACCGCTTGCGAAGAAGTCATCAAGACGGTCAATGCGGCGGGTTATACCAAAGTCATCCTTCGTCCGCTGATGGTCGTTGCGGGCGATCATGCAAACAACGACATGGCGGATCCCGAGGATCCCGAATCCTGGTATTCCATGTTCAATGCCTCCGGTCTCTTTACGGAGATCACCTGCCAGATCGAGGGCCTCGGCAGAATCGCTGATGTACAGGCACTGTATGTTGCGCATGCCGGCGCGGCTTTGAAGCAGGTCGAGGGCATCAAACTGGTCGACATGAAGGGCCACGAGGTTACGCTCAAAAAGCCCGCGGAGCGCATTGTGGCGCTGACCGCGTCCGATTGTGAGATCGTCTTTGCGCTCGGCGCGGGGGATCTTCTGGTCGGCAGAGGCGAGTACTGTGACTATCCTGCAGAGGTCTTTGCAATTCCGTCCGTAGAATCCGGCGGCAATACGAACATTGAACAGATCCTTGCGCTCAATCCGGACGTCGTCGTCATGAGCAGCATGGCGCAGACCGAGGAGCAGGTCAAGCAGCTGGAGGACGCGGGCGTTGCAGTCGTCGTCAGCGACGCGCAGGATATCGAGGGCGTCTACACGGCAATCGAACTGCTCGGAGGGCTGCTCGGCAAGGATGCGGAGGCGGATAAAATCATTTCCGATATGAAAGCGGGCTTTGCGGAGATCGAGGCGAACAAGCTGGACGGCACGCAGACGGTGTACTTCGAAGTCTCCCCGCTGCAGTGGGGGCTCTGGACGGCAGGCACCGGCACGTTCATGAATGAGATCGCGGAGATGGTCGGTCTCAGGAACTGCTTCGGCGATCTTTCCGGTTGGGCGCAGATCTCCGAGGAACAGGTGCTCGAGCGCAACCCTGACTACATAGTGACGATCACCATGTACTGGGGCGAGGGCCCGACGCCGGAGGAGGAGATCATGTCCCGTCCCGGCTGGGAGAACATCACGGCAGTCCAAAACGGCGCGATCCTGAATCTCCAGAACAACGAGCTTTCCCGCCCGATTCCGCGACTTGCGGATGGCGCGAAGATGCTGTATGATTTTGTCATGGAGAAGATGGCAGCACTTCAGCCCGCTGCGTAAAAGGAGTCTATGAAACGGATCGGCGAGCATTTCGGAGAATGGATCGCGATCTTCGCACTCGTTACCCTGTGCGTGTTTTTCGCATGCGTCTGCATCGGCAGCGTTTCGATCCCTTTGAAGGACACCGTTCGCGTCATTTCGGACGCGATCCGCGGGGTCCCGTCCGAAAAAGCGTATGCGCTCGCCCGATCCGTGATTGTGCCGATCCGGCTGCCGCGTGTGCTGTGCGTGGCGCTGGTCGGCGCATCGTTGTCTCTTGCGGGCGCAAGCATGCAGGGACTTCTCAAAAACCCGCTTGCGGACGGGTCCACAATCGGCGTGTCCTCCGGCGCGTCGCTCGGCGCGGTCATTGCAATCGCGTTCGGCATCACGTTCCCGAAGCTGCCGTTTGCCGGGACAATGATCATGGCGATCCTGTTCGCACTCGGCTCGTTACTAATCATTTTAGGGCTTGCATGGCGCTTGGACTGCTCGCTTTCGACCAATACAATCATTCTGATCGGCGTAGTCTTCTCGATGTTTGCGTCCAGCGTCATGAGCATAATCATCACGTTTGCGTCCGATCATCTCAAAAGCATCACGTTCTGGACCATGGGCAGTCTGCAGGGTGCGAGCTACCGCAACGCCGCAGTGCTCGCGGGAACGTTTTTGATCGCCGGTACGGTGCTGCTGCTGAACGCACGCGAGCTGAACGCCTTTGCGATCGGCGAGGATAACGCAAGGCAAATCGGCGTCAATGTGCGCCGTGTGCGGCTCACGGTGCTGATCGCAGTTGCGTGCCTGATCGGCGTTTGCGTGTCGATCGGCGGCACAATCGGCTTTGTGGGGCTTGTTACGCCGCATATGGTGCGCATGATCGTGGGCCCGAATCACAAGCGTCTGCTGCCCGCATCCCTGTTTTCCGGCGCAGTCTTTCTGATGCTCGCGGATCTGGCGGCGCGGTCGTTGTTCTCCCCGCGTGAGCTGCCGATCGGCGTGGTAACGAGCGTGATCGGCGCGGCGGTGTTCGTGGCGATCTATTACCGCGCGAGAAGGAGGTAGGGGCATGCTGGAAGTGGAACACCTGACGGTGCAGTACGGCGCGTTTGCCGCCGTAAGAGATTGCTCCTTTACCGTTTCGGACGGGCAATGGCTGATGATCGTCGGTCCGAACGGCGCCGGAAAAACGACCGTTCTGAACGCGATCGCACAGGGCGTGCCGTATTCCGGTATAATCCGGTTTGACGAAAAGGATCTCAAAAAAACAGATGCTGCAGCACGCGCCCGCTCGATCGGCGTTCTGTCGCAGAACCATTATGTCGGGTATGCCTTCTCCGTCGAGGAGGTCGTTCGTCTCGGACGGTTTGCGCACAGGGGCGGATTGTTTTCTTCACACAGGAAGGATGACGAAAAAGCAGTGGAGGAGGCGCTGGAGCGTACGGGCTTGACCGCGCTGCGTCAGCAGTCCGTGCTGACGCTGTCCGGAGGGGAACTCCAGCGAACCTTTCTTGCACAGGTGTTCGCGCAGAATCCGCGCTATCTGATGCTGGATGAACCGACCAATCATCTGGATCTGATCTATCAGAAACAGATTTTTGCGCTGATCGCAGATTGGCTCAAAACCCCCGGTCGGGCGGTGGTGTCCGTGGTCCACGATCTTTCACTTGCAAAAGCGTACGGCACACAGACGCTGCTGCTGCATCACGGCAATACGGTTGCGCTCGGCGAAACGCAAGCTGTGATGTGTCCCGACAACCTGAACGCAGTTTATGAGATGGACGTCGCTTCCTGGATGCGAACAATGCTGAAGCAGTGGAATAATATGTAATCCGGGAACTTCTGAAATTACAGGCTGCAGCTCACGCGTTTAAGGTTTCCAACAGATGAGAATATGATTAAGAAATAAGCATTGCGATAAAGCCCGAAGCGTGCGCGCTTCGGGCTTTATGCTGTCTTTCTGCGGTTATTCGCCGTAGACGATCTCGCGGAGGACAAGCTCTTCCGCACGGGCGCGGAGGTTGTTCATGCGGCGGATCCATTCCATCTGGTTCTCGGCTTTCAGGCGCTCGGTGATGCCCTCAAGCGGCGCCATTTTGGAAACCGTGGCTTCGATCTGTTCCCTTGCCGTGCGGTCGATCTTCAGAAGATGATCGGTCAGTTTGCCGGAGAGGACGAGGGCGGTCAGGGTGCCGTCGTTCCGTTGCTCCAGGAAACGCTTCCGCATCCTGCCGTACTTGCCGATGGGGGCGTCGGGCGCGGGATCGAGGACCAGATTCGGGACCTGAAAGTTGCCGACCGTGGTATATGAGACGTTCATTTTGATACCTCCTTTAATGAATCCGATGTACTTCGCGCGGGGGCTGCTTTCGCCGGACGGAAGTATGCGTTCCGAGCAGGATCGGCAGGTGCAATCTTGCATACTCCAGCACATCCCTCGCCGCTACCATAGAAAAAAGACCATCATCCGATGGTCGTTTTTGATTGCCGATGATGTTCATTCGAACGGGTGCGCAGTGCCCGTTTGTATACGGAGCGGAGCGCGTTCGCGGAGAAATATCCTTATTCAGCGCGCAGCGCTGTTTCTGATCGGATTTCTCCGTATCGGATCGCCGCTGCCATATTGTCTGCATGACGGACGTGCCGCTTCCGATTGACGAAACAACAGCTTTATTCCGTCGAATATCATATGAGAGAAAGATGTTACATGTCTTCAATAGGTATTCTTCTCACAGCCAATAAAAAGAGGATTGGTTTTTCGAACGATCTGTGCTATCATACCGGCATGAAAGAAAACATGAAAAAAACAATCCTGTTCCTGTGCGCAGCGATCCTGCTGCTGACCGCTTGCACGGGAGAAAAGCAGATAACAGAAAATCCGATCCCAACGCAGATCCAGGAAGAGACCGTGATTCCGGTTGTTACGGAAGAACCTGTCGAGACTTCGCCGGAACCGGACGGCGAGCAGGGCGACGTCATCGACCCTGCGGACATTCCCGAAAAGCCGCAGAGCCACTATGTGTTTCAGCCCAAGGTCTGCTCCGTCTATATGGAGGAGGTCTTCGGAAAGGATATGTGCGACGCGTGGTTCCATCTCGTCGACGCGGTTCTCGCGGGAGAGGACACCTTTGCCTGCAAGGATCAGTACACCTACGACTGGATGATGGGGCAGTTTCCCGAGCATTGCCTGCCGATCCTGCCTGAACTGATCGACTACGCTTATGACCGCGAAAACTCCGTGATCGACGGCGTTGCGAGCTTTACCTATCTCGTCCCGCCGGAGGAGGCGAAGGCACGGATCGAAGAATTCGGGGAAATGATCGAGGGCATGCTGAACGAGATCTTTGAAGACGACTGGTCGGACTTCGAGAAGGCGCTTGCCCTGTATATCTATTTTTCCGAGCATTACGAATACGACTATGATACATACGCGAAGATGTACGAAGCGTACGTGGACTATACCTCGTGCTATCGTTTCTTTATGACAGGCATCGGGATCTGCCACGAGATCTCGTCGGCATACTCCTATCTGCTGCTTCAGGCAGGCGTGCAGGCGACCACCATGAGCGGAAACCGCACCTACGATCAGGCCGGGCATCAGTGGAGCTTCGTGCGGATCAACGGGAAGAACTACCACATCGATCCGACCTACGCGCTCGGCAGCGGCGGAGACCTGCGCTATTTTTTGATGACCGACGACAAGCGTATGGAGGAAGACTGTTACGACCCGGCGACGTTCTTCGCCGTTTCCCACTATGCCAGGGAAAATCCGCATCCCGACTACACGGCGGGCGACGAGACCTTCCGTCCGCTCTGGGATCTGTATTTCGAAACGTTCTGTCACGAGACCCATACCGTTCTCGGCTGGAAAGCAATCGGCGATTTCGGCGAGACGACGTATGAGGAATTCGACTATACCGGGTATTGATCATCGGATCGTCGCCCGGCGCAAACGTATAGGACTCATTCATGATTCAAAACGACCATCGGAGCGTATTACGGCAATGCGCAGGATCGTTTCATCCGAACCCTTCAAAACGGAACAGAAAAAAGTGCCGATCGGATCATACCGTATCTGCATCAGGTCGGTTCCGGCAGACAGCGAAACAGAAAACGTCCCGGAAGATCACAAAAGAGGCTAAATGCGGTATATCCGTTACTTTTTATTCGCCACAGACCACTTCCCGGATGACGATCTCCTCCGCACAGGCGCGGATGCTTTTTTTGCGGCGGAGCCATTTCATTTGGTTTGCGAACAGGATGAGGTCCTTCGCCGCCACCGCGAAAAAGAACCTGCTGCGTGGTATACGGACTTGTGAAACGGTGCGGAAGACCGTATAATGGAGACAAAGAACGGATTCTTGGGAGCTGGATATGAAAGAGGAATGTCTGATCTGCAATGCGCCGCTCATGTATCTGGAAACGGATACGCTCATGGAGTGCGCGATCTGCCATAAAACAGAACGCAGCAAGACCAGATGCGTGAACGGGCATTACGTATGCAACGAGTGCCACATAAGAGGAATGGATACGATCATCGGACTGTGCCTTTCCGAAACGTCCGACAATCCGATCGAGATCATCGAAAAGATGATGGCGCAGCCGTTTTGCCACATGCACGGGCCGGAGCATCACGTCATGGTGGGCTGCGCGCTTCTGACCGCATATCGGAACGCAGGCGGCGGGATCGATCTCAGAACGGCGCTTGCCGAAATGATGAACCGCGGCAGGAGCGTGCCCGGCGGCGCCTGCGGCTTCTGGGGCGCTTGCGGCGCGGGAATCAGCTCCGGCATGTTCGTCTCCATTCTTTCAAAGTCTACGCCGCTGACGCAGGAGCCGTTCGCGCTTTCGCATCAGATGACGGCAAAATCGCTGGAAGCGATCGGCGAGATCGGAGGCCCGCGCTGCTGCAAGCGCGATTCGTATCTGTCCATCCTGTCTGCCGTGGACTTTGTGAAAGAACGGTTCGGCGTGCAGATGCAGAAGCCGGACGTCGTCTGCACCCGTTCTGCACAGAACAATCAGTGCATCGGCCCGCGCTGCCCGTTCTTTCGGGCAAATGATCGGGACAACGTACCGTCCTGAAGATCCGGTCATGCCGCGCCCCGCGCGCTTCCGCACGAACGATTTGAAAAAAAGGAGATGCTTCGATGATCATCAAAGCAGTCAAATTCAGAAAAGACGGGTTCTATACCCAGCCGTTCGTCTTCGGCGGCGAAGAAGGTATGGAACGGTTCGACAAAACCGTCCGTTACCGCGGAAGTTTACAGAACTACCTGATCGACACCGGCGACGAAGTCATCCTTGTGGATACGGGGCTTCCCGCGGGCACGCCGAGCACGACGGCGCAGCGTTCGAGGATCTTCCGGACGACTGGAGATGCCCGCGCTGCAAACAGCCGAAGGAGAAGTTCAATAAGGCCTGACCCGGATCCCGTTCCACGGTTTTATATTTGCATCAAAAAAGCCCGATCCGATCGGGCTTTTTTCGTCATATAGGGAATGTCGCCAAGCGTTATACGCCGTTCGTTCCGGCGCACAAATGCGCTTACGGCTGCACGGAGAGGGTAATGCTGTCCTCGATCAGCCATTGCGTTTCTCCGGTCCAGTACACGTTTTTCTCCGTGTCCGGAGAAACATATTGTTCGTTATCCTTCATTTCAATAAGCGTGTCCTCACCGACGACCATAACGGTGTTGCAGAACAGCGCGGGAATGAGGCGAATCGTTTCGATCGAGTCGATGCGATCATAGGGAATATCCGCCGTTTGGATCGTGTATCGAAGCATATGCCCGTCGATTTGTTCAAACCCGGCGGAAACATGATATTGCTCTCCTTCGACCTCGCCGCAGAAGTACATGCTGTCCCTGAATGCCTCGCACGCTTCAGCCGTCCAATCATCCGGCAGGGTGATCCTGATCTGCACGTCATGCAGGCCGAGCGCGTCAAGATATCCGCCGTTTTCGACATCAGCTGAGAGTCCGTTCAGATCAACCATAAGATTTGTCGCCGCGACAGTTGAATCGCTGTAATCGGTCTTGATCCGGGTGATATGGGTCAGCCTTACTGCCTTCGAGTGAAATGCAATGGAAGATGTTTCCGGTTTCAACGCTTTTTGTTGCAGATGATCTGCCGCGTCAACGGTGAATCGTACCTTTCCCAATTCAGCGCTGAGCACCGTTCTCTTTTGATCCGGCCCATCCTCTATCGCATCATACGTCAGCGTCGCGGTAACGATACCGTTCTCGTCCGCCTGATCCTTTAAGTACGTGCTCCACGTCACGGAAACGAACGTTCCGTTCCGATCCATCATCGCCCCGCCTTCGCTCATGCGGCACCGAACGACGCCGACCAGCGTGCGGCCCTTCAACCATTCGATCGAGTCGCGGCTGATCGCTTCACGATCCGCATCGGAAAGCGGGCTGTCGTCACCGTACTGATTCACGTTCTTATCCAGAAGGTCTTTCAGGTCAGAATTTGCGCTCAAGTTTCTGATATGATCGCAGCAGATACGATTGCCGTCCGGAAACTCTAAATAGTAATTCCCCTGCGACGGCAGCATAAATGTCATCGACCCGTTGACGTAAAACTCGTCCACTTTTCCGTCCTCGAAGAATTCGCCGATGGCGTCAAGCGGATAAGCGGTCTGCGTTGCGCTGCCGCCGGTGTATGCGTCCAGTTCCGGGAGCGCCGTCAGTCCGTGCAGCGTAACCTTCACGTAAAGATCCTTGCCGTCGAACATCGTATTGCCAAGGTCGATGCGAAAATCATTCGCAATCTGCTGCCAGACCGGCTCGTCACAAACATATGCAACCTGACTCTTGACCGGTGAGACCGATTCGGACTCCAGGATCAGCGAATCGAGCGCTTCGTTCGGCATATGATCTTTTGGATCCTCGGTCAAATACTGTTCGGGCGTATGCGCGCCGAACCAGCGCAGCACCTCTGCGCGCGACTCGGGGATCGCAAAAACCGTCCCAACCAGCACCGCCGCACAGGCCGCCGCGATCGCGACCGCCTTGCGAACCACAAACCTGCCGCGCGGCGTCGATCGAACCGCGGCGTTCTTTGCAACCGTGTCATCGATTGCCATTTTTTGAATCATTTCCCGATAAAACTCTTTTTCGTTCATCATGATTGTTCCTTTCTTTCCTGATCGTTCTGTTCCGATCCGAGCAGCGCGCGTATCCGGCTGCGTGTTCGATAAATGCGCTGTCGCACCGCCTCCTCGCTGATGCCGAGCGCGGTTCCGATCTCCTTTTGCGAAACGTCGTATCCGTAAAATAGGATAAACGCTCTGCGATTCAGTTCCGGCTCCGTTTTCAAAAACGCCCAGACGCTCTCCATTCGCTCCATGCGGAACATGCGTTCGTCGACCGTTTCCGCTTCCGGTACGAGTTCCGTCTCCTCGTTAATCGGCTGTTCGCGCATTTTGCGCTCCGCCGCGTCACGATAATAGCGCGATAAGAGTTTTTTCGCAATCGAAAACAGATACCGCTTCGGATCGAGGATCGGCAAAACGCCGCGTTCCATTCTTACGTAAAGCCGCCGATAACTCTCCTGAAACAGATCTTCCGCTTCCGGCGCCGCGTTCGTGCGAAGCGTCAGAAAGCGCAAGAGTTCGTCGCGTGTATCGGTATAAATTTGATTGAATCGTTCGTTTTGGTCCATAAGCAAGTCCTTTAAAACCGGTTTCACCCATAAAGAGCCGTTATCGGTCAAAAACATAACGCGGCACGGCAAAAACCGTTTTCTAACGTCATAATAGCGGATTTCCTGCGGATTGTAAAACCCGGCGGGCGCCGGCCGATCCGTCCGCGCTTTTTTCTTGCGAACGCGGACGGCGTACGGTATAATCAAAGCAAAGCCGGAAGGCCCGGACGCGAAAAGCGAGCCGCCGATCCGGCGGCGATCGGAGAAACGAAAATGGAGTATTTGCGATTCGGAAACGAAACCGGCGAGACGCTCGTCATCCTGCCGGGGCTGTCCTTAAAAAGCGTGCTGGGCGCGGCCGATGCGATCCGGGCGGCGTATGCGTCCCTTGCGAAACGGTACGACGTGTATCTGTTCGATCACGTCCGCGAAGAGCCGAAGGGCTACAGGATCGAAGACATGGCGCGGGACACGCTTCTTTCGTTCGACCGGCTGCATCTTGAGCGGGTGCATCTGATGGGCGTTTCCATGGGCGGCATGGTCGCGCAGGCGATCGCCCTGACCGCGCCGGAACGGGTGCGTTCGCTGATCCTGTGCTCGACGGCGATGAATTCCGCGCACGCCGACGCCGCCGTTTTCGACGGCTGGCGGACGCTTGCAGAAGCGCGCGACGCGCGGGCGCTGGCGGAGGCGTTCGGACAATCCGTCTATACGCCGTCCTTTTTCACGCGGTTTCGGGACGTGATCGTTTCCTCCGGCGACGGCGCGACCGAACTTGATTTCCGAAACTTTCTGATCTCCCTTGACGCGATCGCCCGCTTCGACGTTTCCGAAACGGTGCGGCGCATCGCCTGCCCGGCGTTTGTGATCGGCGCGGGCGAGGACCGCGTGCTGGGCACGGAAGCCTCGCGCGAACTGGCGGACGCGCTCCGTTGTCCCTGCCGGATCTATGCAGGATACGGGCACGGCGCATACGACGAAGCGCCGGACTATCGCGCCCGCATCGAAGAATTTTTAAACGCGCTTGACTGAACCGTCCGCATGAACGAATCGAATCCGAAAAAACTGACCGCCGGCATTCTGGCGCACGTAGACGCGGGAAAAACCACGCTCTCCGAGGCGCTGTTGTTTCGCGCGGGCGTGCTGCGCAAGCTCGGACGCGTCGATCACCGGGACACGTTTTTGGATACGCACGCGCTCGAACGCGCGCGCGGCATCACGATCTTTTCCAAACAGGCGCGCATCCGCACGGATTCTCTGGACCTGACGCTTCTGGACACGCCGGGACACGCCGATCTTTCCGGCGAAACCGAGCGCGCGATCGCGGCGATGGACGCGGCGATCCTCGTCATCAGCGGCACGGACGGCGTGCAGGCGCACACGGAAACGCTGTGGTCGCTGCTTTTGCGCGCGCACGTTCCGACGTTTCTGTTCGTCACAAAAATGGACGCCGCAAAGCAGAGCAAAGACGACCTGCTGCGCGATCTGCGCCGCTGCTTCGGCGACGGATGCACGGTGCTTTCCGACGCGGACGCGGAATCGCTCGCGATGCTTTCGGAAGCAGCGCTCGACGAATATATGCAGACGGGCGCCGTCTCCGACGAACAGATTACACGCCTGATCCGCACGCGAAAGCTGTTTCCCGTGTCGTTCGGCTCGGGGCTCAGGCTCGACGGCGTGGACGAATTTCTTGCGCTTCTGACGAAGTACGCCCCGGTCCCGCCGCGCCCCGCGATCTTCGGCGCGCGCGTGTTCAAGATCGGGCGCGATCCGCAGGCGGGCAGGCTCACGTATCTCAAGATCACCGGCGGCTCGCTTTCCGTGCGCGACACGCTGCGCTACCGTGCGGCAGACGGCCGCATCCTCGAAGAAAAGGCCGCGCAGCTTCGGCTGTATTCCGGCGCGAAATTCGAAACGGCGCAAACGGTCTTTGCGGGCGACGTCGCGGCGGTAACGGGCTTGACCGAAACACGGCCGGGGCAGGGACTCGGCGCGCAGCCCGACGCGCAAACGCCGCTTCTGATCCCGGCGCTCGGGTATCGGATCGGGCTTCCGCCCGGCACGGACGCGCGCACGGTGCTGCCGAAACTGTATGAACTCGAAGAGGAGGAACCGCTTCTGCACGTCGTATGGCAGCCGAACCTCGGCGAGATCCACGTGCAGCTGATGGGCGCGCTGCAAACCGAGGTGCTGGCCTCGCTGATCCGCGAGCGGTTCGATCTCGACGTGACCGTCGACAAGGGACGCATCCTGTATCGGGAAACGATCGCCGCGCCGGTCGAAGGCGTCGGACACTTTGAGCCGCTCCGCCATTACGCCGAGGTGCATCTCGCGCTCGAGCCGGGCGAACCCGGCAGCGGACTCGTCTTTGCGTCCGCCGTCGGCGAAAACGAACTGGATCTGAACTGGCAGCGGCTGATCCTGACGCATCTTGCGGAAAAGGAACACCTCGGCGTGCTCACGGGTTCTCCGCTGACGGACGTAAAGATCACGCTGATCGCCGGGCGCGCGCATCTCAAGCGCACGGAGGGCGGCGACTTCCGGCAGGCGACCTACCGCGCGGTGCGGCAGGGGCTGATGCAGGCGCAGAGCGTGCTGCTCGAACCGTATTACCGCTTCCGTCTCGAATTGCCGTATCCGGACGTCGGCCGCGCGATCAGCGACGTGCAGGCGATGGGCGGCGAACACGACGCGCCGCAGGAGCGCGACGGAAAAATGGTGCTCACGGGCATCGCGCCCGTTTCCGCAATGGCGGATTACGCAAACGAGGTCGCGGCGTACACGCGCGGACGCGGACGGTTCTCGTGCCGCGTCGAAGGATATCGGCCGTGCAAAAACGCGGAATCCGTGATCCGGGAGATCGGTTATCGTCCCGAAGCGGATCTCGACAACACGCCGGACAGCGTGTTCTGCGCGCACGGCGCCGGGTTTACGGTGAAATGGTACGACGTGCCGCGCTATATGCATCTCGACACCGGCTTCGGAAAAACGGCGCCGTCTTCGGAACCGCAGACGACGGTGCGGCGGCAGAACCTGAACATCGACGAGAAGGAGCTCGAGGCGATCATGGAGCGCGAGTTCGGCCCCATCCGCAGGAGCGTTTATTCCGCGCCGCGGACCGTTCCCGCCGCAAAACTGCAGCAGCCGCAAAAGGCGCCCGAACGCATCATCGTCGACGGCTATAACGTGATCTTCGCATGGGAGGAACTCAGGGCGCTTTCGGAACAGAGCCTCGACGCGGCGCGTGAAAAGCTGATCGAAACGCTGATCAACTGCCAAAGCTACACGGGCGCCGAGATCGTCGTCGTGTTCGACGCGTATCAGAAACCCGGGAACGCGGGCGAAAAAACCACCGAAGCGAATCTGCACGTCGTGTATACCAAAGAGAACGAAACCGCGGATGCGTACATCGAGCGGCTCGTGGAAGAAATCGGAAAGAACGAAACGGTCCGGGTGGTTTCGTCCGATTCGCTGGTACGCCTCGGCGCGCTGCGTTCGGGCGTGCTGCGCACCTCGTCTGCTGCGTTCAAGGTCGAAGTCGATATGGTCATGGAACGAATCGCGGAAGCGATGAAACGAAACGGACAAACGGTATGGAAAATCGGGAATTCTCAAAGCGCATCGACGATCTCAAAGATCGTGCCGAACGAAGAGGAATCGTAACGAAAACCGCGTTTCTGACGCCGGCGGAGCAGTATGCGCTGCTGCAATCCGGAAAAAGCGACCGCATGGTGCTCACCGGCGGTCAGCCGGGCTGCGAGCGGCAGGCGGCATTCTTTTTTCCGGACTGGTATCAGACCGAATCGTTCGACCCCGCGGAATTCCTTCGCGCGGTCCGCGTTGACGCGCACTTCGGCGCGCCCGGACACCGCGATTATCTCGGCGCGATGCTGGGGCTGGGCCTTTCGCGCGAATCGCTCGGCGATCTGCGGATCTTCGGCGAAACGGCGTACGTCTTTTGCCTGCCGGCGGTGCAGCAGGTCCTTCTCGACGAACTCCGCAAGGTCGGACGCGTCAGCGTAACGGTCGCGCCCTGCGCGCTTTCGGACGTTCCGGCGGCGATCCAAACGGTTCGCGCCGTTTCGTTCACGGTCAAAAGCCTGCGCTTCGACGCGGTGCTCGGCGCGACGTTCGGCATGAGCCGCACCGCGGCGGCGGACGCCGTGCGGGAGGGCGCGGCAAGCCTCAATTATGCAGTTTGCCTCCGTACGGACGCGCCCGTGCGCGAGGGCGACGTGCTTTCGCTTCGCGGGCACGGAAAGGCGCGGCTGAAAGCCGTCGGCGGACGCTCGAAAAAAGACCGGCTCTTCGTCGAAACGGAAGTCTTCCTATAAGAAAAAACGCTCCGGACCCGTCGTTCGGAGCGCGTTTGCTATTCGGTTTTCGATCGCGCTTCGTGCCGCGCGCAGACGTCGTTCCATGCGCAGTCGCCGCAGATCGACCGTCTTTTTCCCTTGTCGAGAATCGCTTCCTTCACCCGCTTCAGAAACGCGGCGTATGGAAGAACGTCGCCTTCCGAAAGTCCGCAAAGCGACAGGACCGCCTCGTCGTAGCGCTTCACCTTTTCCGCGGAGGCGCAGACCCCCGCGCGGTTTTCGGGACAGGCTTCGCACACGGCGTCGGTCGAAACCGTAAGCAAAACCGTTCGGTCCGCATCTTCGGCGCAGTCGCGGATCACCGCACCCATATGGTCGGTGAAAGACGCGCTGTATCCCTTCCCCTCATAGAACGGAATGCACATCCCGTGATGCGGCCGCAAGCGCATCTGCATCGGCGTTCTCCTTTCCGATTTCCTCTCCCGTATCACTTTTATTATACCACGGTCCCGACCGCCGCACAACCCGCCGGACGGCGGGGTTTTATCTTGCGCGCGCCGCCGGCGTGTCGTATAATGAAAGCAAAGAAACCGGAAAGGAGTCACCCATGATCGTTCTGAACGTCACGTATCGATGCCGTCCCGGCATGCGGGACGCGTTTCTTGCCGCGATCCGCGCGGAGGGCATCGATGAAAAAAGCCGCGCCGAAGCGGGCAATCTCAAATACGACTATTATCTGCCGATCGACGGCGGGGACCTGCTGCTGATCGAGCATTGGCGCGACGCCGAAGCGCTCGAAGCGCACGCGAAGCAGCCGCATTATCTGAGGCTCAGGGAGCTGAAACCGACGTACGTGACGGACACGCTCGTCGAAACATTCGTCCGTCCCGAAACCGAAAACCAGACCGTTACGGTCACGATCCGGACGAGCGGCGAGCCGTGCGAACTTTCCGACGAACAGATCACGGCATGGTACGAAGAACGCATCGCGTCGCTGTTCGACCCGAACGTGGGCAAGCCCGAAATCACGGTCGCGCTCCGGCGGGAACGGGTCTGATCGGAGGTTCGCCATGTTTCGACCGATGCAGCGAAAACGTCAGCAGCTTTCGCAGGAGGAGTGCATCCGCATTCTGAAGGAGGAGCCGCGCGGCGTGCTGTCCGTTCTGGGCGACGACGGCTATCCGTACGGAATGCCGATCAACCAGTATTACTGCGAAGCGGACGGCAAACTGTATTTTCACGGCGGAAAAACGGGGCATAAGATCGACGCGCTGAAGCGGCATCCGAAGGCGTCCTTCTGCACGTACGACAAAGGGTTCCGAAAGGACGGCGAATGGGCGCTGAACGTCCGCTCCGTCATCGTATTCGGAACGGCGGAACTCGTTTCGGATCCGGAAACCGTCGTTCGCATCACAACGGAACTCAGCCGCAAATTCACCGACGACGAAGCGTATATCCGCCGCGAGATCGAACGCTCGGGAGCCGGAACGCTTCTGATCGTCCTGACGCCGGAGCAGATCACCGGCAAGCTCGTCAACGAATCGTAAACCGGAGGCCCGGATGCAAGTTCAAACGTACGGAAATCCCGCGTCGCGCAACGTGCTCGTTCAGCCGGTCGACGATCACGACCTTGCGCTCATCGAGCGCGAAACGGAAGCGATCCGCGCGCATACCGACGATTTTCAGCTGCTCGCGGTGCGCGTCGCGGACTGGAACCGCGATCTGTCGCCGTGGATCGCGCCGCCGGTCTTCGGAAACGAACCGTTCGGCGACGGCGCGGAAGCGTTTTTAAACGACGTTTTATCGCTCTGTTCCGACAAAACCAAATCGTATTTTCTCGGCGGCTATTCGCTCGCGGGGCTGTTCGCGCTGTGGGCGGCGCACCGGACCGACGCGTTTTCGGGCGTCGCGGCGGCGTCCCCGTCCGTCTGGTTTCCGAGCTTCACGGATCGTATGCGGACGCATCCCGTCCGCTGCCGGCGCGTATACCTGAGTCTCGGCGACCGCGAAGAGCGCACCCGCAACCCCGTCATGGCGACGGTCGGCGAACGGATCCGCCTCGCGCACGCGATCCTTTCCGCGCAGGGCGTCGACTGCACGCTCGAATGGAATCCGGGCAATCACTTCAAAGACCCGGATCAGCGAACCGCCAAGGGGTTTCTCTGGCTTCTTTCGTAAGCCGTTTCTCCGGAAGATGAAAAAAGCGCCGTCACAGGCGTTCTGTCAAGGGGGATTTTCAAAAGCACGGTCGGTTTTCGGCTGTGCTTTTTTGTTGCGTCCTATCGGAATCCGTGATAGAATCAATGCGACAAATCGGGATTTATCTTAGAGATAATTGATGGACGAGAATTACCAGAATATATGACAATGAATAAGGCGAAGATATGTGGCTGATCATGGCGGCTTTGTCCGCGCTCTTTGCCGGACTTACGGCGATACTTGCGAAATGCGGGATCAAAAAGACTGATTCAGACGTGGCGACTGCTCTGCGGACGGTCGTTGTA
>Ga0310691_10003304_pt1 | contig 19584 bp, 13 predicted proteins | sample 176DNAGHGlowgp2_FD_203887 | JGI IMG/M metagenome (GOLD analysis project Ga0310691, IMG submission 203887) | Sheep rumen microbial communities from Palmerston North, Manawatu-Wanganui, New Zealand - 1766 DNA GHGlow gp2 (v2) (version 2) | ecosystem: Host-associated > Mammals > Digestive system >...
ACGGGGGCGGGGACGGGCGCCTCGGGGGCAGCGGCGCGCGCGGCGGCGGGGAGAGGCGCGGCGGCGGCGAGGAGGAGCGCGAGGAAGGCGGCGGCGGGGGCTGTCGGGCGGTGCATGGCGGGTTCCTCCTGCGGCCTACTTGCCGCCCATGCGGGCTTCGATCTCGCGCAGCTTGCGGAAGGCGGCGCGGTAGCGGTCGTCGGCGCGGTCGGGGACAGTCTCGAGCAGCTCGCGGAGGGCGTCCGCGGCGGCGTTCCAGTCGCGCGTGTTGGCGGCGATGTCCGCGTCGGCGTTGAGGCGGTCGACCGTCTCCTGGAGCTCGCGGGCGGAGTCGGCGGCGAGGCGGACGGCCTCGTCGTAGAGCTCGGGCTTGGGGTCGAGCGTCTCGAGGTTGGCGGCGGCGGCGCGGAAGGCGCGGACGGCCTCGAAGAGGTGGCCGCGGCGGATGTCGCGCTCGGCGTGGAGGCGGCGGGCGCGCTCGAGCTCCTGCTCGGCGCGGGCGACGAGCTCCTCGCGGCTGTAGGCGGCGGCCCAGAGCCCGAGCTCGGTGAGGCCGAAGGTCTCGAGGCGCTCGCAGAGGAGGCGGAAGTCGTCGGGCTCGGGGAAGTTCTCGACGGCGACGGTGCGGGCGCGGCCGGAGAGGAGGGCGGAGACGCGCGTGACGGCGTGCTCGTTGCGGCGGGGGCGGCCGACGTAGGCGTTGCGGAGCGTGGCGAAGTTGTTCTGCTCGAACGCCCGGGCGAGGTCGGCGCGGGCGTCCTCGGAGAGCGGCTCCTCGGCGGTCTTGCGGAGATGGCGGTTCTGCGAGAGGTCGTCGACCGAGACGGTGAGGAATCCGTCGGCGGAGAGGTCCATCTCGTAGCGGAAGACGTTGTCCGCGGTGCCGCGCAGCTTGAGGTAGGAGAACTGCAGCGGGGGTTCGGGCGGACGCTCGGGAACGGGGGAGACCGGGGCGGGGCCGCGGGAGGAGAGGAGCAGCTTGGCGGCGGCGGCGAGGAGGACGACGGCGACGGCGAGGAGGACGGCGTTGACGATCGTGCGGCTGGTGCGCGCGGGAGCCGCGGCGCCGCGGCTCGGGGCGGCGGCGGGGGCGGCGCGGAGGCCGAGATCGACGGGCGCGGCGGGCTCGGGCGGCGGGGCCGCGGGCTCGGGAGCGGGCGGCGGTGCCGCGGGCTCGGGCTGCGGTGCGGCGGACGCGGGCGCCGGCTCGGCGGGGGGCGCGGAGAAGACGACGGGCGCGAGCTGCGGGGGCGGCGGCGCGGGCTCGGCTGCGGAGGGCGGGAAGGCGCCGTCGGCGTCCGAGACGGAGAAGCGCGTCGCGCCGATGGTGACGACGTCGCCGGGGGCGAGCGCGGCGGAATCCGTGATGTTCGAGCCGTTGACCTGGGTGCCGTTGACGGTCGCGAGGTCGGCGATGAAGAGCGAGCCGTCCTCGATCCAGAGGCGGCAGTGTCTGCGGGAGAGCAGCTCGTCGGGGAAGGCGAGGTCGTTCTTGGACGACCGGCCGACGGACAGTCCTTCGGGCGGGATGTCGTGGACGGCGCCGGCGTCGGCGCCCTTTTCAACGCGGAGCTTGAACATCGTGGAATCCTGGTCTCGAGGTGGGGGTGGGTCCGGGGGTCAGGCGGGGAAGGGGCATTCGGGGAAGCGCCCGGCGAGGGCGTCGGACGCGATGCGGCGCGTGTCGAGCGGGAAGTCCCCTTTGACAATCCAGCGCAGGAAGCCGGGGTCGGCTTCGGCGAGCTCGCGGAGGGTCTTCCCCTTCTTCTTTCCGAAGTTGACGGTCGCCTCGCGGTTCACCCAGCGCAGGCGCCCCTCGCGGTCGACGTTGAAGGGATCGCGGGGGTTGAGCTCGCGGTCGAGGGCGTCGGGATCGGTCGGCAGGTCGGGGTAGCGGGCGAACTCGCCCTCGAGGACGCGGAGCGCGGCGGCGGCGTCCGCCTCGGCGCCGTGGGCGCCCTCGAGCTCCTCGCCGCAGAAGAAGCGGAGCGCGGCGGCGAGGTCGCGGGGCTCGCGGCGGTGGTAGATGCGGAGGGCGTCGAAGAGGCGGCGGCCGGCGGCGTTGAAGAACATGCCGCAGCGGGAGAACTCCTCCTCGAGGATCGGGATGTCGAGCTTGGAGAGGCCGAAGCCGCCGAGGTCGCAGCCGCGGAAGAAGGCGAGGATCTCGTCGGCGCGGTCGGCGAAGGAGGGGGCGTCGCGCACCATCTCGTCGGTGATGCCGTGGATCGCGACGGACTCGAGGGGGATGGGCATGCCGGGGTTGAGCAGCCAGGTGCGGGAGGAGCGGGCGCCGCCGGGCTCGAGGCGCAGGACCGCGAGCTCGACGATCCGGTCGGTCCGCGGGTTGAGGCCCGTGGATTCGATGTCGAAGACGGCGAGGGGGCGGTCGAGAGCGATGAACTTCATGACGGGCAAGAGAGTACCAGAAACCGGACGAAAAGGAAAGCGCGGGAACGGCGGAGTTGCGGGGCGGGCGGGGGTTCTGGTATCATCGCCCCATGTTTCCGCTCCTCTCCAGAGTCGCCGCACGATTCGGCCTGCGCCCCGCCGGCGCGGGGGGGCGCGCCACGGAATCCGATCGCCAGGGGCGGTGGGGCGAACAGGTGGCGGAGCGCGAGCTGCTCGGCGAGGAGGAGGCGCGGAGGGACGGGCTGCGCGTCGCGGGGCGCCGCGTGAAGGTCGGGCGCGACGAGATCGACCTGGTGCTGGAGCGGCGGGCGCGGAGCGGCGGCCCCGGGCGGCTGCTCGTCTTCGTCGAGGTGAAGACGCGCTCCTCCGACGCCTTCGGCGGCGGCCGCGCGGCGATGGACCGCCGCAAGCGCCACGCGCTCTGCCGCGCGGTGTCGCGCTACCTCCGGCGCCAGCCGCCCACCCCGTTCCGCATCGACCTCGTGGAGGTCTACGGCGACGCCTCGCTCGACTCCGTCGACCGCGTCGTCCACCATCGCAACGCCGTTCCGATGGAGCGCCGCTTCCCCGCGCCGGCCCTCGCCCGTCCGCGCCGTCGCCCCCGCGCCTGATCCCGCTCCCCTCCGTCCCTTTCAACCCTTCGACCCCTTCAACCGTTTCAACCCCTTCCAACCATGCTCATCGGCTGCCACCTCTCCGCCGCGGACGGCTTCCGCGGGCTTGCGCGCGACGCGATCGCCGTCGGCGCGAACGTCTTCCAGTTCTTCACCCGCAATCCGCGCGGCGGAGCGGCGCGTCCGATCGATCCGGCGGACGTGGCCGGTTTTCTCGCCACGGCGCGGGAGCGCTCGTTCGGGCCGATTCTGGCGCACGCGCCCTATACGCTGAACCCGTGCTCGGCGAACGCGGACACCCGGCGCTTCGCCCGCGAGGTGTTCGCGGACGACCTGGCGCGCATGGAGCACGTGCCGGGCAACCTCTACAACTTCCATCCGGGCTCCCATGTCGGACAGGGCGTCGGGGCGGGCGTTTCGCTCATCGTCGAAACGCTCGACGCGGTGCTGCGCCCGGAGCAGACGACGACCGTGCTGCTCGAGACGATGTCCGGCAAGGGCAGCGAGGTCGGCGGACGGTTCGAGGAGCTGCGCGAGATCCTCGACCGTGCCGCGCTCGGCGCGCGGATGGGCGTCTGCCTCGACACGTGCCACGTCTGGGATGCGGGCTACGACATCGCCGGCGACCTCGACGGCGTCCTGCGCGCGTTCGACCGCGCCGTCGGCCTTGGCCGTCTCCGCGCGATCCACCTCAACGACAGCCGGAACCCGCTCGGTTCGCGCAAGGACCGCCACGCGCGGATCGGCGAGGGTTGCATCGGGCTCGAGGCGCTCGTCCGCGTCGTGAACCACCCGCTTCTGCGCGACCTCCCGTTCTACCTCGAGACCCCACAGGACGACCTTTCCGGCTGGGCTGCGGAGATCGCGCTGCTCCGCTCCCGCCGCGAACCCCGTCCCGCGCCCGAGTCCTAGTCCCCGATTCCGTTCTCCCATCCCGCACTCCATCCCGGCCTCCTTCCATGAGACTCTTCCTCGGCTGCTACACGGACGACGCCCATCCGCACGGGCTGTTCGTCCTCGACCTCGACCCCGCCACGGGGGTGATGTGCGTCGTCGATTCCCTTCCCGTGAAGGGCGCGACCTACCAGGCGCTCTCGCCGGACGGACGCCTGCTCGTCTCCGGCACGATGACCGGCCTCGCGTCGTTCCGCGCGAACGGCCCCCGGCTCGAACCGGTCGACGCGCTCGACCTCGGCGGCACGGTCTGCCATGTCTCTCTCTCGCCCGATGCGCGCACCGCCTTCTGGGCCAACTATCTCGGAGGTCGCTGCGGCTCGGTCGCGCTCGCCGCGGACGGCCGCTTCGGCGCCGTCCGCGCCTGGCAGCACGAGGGCGACGGCCCGAACAAGCCGCGCCAGGACAAGGCGCACTGCCACCAGGCGCTGCCCGCCCCGGACGGCCGCGGCTTCTACGTCGTGGACCTCGGCCTCGACCGCGTCGTGCGCTATCCCGACGGGCTCGTCATCCCGACCCCGCCGCCCGGCGCCGGGCCCCGCCACCTGCTGTTCCATCCGAACGGCTCGCTCGGCTTCCTCCTCTACGAGCTCGGCAACCGGCTCGCCTCCTTCCGCATCCGTCCCGACGGCGCGTTCGACTTCCTCGACGCGAAGCCGACGCTTCCGCCCGGCGACACGGGACGCGGGTACAACGGCGACCTCGCCGCCGCGATCCGCTTCTCGCCGGACGGCCGCCGCGTCATCGTCTCGAACCGCGGCGAGAACTCGCTCCTCGCCTTCGACTTCGACCCCGCCACGGGCGCGCTCGACGCCGGAGCGCGCACGCTTCTGCCGGGCTCCTGGCCGCGGGATTTCCTTTTCGTCTCCGACACCCTCGCGCTCGTCACGATGGAGCGCTCGGGCGAAGTCCTCTCCCTTCGCTACGACCCCGCCACGGGCTCGTTCGAGGTCCTCTCCGCCCTTTCCGGCCTCTTCCGCCCCGTCGCCCTCACCCGCACCCCTGGCCCATCCAATCCATGAAACGATTCGAAAACAAGGTCGTCCTCGTCACGGGCGGGAGCCGAAATACCGGCCTCGATCTCGTCGAGCGCTTCGCCCGCGAGGGGGCGAAGGTCTGGACGTGCGGCTCCACCGCCGCCTCGACCGCGAAGGGCGCCGCCGCGCTCGCCGCGCGCGGCGTGGACGGCGTCCGCGCGATGCCGTGCGACATCGCAGACCCCGCGCAGGTGGACGCGCTCTTCGATGCCATCGCGCGCGAGGACGGACGGCTCGACGTGCTCGTGAACAACGCCGCGAACCAGGGCATCGGACAGGGCGGCCCGCTCGACGTCGCCCCCGACGCGATGCTCGCCGTCCTGCGCACGAACGTCGTGGGCGGCTTCCGCGTGACGCAGGAGGCGTGCCGGCGATTCTTCGCGAAGCAGGAGACGCGCGGGTGCGTCGTGTTCCTCTCCTCCAACACCGCCCGCCGCGCGATCCGCAACCGCACGAGCTACTGCGCGAGCAAGGGCGCGATCAACTCCCTCGTCCGCTCGCTCGCGCTCGATCTCGGCCCGCTCGGCATCCGCGTGAACTGCTGCGCGCCCGGCTACATCAACACCGAGCGCTGGGACGCGCTCGACCCGGCCGTCGCCGCGCGCCGCCGCGCGAACTGTCCGCTCGGACGCGAGGCGTCCGGCGCCGACATCGCGGGCGTCGTCGCCTTCCTCGCGTCGGACGACGCCGCCAACATGACCGGCGAGATCGTCACCGTCGACGGCGGCTGCTCCTGCCAGCACATGCCGGCCGATTGCGACGGCTAACGCTTCCGCGAGACCATCCCGACCATCAGGACCATCCCGACCATCGAGACCATGAAAATCACCGCGCTCAAATCCTTTTGCATCGACTGCTTCCGCACGAACTGGGTGTTCGTGAAGGTCGAGACGGACGAGGGGCTTTCGGGCCTCGGCGAAGGCACGCTCGAATACAAGGAGGGCGCGCTGCTCGGCGCGGTCGCCGACCTGGAGCACGCGCTCGTCGGCCGCGACCCGTTCGACACGGAGGCGATCTGGCACGAGAACTACCGCGACGCCTACTGGCGCGGCGGCCCGGTTCTCATGAGCGCGCTCTCGGCCGTCGACATGGCGCTCTGGGACCTCAAGGGCAAGGCGCTCGGCGTCCCGTGCTGGAAGCTCCTCGGCGGCAAGTGCCGCGAGGGCGTCCCGTGCTACGCGAACTGCTGGTTCTCCGGCGCGCGCGAACCGGCCGAGTTCGCCGACAAGGCCGCCGCAGCGGTCGCGAAGGGCTTCAGGGGCCTCAAGTGGGACCCGTTCGGCAAGAACTACCGCCAGCTGCCCCCGGAGGACTTCAAGAAGGCGATCCGCTGCGTCGAGGCCGTGAAGGGCGCCGTCGAAGGCAAGGCCGAGATCCTGATCGAATGCCACGGGCGCTTCGACCTCCCGACCGCGCTGCGGATCTGCGAGGCGCTGGAGCCCTACGCGCCGTTCTGGGTCGAGGAGCCGGTCATTCCCGACACGATGCGGGCGCTTGCCGACGTGCGTTCGCGCGTCCGCGTTCCGATCGCCTGCGGCGAGCGGCTCTACACCGTGCAGCAGGTGCAGGACGCGATCGAACTGCATGCGATGGACTACCTGCAGCCGGACGCCTCCCACGCCGGCGGCCCCACGGCGATGAAGAAGATCGCCGCCCTGTGCGAGTCCGCCCAGATTCCCTTCTGCGCGCACAACCCGAGCGGCCCCGTCGCGAACGCCGCCACGCTCGCGCTCGGCGTCTCCACGCCCGGCTACTGCATCCACGAGACGCTCTTCGACGACGTCCCGTGGCGCGCCGACGTGATCGACGAGGACGTGCGCTTCGCGGACGGCCTCATGTACCCGTCCGACCGCCCGGGCCTCGGCATCGGGCTCGACGAAGCCGCCGCCGCCGCGCACCCGCGCCGGGATCACTGGCTTCGCCACTATGTCGGCACCCTCACCGACATCCGGCCCCCGACCTCCGTTCCCTACTACCACGCCTGACGGACGAGCGCGGCTCTGCATCCCACATGCAGGAATCTCCGAAAGTCCTTTACATCGGCACGCCGTCCGGCACGAAGCCCGAGGCCGGGCATCTTGCGAAGTCCGCCGGCATCGCGCGCTACGCCGAGGCGCGCGGGTGGAACGTCGTCCCCGTCGCCTGGTCGCGCGGCCTGCGGCGCAGGGCGCCGGCCCTCGTCCGCGAGCAGCGCCCGGCGGGCTGCATCGTCGAGTGCTCCGCCGCGTTCGGCGCCTGGCTCCCGCCGGCGCTGTTCGCCGGGACCCCGACGGTGTGGCTCGACTGCCGCGAGGGCGCGTTCGGTCCCGGCGTCCCCACGGTGGTGTGCGACCAGGGCGCCGTGGTCCGGCAGGCCTTCCGCGAGCTGCAGTCGCTTCGCCCCGCGGCGTTCGGCGCGGTGTCCTACCGCGAGGCCAGGTTCTGGTCCAAGCCGCGCGCGGACGCCTTCCGGGCGCTCGCCGCCGCCGAGCGGCAGCGGTGCCTTTCGTTCGCCCACTGCATCCATCCGAAGCCCCGCGACGACGCCCGCCTGAAGGGCTGGCTCGCGTCGCTCCCGCGCCGCACCGCGCTGTTCTGCGTGAACGACAACCTCGCCGCGGCCGTCGTCGCGGCGGCGGAGGAGGCGGGGCTCGCCGTGCCGCGCGACGTCATGGTCCTCGGGGTCGACGACCGCGACGCGTCGGTGCCGGACGCGCCGCTCGGCATCTCCAGCGTCCACGTCGACTTCGAGCGGGCCGGCTACCTGGCCGCGCGGACGCTCGACGCCGCGATGCACGGCGCGCCGGCCGATCCCCTCGGCGCGACCTTCGGGCCGTACATGACGGTCCGCCGCCGTTCCACGGGCGGCGCGCGCCGCGCGGAGCCGAACATCCTCGAGGCGATGCGCATCATCCGCGCGGAGGCGTGCCAGGGGCTTCGCGCCGACGACGTCGTGCGCCGCATCTCCGGCTCGCGCAGCCTCGTGGACCTGCGGTTCCGCGAGGCGACCGGGCATTCCATCCTCGACGAAATCCTCCACGTCCGGCTCGAAAAGGCCTGCCTTCTGCTCGCCGGGACCCGGACCTCCGTCGACGCCGTCGCCACGTTCTGCGGGTTCGCCAGCGAAAACTCCCTGCTCAAGGTGTTCCGCGCCCGGTTCGGGCTCTCCATGCGCCAGTGGCGCAGGCTCCATGCGCGCCCTTCGCGGTAGGGGGCGCGGCTTCGGCCTACGATTTTGGCGAAAAGTCATGATTTCCACTCCGGCGGTATGATACATTGAAGGTGCACGGGGAAACGACTCCCCGGCGCGTCGGCGAACGGCCGCCGCATGCCCACCCAACCTCCATCCTTCGGAACTGTGCAGATGAAATCGACCCTCGGAACCAACGACCACGGCGTTCGCCGCCTGTTCGCGACGTCGGCGGGATTCGCCCGCGCGGCGGCTTTGGCCGCCTTCGCCCTCGCCGTCCCAACGGCGGTCCTCGCCGCTCGCGCCGACACGCTGCTCTGGTACCGTTTCGACGGCGACGGCGCAACCATCGAGAACAAGGCCGCGCCCGGCACGATGGACGGCACGCTCAAGAGCATCAACACGTGGGGGAGCCTCGGCGGCCTGGGAGACACGACCGAGAAGTTCCCGACGCGCGGCGACGCCTTCCCCGACGGGACGCGTCTCATCGACCCGGCAACGGACGCCATCGCTTCCGGCACGGTCACGTCGCTGTCCTTCTCGGGCGATCCCGCCAACAGCGGCACGGTCCGTCTCCTGAAGGCGGACACGACGACGGCCTTCAAGCAGATGACGTCGTTCACCTGCGAGGCATTCTTCAAGCTGCCGAGCGACAGCGCCGCCATTGAGACGCGGCGGGCGAAGGACATCCTGTTTCCGCTCGTCGACTGGGGCAGCCCGGACGGCAACGGCTACGGATGGTTCTTCGGTCTGCGCAAGGACAGCAGCGGCACGGGCTTTTATCCGTTCTTCCGAAGCAAACACCACAACGGGAGCGGGACGGTCCAGACCGATTGCCAGAACAAGACGTATCTGAACGACGACAAGTGGCACCATTGGGCGCTCGTGGCGGAGACGCACCCCGACGCATCCCCCGCGGACACGTCCTTCACCCTGTACCGGGACTACGAGCCGTTCGGCGACACCCTCGTGTTCGACGGGGCGGGCGATGCCGGCGGAATGATCGCGCTTCCCTCGACCGGGACGACCCTTTCGACGGGCACCGGCGGATCCGCGATCGACGGCCTCGTCGACGAGCTCCGCTTCCGTCCCGGCGCGCAGCCCGTCTCGTCCTTCATGCGAAGGCTGAACCATCCGTTCGTGCTCGTCGTGCGGTAGTCGGATGAATCTCTCCGGAACCCTTGTCGCCGCCATGGCCGGACCGCTTGCGGCCCTTTGGGGCGCGACCGCCGTCCTCGCGGCCGCCCCGCCCCTGCCCATGGAGCGCGCCGCGTGGGAGAAGCTCAATCCTCTCGGCGGCGAGTTCACCGCCGACGGTGGATACGAGATTCTGCACGAGGAGGCGCCGGCCTTCGAGGTCGCGCGGGAATTCCCGCCCGCCTCGAATCTCGTGGTCGAGGCCGACTTCACACCCGGGCGCAAGGTTCCCGGCGACGGCAACGCGGCCATTGCGGTTGTCGAAAGCCCCGGCCGCTACTGGCACCTGTTTCTCTCGGAAAACAACCGCGGCGTCCGGCGCTTCGGCCTCACCGAAATCGGCGGCGTGTCGCAGATCCAGGCGACGCTGCCGCTTGAAATCGACGAGGGCGGCGGCGCCTCGTGGGAGTGGGGGCGCACCTACCGCCTCCGGCTCGCGCTCGACGAGGACGGCGCGCAGGGCGAAGTCTTCGACGCCGAGACCGGGTCGCGGCTTTTCCGTCGCCGCTACGGCCTCCGGCCCGGCCACGTCGCCTCCGGCCGCCCCGCCTTCAAGAGCTACAGGGTGCTGGGCGAGTTCACCGACGTGCGGGCGTCCGGCCGCGAGGGGGCGTCTGCGTGCGAGGACGGGCGCGAAGCGCCGCACGCGCGGTTCTACGCCACCGCGCGCGACGATCGGGGCAAGTGGTGGTTCGTCGATCCCGACGGCCGGCGCTTCTTCCTCTCCGGCATCGGCGTGGCGAACCACAACGGCCACTACAGCGCCGCCCTCGGCTACGCGCCCTACGCCCGCACCGTGGCGCGCAAGTATCCGACGCTGGAGGATTGGGCCACCAACACCCTCGCGCGCGTCCGTTCGTGGGGCTTCAACTTCCTCTCGTCGCCCTCCGCGATCCTGTTGCGGCGCGGCTTTCCCCACGCGCACGTCGTGAACATCGGCCAGGACTTCGCCTGCTATGGCGACGAGTTCGATCTCCTGCCCTGCGACGGCGGGCCCTGCTCGGGCTTCCCCGACGTCTTCCATCCGCTCTGGCCCGACTACTGCCGCTACCGCGCGCAGTCCGTCTGCTCCCACGACCGCGACGATCCCTGGACGCTCGGCTGGTACATCGACAACGAACTCTCCTGGTGGGGCGACAAGCGCCAGTTCAAGACGCCGCCCGCAAGCGGCCTCTTCGACGCCGCCGCGAAGAAGGCCCCCGGCCACCCCGCCAGGGAGGCGCTGGAGGCGTTTCTCGCCGAGCACGGCCACGCAGGGCCGGCTTCCGCCGCCCCCGCCGAACTCAAGCGCGAGTTCGTGCGGCTTTGCGCGCGGAAGTACTTCGAGGCCGCCACGGCCGCGATCCGCGAGGCCGACCCGAACCACCTCGTCCTTGGCTGCCGCTTCGCGGGCCTGCCCTCCGCCGATCCCGTGGTGTGGGAGGAGTGCGGGCGCTTCTGCGACGCCGTTTCGGTGAACATCTACCCGATGGCCGATCTCGACCGGGGCGTGGCCGTCGATTGGCCCGGCCCGAACGCGCGTCTCATGAGCGACCTCATCGGCGAGCGCGCCCGCATGGCCGGAAAGCCCGTGATCGTCACGGAGTGGTCCTTCTCGGCGCTCGACTCCGGCCTGCCCTGTACCCACGGCGCGGGACAGCGCTTCTTCACGCAGAGGGAACGCGCCGAGGCAACGTCCATCTTCGCCCGCACGATGTGGGCCATGCCCGAAGTCGCCGGATACGTCTACTTCATGTGGTGCGACCAGCCGGCCGTCGGCCGGAGCGGCCCGCAGAGCGAGAACACCAACTACGGCCTCGTGAACGCCGACGACGAGCCCTACGCCGAGCAGGTCGCGGCGCTCGCGGCGCTGCAGTGCCACGCGGAGGCCTCCCGTGCGGCGGAGGTGCCCCGGCCGCGCGAGGTCGTGCCGCCGCGCGGAGAGGACTTCGCACGGGCGATGGCCGCGTCCCACGCGGAGAGAGCATCTCACGCAGAGAGCGCAGAGAACGCAGAGAGAGTATCGCACGCAGAGAGCGCAGAGAACGCAGAGAGAGTATCGCACGCAGAGACCGCAGAGAGCGCAGAGTCTGTCCTTGCCTTCTCTGGGTCTCTGCGTCTCAGTGTCTCTGCCGTAACCCCCCATGCGGAGTCGCTTGTCGTCGCCGGCAAGGGCGTCTTTTCGGCAATGCTGCGCGAGTACTCGCGCGGCGGCGTGTGGTGGACGGCGGCGGAGGCGTGCGAAGGCGTGGCGTCGGCCGTGGAAACGCGCGGAGCGCCCCGTTCGCGGGACTTCGTCTTCCGCGGCGCCGCGGCCTCCGGCCCCTTCGAGGTTGCCATGCGCTTCTACGAGCCAGACGGCGCGCCCTTCTTCCTCGCCGAGCTGCTCTCCGTGCGAAACGGAGGCGACAGGCCGCTACCGTTCGACGCCGTCTTCTTCCGGGTCATGCCGCTCGACCGCGAAGGCGCGGAGGCCGCGCGCGGCGACGACGCCTTCGAGCCGCCGAAGGAGGGCCAGCCCACGCCCATTCCGCCGATGCTCTGGCGCCCGTGGCGCTCCGGCGCGTGGATTCTTCCCGACGGAACCGCCCTGGGGCTCCTCTCGCCGCGCCAGACCGGCGTGCAGATCCGCTTCTGGAAGGACTCGGCCCTTCACGCCGACGCCGAAATGCGCTATCCTTACCGCACGCTCGCCCCCGGCGAGACCTGGGCGCCCGAACACCGGCCCTTCGTCATCGGCGGCACGGCCTCGGGAGGAGAGTCCGGCTGGCGCGAGTTCTGCAACGAGGTCAAGCGAATTGAAAACACTGCGAGATGAACCTGCCGGGGCCGCCGCGCCCCGCACCCGCCCCTGGACGCGCGAACAGGCCTGGGCCTGGTACGACGCCCAGCCGTGGATCCGCGGCTGCAACTACATGCCGGCGAGCTGCGCCAACCGCGTGGACCAGTGGCAGGCGCTCGGCTCCGAGGAGCGGTTCGCCGAGATGGAGCGGGAGCTGCAGGTGGCGGAGTCCATCGGCTTCAACACGCTGCGCATCCTGGTGGAGCTCCAGGGGTTCGGCGTGTGGCTGGAGGAGCACGACGGCTTCCTGGAGCGCTTCGAGCGCTGCCTCGCCGTCATGGCGCGCCACGGCATGCGGGCCATCGTCGTGCTGGGCAACGACTGCATGCGGCCCAAGTCGGTGTGGCAGCTCCCGAAGCCCGGTCCCCAGTCGTTCGACATCGGCTACCACGGCGGACGCAGGCTCAGCCAGCACGGCAGCTTCCCCGGCGAAATGGGCCACTCGCAGGTGGACGATCCCGACCTGAAGCCGAAGTTCTTCGCGATGTGCGAGGAGCTGCTGACCCGCTACCGCGACGACGCCCGCATCCTCTTCTGGAACCTCTGGAACGAGCCGGGCAACTCCGGCCGGGGCGAGGCGAGCGTCGGCCCCCTCCGCGAACTCTTCGAACTGGCGTGGTCCGTCAACCCCGCCCAGCCCCTCGCCGCCGATCTCTGGACCGGGGCCTACGGCTGCGACCCCGCCGACGCCAACAAGGCCCAGCTGCTCGCCGGCGAGCTTTCCGACATCGTCTCCTACCACTGCTACGGGGACTACGAAGCGCAGATCCGCACGATCCGCAAGCTGCGCCGCCACTACGGCCGCCCGCTCGTCAACACCGAGTGGCTCGCGCGAATCAAGGGCAACGACGTCTTTTCCTCGTATCCGCTCTTCTACCTGGAGCGCATTGGATGCACCTGCTGGGGCTTCGTCGCCGGCAAGTACCAGACCTACGAGCCGTGGGAGGGGATGTGGCGCGAACTGGAGGCCGACACGCCCGAAAGCCGCACCTGGGACATGACCAAGTGGTTCCACGACCTCTTCCGCCCGTCGCTGCGTCCCTACGATCCGCGCGAAATCGCCCTCATCCGCCGCTTCAACGCGCTCGCCGACGAAGACTTCGCCGCGCGCTAGCCGCCGTTTTGGAAAAATGGGTGTCCGAACATGAAGATTTCCATCGATCCGTCAGTCGTCCTCGGGCCCGTCAAGCCCGTGAACGGCGTCGGCCAGCCGCCGATCATCAGTCCGATCGAGTTCCCGATGTTCCGCTACCTGCGCGAAGCGGGCATTCCCTTCTCGCGCCTGCACGACGTGGGCGGAATGTTCGGCAAGGGGATTTTCGTCGACATCCCCAACCTCTTCCGCGACTTCGACGCCGACGAGAACGATCCGGCCAGCTATGACTTCGCCTTCACGGACCTGCTCGTCAACGGACTCGTGGCCGAGGGGATCGAACCGTTCTACCGCCTCGGCACGACCATCGAGAACTACCCGTTCGTACGCCGCTACCGCATCGACCCGCCGAAGGACTTCGCCAAGTGGGCGCGCATCTGCGAGCACGTGGTCCGGCACTACACCGAGGGCTGGGCGGACGGATTCCGGCACAGGATCACGCACTGGGAGATCTGGAACGAGCCGGAGAACTGGGAGACGCCCGAAAGGAACGAATGCTGGCACGGCACGTTCGAGGCGTACTGCCGCCTCTACGACGTTGCCTCGAAGCACCTCAAGGCCGCCTTCCCGCACCTGAGGATCGGCGGCTACGGCAGTTGCGGCGTCGGCGCGGCCGCGGAGCGCGACGACTGGCATCCCGGCCCCCGCCTGCGGCACCAATTGGAGTGCTTCCACGCCTTCCTGCGCTACGTTGCGGAGCACGGCTGCCCGCTCGACTTCTTCTCCTACCACTCCTACGCCGGGGTCCCCGACCTCCCGTTGCAGATCGCCTACGTGCGCGAGCACCTCGACAAGGCCGGCTTCGCCCACGTGCCCACGTGCCTCGACGAATGGCTCCCGGCCCCGAACCACGACAAGCTCGGCACGGCGCAGCAGGCCGCCGAGGTGGCGGCGACGCTCCTGCTCTTCCAGAACGGCCCCGTCGGCTCCGCGGCCATCTACGACGCCCGCTGCGGCGTCGGGAACTACTCGCCGCTCTTCAATCCGCTGACCTACCGGCCGCACAAGGCCTACTACGCCTTTCTGGCCTTCCACGAGCTGCGCCGGCGCGGCGCGGCGGTGCGGGTGGAGGTTTGCGGCGCGGAGAACCCCTTCGCCGCCGCCGCGCGCGGGGAGGACGGGTCGGTGGCCGTGATGCTTGCGAACATCGGCGACCGGGAGGCCCCGTTTTCGCTGGAAGTGGCCGGCGACGGCAAGCGGATGGCGGCAGACCGCTGCCGCATCGTGGACGACGCCCGGACCTGGGAGGACGTTCCGCTTCCGGCCTCCCTCCCTCCGCACTCGTTCCTCCTTGCCGAGGGCGCCCCGTGACGGGCCTTTGAAGGGACTCATCCGCGGCGCATGGCGCGCCACTGGCGCATGGACATCCCGTGGCGCGACTTGAAGAGATTCTTGAGGGCGTTGGCGTTCGGGAACCCGCACAGGTCGTGGAGGATGCCGATGGAGACGCGCGTCTGCCGCAGCTTGCGTTCGACTTCGGCCAGCTTGACGTCGGTGATGAGTCGCCAGACCGTGGTCTTCTGCGTCTCGCGGAAGCGCAGGTCGAGCAGCGTGCGCGAGATGCCGAGGCGCGCCGCCACGTCGGCGGGCGTGATTCCCTCCGTCGCGTGCTTGGCGATGAATTCCTTCGCCCGGGAGACGACGTTTTCCGACGGCGGAAGGCGGGGCGTCGATTCCCGAAGCACCACGCGCCGGACATCGGAAAAGACGGACCGCGGTTTCCCGAGCGCGCGCGAGCGCACCATCCGGTCGAGCAGCGCGGCGGCCGTCTTCCCCTCTCCGTGGAAGTCCGGCTCGATGCTGGAGATGGCCGGCGACACGCTGTCGCACACGAACGGATCGTTGTCGATGCCAAGGACCGAGATCTTGCCGGGAACGGAAATCCCGGCGGCCTTCGCGGCCTCCACCACCGCCATCGCGCCGACATCGTTCGCCGTAAGGACCGCCGCCGGGTAGTCGAGCGACTTCAGAAACTCCGCGAGGAGCGGACGCTGACCATGGATGTCGATGTCGGAGGACTGGAGAACCGCGATGTCGCCAAGGCCCGCCAGGGCGACGGCCTTCCGGAATGCGGTTTCGCGCCGGATCGACCACTCCTCCGGTTCCCGCGAGCCGACGAACGCGAACGTCCGGTAGTGTCCGGTCCCGGCAAAGGCCTCCACCGCCGCCTTCGCGATCTTGTCCGCGTCGCTTCTCACCACCACCCAGCCGTCCCGGAGCGCCATCTGGTCGCCCATGTCGTTCTCCATGACGATGACGGGGCGCTTCAGGGAGGCGAGAACCCGGAACGTCGCTTCGTCATAGACGCCCGAATAGAGTACGCCGTCCACGTCCGGGACGGCGTCCCGGTCGGCGAGGACGTCCAGGCGTACAAGGTGTTTCCGGCGCGGCTCAATCTCCAGAGCTCCTTCGACCGGGAGAACGGCGTCATCTCCGTCTGGCTCGACACCCCGCATTCCTTCGGCATCGAGCTGAACGACTCCGTGAAGTCGATCCTCTCCGTGCTGGTGGACGAGCCGGAGGACCCGGCGGACGTCCCGTCGCCGGGCGACCCCGGCGTCCTCTATGTCGGCGGCTGGACGGACGCCCCCGGGCCGAACGGGGTGCTCGCCATTTCGAACCAGTGCAGCGAGGTCTACATCGCGCCTGGCGCCGTGCTCAACGCACGCCTCTACCTGAAGAGGCAGGGCGTCCGCGTCCACGGGCGCGGGATGATCCTCGACCCCTTCTCGGACATCTTCCGCTACGACCAGAGGAACAACACGACACACGGCGTGCTGGACGTCCAGGCGACGGGCGTCACCGTGGAGGGCATCAAGATCGTCGACGCCAGGGAGTACAACTACATCTCGTACTACGGCAACACGACGTTCCGGAACATCAAGGCGCTCTCCACCATGATGTGCTCCGACGGCATCACGTACGGCGCGCTCAACGGCGTCGTGGAGGGCGCGTGGCTCTACGTGGGGGACAACGGGCTCGTGGTGGGCCAGAGCGGGAACTGCGCGGGGCGCTTCCGCGACATCGCGATCGGCACCTCCTGCAAGGCGATCTTCCCCCAGGGCAACAACACCGGCATGGTCATGGAGAACATCGACGTCTTCCGCGCCGACGAGGGTCTGGTTTCCAACGTCCACAATCCCGGCAGCGCACAGTTCAGCCAGACGTTCTTCTTCAAGAACCTCTCCGGCGTCGACTGCGCGCTGTTCCCGCGCTTCTTCGCGGGCGCCAACATGGGGACGCTGCGCAAGACGTTCGGATTCGAGAACGTCAGCATTCCGCAATCCACCGGCTCCTCCACGTGGCAGTCCATCGGGAGGAGCGGCAAGGCGCTGACCTTCTACGACGACGCCGGCAAGCCGTGGACGACGCGCAACTACGAGCTCGCGATCACCAACCTCTGGGTGGCGGGCTCGCGCTCGGACGGCTTTGCGGATTCGGCGATCAACAATCCCGACCGCGTCTCGATCTCGGTCGTCAACAACCTCGTCGCCCCGAAGATCCCGGCCGTGCCCAACCGCACCGTGGTGGACTGGACGTGCCCGTGGAAGCGCTTCGTCGGCTCGTCCCTCCAGCGCGACGTGCGGCTGGCCAACCCGCAGACCGGCGCGCAGACGCTCGCGGAGCCCCAGCCGCGCGCCAACCTCCTTGCGGACCGCAGCGCGACGCGGAGCGTGTGGCAGAGGCACCCGTCGTGGCAGGTCAGGCTCGACGCCACGACCTCCGACCCGGGCGACGGCGCCCGCATCTACCGCACGAGGGACGCGACGGCCTCCAACACGGGCATGTACTGCGACATCACGGACGGCTTCCTCCGCCGGGGGAACGGCACGTACACCCTGAGGTTCGATGCGCGCGCGGACCTCACGAACGCGGTGGACCAGGTGACGATCCAGGCGAAGCTCCTGTCCAACGAGAAGGACGTGACGGTCTCGTTCACCGCCCCCAACGACGGGGAATGGCACCGATACACCGCGGACATCGAGACGACGTTCGACATGGAGGTCACGGACCTCGTGGGACTGCACATCCGGACGCCGCTGAGCTGCGCCAGCGAGATCGACTACAAGAACCTCTCGTTCGTGAAGTCGGTGCCGGAGCCGGAGCTCTCGGACCTCAAGCTCAAGGCGAGCACCGACAAGGCGAATCCGGTCGACTACGTCGAAAACGAAACCATCACCTTCACCTTCGTCCTCGACGGCGTGACCGAGCTGCCGGAATCGCTGGCTGCCCTGGAGCCGCTTCAGGTGGTCTGGACGCGTACCGGCGACGACGGCGTCACGACGAACGGATCGGGCGAGATTTCCCTTTCGCAGGGCTGCTCCATGACCACCAGCCTCGCAGTCCCCGGCATCGTGCGCCTCACGGCCTACCTCGCCGGATCGGACGGACGGAAGATCGCCTACCAAGGCGCCGACGGCAAGACGGCGAACATCACGTTCGGCGGCGGCGCGGGAGTCGCCACGGATCGGATGGCATCCTGCGCCGACGAACCCGCCGATTTCGACGCCTTCTGGGCGGCGGCCAAGGCGAAGCTCGCCACGGTCCCGTTCGACGACTCGAACGTGGAGCTCGTGGACGTCACGCCGTCCGGCGCGGCGAATTCCTTCACCATCTACGCCGCCAAGATCCCGTGCTACGGGCCGCGCCCCGTCACCGGATGGCTCATGATTCCGAAGAACATTCCGGCGGGCGGACTCCCCGTCCAGGCGAACTTCGACGGCTACGGATGCGTCTCGTCGGCGCCGTCCCGCCCGACATGGGGCGTCGCCGGGCAGATTCGCTTCAACGTCAACGCGCACGGCTACGACCTGGTCGGACAGGACGACCAGTACTACAAGGATTTCAACGACTCCATCAACAAGACGAACCGCACGTTCAACGGCACGACCTACTCCTACGGTTTGGCGCCGCAGGACTATGACACCCCGTCGGACACCTACTTCTACTACATGGCGATGCGCGTCATGCGCGCGTTCGAGTACCTCAAATCCCGTCCCGAATGGGACGGCAGGACCGTCATCGCCGAGGGCGGCAGCCAGGGCGGCATGCAGACGATGTGGGCCGGCGGCCTCGTGGACGGCATCACGAAGATCCGGCCCAACATCACATGGGGCTGCGACATCGGCTGCCCGTGGAACGGCAAGGGGCCGTATCCCTCGCGGACGTGGGGCATCCCCTGCGTTCCCGGCGCGTCCTACTTCGACGCGGCGTTCCACGCCAAGCGCGTCCCGCGCACCTGCACGGCCGAAATCACGCGCGTCGGCCTCGGCGACTATACCTCCCCGCCTCGTGGCGTCATCCTGAGCTACCACAACCTCAAGTGCGCGGCCACGGCGAAGCTCGTGCAGGGCTCCGATCACGGCTATGTCCCGCCCGAGCCGAACCAGGTATTCACCCTCTCCAAGGCTGCGGAGACGGACGATCCGCCCGAACCGCCGACGCCTCCCGCCGAACTTGCCCTCGCCGAGGCCTCCGGCTTCGACTGGACGAACCGCCTGTTCCTGGTGTCAGGCCTCGCGGCCGGAACCGAGGTGACGCTCGACATAACGGGCAGAGACGCATCCGTGATGCTTCCGCTCACCGTCGCCGCCGACGCCACCGGAACCGCCGCCTTCGACGTTGCGACGGCTCCCGGCGCGCTCTATGACTACGCCATTGCGACGAATGGCGTGGAGATCGCCTCCGGCGCATTCCTCGCCGGATCGTGGGACGCCGACGGCTCCTGGTTCCACACGGCCCCCGACGGTCTCGGCGGCGCGGTCGAGACGAACGGCGCGTGGGCCGCGGCGCCGGTCGAAACGAATGCGACGCACTTCGTTTCCGGCGAAACGGCCGTTTTCGCGCTGTCCGGCGACGCCCGCGCGGCGGGCGACGGTCGCGTCTTCCACGCCGACGCCATGGTCGCCTATCCGCTACTCGCCCCCTTTGCCGACCTCTCGGAAACCGCTCCCGAAAACGCCATCGCCGTCGTCGCGCCCGTCGAGGGCCCCAATGGCGGCGACGCGCTTTGGGCGGCCTTCCTCGGCGGCGGATGGCGGCTCCTTTCCGGCGGGTTCGCGCCGCAAGTTGGCACCGACTACGTCGTGCGCCTCGAAGGCGACTTCGCCGATGCGACCTCGCCGCTCGTCCGGCTCTCCGTGAGCGAAGACGGCGGAGCGGCGTTCACAACGCTTTCCGACACTACGACCGGTGCCGAGTGGTTCGCCCCATCGGACGCGACGAAG
>Ga0310691_10003307_pt1 | contig 19574 bp, 2 predicted proteins | sample 176DNAGHGlowgp2_FD_203887 | JGI IMG/M metagenome (GOLD analysis project Ga0310691, IMG submission 203887) | Sheep rumen microbial communities from Palmerston North, Manawatu-Wanganui, New Zealand - 1766 DNA GHGlow gp2 (v2) (version 2) | ecosystem: Host-associated > Mammals > Digestive system >...
TAACAGTAAATGTTATAAGTAGTGTATTAGAGTCTAGCGTATATGAAGTTAGATCTACTGAAAATAATCCAAAAATTATAATAGGAGCAAATCCTGAAACAACTATAGCTGAATTTAAAGCTAATTTGGATAATCCAATCGAATATATTAAGATATATGATTTAGATGATAACTTATTATCTGATGATGATATAGTTAAAACAGGTCTTATCATTAAACTTGAATTTAATGGATTAGTATTAGATTATGCAACTATGTTAGTTAGAGGAGATGTAGATGGTGATGGATATGTTAATATATCTGACTATATAATGGTAGCAAATCATGCATTAGGAACAGAAGAAATGGATGACTATTTAATGATTACTGCTGGAGATGTAGAAGAAGATGGAATATTAAATATCGCAGACTATATTAAAATCATGGATTATGCACTAGGTAATAGTGATAATTTAAATAATTAGAAGGCTATAAAAGCCTTCTTTTTATTTGCTTTTTGAACTAGCATCACATTTTTTATAAAAAATCAAGAATTTTTATTGCATGATAGTGTCAAAAAATGTATAATTATATATAGAATAGAATACAGGATAGGGATGTTGTATATGAGTGTATTTAAGAAAAAGAAAAAAGTTATATTTAAAGTGTTAATAGCAATATTAACACTTTTTGTCGTTAATAGTATAGATGTTAATGCTGAAAGCTCTGATGCTACGCTTAAATCATTGTCAGTAACTAATCATGAGTTTAAAAGAAATTTTAATAAAAATGTTCTTGAATATGATTTATATCTAGATTTAGATGAAACATCTATTGAAATAAATGCCGAAGAAAATGAAGAACATGCTACTTTAGTATACAATCATAATGCTACTGTTACACAAAACCCTCAAACTGAAAGTGTATTAGTAACAGCAGAAGATGGTACAGTTAAAACATATGTAATCAACATCCAAAAAGTAACAAAAGCATATTTAATTACTGGTCCACAATTTAATAATAAATTAAAAAATATGACTAACCAATATACAAATGTCTATAGAGAAATAAGAAGAGCTACAGATGATGAATACAGTAATTGCCAACAACAGTTAACTAGTAATAATATAATTTCTACTGATGATTCACCATATCCTGTATATTTATGGTACACAGGTGGTAATGTAATACTATATTATTCAGAAGCTGACGTTATATATATGAATCCTGATTCATCAAATATGTTTAATGAATTATATATGGTAAATAAAATAAATATACCTGATTTAGATTCTAGTAATGTAACTAATATGGCTTATATGTTTTCTAATGATGATACATCAACAACTAAAATAACAGATTTTAACACAAGTAATGTAACAGATATGAACCATATGCTTCATTATGCTAGAGGTTATCCTTCAGATAGATTAAATTGGGATACACATAATGTTACAGATATGAGTTACATGTTTGCTGGATCTAATTACAATTCTGTTGATGTAACAGGACTTGATACATCTAATGTTACTAACATGGCTTATATGTTAAGTTTTAATCAATATGCTAAGAGTTTCCCAGGATTAGGAGATTTTGATACAAGTAAAGTTACTAATATGAGTCATATGTTTGATAATGACCAAGCATTTGCCCCAACAACTCTTTCGCTTAATACATCAAGCGTTACAGATATGAGCTATATGTTTAGAAACTGTAAAAAATTAGTTAACTTTAATCTGAGTAATTTCGATACAAGTCAAGTTACAAACATGGAGTATATGTTTGCTGGAGATACTGAATTAAAATCACTAAATCTTAGTTCATTTAATACTGAAAATGTAACAAACATGGCTTCTATGTTTTCTGGTGATACGGCATTAAAAACTATTTATGTTTCTCCTACAAAATGGAGTACTCAAAGTGTAACAACATCTACTAACATGTTTAGAAGTAATACTAAATTAGTAGGACAAAAAAATACTGTATATGATGTAAATCATATAGATGCAACATACGCTATTTTAGATGATGCGCCTGATCATCCTGGTTATTTGACAGATAAAAACTATGAAGGAACATATTTTACTGTTACTTTTGCTAATGGATCTGTTTCTTCATACCTGTTTGGTAGCGAAATTTCACTTGGTAAAAATAATGTTGTAAAAGACGGTGAAGTAATAGGACAAGTAACACTTAAATATAATAATGGAACAAACGATCAAGTATATGATCTATACAAAATATATTCAACAAACGGTTGGTTAGTTAATAATGTTCATTATGATAATAATGCTACTATTCGTGTAAATGAAAATAAATATATTCAATATGATTATAGCTCTTTTAATGGAGGATTTAACTTACCACAAAATGTAGAAAATGGCGATGCCACTTTCTTAGGTTGGTATACTGAAGAAACTGGTGGAGAACAAATAACTTCACCAAATCAATTATCAGAAGGTAATACAACACTATATGCTAGATATTTATTTAATGAATCTGTACTTGTTGATGGAAGTGCTTTCTTTCCTAAAGTGGCTGATTCTAATTATACTGGTACATTTAGAAAAGCAACTAAAGAAGAATATAATCTAGTTAAAGATACATTAACTAATGATAATATAATTTCTATAGCTGATACTATACCAACATATATGTGGGTTTCTGGACATGATGTTTTATACTATTCAGAAGCTTCTAAAATATATATGAATCCAGGCAGTTACAATATGTTTAGGGAAGCAAAGTTTAATAGAATAGATTTATCTGAATTTGATACAAGTAGAGTTACAAATACATCTGGTATGTTCTATGAAACTGAAGCAGAAGAAATAGATTTAACAGGTTGGGATACACATAATGTAACTGATATGAGACTGATGTTCTTAAAGGCTACTAAAGTTAAGGAATTAGATCTATCTAGTTTTGATACAAGTAATGTTACAAATATGGAAGTTATGTTTGGAGCGGTAGAATCACTTAAAGAATTAGATTTAAGTAATTTTGATACACATAATGTTACTAATATGGACCAGATGTTTTATATGATGTATTCATTAGAAAAATTAAATGTTAAATCATTTGATACATCTAATGTAACTACTATGAGAAGAATGTTCCAATCAGAATACAACATTAAAGTATTAGATATTTCTAATTTTGATACATCAAGTGTTACTGATATGAGAGAAATGTTTGAATACATGAATAATGTAGAAACTATCTATGTAGGAGATTTATGGGATACTAGTAGTGTAACATCTGAAAATGGCACAGAAATGTTTATTAATGATAAAAACCTAGTTGGGCAAGAAGGCACTCTGTATAAAAACTCTATGTCTGATGTAACATATGCGCATGTAGATGGAGGAGAAACTAATCCTGGATATCTAACTTATAGAGGATATATGCCAAAGGTATATTTCCCTAATGGTAGATTTATAGAAGTAGAAAAAAATTCAGAATATACTTTACCAACTACATATAATAAAGCTGGAGAAAATGTAGCTTTAGTAACATTTAATTATAATGCAGAAAATAAAGATGATGAATATGGTTATGTTACTAGACAATATACACTTAATAAATGGAATATAGATGATACTGAATATGATCCTGGTGATACTATAACAGTAATAACAGATATTCATTTAGTTCCAGAGTATGTTGATTATTTAGAAGGAGTAGAATTCCCATCTAATCCACAATATGCATATAGTGATTTTGCAGGATGGTATACTGATCCTGATAATGGAGAATTAGTTGAATTATATAATTCTACAGATCCAATAACACTTTATGCTCATTGGACTAATGAAGCAGCTGTATTAATGCATGGACAAAACTTCAATTGGAAAATACATGATAATTTTGATACAACAGGAGTATTTAGATATGCCACATTAGATGAATATAATGCAGTTAAAGATTCATTTACTGATGTAAATATAATTTCTGATGATGCATCACCTGTACCTATATATATGTGGCAAGATGGTAATGATGTTTTATATTATTCAGAAGCTCCTAAAATATATATGAATGAAAGTACACAATGGATGTTTGAATCAACAGAATTTACAGATATTGATCTAAGCCATTTTGATTCTAGTAGAGCAGTTGATATGGGAGGATTATTTAAATACTGCCATAATCTTACTACTATAGATTTATCTAATTTTGATACAAGTAATGTAACTAATATGGGTGATATGTTCCAAGGAAGTGAAAACATAGTTTCATTAGATTTATCTAACTTTGATACAAGAAAAGTAAGACAATTTGGTGGAATGTTTGATGGATGTAGATCACTAACTGATTTAGATATTAGTTCATTTGATACAAGTAATGCAACTTCTTTAGAAATGATGTTTAGAGAATGCGCATCACTTCCTTCAATTGATGTTACACATTTTGATACAAGTAAAGTAGTAAATATGGGTAGTATATTCCAAGGATGTGAAGAAGTAGAAGAACTTGATTTAAGTTCATTTGATACACATAATGTTGAGAATTGTAGTATGTTATTTACATATGATTATAAACTAACTACTATTTATGTTGATCCAGTTAAATGGGATTTAACTGATGCAGATAGAAATTCAAATTATGATATGTTCTTATCTAATTATGATTTAATTGGTCAAAATGGTACTGAATACACTGATGGAGAATCTCATGATAAAGAATATGCAATTATTGATAATGCGCCATCTAATCCTGGTTATCTAACAGATGTAGCTTATAAAGGTATAACACATTCAGTTACTTATCCAGATGGTACTATAGAAATTAAAAATCATAATAGTGTAGTAAGACTTTCTGATAATGAAACAACACAACCTAATGAAGATTTAGCTACAGTTACATTTGTTTATCATGATGATGAAACAGATAACACAACAGATACAGTTAAACTTACACATCCAGGTAATGGATACTTAGTAAATGGTGATACATGGTATGATAATACTAATCCAAGAAATAAAATACGTATAAATGAAGATAAAGTAATTACATATAGTTATGATAATGAAGTAGTAAGTTCAATTATGCCAGAACCAACAAGAGATGGATATATATTTGATGGTTGGTGGACATCTGAAAGTGGTGGAGAATTAGTAGAAAACTATACAGTAGATCAAGATCTAACACTTCATGCTCATTGGTTATCTGAAAATATTACTATTGTTTTACCAAATAATGAAGAAATAGAAGTACCAAGAGGAGATTACTACGAATTACCACTTAATGATATTGTAAAAGGTGATTATAAAACTGGTGATGTTACATTTGATCCAAATAATGGTGAAAATCCATTTACAAGAGAATTAATTGAAAACTATGTAGTTAATGGATGGACTATTAATGGAATACATTATGATTCTGAAACAGGAATAATAGCTGGTGGAGAAGTACACCATCATGCATTTAATCCTGGTGGTGGAGAGGAAATAGGTGGTTTTGAAGATCCAGGACTTATAAACCCAGGCTTAGGTGGAGGCGAAGAAGATCCAGGCTTTGGCGGAAACACTACACCTGTAGTTGATCTAGATAGAATAGTTTTAGTTCCTGATTATGTTACTACAGTTATTCCAATAGATTGGCCAGATGATCCAGTAAATGGTGAAAAAGTATTTGGTGGTTGGTATGACATGTATGGTAAATTATATACTGATTATACTGAAAGTAATGATATATATTTAACTGCTAAATGGTTTAATGATCCAGTTAATTTAACTGTTGATGGAAACACAACTATGGTAGAAAGAGGATATATTTATACTATACCTGATTCTTCATACGATTCATCATTACCAGATAAAAAGATAACTATTCACCTAGATTATGGTGATGAAGAAAATACACATAAAGATGTAGATATTACTAATGGATATGGCATAGATTATCAGTTAATTAATAATAAAAAATATTATCCATTTGAAACATATATAGTTAATGAAGATACAACTATTTATAGTATTAGAAATTGGGATAATAAAGTAGCAATGAATCCATATATTACAGAACCAACAAGAGATGGATTTGTATTTATGGGATGGCAACTATTAAATTGGGAATATTATGATACATCTGATATTAATGTAGATATATATTCACTAACACCTGAAGATATTTGGTTTGATAATCAAACATTCTATGCAGAATGGCAAGAATATGATCCTGATACTCAAGTAGTAGTTCGTTTTATAGATGAATTTAAGAATCAAGATTATTCTAAGATATATGAAAAAGGTTCTATATTTGAATTTGAAGATTTATCTGAAACTAATACATTTGATATTAACTTATATAGTAATATAAATGATAATGTTTCTACTATAACTTATACTACTGAAAGTCCAATAAGTAATTACTATGTAAATGATTCTAATTATTACTATGTAGGAGATACATATACATTAAATGAAAATACTACTATTAAAATAAATAGAGGTACTTATTCATATTATGATTGTGATGGAGATTTATGTGAAATCTTAAGTTATTCTGATGGTTATAGATATAATAATTATATATATAGAGGTCTTTATACTAATAGTAGTTATGAAGGATATCCATTATCTAGTATTCATGATATAGAAGTTAATAATACATATTATGGATCACATTATGCATATGGAGATTTATATGCTAAATTTGAAGGATCTAATAATGTTATCTTATCTGTAGATAATGAAATATCTGTAATACCTAAAGGTTTAGGTACTATACCTGGACCTACACATCCATATGGTAATGAGTATTATACAACTACATTTAAATATCAAGATGGTGTAACACCAACTACTATAGATGTACGTACTCATAAATATATCCCTGTTAATATGAATGTTAATGGTGATACATATGATATAGGTGATTCATATGATTATCAAGAAGATACAAATATTTGGACAAACTATGATTATGAGTTTGAATATGAAATACCTGAAATAAATGATGAACATTTCTTAGGATGGTTTGATGATCCTATTAATGGAAATGAAGTAACTTCACTTGATGATATGTGGCAAGATGTTACATTATATGGACATTGGGATTATCCACCTGTAAATGTAACATTTGAAGGTACAACTGACGAAGTTCCATATGGATATACTTATGATTTAGCAGAATTTAAGAATATGACTAATTATCAAAATGGAGCTACAATAACATTCCATGATGCTAGTGGTAATTATGATAATAACACATGGACAGTAACAAACGCTATTACACCAGTTAAAGTAAAAATGAATGGTGTAGAGTATGATCTTGAAGGAGATTATTCATTTATAGTTGATACTGAAATGGAATTAGTATATGAAGAAGTACCACAAGAAGAAGAATTACCTACTGGAGATTCAATGTATTATGAACATTATACATTCGGTGGATGGTATGATAATGAAAATTATGAAGGAGAACCACTAACTACTTATAAAGGTACTGAAAATATAGATTTATATGCTAAGTGGATTGGTGAAGAAGTAACTGTAACCATAAATGATGATGATGCTAATGCCTTAGTATATCATTATGGTGATACATTCATATTCCCAGATTTACCTGAAACATACGTAATAGATGCTGGTAACGTAGTGTTTGACTTCAATGATGGAGTAACACCTAATAGTACTCAACATTTATTTGTAACTATATACCCTAAATATTGGTTCTATCAAGGATATGATGAAAATGGTGATCAACACTATGCAGGAGCAAATCCAGGTGAAACTGTACAATTATATGGAAATTCTTATATATATGCAGAAAGCGATGAAGATGAAGACTATGTATTCTCAGGTGTAACCATCCCTGAAGTACCTGGTATGGAACATTATTCATTTGATGGATGGTATAATGAATGGGATAATGAGATAACTGATATTGAACAATTAGAAGGTTATGATCAAGTTATAATGGCTAGATATACTGGTGAAGATGTAATAGTTCATTTACCGGATGAGGATGTAACAGTAGAATATGGAAAAGTATATGATATATTTGAAAATAATTATCCAACAGCTGATACTATAGAAGCTACAGTAACATTTAAATATCATGCAGAAAATGCTGATGATTATCAAGCTTATGTAACTAAACAATATACACCTAGTGGATGGTTAATTAATGGAGTTCATTATAATAGTGATACTATTGTGTTTACTGAAGAAACAACACTTGTTCCAGATTATAGTGAAACAGTAATACCTGCAGAATTTCCAGAAGAACCAACATGGTTTAGACATGACTTTGATGGATGGTTTACAGAAGAGACTGGTGGAGAACAAGTAACAAGTTATTCTGATTTAGCTGATATCACATTACATGCTCATTGGCATGATCATATGGCTGTAATTACTACACCAGATGGTGATGTAACTGTTGATGAAAATAAACAATTTACATTCCCAACTAATGATATAGCTAAAGCCAACCAAAATATTGGTAAGGTAACATTTGATCCTCAAAATGGTGAATCTTTAATTCAACAAAATATTATAAAATCATTTACACCAAACGGTTGGTTATTAGATGGTGTTCATTATGATGATAATGAAACAATTACAGTACTTGATGATAGTACTATTACTCCAGACTATATTGAAACAATAAATGTTGAATTCCCAACTGACCCAGTTAAACCACATTATACATTTAAAGGCTGGTATAGTGCTATGAATGGTGGAGATAAAGTATTATCAAATGATATGAAAGCTTCTATGACTGTATATGCTCATTATTATGAAACTAATACAGAAGGAGAAGAGTATATATTACCTTCAAATCAACCTGTAAAACCAACAGAAACTCTTGCTACAGTAACATTTGATCCTCATAATGGTGATCCTGTTACAACTTCTACTGTAACTAAGAAGTATATGGCAAAAGGTTGGTTAGTTGATGGAGTTCAATACTATAATGGAGATATCATTTATAAAACTCCTGAAACAGTAATTGAACCAAATTACACATATACAATTATTCCAGCTGAATTCCCAACAGCACCAACTAGAGGTACTGAAAGATATACTGGTTGGTTCACACAAGAAACTGGTGGAGAACAAGTTAAACTTTATGATGGAACATCAGATATAACTCTTCATGCACACTACACAGATAATTATGCAATACTAAAAGATGGAGCAACAATTAATCGTTTATATTGTCCATCAGGTGGATATTGTAATTCATATGTAGTCATGAGTTTTGATGAAGGAACATATGAACAATATCAAGAACATGCAAGTTCTGCACAAGTAATATCTATAGATGATTCACCGTATCCAGTATACTTTTGGAATGTAGGCAGTTATTATTATTACTATACTGAAGCTGATACAATTTATTTCAATGAAGACTCATCTAATTTCTTTGCTAATTATTTTGACCATGCTAGAACAATAAATATTGATAAATTTAATTCTGCATATGTTACTAATTTCAATCGTTTCTTCGCCCATACTGGTAGTGCTTATATGACAACATTACCTATAGATAAGCTTGATACAAGTAATGCTACTATCATGACTAGTATGTTTTATTATACTGGTATAACATCAATCGATTTCAGTAACTTTAATACTAGTAAAGTTGTTGATTTTAATGGTTTCCTATCTAATTGTAATAAATTAACTACTCTTGATTTATCACATCTTGATACCAGTAAAGCAACAAATATTGGTAATATGTTCTCATCTATTGGTGTTTCAAGTCTTGATTTAAGTCATTTTGATACAAGTAATGTTCAATATATGCATGGATTATTCTTTGGATGTCAAAATATTACCACATTAGATTTAAGTAACTTTGATACACATAATGTAACAGATATGGGAGGTTTCATTTCATATACTAAAAAACTTTCAAGCATTAATTTATCATCATTTGATACATCAAATGTAACTTCTTTATCTCAATTTATGAAAAGAGCTGAAGATATTAGAGAAATAGATTTTTCTAGCTTTGATACATCAAATGTTACATCAATTTATGAGATGTTTAATGAATGCCCTAAACTTGAAAAAGTGTGGGTAAGTGAAGATAAATGGGATAATAGTAAATTAACATCAGGTGAAGGTGGAACTAGAACATTCTATGAAGTACCTAAATTAATAGGACAACGTGGAACAGCTTATGCTATTTCAACAAGTTATCATGCTTATGCTAATCAAAATGGAACATATGCATATAACAGAGTTGATAAAGCTCCTGAAAAACCAGGTTACTTCTGGAGTAAGTATGCTACTAAATATACAGTAACACTTCCAGATGATACTGAAGAAATATATGAAGGAGCACCTTATACTATTCCAACAAACACTTATCCAGTAGATGTAGAAGTATTAAATACAATAACATTTGATTCATTAAATGGAGAAGAAACAGTTACTTCTAGTACTATTAAGACTAAGTTACCTGCAGGATTTAAGATAGATGATGTATCTTATGCTCCAGGAGATACCTATACAGTAAATAGTGATATTACTTTAGTACCTGATTATACTGAAGAAATAGTATATGCTACATTCCCAGATGATCCAGTTAAAGCTAATTCAGAATTTGCTGGTTGGTATACAACTGAAACTGCTGGAGATAAAGTAGAAGATTTAACTACAATCACAGAAGATAAAACTTTATATGCAAGATATGAAACAACATTACCAACTGACTTTACTATTGATACTGATAATGTATTGTTAGCAGTTAGTGATACACATGTTATAGAAGTTACATTTGATCCTATTGAAACATCCGATAATATAACTTATACAGGATATGATGACGAAATTATAAATGTAACAGATACTGGTGTTATTACTGGTTTATCAAAAGGTACAACACAAATAACTGTATCTTTAGAAAATGTAGATGTAACTAAGACTATAACAGTAACTGTTATAAGTAGTGTATTAGAATCTAGTGTATATGAAGTTAGATCTAAAGAAAATAATCCTAAGATTATAATAGGAGCAAATCCTGAAACAACTATAGCTGAATTTAAAGATAACCTAGATAATCCAATTGAATATATTAAGATATATGATTTAGATGATAACTTATTATCTGATGATGATATAGTTAAAACAGGTCTTATCATTAAACTTGAATTTAATGGATTAGTATTAGATTATGCAACTATGGTAGTTAGAGGAGATGTAGATGGTGATGGATATGTTAATATATCTGATTACATAATGGTAGCAAATCATGCATTAGGAACAGAAGAAATGGATGACTATGTAATGATTACTGCTGGAGATGTAGAAGAAGATGAAATATTAAATATCGCAGACTATATTAAAATCATGGATTATGCACTAGGTAATAGTGATAATTTAAATAATTAGAAGGTTATAAAAATAGCCTTCTTTTTATGTGCATTTTGAACTAACATCACATTTTTTGATAAAAATCAACATTTTTTGTTGCTTATGTGTGTAAAGAAATGTATAATTATATATAGAATAGAATACAAGATAGGATAGTGTGTATGTTTAATTATTTTAGCAATAAAAAACCAATAATTAATATAAAAGTGTTAATAGTATTATTAGCACTTTTTGTCGTTAATATAGCTAGTACTATTCCTGTTAAAGCAGAAGTTTTGTATTCAAAAAATTATAATTATACTGGGAATTACGAAACTTTTACTGTGCCATATCCAGGTGATTATAAGATAGAACTATGGGGTGCTGAAGGAGCACCTAGAGGCGGTGGAACTAAAAAAGGTGGTGCTGGTGGTTATACTTCTGGTACTATAAGATTGAATAAGGGTGAAAAGCTATATATTTATGTAGGTGGATATAATGTATTAAATTTTAATAGTTGTCCTACTGATGCAGGTGGTCTTGGCCGTGGTGGTGGATCTACTGATGTAAGACTTTTATCAGGAACATGGAATGATCCCAAATCATTAGCATCACGTATTATGGTTGCTGCTGGTGGAGGTGGAGCCGGTTGGGACGCTGCTGGCGGAGCTGCTGGTGGCTTATCCGGTGTATCTGGAAACAATTGGAGATATGATTGGTCAGGTAAAGGCGCTACACAAACTGCAGGAGGAAACGGAGGGGCTAATTTTGCTTCTGCAAGAGGATCTTTTGGTATAGCAGGATCATCTGTTGGTGGTGGTACTGGTGGTGGAGGCTACTATGGTGGAGGTTCTGGTTATGGTGTAACTAATTATGACCATGGAGCAGCTGGTGGTGGATCATCATTCATTTCAGGTCATAATGGATGTATAGCTATTACAGCAGAAAATGATTTAACTCCTAAAACAGGTAGTGAAGCTAGTGTACATTATTCTGGTAAAAAATTTACTAGCACTGTAATGTATGCAGGTAATCAATCCATGCCAAATACTGCAGGAACTGGAACAATGGTAGGTAATACTGGAGCAGGTTATGCAAAAATATCTTTGAATTCTAGTAAAGATATGCTATCAAGTTTATCTGTAAATAAAGGTTCAATAGTGGAAGAATTCTATCCAACTATTACAGAATATACTTGGATAATACCTAAGGGTGTTGATGTGTTAAGTGATGAAGATATCAATGCAGAAGTATATTTTGATTCATCTCAAGTTATTATTCCAGAAGAGATACCTTTTGAACAAGATGGCGATTCTTTTGATATTACTGTCATTGGTGATGACGAAACAAGAAGAACTTATACCATAACTATGCAAAGATTTGTTTCAAGTGATGCCACATTATCTAGTATTACAAGTGACCAAGGAATTCTATCTCCAGAATTTAATCCAGATATTATGAGTTATTCATTAGAATTCATGGATGATTTAGAAAATATCACAATCAATGCTGAAGTAAACGAACAAGATGCAATTGTTGTTGGAACTGGCGAAATCACTTTGGATGATAATGAAACAATTCATAATTTAACAGTAACTGCAGAAGATGGAACTATAAGAGTGTATAAAATAAAGATTTATAAAAATATGTATCTTCAAAATATAGAAGTGCTAGGGTTAGAAGATTTAACTTGCGAAGAAGGACAATGTGAATTAATACCTGCGTTTGACCCTGCAATTGAGGAATATACAATTAATGTTCCTTATGAATATACAGATTTAAACTTAGCATATACTCCTTCATATAAAGATTTAACAGTAGGTATAAGAGTAGATGATAAAAGTTATGTTAAACACCAGATTATAAAAGGATTAAAAACGGAAGCATTATTTAATATTTATAATTCGGACAATGTAATTGTTAGAACATATAAATTAAATATTGTAAAAAGTAGTAGTTTAGTAACTGAATTTGATTATAAAGGAGAAGGAGAAGCGTTTACAGCTCCTAGAAAAGGAAAATATAAATTAGAAACATGGGGTGCATCTAGTTCTAGTCCAAACGCAAGTTATGGTGCATACTCAGTCGGGGAAGTATCCTTAGAAAAGGGACAAACTATTTATGTATATATTGGTGGACAAGGAAGATGGTGTAATAATAATAGTAATGTAGCATGCCCAGGTGGATATAATGGTGGTGGCTCATCATTCGGTGGTAACCAAGGTGGTAATTCTGGAGGTGGTGCTACACATATTGCTACAACAAACAGAGGAGTTCTTTCTAATTACAATTCATATAGAGGAGAAGTATTAATCGTTTCTGGTGGAGCCGGCGGAGGCTGGGGTGGAACCGGAGGCGGTGTTAGAGGAAATCGTGGTCGAGGAGATATTGCCTCAGGATTTGATGGAGTATACGGAGGGACAGGCGCATCTCAATCTGGCGGTGGAACAAAAGAAAATGGAGCATTATGTCAAGGAACTACTGGCTTAAATCCAACAGGGTCATTTGGGTTAGGTGGTAGTGCATATGATAGGCAATGTGGCGGAAACGGAGCCGGCGGGGGCTGGTTCGGTGGTGGTGGATCAATCCGCGGTCATAATGGAGCCGGTGGAGGTTCTGGTTATATTGGAAATTCATTATTATTAACAACTGAAGATACAACAAAGCACATGACTTGCTATAACTGTTCGACTGATGGAAATGCTGCCACAAAAACAATATCTAATACTTGTTATAATACAGAAGCTGTTTCGGATTGCTCTAAATCAGGAAATGGACATGCTACTATAACACTTACTGAAACAGAAACAATGCTTAAAAGTTTAACAGTAGATAACGTAGAAATTGTTGAACCTTTTGATAAATTTAGAAAAAATTATACATGGATAATACCTAAGAATGTTGATACATTAACGGATGAAAATGTTCAAGCTACACCAATTTATGATAGTGCTCAGGTGATTATTCCTGAAAATGTTCCATACACACAAGATGGAGACAAATTTAAAATTACAATTATTGGTTCTGATGAATCAAGAGATACTTATACATTAACAATGCAAAGATATGTATCAAATGATGCTAGATTAAAAGCATTAACTGCGAGCGAAGGTGTATTTACACCAGAGTTTGATCCAGATACTGATACTTATTTATTAGAAATATTTGATGATGTAGAATCAGTAACATTATCTGGGGAAGTAAATGAACAAGATGCAGAAGTTATTGATGGTCTTGGTGAAGTTACTTTAGAAGAAACTGAAACAGATCATGAAATAACTGTACAAGCTGAAGATGGAACTATTAAAGTTTATTCTGTTAGAATAAGAAAAAATATGTATTTAAAAAATATAGAAGTAGAAGGATTAGAAGATGTTGAATGTGAAAAAGAGCAATGTGTTTTAGCACCTGACTTTAAACCTGAACTTGATACATATAAAATCAAAGTACCACAAGATTATGATAAACTTGATGTTACTTATATTCCTTCAACAGAAGATTTAACTGTCGGAATTAGAGTTAATGGAGATAACTATGTTAAAAACATGGGCTTACAAAAAGCATCAAATGAAATTAAATTTAATATTTATGATAAAGATAATAGGATAATTAAAACTTATACACTAAAACTTGTAAGAGAAAAACAAAATAGTGGTAAATTAAGAAATCTAGAGGTTAATATAGGTAGATTAACAGAAGAATTCCACAAAAATAAAGAGGAATATACATGGGTAATACCAAAAGGTGTAGATGAATTAACAAAAGATGATGTAACTGTTACATTATTTGATAATTTTACACATGCTGAAATCCCTGAAAATGTTCAATTTACTAAAAATGGTGATAAGTACGAAATTGTTGTTACTACATATGAATCATTGGATTATAGTTACGAAGGTAAAGTTCAAGAATTTACTGCTCCATATACAGGTGAGTATAAATTAGAGACTTGGGGAGCGCAAGGTGGTAATGCTAATAATGGTGGATATGGTGGCTATTCTGTAGGAACTGTATCACTCAATGAAGAAGATAAATTATATATTTATGTAGGTGGACAAGCTAATGGATATACTGGTGGTTACAATGGCGGTGGTAATGGTTTAGCTGGACCTCAGGGAGGACCTGGTGGTGGTGGAGCTACACACATTGCTACAACATCAAGAGGTGTTTTATCTACATATAACTCATACCGAAATGAATTATTAATTGTATCCGGTGGTGGTGGAGCTGGAAGAGCTGGCACTGGTTCTGGTGGTGGTATGAATGGTCAAACAGGAACAGCATTTGCAGGACAATATCCAAATTATCGTGCTACTGAAGGTACTCAGACTGCCGCAGGTAGAAGTTTAGCTGAAGGCGCTGGTGTTGGTGCATTTGGTCAAGGAGGACATGCGTTTAGTTCTTTTGGAGGCCTTGGTGGTGGTGGCGGCTACTTCGGAGGTGGTGGTACACCTAGAAGCCATGCTGGAGCCGGTGGTGGTTCTGGATATATAGGTAACACATTATTAAAATCAAATTCAAATACTACAAAACATATGACTTGTTATGGATGTGCTACTTCGACAGTAGATAGTACAAGAACAATCTCTAATTCTTGTCACAATGCGTTTGCTACCCCAGATTGTGCTAAAGAAGGAACTGGTTATGCTAGAATAACTTTATTAGATACTGAAGAAATACAAATGACTAAAACTTACACATTATCATTAGAAAGAGAAATATCTGATGATGCAAGACTTGCAAGTTTAACTTCAGATAAAGGTTTCTTTAGTGAATCTTTTGATAAAGATAAATATGAATATGTATTAGAATTATTCCATCATGATACTTCTGTTACATTAGATGCTACACCATTTGAACAAGATGCTACTATTATAGATGGCATAGGTGAAATAGATTTACCAGAAGATGAAACATATCACACAATAACAGTACAAGCACAAGATGGAACAATAGGAACATATTCAATAATTATAAGAAGAGATATGTACATAGAAGATTTAGGACTTCATGGTTTAGAAGATTTATATTGTAGATCATATGAATGTCATATGACGCCAGAATTTAGTCCTGAAATAGAAAACTATGATTACAGGGTTCCTCTTGATTATGATATATTAGATGCATTTTATGAACCACCTAGTTCAGGTTATAAATCTGAAATGACTATTAATGGTGAACCATATGAGGATGGTTATGTTCTTCCATATACAGGAACAACAGTAGTTCAAGTTAATGTGTTTAATAATAGTGATGAGATTGTAAAAACATATACAATGAACGTCATAAAACAATATGAATTACAAGAAGATTTTGATTATACAGGTGATTATCAAATATTTATAGCTCCTAGAACAGGTAAATATAAATTAGAAACATGGGGAGCACAAGGTGGAAATGCAAACGGACAAGTTGGTGGTTATGGATCATATTCCACTGGTGAAGTAAGTTTAAATAAAGGTAATAAATTATATATTTATGTTGGTGGAGCCGGTGTTGAATCAACATCTGGAGGCCAAGCATTAACAGGTGGCTATAATGGTGGTGGTAATGTAAATTCTGCTGGAGTTAATCATATTTATGGTTCAGGTGGAGGAGCAACACATATAGCTAAAAAAATAGGGTTATTATCATCATTATCATCAGAGACAGATCAAATATTAATTGTATCTGGTGGTGGTGGAGGAGCAAGAACACAACCAAACTATAATGATTATTCAGCTGGAGCTAGAAGAGGTAATGGTGGCTCTGGTGGAGGAAAAGTAGCACTACATTATAATCAGGCAGGTGTGAGTTCTTGGTCAGAAGCAACTACTAATGCTGGAACTCAAACAAGCGGATATTCATTTGGACAAGGTGAAACTTCAATTGGTAATGGAGCTGGTGGTGGAGGCTACTTTGGTGGTAAAACATATGATGGTTCTGGTGCTGGAGGATCTGGTTATATAGGTAATTCATTACTTGATAATAAAAAAATGGTAATGTATGCTACTAGCGCTATATTTATCAGTAATGATGAAGATACTAAAACAGAGATAACTACAAATGTATCCGAATCACCACTTTCAGATTATGCAAAAAAAGGAAATGGTTATTCTAAGATAAGATTAGAAGAAACTGAAACTATGCTTGCTAGTTTAGATGTTGATAGTGTTAATATAGTAGAAGATTTTGACAAATTTAGAACTGAATATACATGGATAATACCAAAAGGAGTAGATGATTTTACTAGTGATAATATTGAGGCCGTTTTATTACATCCAGATAAAGCCCATATAGAATGGCCTAGTGAACCAATTCACTTTAATCAAGATGGAGATAAGTTCACATTTAAAGTTGTCGCTGATAATGGTGAAGAAGATACTTACACATTAACAATGGTTAGATATAAATCTAATGATGCTAGATTGAAGAGGTTAGAAACTGATAAAGGTTTATTAACGCCAGAGTTTAATCCAGATTTAGAACAATATGTAATTGAATTATATAATATAGAAGATATGATTCATTTAGATGGTGAACCAATTGATGCTGATTCAATTGTTTCTGGATTAGGAGATGTTCCTATTACTTCTAGTGAAGTTACTAAAGAAATAATAGTAACAGCAGAAGATGGAACAACTAAGGTATACACAGTTATCATTAGAGATGATTCTTATTTAATGAGTATTGGATTAAATGGATTGGATAATCTTCCTTGTGTTGAAGATGAATGTAATTTAAATCCTATATTTACTCCAGAGGTTAAGAATTATGAAATAAGTGTTCCTTATGAATATACTAACTTAGATGCTTATTATATTTTAGCTAATCTAGATAATAGAGTTGAGATAAAAGTTAATGATGGTAATTATACACAGGGACAAGCTCTTCCTGTTGGAGAAACAGAAATTAAATATTTAGTGTATAATTCTACTAATACTTTGATTAATACTTATATCATGAATGTTACTAGACAAAAAGGAAGTTATGCAACTTTAGAAAGCTTAGAAGTTAGTGAAGGAGAATTTGATATTCCTTTTGAAAGAAATGTAACGGAATATACATGGATTCTTCCAGGTAATATTAGTACTAACTTAGAAAACTATATCGCATATACTAAGACTGATCCAGGTGCTACTGTACAGTTTATTCCAAGTACAATTAATTATACTGGTGATGGTCAAACATTTGATATTAAAGTAACTGCAGAAGATGGAGTTACTACAAAAACTTATACAATAACTCTTCAGCAAGATATCATTGAAGATATTGTTGTTGATGAGGAAATGATGTTATTAGTTGGAGAAACTAAAAACTTATATGTCAATGGATTACCAGAGGGATCTACAGGTAAATACATATATGAGGTTGAGGATTTATTGATAGCAGCTGCTTATGATGATGGCAGTGTAACTGGATTATATGTTGGAGAAACAATAATAACTATTAAGGTTAAGAATCACCCTGAAATAGAAAAGACAGTTCATGTTGTAGTCATGGGTGATAAGTTGGAATCTATTGAATATGATGTTAGAGAGAAGGAAGGTAAACCTAAAATTATAATAGGTGCTGAACCTGAAACAACTATAGCTGAATTTAAAGACAATATGTTAAATCCTAATGAATATATTAAGATTTATGATGAAGATAATAATTTATTATCTGATGATGATATTGTTAAAACTGGTTTAATAATTAAATTGGTTATTGATGATACAGAATATGATGAAGCAATCATGGTAATTAGAGGAGACGTAGATAAAGATGGCTATGTCAATATATCTGACTACATTTTAGTTTCAAATCATGCATTAGAGTCTGAATATATAGACGATTATGTACAGTTTGCAGCTGCAGATGTAGAAGAAGATGAAGTATTGAATATAGCAGACTATATTAAAATAATGGATTATGGATTAGAAAACTCGAATTCATTAAATGAATAGACATTATTTACATATAATGTAAAACAGATGTAAATATGTAAAAAAATGTCCAATATTGTTGAGCCTATCCTGTAAATACTGTATAATAGTATTATAGGATAGGGTAGACAATATATATTAAAAAATATATACGAGGAGTGAAAAAAATGAATAAAAAAGGAAAGTTATTTAAATATCTATTAATAACCGCATTTGTATTTGGAATATCGTTATTTATTAATGGTATAAATGCATATGCAGCCGGTGAACATGAGTTTTCTCTAAAATTTTATGATTGCGGAACTTTAGACGAAGATAGGTTAACTGATACAGTTGACACTGAAAGAAATAGGGTTACTGAAAATGCAGC
>Ga0310691_10003308_pt1 | contig 19567 bp, 19 predicted proteins | sample 176DNAGHGlowgp2_FD_203887 | JGI IMG/M metagenome (GOLD analysis project Ga0310691, IMG submission 203887) | Sheep rumen microbial communities from Palmerston North, Manawatu-Wanganui, New Zealand - 1766 DNA GHGlow gp2 (v2) (version 2) | ecosystem: Host-associated > Mammals > Digestive system >...
AGGTCGAGGGCGGGCGTTTCGCGGTCCAGCGAGTAAATCACGATGCGTTTGGGGCGGATGCGGCGGATACGGGCGAGCCACTGCGACCATTCGGGGTCCACGGAATTGTCGAACGCCCTACCCTCCCGTTCGCCGCTGAAAAAGAGCGTCTGGATGACGAGATTGCCGTTGAACGTGCAGAGCTGATCGGTAACCTGTTCTATATCAACCGGAACGATGGGGGCATTCACCGTGTTGAGCATAGCCTGCGTGCCGGCGTCCAGTTTCAGCATCGGATTCTCGATGCGCTGCAGGGCGGTGATGATCTCGGGCCGGAAAAGCTGCGTGGCGTTCGACAGGCAGGTGATGACCGCCTGGGGGTAGTACTTGTCCCGCAGCACGATCAGCCGGTCGATGACTTGGTCGAACCAGGGGTAGAGCGTCGGTTCGCCGTTGCCCGAGAAGGTGAGGCTGTCCACCGGGGTGCCTTGTGCGCGGCAGTCCGCCAGCTTGTGCTCGACAGCCTCCATGACCGTCTCCAGCGGGTAAGGTTCGCGGGCGTTGAGATTCTTCTCCAACGTCCACCCGCACTCGCAGTAGAGGCAGTTGAAGGTGCATATTTTTTCATCCACGGGCATAAGGTTGATGCCCAACGACTGTCCCAGCCGTCTGCTGTGTATCGGCCCGAAGGCGATAGATTCCCAGAGAAAGGTGCTCATTTTATGGGTTAAGGTTTAGGGGTTATGGTTTAAGGGTTTATGGGTTAAGGGGGTTGGGGCCCCACACTGCGCTCCTTTGTCGCTTATGTGGGGTTACTTGCACTTCGTGCGTTTTGTCTCTTCGAGACTAGTTAAGGAACATTCTTTATTGTTTATCATATTTCACGACCTCTTCGGAGAAGAACTCGAGTTGGACGCCGGCTTGGCGGAACATCTCTTCGGATTCGGCGCCGGCGTGGTATTTGTTGGCGCAGACCACGCGGGTGATGCCGCAGTTGATGATGAGCATGGCGCAGGTGCGGCAGGGGGTCATGCGGCAGTAGAGGGTGGCGCCGTTGAGGGAGATGCCCAGTTTGGCGGCCTGGCAGATGGCGTTCTGCTCGGCGTGGACCGTGCGCACGCAGTGCTGGGTTACGGTGCCGTCCTCGTGCACCGTCTGCTTGAGTTGGTGCCCTACTTCGTCGCAGTGCGGCAGTCCCTTGGGGGCGCCCACGTAGCCGGTCACCAGGATCTGGCGGTCGCGCACCACCACGCAGCCGCTGCGTCCGCGGTCGCAGGTGGCCCGTTTGCTCACCGTGTCGGCGATTTCCATGAAATATTCGTCCCAAGACGGACGTATGTGCTTTTTCTCTTCCATAGTCTATCGTTTTTTATGCTAAAAAAGGCGGTCAACTGACCGCCTTTCCTTGTGTCCCCTCAGGGGCTCGAACCCTGGACCCATTGATTAAGAGTCAATTGCTCTACCAACTGAGCTAAGGAGACATTTACCCTTGCTTTTGCGGCTGCAAAAATACATTTTTTTTCTATCTTTGCAAAAAAAAAATGATGAAAATTTATACACGTACTGGAGACAATGGAACCACTTCATTATCAGATGGTTCACGTATTTCAAAAGGGAGCGTCCTACTGCATGCATACGGCACTGTGGACGAGTTGAACAGCTTCATCGGGGTCGTGATTTCGCAAATTTCGGACGATTTCCTGACAAAAGTGCAAAACGAACTCTTCGTCGTCGGGGGGATGTTGGCCACCCCTGTGGCGAACTGGGAGAAGTACTGGAAGGTGGAAAGGCTGTCGGAATTCACCGCCGAACTTGAGGCGGAAATCGACCGGCTGAGCGCGGAGTTGGAACCGATGCGGGGGTTCATCCTCCCGCAGGGCAGCCGCCTCATCGCCGACACCCATGTGTGCCGCACGGTCTGCCGTCGCGCCGAGCGTTACGTGGTGCAGTTGATGGAGGAGAACGAGGCCTACAAACCGGTGCAAGTTTTGCTGAACAGACTGTCCGATTTCTTCTTTATTTTGGCGAGATTTTTCCACAAAAAAGAAAAAGTTTTCGAAACGCTCTATCAATCAGCGAAATAAAATTTTTTCAAAAGCTTGACTTTTTCAGTTTAATATTATACTTTTGCGCCCTCAAAAACAAACCATTTTTTAAATGTAAAAGCTATGTATTGGACACTTGAATTAGCCACACGTTTGGAGGACGCCCCTTGGCCGGCGACCCGTGATGAACTGCTTGACTACGCCATCCGATCCGGCGCTCCGATGGAGGTCATCGAGAACCTCCAGGAGATCGACGACGAAGGAGAGACCTACGACTCCATCGAGGACATCTGGCCCGACTACCCCTCCAAGGAGGACTTCTTCTTCAACGAGGACGAATACTAAGCATCCCCGACTATCGAATGTTCATTAATTAACTGAAAATCATTGAGAAAGCGCGCTAATATGGCGCGTTTTTTTGTTTGTGAATGGGGTTCAGCCACAACCATGGATTTCCTGACGATATAATTCGAATAGAGTTTGCATAGAGTTGCTATAGAATTACCATAGAGTTACCATAGAGTTAGAGCTTTTTTTTCAACCGTTACGGACACTGCGAATACAGCTTGTCGATGGCAACAATCTGTAGAAAGGAGAAACGCATCACCCACTGACACGAATTGTCAGTACGATTTTCTATCCGATTCTGATAAAGGAAAGCAAATATTTTTGTACTTTTGCCCCGTTGTAGGCATTGGGCCAAAGACGGATGAGCGGCTGCTTAAAAAGCACAGACAACTGTGGCTTTTGTCACAATTGACATCCCGGCCCAATCATCGCAACGCAACTGACAAACGTAAACTAAGAACTAAGGCAGAATGATAATAGACAACAAGCAAGGCTACGGCTCCAACCCGGACATCAAAACGGTTTGGGACTGCATACTCTCCTATACAGACCCGTCCGCGAGAGTCGGGCGGATGGATGTTGTGACGGGGTTCTTCTCCATCGCGGCACTCCACCTTCTCTATCAGGAACTTTCCGAGAACAACTCCTATAGAATGGTGTTGGGGGACATTCACGATATGAAAAGGGACGAAGACTTCTTGAAAAAGGCCGTGAACCTGCTACAAGGGGACAGTGATTTGGAAAACGGATTCCAACTCTCTTACTACGCAAAGAATGCCGTGGCCTTCCTGAAACGGGAAGCGGTGAAAATCCGCACCATCAACAATGCCTTCTGTCACGCCAAAGCCTACATTTACGAAGACAAACTGGATGCCGTACACGATTATGGCATCGTGGGAAGCTCCAACCTTACCGAAGCTGGATTGGGCAGGAAGGAAAGTGCAAACATCGAGCTGAATATGGTGGAGACGGGGCGCGACAATGCCACTGTCAAGGAACTGAAACAGTGGTTCGATGACCTATGGAAAACCGTCGCATCCTCCCGGATTGCGATTCCGACAGAAAACGGCAAGACCAGACAGGAGGATGCCAAGACCTACCTGATTAATCAGATAGAACAACTTTTCAAGGCATATACCCCCGAACAAATCTACCATAAGATTCTATTTGAGTTTTTCAGGGCGGACATTGAAATGAACGAATCGCTGGAATACCGCCGCGACATGGAATTTCTGCAAAAGTCGAAAATTTGGAACACCTTGTTCGATTTCCAACAAAGCGGTGTGGTGTCTTTGGTGAAATTGCTAACTCAGTACGGCGGCGCCATTTTGGCTGATGCCGTTGGTTTGGGTAAGACCTTCTCTGCCTTGGGCGTGATCAAATATTTCCAGAACAACGGTTATCACACGATCATCCTCTGTCCCAAGAAATTGCGTAACAACTGGTTGAAATACAGAGTGAACGCCAATTCCAGATTCGAAAAAGACCGGTTTGAGTATATTGTGCGCTCACATACGGATTTGCAAGAGAATCGTTTGGACAATTACCGTGACGGAACCACCAGGGCAGCCATCCAGGCTTTTGACAAGCTCCTTGTTGTGGTGGATGAAAGCCACAACCTGCGAAACGACAAGTCCTGCCGATATAATATGCTGCTGAATGACATCATCAACGAGTCCGCCCGACAGGGACATACCGTAAAGGTGTTGCTGTTATCGGCTACGCCCATCAATACGGGATTGATAGACATTCGCAACCAATTTAACTTGATTGGCTATCAGGAAAACAACCATTTCTATAAAGAGTTCAAACTACCTGCTGTTGAATCAGATCCTTTGCGGAGCATCTTCCAACAAGCGAACAGCAAGTATTCAGAGTGGGCAAGAGAAAAGGAGCGCAATGTGAACACGCTGCGTGAAAAATTGAGCAACGTGAACAATTTCTTCAAACTCACGGACGAACTGATCATCGCCCGCAACCGAGCATTCGTAACCAACCATAATAACAAACTACATTTCCCTATCCAGCAAAAGCCCAGAAATGAACATATTGCCGTGAAAGACATCGGTGCCTATAAAAACATCGATGAAATGTATGACGACATGAAGATTCTGAGACTGACCGCCTATCAGCCCACCCAATACCAACACAAGCTGAACGAGGACTGCATTCATGCCGCACAAACAATCTTGAAAGAGGTTAATTCAGGAAAATCATACAGTGGAGATTCTGGCGACGACAATACTCTTTTCCTGGCTCTTAAAGCTGTGATGAATGAGAAGAATGCCCTGGAGTTGCAAAATCTCATCCTGCAAAACTGGGTGGTGAAACAATCCATCAAAAAAGAGAACAAAGGAAAAATCAAGTGGGATGACAACGCCTTACGAGAACTTTCATTGGCGGGCATGATGATTTCGCTGTTCATCAAACGTTTGGAAAGCAGTTGGACTTCCTGCCTCTCTACCTTGAAAGCGGTAAGGACTGTTCACGAGACTTGGCTGAGCCATGCAGAGAGCCGCACCAACGCGGATTTCAATGACGTGGACACTGTAACCGAAAATGAAGAAGATATCGAAACCCTTGGCAAACGTTCCATCGATTTCAACAAAATGGTCCGCATCGAGGATTATATCGCCGATTTGAAGCGTGACATCTCCATTTTGACCCGATTGATTGACAATTTGGAGCAATATGAAACAGCCGTCACAACGGGTGCGCGTTCTGACGAGAAATTAGACACGTTGATACGACTGCTTGCCGAAAAGCAGGAAAAGTCCAACCGAAAGGTGGTGGTTTTCACCTCTTACACCGACACTGCGGAGTATCTGTATAAGCACATAAGCTCTCAATTTGAGCGGGTAGCTTTGGTCACGGGCGACATTGACAACCAGACTTTGGAAACCACGCTGCAGCGGTTTGCCCCCTACAGCAAACTTTTCCTCGAATTGGAGTGGGACAATTTGTACAAGTCAAACCACATTGACACAGACGATTACAAAGACAAGTTGGACGAATTATATCCGATTTGGAAAAAACTGATTTTCAACTCAACGTCTCTCAAAGAAGTGAAAGACGCGCTCAACCAGCCTGTTGACATTTTGGTGGCTTCCGACTGCGTAAGCGAGGGACAGAACCTGCAGGATGCCGACATGGTGATCAATTACGACATCCACTGGAACCCGGTCAGACTGATTCAGCGCTTTGGCCGTATCGACCGTATCGGTTCGCCCAACACGCACATTCAAAGCGTGAACTTCTGGCCATCCACAGACATCGAGTCGTACCTCGGTCTATCCGAAAGGGTGAGCAACCGCATGGTGGCCATGAATGTGGCAGGTTCCGAAACGTTGCAGGCCAACGAACAGATTGCCGAAATGGAACAGAACAACCAGTTCCGCCAAAGCCAGGATGCGCGCAGCCTGAAATCCATCCACGACGACAAAGTGGGCCAGATTGAGGACATGGGAACGCCCACTTTCGATCTGCTCTCGCTTTCCGAGTTCAAAGCCGATGCCGAGGAGTATGCGCAACAGCATCTCAACGAGTTGGAGCAGATGCCGAACGGCGCATTTTCAGGATTCCGGTGGAACTTGGATAAATATGCCGATTATCCTGAATGTCTGGTGGCATTGCTGCGCCATCGCGAGGATGCCAAAAGTTTCCATCTGCTCTGCCTGCCGATGAATTCTTCGGAACCGCCGAAATTCGAGAATCTTGACAAGACCGAGGTGCTGCAACTGCTCAGCGAGCACAAGAAAGAGAGCACCTATCTGCCGCAGGAAATCCTGAAAGCGGATGCCGGCACTTTGAAAAGGCTGTCCGACACCATCAAAGCGTGGTTTAATCCCCAAAATGCCGTGATGGACACCATTGCCAATCTGATGCAGGGCAACACCGACAAAGTGGTGAATGCCAATCCGGAAGCGACCATTGAGCAACGCACCGACATCGGCAACTATGACCTGATTGCTTGGGACTATGTGTCTGAAATGGATTGAAGGTGGAAAATGTAGAATCAAGAATCACCAATAAGAATCGTTTTTGAAATATGGGTAAATCAATAAGCATTATCGACAAGGACTATAGGCAATGGGTGAAAGATCTCGTCTTGCGATACCGCCAAAGCCAGATAAAGGCTTCTGTCAAGGTGAACCAAGAAGTACTCAGATTCTATTGGGAACTTGGCAAGGATATTGTGGAACGTGATGCCGAAAACCATTATGGAAGCAGGTTCTATCCGTCGCTAAGCCGCGACTTGAAGGATGCCCTTCAAACAGATGGTTTTTCTGAACGGAACCTGCGCTATATGAAAAGTTTCTATCTGCTTTATAACAGACAGATTGAAAATTTGCCACAAGTTGTGGCAGATTCTGAAAAAGCAATATTGCCACAGGTTGTGGCAGAATTGTTCATGGTACCCTGGGGTCATCATCGCTATATTATCGACAAGTGTTCATCTAACCCTGATAAGGCTCTGTTTTTCATACATCAGATTGTAGAGAACGGATGGAGTCGCAACATGCTGCTCAATTTCCTTGACACAGACCTGTATGAGCGGCAGGGCAAGGCTTTGACCAATTTCAACAGAACCATGCCGGAAGAGACAAGCGATTTGGCACAAGAGTTAACCAAGGATCCCTACGACTTTGCCTTTACGGGAATAACGGGGCGCTATAATGAGCAATTGCTAAAAGACAAGTTACTTGGGAACATTACCCGGTTTCTAATAGAGTTGGGAACCGGCTTTGCTTACGTTGGAAAGGAATATCGGCTGCAGGTAGGAGAACGGGAACAATTCATCGATTTGCTGTTCTACAACTTGAAGCTTTCGTGTTATGTAATCATTGAGGTGAAAATGGGTAAATTCGAATTTGCCGATATAGGGCAGTTGGGTGGATATGTTGTATCCTGCAATCACATTCTTCGCAAAAAGGGACGCGACAACCCAACCATTGGCTTACTGATTTGCAAAGGAAAAGACAGAATACAAGCTCAGTATGCTCTGGAGTCCAGCAGCCAGCCCATTGCCATCTCTGAATATGATTTGGAAAAGTTCTATCCGGAAAAATTGGAAGGTGCTTTGCCCTCAATCGATGAGATTGAAAATAAACTAAACGAAAGTAATGAATAAAAGAGCTTCTCTGCCGCAACTATGACCTGATCACCTGGGACTATGTGTCAGAAATGAAAATTGAAGAATAAAAAACGAAGAAACATATACTATGAAGGAATGTTTGAAACGATTTGTGGACAACGGGCTGTTCGAGGCCTCTCTATCCATGCTTGACGAGCTCGGCATCCGTTATACCAAAGGGTCGGCGCAGACCATCGATGCCCGCCGGTTGAGTACCGACAAACTGTCGAAAGCGGCGGACGCGGCGTTGGATTTGGTGACGGGCACTTGGTTTGTGGCCCAGATTGACGAACGCACCTTCCAGAGACAGGCCGACGAGGTGGAGGTGGACACCGCCCTGCAAGATGCGGGCGACGAAAGATACACGGGCTTGTTTGTGTTTGCAGTGGAGGTGAAGCCGGAAGTGAGCCTCACTCGCACGGTGGCGGCCACGCTTACCCGCGTGTTCAACCGCATCGCCAAGGCCCAGCCCGTTATCCTGTTCATCCGCCAAGGCCACGAGCTCTCGTTGTCCACCTGCGAGCGCAGCGAATACACCCAGCAATTGCGCAGCGGAGAGAAGTTGGGCAAAGTGAGCATTTTGCGCAACATCAACTGCGAAGAGGCTCACCGGGGGCACATCGACATTCTGAACTCCATCCGAGACAAAGCCTATTCCACCTTCGACGAACTCTACAAGCATTGGATGGAGGTGTTCTCCACCGAACTGCTGACCAAGAAGTTCTACACAGAAATAAGTGAGTGGTATGCTTGGGCTATTCAAGTGATACGTTTTCCAAATGCTTTAGATGATGACAAGGATGACACCAAATATAATAACGAGAGTGGTATTCGCTTAGTAACACGACTTATCTTTGTGTGGTTTTTGAGACAAAAAGGACTGATACCCAATCAGTTTTTTGATTTAGAAGCGTTGAAACATATTCTTAAAGACTTTGACCCCAACCAAAAAGAACACTCTTTGTTTGGGTATATGTCAAAAGAAACAAAATACTACAAGGCTATTTTGCAAAACCTCTTCTTTGCCATGCTCAACAGTCCTCTGACTGATGGCAAGGATTTCTCGCGTGGTTTCAGAAAATATGACACTGATGGCAAAGCTACGGGATCTAATCGTGGCGACTATCACTTGATGCGCTATAAAAACTATTTTGCTGCCCCAGATGAATTCCTGCGATTAGCCAACAAAGTTCCTTTCCTTAATGGTGGTTTATTTGAGTGTCTGGACGAGATTGACCAAAATTTCTATCCAGACGGATTTACCGAAAACGAAAAGGCCAGCAAATCTCTCTGTGTCCCAGATTACTTGTTTTTTGGAGAACAAGACGACATAGATTTGTCTGAATGGTATGATGACAAACAAAAACGTCGCGTAAAGGTTCGTGGCATTATTGATATTCTGAAAAGCTACCAGTTCACTATCGAGGAAAACACACCTTTGGAACAAGAAGTTTCGCTTGATCCAGAGTTGTTAGGCAAAGTGTTTGAAAATTTGCTCGCATCCCATAACCCCGAAACAAATAAAACCGCACGAAAATCCACCGGCTCGTACTACACTCCTCGAGAAATTGTTCAATATATGGTTGATGAGAGTCTTGTGGCTTATCTTAACGAAAAAGTAGGGGAAGACTTAGAAGAACAATATCGACAACTACTTGATTATTCTGAGGTTCAAACTAACTTGCAGTCCGAGCAAAAGCAGCAAATCATGTTAGCCATTTACCAATGTAAGGTTCTCGATCCTGCTTGTGGTTCAGGAGCATTCCCCATGGGTGTGCTACAGCAAATGGTTCATGTGCTGACCAAACTCGACCCGGACAATGTCATTTGGAAACACCTCGTTGAAGAAAAATCGAAGCAAGAACTTGCAGATAGTCTAAACAATTACAGCAAAGAAGAACGCAACGAAGTTCAAGCCGACATCAATCGCAGTTTCGACCTAAGCCAAAATGCCCCTGCATACGCGCGAAAACTATACCTTATTGAGAATTGTATCTATGGCGTGGATATTCAGACCACAGCCATTCAAATTAGCAAACTGAGGTGTTTTATTTCTTTGGTCGTTGACCAAAAAGTGAACACCAACCCTGTTGACAACTATGGTATTCGACCACTCCCCAATCTTGAAGCTCGCTTCGTTGCAGCTAATACGCTCATGGACATAAACAGCGATCTCTCTTTGGCTAACACCGAGAAGGTCATGGACATCAAGTCAAAATTAAAAGACGCTAACCATCGCATTTTTAACGCGAAAACGATGCGAACAAAGCGTAAATGGAAAGAGAACATCATTGCTTATCGTGATGAACTATGTACATCTTTGGAAGAGACTGGCTTCATCACCCATGATGAAGCCGCATTGGTATCCTCCTGGGACATGTTCAACCAAAACGCACACGCCAAGTTTTTTGATTCAGACTGGATGTTTGGAATCTCAAGTGGTTTTAACATCGTAATAGGGAATCCGCCTTACATAAAAGAATACACGAACAGGGCTGCCTTTGACGGTTTTAGGGAAACAAGTCCTTATTATATGGGGAAAATGGATTTGTGGTACGGTTTTGCTTGTCATGGCATTGACTTTCTCAAGTCTAATGGCGTTCTTTGCTTTATAGCCCAAAACAACTGGACCACAAGTGGAGGGGCAAAAAAAATGCGCAACAAGATCATAAAAGACAGTCGAATATTACAAATGATTGATTTCAACACCTATATGGTATTTGAAAGTGCTGATATCCAAACTATGATAATGCTATTTCAAAGAAATCATAACATTGATAATTATAGTTTTGATTACCGCACTATCACACATGGAAGTGAACGGGAAGATATGCTTGCTCTTTTGGCCAAACAAAAGCGAAACACAAAATATCTATCTCCAATAATAGAAAGGGCTTCGTTTGTTGATAAATTGCTTACTTTTTCCGGTTCTGACAAAAGTCAAATTTTTGAGAAAATATCAAATAATAAAAGCTATCTAAAGAATGATGAAGTAGCTCAGGGAATTGTACCTAATCCAGATGTGGTGAACTCGCGTAACAAGAAGATTCTCACCAACTCTTCAATACAGATTGGTGAAGGTGTATTTGTTGTTGATAAAGATGCATTTGCAAATTGTTCCGAAATAGAGAAAAAATACATTAAACCACTCTATGAGCCTTATCAAATGAAGCGTTTTTATTTATCTTCTCAAAATGAAAAATGTATACTATATATTACCAAATCAAATTGGCGAAATGATGCTCCAACATTATTGACACATTTGAATAGATACAAAGAAATCATGCTACAACGCAGAGAAAATCAAAATGGCAGGATTGATTTTATGCATTTACACTGGCCAAGAGATGAACGATTTTTTAAAAGAGGCGAAAAAATATTATCGGTTCGGAAATGTGTAGACGCTCCCATTTTTGTGTATTGTGAGCAACCAGCATATGTCATGATGGCAGTAAATGTCATAAAATCTTCTCGTTGGAATATGAGATTCCTAACAGGTGTGCTGAATTCACAATTAGTAGCATTTTGGTTAAGGCATAAGGGAAAGATGCAAGGTAACAATTACCAGGTTGACAAAGAGCCATTGCAGGGAATACCATTGCCTGTCGTTGATGTGAGCCAGCAGCAGCCCATCATCGCCTTGGTTGACAAGATCCTTGCAGCGAAAAAGGCGGACCCGCAGGCGGACACGAGCGCGTGGGAGGCGGAGATAGACTTTCTCGTTTACAAGCTGTACGGGCTGAGCTATGACGAGGTGCTGGTGGTGGATCCGAGAACGCCATTATCCAAAGAAGAATACTATAATAAAGAATACTAGTAATTTTATGGAACTACAATACTACGAAATACCAAGTAACTTTTCTCCTTTTGGAATATAGCTTTAGCATTGCTCAAAGGAAAGGGGCATGATGAAACGTGTAATATGGTTTCCTCTGCTGAGATTTCCGTTGTTAATACTGATTTTGACAATTTGAATGGTGGAACTTACGGATACACTGTGTATATAAGCATATCTGTTAAGCAATATACATCAATCTCTACCGAACAAATAACAGAAATGGAGAAAAACATTTCTGACGCATTAAATGAAACTATTAAAGGGAACCATAACGATTACTTTAATGTTCAACTAGTTCCCGTATTAAGCAAGGAAGATATTGATTGGAATGCAATAGGTGGACTAAATGGAAGGACACAACTCAAACAGAACATAGAAACCATGAAAAACATCATGGTATCGGTAGCAACAGGTGGTAACAGAATTCAAGATGAAGATGATAGGTATAAAAAGCTCCAAACACAAATTGTACGTGATTGCAAGAAATTGAATCTTACTTATAACAACAACTTTTCCAGTTTATGGGATTGGTATGGGAAGTGGAGCACTAGTTTTTCCAAATATCAAGAGCGTCGTGTTTTTATTAAAGAGCTTTTTGCACCAACATTGGCATATTTTGAAGAGACAGAAAACTATAACAATATTGAAACTATTGTTCAATTAGACGATTGGGAAAGAATCAAAAGGACTGTTACAAAAATAAAAAGAGACAGCAATAACGCCAGAGATGAAGAAGATTTTCAAACCGTGGGGTTATTATGTCGCGATGTAATCATATCTTTGGCACAAGCTGTTTATAATCCACTTGTTCATGGAACAACAGATGATACAGGAAAGCAGATAGGGAATGCCGATGCTGTTAGGATGATAGGGAATTATGTAAGTGTAAAATTGAATGGAAGTCACAATAAAGAATTAAGAGCTTATGCCAAGGCGACTAACGACTTGGCAAATCAATTAACGCACAAAAGAAGTGCGACTAAAAAAGATATGCTATTAATAGTAGCTTCAACAATTGCACTTATTAACTTTATTGGAATAATTGAAGAAAAATATTAATTATGGAAACGCCCAATACAAATATGAAAAAACTTGTGCAAAAATTAGGAGAAGATACCATATATTCTGCAAAAGGACATTTTAAGGCATGCGACATCAGAAGGGTCTGCGTTACAACCACCATTTGGATTTGTGCAATAGTTAGTATTATGGGAATTGCCATATCTAATCCAATTCTTTGTAAAGTACTATCTGTCGTTTCTCTGTTTGGAATGATAGCACTACTTATATGGGATAGCGCAGCTAACAAAGAATATTGTAGCAACCACAAGCAAGTAGCTGAGCAATATTTAGCTCTCCATAAAAACATTAGGGCAGCATTTTATCTTGAATTTCTTTCAAAAGAAAAAATCGAAGAATTGAATAATCAAGTAAATGAAATAAATCAAAGTTGTAAATGGGATATCCCTTTGTTTGCACGAAGATTGGCAAAGAAGGCAATTGAAAAAAAAGATAGTGAAGTAGATAAATGGTTTTTGATGGTAAAATAGTTATGAGCATAAATTCAGTATTAACAAGGTTTGCACAACAAAATTTAGTCCTGTCATATAAGGATGATGAACGAAACAAAATAAAGACTTCCATTTACCATCTTAAAGATATTTTATGGCAAAAACTTTCTAGTCAAATTGTTGAAATTATAGATTTTGGTTCTTGTACTCGTAACACAATATTGCCTCGCAAGCACGACCCAAATTCAGATATTGACCTAATGATTGTTTTTAATAATGATAATCTATTAAAACCAGAAACATATAGAAGGAAATTATTATCCGTGGTTACTACTGCATATCCCAATTCGATTTCCAAGAAAGACTTCCCTGCAGTTAAACTGGAGTTGAATCATATCAAATTTGATTTGGTTCCTGCTTATACTCAGATCCCCTTTTTAGGAGGAAAACGGTATTATATTCCTGCTAAAGATGGAGAATGGATGCAAACTACCCCCAACGACATTAATCAACTTTTATCAGATAGAAATCAAGAATGTGGAAATAATATCATTAGAAATGCGATCCGTCTATGCAAGCATTGGAATGCCTTTGCGAATTATCCATTTGAGTCTTATTTGATGGAAAAAGAGATTCTCAGTCTAAGATATTTTAACGCTAATGACACTTATAGTAGATTTGTGTATTCATTAGATGATATTGCTGGAGACATACCAAGTGTACGTCAAGCAATTGATTATATTTATAAGTATAATAATCAAGGGAATGAGGAAAAACAACTTTTTTGGTTGAAGAAACTGCTGCCTGGATTATGCGAAATAATTTAACATATTGTGACCGTTATTACTTTTAATGATGAAATTAAATAATAAAACATTAGAAAAGCTCCGCAATTTGATCAATGAGGAAACAGAATACCGTTCAGGACCTAAATTGGTTTCTTTTTTCAATCAGTTTGGTTTTAATGACCAATATGGTCAAGGTTTTCCATCACGATGGATTTATACGGACGATAAGCTTTCCAGACTAAATGGCACACCTGAATTGGATAAATGTATTAAAGTTCTGTTCAATCCTGTAAATTATATAGGTAGATATACGGAACTGGATTCTTTTATTTCGGACTTCAACCAATATCTTGCATTTGATGATTGGCAAGTTGTTCGCATAAATAAAGAGATTACATTTCGCAAAGCTGGAAAAATAGACATTGACCGAAAGAAAGAAGAAGAGACATCTTCGATAGACGAACAATCATTTTTATTAAAAAAATATGATTTAGATTTGAACAAACTGAATCTCCAACCATCTCTTATACCCATAATGGAATCCAGAATTAATGAAATAAAGAAAAGTATGGCAAACAACATTCCGCTTGCTTCCATATTTCTTTCAGGAAGTACTTTAGAAGGATTATTATTAAGCTTGGCATCAAGCAATCCTAAACAGTATAACCAAGCTAATTCGGCACCAAGAAACAACGATAAAGTTAAAATGCTTTCGGAATGGACTCTTAACAACTTAATTGACGTTTCTTATGAATTAGGTTTTATTAGAGAGGATGTGAAAAAATTTAGTCATGTCTTGCGTGATTTCAGGAATTATATTCATCCATTAGAACAAATGAGTCACAACTTTATCCCAGACATTCATACGGCTGAGATTTGTTTCCAAGTATTAAAAGCTGCAATATATCAAATAGGCGAAAAAGAGTTGAGCAGAATTTGATTTGATGTACTACCACTATAAAGAGAATAGAGAAATATGGAATCTCAAACATCAGAATATAAGTCAAATACCTTGTCTATAATATTGATACAATAACTAAAAAGTAAATCTAAATGAACCCCACCCCCAACATAATGCTCAGCACCTCAGTGTACGGATTTGAGAATGAGATATCCCAAATCTGCGCACTGCTGAAAGATTTAGGCTACAACGTGTGGAATTCGCGTCTGGGCACCATCTGAGTGAACTCTGCACTGTCCAATTTGGAGAACTGCCTCAAAGCGGTCGAGGATTGCGATTTGTTCCTGGGCATCATCCGCACACAATGCGGCACGGGCTACATGAACAGCATTATAAACAAATTCAACGAAACAATGTGCGGACACCAACAAACATATAGAACAATGTAAAGAATAAAACAACGGAAATTAATTGATAAAGACAAAACATTATCGAAGAATGAGTAAGACAATAACCATAATGGACAAATCATACACACAATGGGTGCAAAACCTTGTGAAGCGATACCGCCAGTGCCAGATTAAGGCGGCTATCAAAGTGAACGAGGAACAGTTGCGATTCAATTGGCTGTTAGGGCACGATATTGTGGAAATGAAAGTGGAAGAGCGTTGGGGCGAAGGTGTCATCGCACAGTTGAGCAAAGATCTGAAAAAAGAAATGCCTCAAGTTGAAGGGCTTTCTGTAACAAATTTGAGATATTGCAGACGATTCTATCTGCTTTATTCACAGCGTTTTGTAATTCGCCCCCAAATTGAGGGTGAATTTCCCGGTAATGTATTGCCGTCAAAGCACCCCCAAGTTGGGGGCGATTTGTCCATGTCTGAAACGTCACCCGCTGGTACTTGTGGTGGAGTACAATCCGGAAGAGCCTATCAGCGTGAAGTTGTCGCGTAAAATGAATGTCGCCAAGGCACTGGAAGCCAAACAGATTATGCCGGCAAGTCCGAAGGCAGGCACACCCGTTTCGGCTCCTGCCATAACGCCAATTGCGGAGCCGCACGAACCTACCAAGCAGGTGGTCAATCACACCAAGGGTCTGAAAGTCACCTTCCGAGACGGCACGGTGATTTCAGAGCGTACGGCCGACAACACTTTGATACGTGTTCTGCAGAAGATCGGGCTGGCAAAGGTGGCATCTGCCAACATCAAGCATGGAGGTGGTTATGGTTTGGTGTCAAAGACCATGCGTCCCCCAGAGGCGGGTCGCACATGGCAGCATCAAGTCGGAGAGTATTATGTTTATACCAACACCTGCAACCAACAAAAGAAGGACGACTTAAGGAAACTGTCTGATTTGTTCGGCCTGGGACTGGTGATTGAAGATGGGAAGTAACTGGCCATAGAAAGCCTCTGCGATACCACCTGCAATGCAGGCTTGTGTGTCGCTGTCACCTCCAAGGGACACCGCCAACCTCAAGGTGCTCTCATAGTCCGTGCTGTCAAGGAAGGCGATGAGCGACTCCGGCACCGATTTCTGACACGACACCTCAAAACCATACAAAGGCCTGATTTGGTCGCAACTCCTGTTGAGGTCATAATCGAACTTCTTTGAGATATAGTCTCTTATCTCTTCCTTGCTGGCCCCGTTTCGTGCCATGAAGATAGCCGCAGCCGTGGCTTGCGCCCCTTTGATGCCCTCTGGATGGTTGTGCGTGATGCTGGCCGAGATCCCCGCCACGCGCTCTGTCTCTTCTAACGAACCAAACATCCAACCGACCGCGCTGACACGCATCGCCGAGCCGTTGCCGAAGCTGTTGTAAGGTTTCCGCTTGCCATCAGGGAAGAGGGTTTTTGGGAAAAACAGCCAGCGAAGGAAATGAGGGCCAAATCCGACATCGGTGTTCAAATTGCCATATTTCACCATCTTTTCTTCCAGGACTTCGTGTGTGTGCATCGGGTCCTCAAGCAGCCATTCCGCCACGGCCATCGTCATCACCGAATCGTCGGTGTAACGACTATTTGACTGGAACAGTTCAAACTCCGTTGTTTTGATGCTGTTGAACTCATAGCAAGAGCCAACAATGTCTCCGATAATTGCTCCTAACATAATACTTGTTTTGTATCTTCGTTAAACTATACGTAAGAATGACTCCATGAGATACAATATTTCTTGTAATGTTTCTTGCGACTGATCCGGGTTGACGGGTGAATCTTTTGCGACTGTTTCGGGTACGAGTTGCGTTGGCAACTTGTCTCCTTTATTCGCCATAGCTCTGATGATTTTTTATGGCGGCAAAAATAGGGAAAAGGTCCTCTCAGAGGGCGTTTGGAGCGTATCCGATGTGGAGACGGAGGTGTGGCGGGAATGGAGAAGGAAGGGGGTTGAGTGATATGGCGTTCCGTTAGTTTTTCTTGTACATCAGGTGTTTCTTCTCGTTCTTCTTCCACCCTGCATCCGATTTGTATTTTGAAAAATAGATGACGATGTCGGCATCCGACTTGTAATCGCAGAAGTAGATTTTCCTGTCCGCGTCCGACTTGTACTTGCAAAAGTACCATACACCCGAATTGTCGGTGGCTTCCGACTTGTATTTCGTCTCATAGACCACCAAGTCGGCATCCGATTTGTACTGGCTCACGAACACTTTCACGTCAGCATCGGACTTGTACTGGCAGGAATAGATCTTCTGGGCGAAGATTCCGGGCGACATCGCCGCCGCCACTATGAGCAGAACAAACAAAGCGAATCCTTTTCTCATAAGACAATGTATTTTCGGGTGCAATAATACGATTTTTTCTGTCACGGGGGAGGAAAAATTCCATCGACAGTGGCGCAGGCTGCGGCTGAAATCGTTGTTCAAACGCCACGCAATAGGGTCCCACGTTGCATCTGCGAGGACACAGATGCCTCCGTAAGAGCACCCGCCCCGACAAAATCTTCCAAAGATCCGGCTCCCCCACCGGACAAGTAGAGGGCCGAACCGTCGCACATTTTCTGCATTTTGCAATTTTGTTTACAAAAATTACAACTTTCATATCGAACCGTGTCATTTTTATATGTTTGATTTTTAGCTGGTTGAATTAATTTTATCCTTGTTTTATTCGGAAGGATTTTGTATGTTTGTCGGCGGAAATTTAATATTTATTGTTATCAGAATTTGGGGGTTGTTATGACAAACACTACAGAGACGGAAAACAAGAACGGAATTTTCGGACCAATATATGACCAGTTTTGCGGCCAGCCGAAACTTGCAATCAAACACTTGCTGAAAATGCAAAACGGCGAATGCCCGAAAGCACTATACCGCGAGGACATAGGCTACATCGACATCGTTTGGGGTGAAAATGATCCAAAAACCAACAAGGGATACGGATTAAAGCACATTGTGGAAAAACATGGTGCCAGCATAAAGGAGTTGGGTTTCGAAGTGGAAGATTTCATTCCGATTGTGGTACAATTCGGAAATTTGTCCATGAAAAAATCAGACGACAAAAAGTTGATTCTAGAGAGTGAGACCTTCAGAATTGTCATTCAGACCCGATGGGACAATCAGGAGAAAATCTTTTTACTGACGGCCTTTGACCTAAGAAAAAAGCCCGGGTAAACCGAGCTATTTCTTGGAACCACCAGGACTGCACTCGTTGGTGATTTTACGATAAAGACACTCCCTCTATCAACACCGCAAAAGTACACTTTTTTTATATACAAACATTAATCGATATTTTTTTTAGAAAGAGAGTATCGTCCACAATCCACCATTCATTGGTTTCCGATTATCACTTTCCCTCGCATACGCTATATGACCAGCATCCCGCCCGGGATCGGATAAACCAGTCGGTTGATGAGATAGAGCCCCATGGTGGCGGCTTTGTCCATTTCCTCGGCAATGCAATACTCGCCCGAGGTGTGATTCGCTGATTCAGGTTGTCACTTTTTTGTGTTGCGACTGTTTCGGGTTGACGGTTTTTCAGGGTGAAAGAATTCAAATTCAACTTTCACACTTTTTACCGTAACTTGCTGAAAGACAGAAGTGAACGAAAGAAAGTTATTTTCATCAACTTTCTTTTTAAAGGTCGTAACTTATTGATAGACAAGTGTGAAAGATGAAAGAAAGAATTTTTCAACTTTCTTTCTTGGTTTCACAGTACCCGTGGTTGTATCTTTGCCGTCGAAATCAGATCGCGAACTGTTTCAGATGTTCTTTTTAGTAGTTAACCAAAAATTTTTTATCAGTATGGGAAAAACCGATTTTAATGGTCTCAGTCAGTGGACCGGCCGCATTGGCGGTTTAGTTTTCAAAGTTGTGAACGGCAAACAGGTCATCATGCCGTACAAGAAAGAAGTGTTCAACCCGCGCACCGGGGCGCAGATGTCGCACCGTGCCAAATATGCCCTCGCGGGCATGATTAACAAGATCGTGCCGAAGGAGGTGCTGGTGGGCATGAGTCCGGACCGCCGGAGCCGACGTCCGCTCTTCACCAGCAACATTGTCCGCCACGCGAACGTGAGCGTCGCCGACGGGGTGGTCAAGGCCACGCTCAACGCCCAAGACCTGGTATTCTCGCAAGGGGTGGCCGCACCGGTCACGGTGAGCGGGGTGACCGTCACGGACGGCCTGGTGGACGGCACGTTGGGTGCTATGCCCGAAAAGGTGGACGCCGTGATGATGATCGCGGTGGTTTACGACACCACGGTGGGTCACTACACGCGCACGGTTTACAAGGTGGTGCCCGCCGGAGAGTCCGCCATCAGTCTCGACACTGGGACTGCCGAAAGCGGCAACGTGGCGCAACTCTACGCCGTGCCGATGTCGCTCACCGCAACGGGGCTCAGTCTCACCGGCGGTTCCGACGGGGCGGAACGCACATCCGACGACGACTTCACCTACACGATGCTGATGCGTTCCGACGAGGGGAGCTACCGGTACGGGCGCTCGCAGTATCTGACCACGGTGGCCCTCGGATAAGGGCAGGCGCCACGGCGCACCTCACCGTTCCTTAAAACCTTTGTAGAGACGTGCCA
>Ga0310691_10003309_pt1 | contig 19566 bp, 18 predicted proteins | sample 176DNAGHGlowgp2_FD_203887 | JGI IMG/M metagenome (GOLD analysis project Ga0310691, IMG submission 203887) | Sheep rumen microbial communities from Palmerston North, Manawatu-Wanganui, New Zealand - 1766 DNA GHGlow gp2 (v2) (version 2) | ecosystem: Host-associated > Mammals > Digestive system >...
GGGGGGAAATGACTCAAATTCGCGATAAAAATCCCGCTTTCATGTCAAAAATACGATTTAGTGCGGTAAAGGGCGGATGTTGCCCTCAACCGCGCTTTGAAACGGGCTTTTATTCAGCGATTCCCTAGCTTTTTGACATTGGATTCTGAGTAAGAAAACATCCCATCTCTCATGAGCTCGTACACATTTTGTAAAAGTTCCATTCTGATTAGGTAAAAATACCCTTCAAACTTTCCATTAATGTAGAGATCTTGCATATGCTCTTCTTCATATCTAACAATATAAGGGCAGTCACGAAGTTTTTTCATAATCTGGGCTTCGTTAATCACCATCTGCTTTCTGTTGTTGAGAAAGGTTGTCTTACGAGTGCTATCTGAGAAAATCTGTCCGTCAGGCATGATCGCTTCAACTTTAAGTGCAGAAACGTCTATGCCACCAGGCCGCTGCGCCTCTATTCGATAAACTACGCTAAATGAACCAGAACCGATTTTTTCTTTGATGTACCAACTTTCCCATAAAGGTTGTTTGATTTGTGGCTTTATCTTCTGTTCAATTATATCACGAATGTCCATATATACCGTCCTTTCAAACAATTGATTTAATAACCACGCAGGTTACATTATCTTCGCCGCCATTTTTTATTGCCAATTCAACAAGCGACTTAGCTGGTGCTTCATCATTACTTAATAAAATGGACTGAATCTCTTCATCAGTACACATATCGGTTAATCCATCACTGCAAAGTAATAGGATTGATTCCGCAAACAGAAATGGTTCATATGCATGATGTGGAACGCCTACTCCTCGATTATCTAATCCTATATATGATGTGATTCTGTGTGTATCTGGGCTATTACGAGCTTCTTCTTCTGTATAAATGTTGGCTTTGAGCTTTTTTATTGCAAGTGTTTGATCCTCCGAGACCTGTTCAAGACCGTTATTATGGCATCGGTAAATCCGACTATCTCCGATACTAAATGCATAGACCATTTCACGCCAAAGTACTATTAATGCCATAGTGCAACCGCTACGATTGCATTTTTGTTGAGCTATCATTTCACAGATACGGCTATTAGCTAAAGAAATAAATTGTTTTATCATCCCAATTATATCTAATTGTTCGCTTCCGCAATTTATGTAATCTGCTGAAAACTCTGCTAATGCAGTTGATGCAATATTAGATGCCTCTTCGCCAAATGCCTCTCCGCCCATGCCATCGAAAACCGCAAAGAAATGAAGAGAGTTATCATCTACTAATGTATCACATGAAAACGTAGGACATGGTTTGCTGCCCACACTGCTCACAAAGAAATTGTCTTCATTAACATCTCTTATACTACCTGGGTTAGTAGATATTGAAACGGAAACATGAGAGGGGGGGGGGGCTGATAATTTCCTTTGTTTATCAGGAATTGTCGGTTCATTACTATTAGAATCTATTGAGGGTGCTTTTTTCTTGAATAATCCAAACAGCATATGCCCACCTCATTTATGAACCACGATTACGGATCTTTAGACTTATAATTGAGATAATAATACATGAAATGCTTATTAAGCCGATACAGCCCCATGCACTTAGAAGGTTAGAAGCTGTTGCTTCATAGGCAGCCTCGGTTTCGAGACGAACAACATCAGGGAAAACTTGACTTATTTTCAAGGGTAATGAATCGCTGTTCAAATCTCCGGTACTTCCCAATGCAGACATCCCCCATTTACTAAAGGTGATAAAAGAAACCTTTTCTGACCAACCACTTAGATCAAAAAGGACACCACTCATAACAAGCTGCAGAATTAAAACAAAAGGCATTGCTGTCATTGCAGCATTGGGAGTAGATGCAACAGAGGATATCATAATGCCCATGATATCGGACCCCCATACGATCAAAAACAAAGTAATAAAGTACTCAAAAACTGATTTTCCAAGGATGATACCATTCGATGGAAAGTCAACAAACAACATACAGATTAGTATGAGGGTTATACTTTGGATTAAGCAGAGAAAGAAATCAAATATTACATGTGACAATACATACGCTCTTATATGCAAACCTGAACGATACTCACTAGTAATTGTATTATGCTCTTTACAGATTTTTTGAATTGAATTGAATACACCAATCCAAATAGCTGCTGAAATAATCGCGAAAAAACCGGATTTGGTATCATCGTATGTAATAAACATATCCTTGCCAACAATGCTGCATACAAGGAAAGAAATAACAGCCGCAATAACTATAAACTTCCAATCGCCTTGATTCATGAAGAGTCGGTAATTCTTTGATACATAAACAGGAATTTGGCGTATCGCTGACGGCTTCGACATATTACCCCCTCCTTGTCCTTTCAAATTTGTCGATAAACTCGTCTCCTCGTCCTTTCCCACCTTCGTAGTTTATCTCAAACACTATATCACTCAGTTTTTTTACACCGAAGAATGCTAGAGCATTTGGAACATCGCCGTAATACGCAAGATGTCCTGCATCATCTATTCTGCTTTTAGCAAGAACAATAACCTTTGTGTACTTCTCTGCTACATCGTCTGGATAATGTGAAATCATCAAACCAGCAGTGCCATTTACAGTGGCTTGCTGTAGCTCTACTGCATTATCCTTAGATAACTCAGGGGTTAAGGGTTCAATATCTCTTACTATAGGTGCTGATAATTGATTGATCTGATCTTTACGTCCGGCAATATCCAGGCCGGCATCTGGTTCATCAAATGTGAAAAAACTAATATCACCTACAGCCTTAATCGCTACTTGAACTCTTTTTCTTTGTCCACCACTGATTACAGAGAGCTTACTATCTCGAATACTATTTAGCATCATGCTTTGAATGACAGTTTCGACTCTCTGCTCAATTTCATGTCTGCTATAGTCAGATGATAATTGAAGCCGTGCAGAGTCAAGAATCGTATGATATACGGTATCATTAGGTCTATAATCAGGATATTGTGGCACAACACCAATCTTACGTTTTAATAATTTGAGATTATGCTTTTTATATAAATCCATTCCGTTCAAGATTATTGAACCGGTAACCTCTAATCCTTCTTGTATTTTTTGCCCTGTTATCGCCTTAATAAAAGTCGATTTCCCGGCACCTGCTCCACCTAAAACAAGGATAAAGTCTCCAGACTCAATGTCAAGATTAATACCGCGCAGCAAGGTCTTTTTCTTAGAAAATATGCTTCGAGTATAAACTTGATCGATATTAATTGACATAATGACAGAACGTTCTGAATAATGAAACGGCGATGCAACTGATGGATCTAAGTGTACTTCATTGTAAATAATTTCTTCACCAGTAAAGATTAAGGTTGTATTACCTATCCGAATAACATCAAAAGGATTTAGTAATTGTTGTTCTTCGATTGCTTCATTGTTCACAACTATACCATTTTTGCTACTATTGTCATATATCGTCCAATTATTATCGCTCCGCTTCAAGGTTGCATGATGACGAGAAACCATAAAGTCTGGAAGCTGAATACCGCTTACTTCACGACCAATATTCACCTCAGATTTCCCTTGTAAAGGGAATTGACTCCATTTGTCATCGGGTGAAAAGATTGTACTGAAAATCATTTCAACTGCTTCAGAATGTGGGTTATTCAGCGTCCGTCTGTCAATTCTAAGAACATCACCATCGTGCAACGCAATTGATCTTGTGCCTCGTTCGTTATATGGCTCCATTTTCTTCCCGTTAAGAAAAGTTCCATTTAGACTATTGTTGTCTTTATAATAATATACACCATCTACATAGGAAAAATCGCCATGATTACGAGAAACTATGGATGACCGTAATGTAATGTCGCTATGTGTTTCGCTGTCTTCTCGACCTAAACGCATATCGCCATTTAATGTAATGATTTGCACAGGCTTTCCACGTTCTAAAATCAGTAAAGTGGCGGGCTTAGGCGGAAGAGGTGCATAGTACACCGTTATATTATTAACCATTAATTTCTCTCCTTTTGCATTTTGAATGAAATTCTTTTCAGTCTCGCTCAGCGGATACAACGAATAAATAATCTTCGATTCCATGATGTCACCTCCGTTTGATCATTACCGTATTTTTCACTCGGTCACTTTCGCAAAATGCAAAGCCAAATTCTTGAAAAGAACAAAGATATTGTAGTGGCTCGTTCTATATCAAGTTTTCTGCTTGAAAAATCTTTTTTTGATTTTGGTATAAGCTGGAAATGATAAGCTATCATATTCAGTCTTTTTGTAAAGCGATACCTCAACAAGAGAAGCACAATCTGAAAAGGCTTCACTTTCAATTTGAGTCAAGCTATCTGGGAAAGAGATGTTTTTAAGATGCTTACATCCGGAAAATGCTTGTACTTTTATCGTAATCACGCCTTCAGGAATGAATAAAGAATTGATAAAATCGTTATTTATAAACGCATGCTCTCCGATTACTTTTACACTATCAGGAAGCGTAACCTCTGTCTTTTTTCCATAGTATACCACAAGAGTGCCATAAGATATTTCAAAATACTCTTGTTCTTGTTCAGCGATGCTTTCAATGATTTCTTCAAAAGTGCGTAAACCATAACAATGTTTATCTGATAGATAACCAACTAAACCAAGGCTTTTGTACCAGTAAAATTCCCATTCGACCAAACTAATTTCGCATTTGTCATTTGATTTATCGTATTCAAGTTTCTCAGTGATGTACTCTGCCAATTTAATTCTTTCAATTTGTGCTTGTTGATAAGAAATGATGTCGTCAACGCCATTGAACAATGCAAAGCCAAAGCTATAGAAATCAAACAAACACATTGCAGCGACACAAGAACCGTTTTGAGCAGCATCCTCACATAGCTTTATAAACGCTTTATATCCATTAGCTGTTCTGCTATCCCGTTCAATTATAGCCAATATCACAAGTACCATATTTACAAAACACTTACAGTATGCGTTCAATAATTCTAAATCTGAATCAGAACTATAGTTTAATTCTCTAATTCTGCTCTCATATAGCTCTTCTGCAGTATATTGCTGTAATGATGATAGTTTTACTTTTGCTTCATCATCTCGGTCACTTTTTAGAAGTGATATTATTTCTTCAATTGTATCATAAAACTCTTTATTGGTAATGGATGATTTTAGTTCATTAGTATTGTATTCTTTCACACTACCTTCTTGAGCATCTGCATAAACAGTAGGATGCGATTGAAAAGTACCTCTGATAGCTGCTTCAACATCTGCATAGACTGTTGAATTATCTGATAGTTTTTTATTGTGAATGGTTTTCAAATCTTGTTTTGCAGATGATGGAATTATACGGATTCTGATTACTGGGCGCACTCCTCCATTTGGGTCATCCACACAATTTCCATCTTGACTTAGTCTACCGTCACCATTGATTCTATCGACCCTTGTCGTCCGTATTGGAGAAGAAAGCCACCACCATGATCCATCACCCCAATTATGTGTATTCTTTAAAAGATGCTGTGCCTCGTATTTACTGAGAAGGGAGATTCCTAAAACATACGCACTTTCTTCTTGGCTAAATGCAGTTGATGCAAATTCTGTTTTCAACCACTTACAAATATCGGATTTTTCGTATTGATTTGTACTACGATCCTTATGAAACTGCATATATTCAATACATTCGTCGCATAGCATCGTTATCGTAAATTCTGTCCGTTCTAATATTCGCCATGTAATTGGTCGGTTCTTATATATGCCAAAAGGAACGAGATCTCCGATTTTAAATCTATTAATGCACATCGCGAGTGATTCATTAAAAGGTCGTTCAAAATTACGTAAGCATCTCTTTAGTAATGCAAGATTGAAATATGCAACTACGGAATATAACTCCGAAATACTAGAATAAAACGTTCCTGTCTCATTGAAGCCACTATGTTCTCCAATTGTGATAATCTGAATGTAGTCATCATCTTCGCTATCCCAACACCAGAGTAAATCTCCATCATTAGACCAGTTCCAGTATTTTCTTTTTACTATTGCAGGGACAATGCGAGATGCTATGCATTGCTTTTCTTCAGAAGTAAAAGAATACTTATAGAAGTGTTCATTGAGCCAATTTTCATCACCGATTTTTTTGGAAATAATCCTCTCACAGCATACGACTGTTACAACGTCATCCGATATGGCTATAACCTTCCATTTTAATGGTGATCCATTGAACTTGCCAAGCTGAAATATATCATCTTTTTGGATAAGAAGCTCTCCACCTACAGCTCCAGTGTCAGAATCATCTTCATGAGTATCACTTTGTGAATATGGGGGATCATCATAGGGCGTTGACGATGACTCCATTACTGAAGCTGAAGATTTCCTCGTTATTGGCTCCTTTTTGCAAGATAGCGAATTTTGCTTTGTAAATGAATGACCACCATCCAACAGTGACAAATCATCTATCAATTCATTGATTGATGCATACCGCTGATTTGAATCAAAAGAGCACGCTTTTAGTATAATCTTCGAAAATGCATCTGATGCGAATTTAGGCTTTGGTATTGCTTTGCCACTCATTCTGAGATCAATAGCTTCATCAATCGGAGTTGTAGAGCTTTCAAACGGGAAACACAGATCATTCATAAACTGATACAAGCATATTCCAAAGGAGTAGATGTCTGCACTTGTCGAGTATGTTTCATTCACACGACTTTTGGCACGGTATATTTCAGGTGCTATATATCCATCAGCGCCAGCCATTGTACGCGCATTTGTACTCTGTTTTGATACATTAAAATCGCCAAGTTTGTATTCACCATTGAATGATAGAAACAAGTTTCCGGGCTTTATATCCCTATGAATAATACCCTTAGTGTGTATCGTCTCAATCCCTCTTGCGATTTCAAGTGCCAACTTTCTTATATTCGATTCTGATAAATCAAATTGATGTTGAGTAATCAAATCATAAATGCATTTCAAATATTCCATCCGAATCAGAAATACATAACCTTTGAGCTGACCTTCTTCAATGATCTCATATGTCATTTCATCTTCATAACGCACAATATGATTATCATCACGAAGTTGATGCATAATTGCTGATTCTCGGATGATATTCTCTTTGCGTTGTTCTATATAACTCATACGGCGCTCAGGGTCATTCGTCAATAAACCATCTGCATTAATGAGTTCAACTTTTAAGGCAGAAATATCAGTTCTATCCCAACGTTTTGCTTCGATACGATACACTACACTAAAAGAGCCTTCACCAATTTTATCCTTAATGATCCAGTTTCCCCACAAAGGTTCTTTATTTTGTAAAAACGATAAACAATCTTCCTTTTTCATTGTTACTCCTTTACTAGTTAGCTTTCCACCATCTGTATGATAGACTCTTTATTACTGACTTTAACTGCTTTCTCGCTCAGTGTGTAGCCCGGGGATCAGATTGATTAATTATGTTTTTGTTTTAATGTCATGCCATTGAGCCCAAGTGCCATTCTCATTAAAGCTATCAGTACACAGGCTTCCATCAGATTTTAACCCAACAATATGATATCCATCGGCTGAAATCGCGACAATATCTGACCAATTGTTCACTGCATCAATATCAGTAGTTCCCCTGTCATAACCAGCTGTAACAACTGTTCCGTCTGCTTTTAGTCCGACTATTCCGTATCCTGCTTCAATTGCCACAATGTTACTCCAATTGGATACTTCTTCAATAGTCTCTCGATAAAGGGGCGTTGGTGTTTCGGCAACAACCGTTCCGTCTTTTTTGAGTCCAACGATAAACTCGTAACCAGCTGCAACAGCGACAATATCTGTCCATTCTGGGTACTTTCCATTTTTTTCCGTAAATTGCGGACGCCCATACATTCCTGTTGTTCCATACCCCGATGCAACTTCTACGGTACCGTCATTTTTTAATCCGATGGTAAAATAATCACCGGCAGCAATACTGACTATATTTTCCCAACGTCCAACTGATGCTGGGCCTTGTAGTCCGTACTCATCTGTCCCAACTCCAACACAAGTTCCATCTGATTTCAATCCCACCGTATGATGTTTGCCAGCAGTAATTGCAACAATATCAGTCCACTTATCAACTTTACATTGCCCGCCATCTGTCATTCTGTTCATATTGCCGACAGCTAATACAGTGCCGTCAGATTTTAAGCCAACAGTGTGAAACTTACCAGCTGAAACTGCTATTATATCATTCCAATCATCAACATCAGCTTCACCTTGATTAGTATCTAGGTCTACTACAACAGTTCCATTAGTTCGGAGACATACTAAATGGCCGCCATAAGACATAGTTCCAACTGGAAGTCCATTTCTGATTTGTGCTAGTTCACTCGGAGAATACTTTTTTTCGCTATCATTTGAAGAATCATCATTAACCGAATTCTCAGAGTCATCAATAGAGCTGTTTATTACTATTGATTGATTATTTGTTTCACTGTCTATAGACTGCTGCGTAGAAGTATTGTCACCGCATCCCACTAATGTACTTAACAATACTGCAGATATTATAATTGTCTTATAATTTTTCATAATGATCTCCTTTTTATTAATGTCAGTATTCACATAAGACAGATATCTCATACAATAGGTACTCTTTCTTAGGTTGAATATTTAATATTTAAAGCAGGGCAGACACCATTTTTTTGCTCAACACTTACTGATATCATACCTGAAATTCCATTTCCCCATGTCATCACTTGATTACTCTCATATCCAGGTGACCGCAACAACCCTTTTCCCCGAACATTGATTCTTTCAATCACATCTGTCGCTTCATCCACACTGAATAAGAAAATATAATCATCAGTATCAACCCCGCCGTTTGTTTCGGAGCGGTTATTAGGATTATTGTTTTGGGTAAGTTTAATCATCGCCTTTTCAGCATCGCTGAATTCGTTGTAAAAGTAATTATTCAACCATGTACGAAGAGTACACTCCGCCCATGTTATTGGCTCATTATTATCGTTATATGCTTTCCATGCTACACTATTTTCATTCAGCAGAGTACACCCCCCCTCTGATTGATTGGTTACAGTCCACGTATAAGCGCCAAATATAACAACATCCCCTTCAGCTGAATTCATTAAATTATTTAAGGTCTCTTCTTGTTGATCTTGTTGGCTTTTTCGTGTAAGATTTAAAGCGGGACGGACACCCCAACCAAATTCTATTAAATCTGAAGAAATAGAGCCGTCTTCACGGACTACCTCTACTGCATCAGAACCCTTGAGTGTTCGCAACCACCACGATGAGCCCTCAGCTCTAACATTTTCATTTACTTGTTCCGCCTCGTCATGGCTTAAAAGGAAGATAAAATCCCAAGTGTCGTAGTCTGAATTAGGAGACAACAATGTGTTAGCGCTATTATCAGTTTTACTAATGTGTGTTCGTTTAATCATTGCCTTTTCTTCATTACTAAATTCATTGTAGAAGTCGTTGTTTAGCCATGCGCGGAGAGAACTACCAGACCAACGAGAATGCCCATCCGTGTCATATGCTTTTTGCGTTATGCAGTTCTCACACAGCAGAGTATAGCCATCATCAGTCTCATTAATCACATTCCATGTGTAATCTCCGAAAACGACAATATCACCTACTTTGACTTCTGATTGTTTTAAATCAGCGGAAATAACAATACTGTTGTTTTCAGCTTGACTTTCTTGCTGCGCTTGAGTAGGTATGTTTGTAGGATTCGTTTCATTTCCTGTAGAAGCAGTACTGTTGTTGTCGCTGCCACAGGATGTCATGACTGCCATTGAAACGGCAATAAAAGCTGTTAAGATCTTTGATTCTTTTTTCATTTTAAGTCCTCCTCATAATAATTTTTGATTTCTCTCGCATACTGAATATTCCGCGGCCAGTGTCAGTTGTGTTTCCATATTTTTATTATATTGCTTTTTGCTATGCTTTGCAGTTATGCGGTGTTGACTTAATAAATAAACCTTCTGAATGATAATGATAATTAAAGTAGAATAAACCGCCGATTACCACTCCATTGATTTGCTGGCATATTGTTGTCTTAAATAGTATTCTTTGGTTTCGGTATAGTACTCCATATACCCGCTGAAATAACAATTTCCTTCTTTGATGAAGACATCTTCGAGTGCGCCGTACTTTGATAAGATATCCCTCCGCAGTTCTGAACTAAGCGATCGCTTTTGATCATTATAGATCATGCAACATTTCCCATTTTGAAACATGAATATAACTGAAGGATATTCTAATCCGTCATATTGTGTCCATTGAAGGTTTTTTCCCCAGTATTTCCATGCAGTCGGTTTATTTAGATTTAATCCAAGCACCCGATTTAACTGATCATATGTTAAGCCAAGCAATGAATAATTGATCATAAACATTCCGTTCTCATTCCATTTAATATAATCAGATGCACTTTTTGTTGGCACAGTTGTTGCAGAGGCCGTAGTAGATGTTGTAACGGCGGTCACTTTAGAAGTGGTCGAAGTATTTGGAGTTAATGTTTCTTGCATTATTGGATTCACAGATGTCTGTGTCGTGATTGTACTTGATGACGATGATTGTATGGTTTCGATTGAGTGTATATGTGATCTCAAATCAGTATAGTCATGTAACAGATACTGCTTATCATTAAATGACGGTGATGATCCGCCAGATTCCAGAGATGATAATAGTATAGCTGATTCGGTTCTGTCTGTTGAAGGCGGAGCACCAACACTGCCGTGCTGATTGCTTATTAAAACCAATTTATCATTTTGAATTGTTATTTTTTCTTCCGATACCCCCCAGCCCATCATACCAAACACTTCAGAAATATATTGATCATGAATATAAAGCTGATTATTTTCAAAATACACTTCAAAATCAGTGGGGGTGTTTTCTGATTTGTATTCTGATAAAAGCTGAACACGATCTCCCGGTATGGAATATAACCGAAGAATTGTGCTGATGCCGTATTCTGATGGTTCAGCTGCAATTAGAAGCATATCCTTTTTTCCGTCTCCTGTATAATCATTTATGTGAGCCGATACAATGCCTTTCGTCATATTTCGCGCTTTGTATATTTCTAATTCCGTCAGTCCAAGCTCTGAAATTGCAACATTTTGGATGTACTGATAGAATAAGGCTTCTTCGGCGTCTATTTCATTCAGAGAGGTCTCAGGATGATTTTGTTTTTCAAGATACTCTTTTGCTTCTTCAGTCAACGTGACTAATTTAGCATCCTTTCCGTAATTGTTGTATATTTTGAATTCTTCTTTATTCTTTGAAATAGATATATTATAGTATGTGTCTATGAATTCACCATCATTTTTACCAAATATCTGTTTAGCATAGTTTAGTGAATCATCCACTGTATTTCCATAAAGCAATTGATAAACAAACGCATCACACATAGCCCATCCATAATCAGAATTGACCGACTCAGATGCTCCGATCACACATTTTGCGCCGCTGCTATAAAAAGCCGAAACGAGAGCATCATTTTTATATCCATAGCAGCATCCAACCCAAACAATTGAATTGCTAAGCATTTGGCTATTTCTGTAATAGTGCTCTATGAATTCAGGAAGCAGCCCGAACACCCGAGTGCCATGGGCATCTATCAGTGAAACAATGCGTTTACTATATAGATCAGCGAGATCGTTATTGTATAAAGCTGCTATCGGCAAGGCTGCGGCTTCTAAAATATTTACATTAACATCTATATTATCTAATAGAATCATGGGTGTGTTATGATAAGCATAATAGCCGTGTTCCCGTATTATAATTAGTTGTTTCCCTGATAACTTGGTTCTGAAATCTTCAAGTGTACAATGTTCATCCAATTCAGTTTTAAGTCCTGTATCCGACCATTCCACTTGATTCTTCCTTAACACATTTAGTATTTTATTATTACATTATTACCCAGACCGTACATAATGACAGCATTCAGACTCTCTTCGACATATGGATGTGTCACATTTCCCCAGTCTATTACTTCGGCAGTATCTTTTGCCGTCATATCAGAATTATAATCTGTTACGTAGTTTGGATTGATTCCATCAATTCCTTCTTCACATTCTTTGAGCATTACACCACCGTATGCGCCATTGCGATATTCAAAAGTAATCAATGAATCATCATCTGAAATTTGCACTGAATTATTAAAAATTGTACCATCAGACGCCATTTTATTCAAAATATCGGTGATCACTTCTTTGCGATATTCATGATTTCCGTCTTGATAATCCGATGCTTTGATTAATTCAGAGAGTTGTAAATCTACATCTTGATACACATCTTCATATTCCAATGATGAATCATTGTTTACCTCTTTACTCCGGTTTTCGTGGCAGCTAGTCAATAACATCATTTGAAAACTAATTAGAATAATTATCAATAATTTTTTCATTTTAACCACCTGTCTGCATCATGTCATATTTCCTGTTTGTTTTTCTCGCTGCATTTTTACAGTGTAGCATTATCGACAAAAGTTAGCTCCTCAGGTTTTAACTTCATATTTTGCGTCGCAGATCGTGCAAATGAATTATTTTATAAAACGCCTCCGTTATGTTTTTTATTCCACTTTAATATAATACGGGTAATAAATTCTTCCGTCATCGGCAATATAGAAATATGTAACTGATCTATTACATAATTGATAAGTTGCTGATTGTTCTGAAATATCCATTTCAATTAAACCGGGATATTTCTCACTTTCGATATAACTGCCGTTGTTAATCAGATTACCGGAAGAGTTTTTCCATGTCCATTTCCCGTCTGCAAATTCAATCGTTGTGTCATAATGCTCTCCAGAATCACCGTAAATACTTTGCAAAGTGTAAATTAGATCAGGATCTGTCGTTCCGTCCAAACGGTATAATCTGGAATACTTGCAGTCCTCCATTGCTTTCTTGTAATTAAAATTCAAAGAAAATGCTGCTTTGTGAGTATATGTTGTATTAAGAGATAATCCATAGGTATCCACACAGAGAAAATCGTTTTTCACCTTTACCTGAATTTCAGATTCTTCAGTTGGGTAATTATCTATTATTGAATATGTATCTAAATATAACGGATATAATTTATAATAGATCGATCGATCTAAATTTCGAAATGAAAGATAATTGTTTGGTATTGGTCCTCCAACGCCGGTACCATGAAGTATTGAACCGGTAGCATTCCATTTTCTCATCATTTCACTATCATATTTTGCTATATCTGCAAACCTGCTATCTGATTCATGGTCATAAGCTGAATCTGCTGAGATATTTATTGATTCACCCAAACGCGCAATCACCTGCTGACTGTAGAAAGACAGCTTCAAATCTTTATAATTAAAATGTAATTCATCTTTGTTTTGAGCTACGGTTCCGGAATAACAGCAATGGCCTCTAGAGATCCAGTGTAAATCATGTTGAAAGCATCCGTCAGATATATTTAAAAAGTTCATTGTTTGTTTATAGAGCTTTTGGAATCCTTCATAATAATCATGACTGAGTCGCTCATCGACAGATAGTTCCTCACTCCCGCTCCCCCTAGTATCCATAAGCAAATCCCAACACTTGACATACACTCCATCCTGAAGCTCATCATAATGTGCTGGGATATCAGGAGTTGCGGGATGCGTTTCGGCTGCGGAGGACTGCTTCGCTGCGGATTCGGCGCCGCTCTCTGCCTGAGCAGCACTGCTCTGACCGGCAGAAGAGCTCTCCGGCTCGCTGCCGGTGCTCTGTGCGGGCGCTTTGCTTTCGCCGCAGCCGGTCATCCCGATGCACAGCGCACATATCGCCGAAATCAAATAAAGTCTCTTTTTCATGTTCATTTTCCTCCTGTCGAATAGTATCTTTTGATTTACTTGAAGCGTATCCGCGAGTACTGGCTTCATCCCGTTATCACGAAGAAACAGTGCGAGATCGAACCAATACCAGTGTTTCGGAATGTTTTTTATCTTGCAATGCAAAGCTTACGCGACACAGCGTAATACCGATACTGCACCTAAACAATACGATTCTTAACTCAACGTACGCTTTATAGGTTCTATGCTTTCTGATTTGTATAGCAATATTATACATCTATCAACTTAGAATGTCAATACAATTGCGTCATGTTTCACATTTAATTTACAATTGAACAGCTATGTGATACTGCCTTTATATTATAAACCTCACTAGTTACCTGATATTCTTATTCTCGAATTCAAGATACGTCTTCCGTTGCGTTGTCTTTGCGATATAGTTGCAGTATTTCTTCATTTCGCCGACATCCCCGTGGAACATCTTTCCGTTGACATAACTGACGGAGTTGAGAATCATATGAATATGGTAATTCGATGAACCCCGCTCTTTCCCGTGCAATGCCCACAGTACCTGATAATCATTTCTATAGTAGCGTGCGAATTTATCAGCGAATTCACACGCTTTTTCTTCTGTTTTCACACAGTCATCCAATGAAATCATGATGTGGATCAGCGGATTTCCGCTCTCTTTGCCGTAATAGATCTTGATATAGTGCATCTGCGTATAGGCTAAATCCGGATCATATGTATTTACACCGTATCCACCGAGCGCACAAAGGTCATGCTTCTGTCCATATCCGCAAGCGTACTTCAAATACATCAGCTCGCCGTATATATTCCGTATCAGTTTTACATACACCATAATCCCAGCTCCTCCTCATTAAGTTCCGCCAGTAATTCAGGCTGATATTTCTTTGCCAGTTTTCTTGCAATGTTCAGGATGTTCTGTACATGGACTGCCATTACCGGATCAAATTCCGTTTTTGAGTTCACTGCTGCATATACCAGATAGGAACCCATTGTCATTCATCGCATATCTGCCTTCTCCTGTATCTGTTTATGCTGCTTATCAGACATTCTTATTGTTGTGATAATATCACGCTTTTCATCTTGGTTTCTCATAATAATAACCTCCTGTTCTGCCTATGCTTAGTCCGACAGACTGGGGCGAGGTCGGGGCTTCCAATGCCAGCTTCCGAAATACATGGGATGAAAGCGGGATCGCTGCGGCGCTTCATGCCGGCACAAACAATTATAAATATCACGGGCACTATGATCTGGGCAATGAGAATTATGAGCTGGAAAATCGACAGTATTCCTACCGGATCCGGGCTGAAGGACATAATACGCTTGTGATCAACCCGTCTCAGGAGCTCGATCAGCAGGAAGGCGCAGAATGTCTGATTACCGGATTCAGCGGGGGAAACGAAGCATTTGCGATTACCGATCTGACCGCCGCTTATGAGCCCAGCTGCGCAAAAAGTGTTGTCCGCGGGCTGAAAATGATAAAGGAAAAAGAATGTGTCATCATTCAGGATGAAATCTCACTGAATGCTCCCGGTGAGATATACTGGTTTGCGCACACGAAGGGACAGATTTCGCTTGCGAATGACGGCAGAAGTGCCATAGTAACCGTTGGTTCGGAGAAACTGTGGGTCGGTATCATCAGTGATGACGGGAAATTCACCATTATGAACGCTGAATTATTGCCGACATCCCGTGCCGTATCGAATCAGAAGGACAACAGCGAATACAGAAAGTTTGCGGTTCATCTGACCAATACGAAGAATACAACGATTTCCATTGCCTGTATTCCGTTGAAACAGGGAGAGACACAGCCTGCATGGACACCGGCTGTAACCCTAATTTCCGAATGGACGACTCAGGTGATAAAGGGCGATGTGAATGCTGACGGTGCGTGCAATACCGCAGACGCGATGATATTGCAGAAATGGCTGCTTACGGTGCCGGATACGGAGCTGAAAGACTGGAAAGCGGCAGATTTCAACAATGATAATCACCTTGATGCCAGTGACCTGTCCATGATGAAGCGCGGACTGATAAAATAGTTTTGTGCTTTGTTTGAATGATAACCGAACACGCAGCATAGAATGAGCCAGTGGAGACTGATTCTTATCTTCACTGGCTCATATATATTGTATAGGTATGAGATGAAAGCCGCAGCCCTGTAGGGCTGCAACAATGATAAAGATTATATTTTATACCATTAGAAAATAGAAAAGTTTTCAACAGCAAAAACTGCACAAAGCCCTCTCTACGGGAATTCAGATACTATCAATAAGCTGCAACGGCTAAAAGTAAAACCGAGGGAATGAGCCATTCCCTCGGTTCGTTCATTTACAGGCCAATCTTATCGGAGAAGTCGCCGTTGACAACATAGTAGACAGCCTTGTCCTCCGGCTTGATGTAGATCTCGACGGTCTTGATTCTGCCCTTAACCTTGCTCTTGTAATCCGCTTCGACCGCTTTCTTGATTTCAGCGAAGTCATACTCGTCTGCGCCGAACTGAATCTTGACGGTTTCCTTCGGTGCTGCTGCCTTTGTTGTTTTGGCAGTGGGCTTCTTTGCAGCAGCAGCTTTCTTTGCCGCCGGTTTCTTTACCGGCTTCTCGGCAGGAACTTCTGCGGCTACTTCCGTGACGGTTTCTGCTGCGACCGTTGCGGTGACTTCGGCAGCAGGTGCGGTTTCGGTTTTCTTTCTTCTTGGCATGGTTGATACCTCCAATTCAATATTTGCATTCATTATACTGCATTTGCGATCACTTGTCAATGGTATGATTATTTCATGCCGTCCTACTCGCGTAAATTAGTATTTTACGCTTTATTCTTCTTCAACGATAGAAGCGTTCAGCAATTCAATAAAGGATTTGATGCTGTCGGAAATACGCACTGGTTCATCAACATTTTCACTGTCAAGGAAATAGACCTGATGTGTTTTATCGCTCCAATAATAATAATTGCCGCCATTATCATATGCAAGCGGATACCAGTCAGAGGGGACAAAATTGCACATCGGTTCATCACGGGCATCATCAGCGGCATATTCAAAATCAATATCCCCGTCTTCCAGCGTAACAAGACTTGCAACAACATAGGAGCGTTCTTCGATTTTGATTTCACACAGCTTTATACCATTGCAGTCTGTTCTGGCATAAAGCTGTTTAAGAATATCAGGGAATACAATGCCATATTTCTGTTCGAGATAGGCAATGCGTTCTGCGCTTTTCTCGCTGTTGTCGATTTCTTCAATTAAGAATCTGAACATTTGTCATACCTCTAATATCATTCATCTTCAACGACGGAATTATTCAGCAATTCAATAAAGGATTCGATGCTGTCGGCGATAAGATCAGGTTCTTCGAGGCTGTCCGGATCATCCGGGATCACAAACCACACTTTATGATCCTTACTGCTCCAATAGAATTTTGCACCGCCGCGGTCATATGCAAAAGGATACCAGTCAGCAGGGATATATTCATTCATCGGTTCTTCCCGGTCATGATCAGCAACGAATTCAAAATCAGATTTTGCATCGCTTAATTTAAACATACGCCATACTTCAGCGGAATCATCAGGATCATCATTGATCGCCACTAAGCATTTTTTCAAACTGCCGCCATTCGTTCGGGCATAGAGTTCCTTCAGGATATCCGGAAATGTGATGCCGTACTTCTGTTCGAGATAGGCAATGCGCTCTGCGCTTTTCTCCCTGTTGTCGGTCTATTCCTTTAAGAATCTGAACATCTGTCATACCTCCAATATCATTCATCTTCAACGATAGAATTATTCAGCAGTTCGATAAACTCTTCTATGCTGTTACAGATATCAGCGGATTCTTCGATCATTCCGTCTATCACGAAACAGATCTCGTGCGTCTTACTATTCCAATAATATGTCGCAGCGCCCCGATCGTATGCAAGCGGATACCAGTTGTCAAATATACCTTCAGTACTTTCGTCCCGGTCAATGTCTGCTATGAATTCAAAATTGAATTTAGCGTCGTCCAGCGGCACAAGTTGCCAGGCCTCAAATTTAAATCCATCGATTTCAAATACACATAGATGCATTTCACTGTTACTGTCTGTTTTGGCGTAAAGCTGTCGAAGAATATCCGGAAAAGTAATCCCGTATTTCTGTTCGAGATAGGCAATGCGCTCTGCGCTTTTCTCTCTGTTGTCGATTTCTTCCTTTAGGAATTTGAACATAACCGTATCCTCCAATCATAGTATAAATTCTGAATATACTATTATGATTATATCGGAAAGCACGACCTTTGTCAAGACCGCAAGCACGTTTTCATTGAAGCAGCGCCTTAACTGCCATCAAAACAACCATGTGCGCCGGATAGTACACATAGAAGAACCAACGATTCAGACTATTATGCCGGACATTCCCGTGCTCTCCGTTATAGAACATAATTGGTATCAGCGAATGCAAAGTGCCGAATTGAAAAGAAAAAGTTGCAAAGCTATCGAACTGGTTGCAATACACCAGCGTTTGCAGCGCCACGGATGCCAGCACGAAGAACACAGCCATTTTCTTTTTGTAGCGCTCATAATAGCAGAAGAAAATGATCGTCCATGCCGGAATCAGATACGACCAATCGCAAAAGTGCGCCAGCGAGGTCAGGCAACCGAGTAGCACAATACTCATACAAGAATGAATGATACTGTCAAACAGCATCATGATCAGCAAACCGATTGCAAGTGACAGCATCACATTCCAGTGCGTGCAGTATTCCAGTATGCTTTCCGGTGCGCGCCCGAACGCCAGTCTGAAATAGAAAGGCTGTGAGATCAGCGCGAAGATCACAAGGCGCAGCAGATACTGCGATCTGCTGCGCGTGTACCTATAACCTTCCGTAAGCATGAACGCCATGAGCGGTGCTGTCAACCTTCCGATCAACCGCATCTCATAATAGAGGAGACTGCCGGACGTAACGAACACCAGCGCGATGTGGTCGATTGTCATAGCAGCGATTGCCAGCAGCTTGATCTGTTGTCTGTTCATAGCTTGTTTCCTCCCGGCTTTGTTCCGTTCTCAATGAAGTCCGACTCTCTGCGCTGCCGTTCAGCATCACCGATCGTTTGCAAATATGTGCCGCCGAGAACCTGTTCTGCGGTCGTCAGCAATTCCGCTGCATCACGCAATTCATGTTCAGCGATAGTGAGCGCCGCGTTCAGTTTCATGATGAGATCCTGATCGGAACCGTTACTGCCTTCCCGCGTCCGTTCGATGCGCCGGACGGTTTCTTCCTTTTCTGCCATGTCAGCACGCAATGAATCCAGCGTCGCGCCCTCGTTAATTTTTGCATTGAGCGCGGTCAGCCGGTCAAGCTCTGCATCGTTCACCCATGAAAGGACGCGATTCGGATTCTTCTTGCGAACCGGCAGATACCCTTTTGAAAAGGAAATGATATAATAGTGCTGCATGGCGAGAACACGGTAATTCGGCGCATTTCTCATTTTTGCATGTTCCATTTCCCGCACCAGTTTTTTCTCGTATGCTAGTTTTTCGGATAACCGGTTCCGCAGAGCAGCCTCGCTGTAAAACTCACCGAGCGATTTCAGCCGGATGAAAGTTCCGAAGTTTTGCGGCTTGACTGCGATATACTTGCCGCGCTTGACTTCGTAATGCGCCCGTTCCAAACGCGCAAGCAGTTCATCGAATGATCTTGACTGCATCAGCATTCTGTCCACATCTTCACGCAGACGGTCACGCGCAGAGGTTCGCGGCGCACGGAAGTCCTGCTCAATGCGGCGGATCGTTTGCACATAGCACGCTTGTGCTTCAAAGCCATTCTCCGTTTCCCGATAAGGAATGCCGCGAT
>Ga0310691_10003310_pt1 | contig 19565 bp, 16 predicted proteins | sample 176DNAGHGlowgp2_FD_203887 | JGI IMG/M metagenome (GOLD analysis project Ga0310691, IMG submission 203887) | Sheep rumen microbial communities from Palmerston North, Manawatu-Wanganui, New Zealand - 1766 DNA GHGlow gp2 (v2) (version 2) | ecosystem: Host-associated > Mammals > Digestive system >...
ACGAGTATGACAGTTGGGTAAAGTCCCATCCTAAGTCTCAAAGGGCATTAGGATTTGCAACAGCGCACGGAAACGGCGGAATGAGAACACGCTCATACGCGCAATTTGCTTTGCTGCGAGGATATAATGTTATTCAAAATGACGTTGGCGGCGGAGAACATTATTTCGTTGTGCTTGATAGAAGCGCAATCACAACAGCAAAACATAATTACACAAGATCGATTTAAGATGTTGACACTTACGTAAGATTGACGTATAATATAACCGTGTCGCAAGGAGGTAGGCTTATGACAAAATCTATTTTGGACGGTATGACCCGTAAACAGGCCAATGCTTATGCCAACAGTTTGAATACGAATTTCAAAAAGAAACCAGCAAAGGTTCAATCCACAACCCCAGTCAAGACAATAGACACAAGCAAGTTTACGAAGAAAAAGAAATAAAAGCCATAAATCGGCCTGTATTTGCGAATATAGGCCGATTTGGTTTTACAAAAGTTATTATGGGCGGCAGGTGAAGAAGGCCCGGTTGAAATCCGGGCGCTTGTCTAACATCCGTAGAAGAAAGCTCTACGGATGTTTTTGATTTTTGGAGTAAAGGAGGCTTGGGGGCTGTGAGTGAACGGCCACAGAATAAAAACTTAAAGCCCCTCGGCTCCGGGGCGCGAAGTCCCGATGAAGAACGAGCGATCAGAAGTAAAGGGGCAATGGAAACGCACAAAGCCCGCAAACGTAATGCGGACATGCGGGCGGCAGTACAGGCGTTTGCTAATCTGCGTTTTAACGGTAAAGGGAAATCCATTGATGCCGAAAAGATGAAAAGCCTTGACGAATTGGATAACCCCGAGGCCCCTATGATTATGAAGGTGGTAAACGCGCAGTTTGTCAAGGCGATACAGGGCGATCCCGAAGCGCGGGATTGGATTTGCAAGATGTTGGGCGTTGACCCCCACGGCCCGGTACTTCCTGCCCCCGGCTTGACAATCACGGCAGATGGTCAGGCCGTAGAAGATGCGGGCGGGGTACGGATACACCTGATACGGGGAGAAAAGAGCGAGAACACCGACACGGCAGAGGATGAAGCTACACGGGCAGCGGCAAGGCTGTCTATGGTTGAGGCCATGAAAGCGATAGGAGAAGCCGCAAACAGCCCACAGGATACAAAAGAAAATGTGATGCCGGATGAATGACGTTTATATTGAGGATTTGATTGCGCCGAATTATGATGCTTTGATGGATGACGTGTTGCAGCACAAGCATTCACAGTACATCCTAAAAGGCGGGCGCGGCTCTTTGAAATCTTCCACAATCGGTTTTTCAATCCCGCTTATCATGCTGGAACATCCCGAAGTAAACGCTTTGATCCTGCGTAAAACGGCTAAGACCCTGCGCGATTCAGTTTTTGGGCAGATGCAGTTTTCGATAGATAAACTAAATCTAACGGATGAATTTCAGTTTAAGGTATCGCCCATGCAGATTAAGCGGGAATCAACGGGGCAAGTGATCCTTTTTCGCGGCCTTGACGATCCTATGAAAATCAAGTCAATCAAGGCCCCCAAAGGCTATTTTGGTATCACATGGTTTGAAGAAGCAGACCAATTTTCGGGTATGCGGGAAATCCGTTCTGTTTTACAGTCGGCAAGGCGTGGCGGTGATTTGTATTGGAATTTTATGTCCTTTAACCCGCCTGAAACGCAAGCTAACTTTATGAATGAAGCGGTTTTACAGCCTACCCGTGATACGCTGGTGCATTCCAGCGATTATAGAACCGTCCCGCCTGAATGGTTGGGGCGGCAGTTTTTTGATGACGCTTTGGAATTGGCCCTTGTCAATCCTAAAGCATATCGGCATGAGTATTTGGGCGAGGTTACGGGAACTGGCGGTGAAGTGTTTGAAAACCTTGAAATCAGGGAAATTTCAGACATGGAAATCGCCACTTTTAGCGCTATCTATCAAGGGTTGGACTTTGGTTGGTATCCCGATCCGGCCCATTGGAGCAAGTGTTGTTTTAACCCGGCGCAGCAGATTTTATACGTTTTTGATGAACTACGCGCCAATAAGACAAGCAACCTTGATTTGTGGCGGCGCTTGCAGAGCGAAAAGCAAGTATCCGGCAGCGATGTAATCATAGCTGATAGCGCAGAGCCTAAAAGCATTTCAGACCTAAAGCAATACGGCGCTTTTATTCGCGGCGCGGAAAAAGGGCCTGAAAGCGTGCGTTACAGCATGAAGTGGTTACAGTCGCTTAAAAAGATAGTCATTGACCCGGTAAGGTGCCCACATACTACGCGGGAGTTTACTCACTATGAGTATGATCGAACCCCGGACGGGGAAGTGATAAGCGGTTATCCAGACCACGATAACCACAGCATTGACGCAATTCGATACGCGCTTAACCTTGTTTGGAAGCGGCGCGGTCAGTAAGGCGGTGTGTATATGTTTTCAAAGATATTGGCAATGATAAGGCAGGTGATAAGAAGAATGTTGCCGTTACGATCCGTGGAACAGGTGGAACACATTGAAACGCCTCTATCCACAAAGATGATTGATGCCCTCGATCAGTGGTATAAGCTGTATTGTAATGACCCTGATTGGGTAAAACAAAATGACGATACGGTAAAGTCTATGAACCTGCCCGCCTTGATTGCGTCAGAGATTGCGCGGCAGGTAACGCTTGAAGTCAAATGGAACATCACCGGGAAAACCCCGGAGCCGACAAGCGATGACGATACCCCGGAAGCTACCGAAAATCCCCGTTCTCAGTATCTTAAAGCCGAATTTGAAAAGCTCATGCTTGTGTTGCGGCAAAAATTGGAACAGGGATGCGCGGCGGGCGGTATGGCGGTTAGGCCGTACCCGCAGAACGGGCATATCTATTTTGGCTGGACAATGGCGTGGAGTTGTTATCCCGTGGCCTTTGATAATAACGGCGGTTTGTCCGATATTATTTTCAGGGACACATACCAAGAGGGGAAAACAACGTATACACGGCTTGAACGGCACACAATGCAGCCAAACGGCGATTTGACTATCACGCAGCGCTGTTTTAAGAGCGAAAACAACAAAGACGTTATCGGCGTTGAAGTGCCCCTTGATAGCGTGGATGTGTGGAAAGACTTAAAGCCGGAAGTCGTATTGCATAATACGGACGGTCAGATGTTTGGCTGGTTTAAGGTTGCGGCGGCAAACAATGTTGACGTTGAATCGCCAATGGGTATCAGTGTTTTCCATAAAGCGATTGACGTTATCAAGCAAGCCGATTTTCAATATTCCCGTCTGCTGTGGGAGTTTGAAGGGTCGGAACTTGCGATTGACGTTGACCCGCTGGCCCTGCGTCCCCAACCCAATGCTTACTCAGGCGTGGGCGAACAAAAGTTTGAAATGCCCAAGCTGAATGACAGGCTTTTCCGTGGCGTAAACGTGGGCGAGGATAAATACAACGTATTTTCCCCTTCTATCCGTGATCAGTCTTTGCTTAACGGCTTGAATCGTCTGCTCATGCAGATTGAGGATTTGACCGGGCTTTCCCGTGGTACATTGTCCGATGCCCCGTTGGAAGCGCGTACAGCAACAGAACTACGCATTTTGCGGCAGCGCACTTACGCCACTATTGCGGATAATCAGGTTGCGCTTGAACAGTGCTTGCGTGACGTGATCCGCGCGATGGATAAGTTTGCTACCATCTACAATTTGGCCCCCAAAGGTGATTATGAAGTATCCTTTGAATGGGATGACAGCATTTTGACTGATAGAACGCAGGAAATGGGAGAACGGCTTGAATTGCTGTCTCAGGGCGTTATTGATCGAATTGAAATGCGGCAATGGTACACCGGGGAAACCGAAGCGCAGGCTAAAGCGGCTATCCAAAAAATACAGGAACGGACGATGGAGCAGAATGTGGCCGCTATGCTGGCGCAAATGCGGGCGCAGAACCCGCAAAGCGCGGCAGGCGATATGGACGATAACCCCGAATTGGAGCGCCCACAGGCCCCGCAAAAGCCCGTTAAACCCAATTCCCCCAAGGAACCCGAAAAGCCGGGTGATGGCGAGTGACACAACAGGAATTAGACGCGGCATTGCAGCTAATTCAAAATCGGTTTGATACCGTGAATCTTCTGTATATTCGCAAGGTTGCCCGACAGATAAAGAAAATCGGGGAATTGAATCAATCCAGTATCAACCGCCTTGTGATTATGTCCGAGTTTGCGGAAAACGTAGCGGATATTACAAGGGCGCTGGCCGTTGCAACAGGCTTGACCGTGCAAGATGTGAATGATCTTTACACCGTTGCGGCACAAGATACGTACACAGACCCGCGATTTACGCGGGCCTTTGCAAGCGGTTTGACTGTGCCTGTACGGCAGCAAGCGCAGGTTGAACAATATACCCGTGCCGTTGCACAGCAGACGGCGCAAGCCATTGAAAACCTGTCCAACACAACAGCGATTGCGGCCCCCTACCGGGCAGCAGTGGACAGGGCGATTATGGCGGTCAGTACGGGGCTGACAAGCTACACGGAAGCAACAAGGGACGCTGTGCGCGAAATTGGGTATAGCGGTTTACAGGTGCATTATCAAAGCGGTTATCACAAGCGCCTTGACACCGCTATACGACAAAACATCCTTGACGGAACCCATCAAATAGCGCAACATAGCGCGGATTTGGTAGGGGAATCGTTAGGATATAACGCCGTTGAGCTATCCGCGCACGCGCACAGCGCCCCGGATCACGAACCCGTGCAGGGTCGAATTTTTCTTAAAGAAGAATTTGACAAAATGCAAGCTGGCCTTGCCTGCGTTGACATAAACGGCAGGCATTACAAAGGCTTCAAACGTCCGATTGGCGAATGGCATTGCCAACATTTTGCCATGCCTTTTTCCACCGAATTTTCAAAGCCCCGGTACAACGAACAGCAATTGCAGGATTTTGAAAAGCAAAATCACGAAGGTTGTGAGGTTGACGGAAAACATCTAACGATCTATCAAGCGCAGCAGCATATGCGACAGCTTGAAACAGAGGTTAGACGTTGGAAAGATACGGCGGTTATGGCGCAGATTGCCGGGGACGATACCCTACGGCGGCAATGCCAAAAGAACATTAACGCGCTTGTGGCTAAATACGGGCAGATTGCGGCACTTAGTGGCTTGACTGAGCACCGTAACAGGATGACCGTACAGGGCTTTAAGCCTATCAAAGTGAAGCAATAAGAGGTGGTGGACAATATGAAGAAGCTGTGATGGTTTAATGTGCAACGCCCTTATATGTGCTATAACTGCGCGCCCCTTTTTGCGCGAGTGGGAAAGTTGTAATGCTCCCCGGAGCGATAGAGCCGCTTCTGAGCATAGTTAGCACCCACGCCTTAATCCGCGCACAGTAAGTAGACCTCCCACAATCCGGGAAGCGCCGAACCTGTGCGCTTTTTGGTATCAACAGGCGTTTAGCCTGTTTTGATATAACATTACCCTACCATGCCGGGATATAACTGCATGGGCTTCACAACCGCTGGGCAGCAGCGGATATATAAATTAAGGCAGTAAAAATGGAGCGAAGGAACGGAGGACTATATGGACTTTCTGAAAGCGTTGTTTAACGATGGCCCGCTGACTTTTGACCAGTTTGTTGAGGCCGCAAAGGCGGCAAAGATTAACCTTGTAGACCTGTCTAAAGGCGGGTATGTATCCGAGGCGAAGCACAATGACAAGCTGGGAGCATTGCAGCAGCAGGTAACAGACTTGACCGATCAGATCGGAAAGAGGGACGCGGATATAGCTACACTGAGGACGAGCCTCGAAGCGGCACAGGCTGATGCGGGCAAGCTGGCAGGCGTGCAACAGACGCTTACCACTTTGCAGACGCAGTACGCGGAGGATAAAACGCGCTATGAAAAGCGCATTTCCGATCAGCAATACGAATTTGCTGTTCGTGAACGCGCTAACGAGTTGCAGTTTTCCAGTGCGTCCGCTAAAAAGGCGTTTATTCAAGATGCTATCGGCAAGGGCTTCAAAATGGATGGTGACAAGCTGCTTGGTTATGACGAATTTGCCGAACAGTACAAAGCGAATGATCCCGGCGCGTTTGTTGCGCCTGATCCTAACCCCGCGCCTCCCGTGCCCTCGGTGACGCTTCCGGGCGGGCATGATAACCCTCCGGGCCGTAAAATTACGCTATCTGAAATGATGCGGTATAAGAACGATCACCCGGACGCAGAAGTAAAATTCGACAACTAAAAAATCTGAAAGAAAGAGGTAAATAAAAATGGCTGGCACTTTTGATGCTAAGTATTTCAATGCGGAAGTATTTCAGAAGTACATTGACCGCATTCCTAACCCCCGTAAGACGGAACTGTTGAAGTCCCGCGCTATCCGCAACCGTCCCGAACTGGCTCAGGTGATGAAGGACGAAGTGGGCGGCAACTACATTTCCACCCCCTTGAAGGGCCTGATTGGCGGCGCTGCTCTCAACTATGACGGCAATACCAACATCACCGCCGATTCCACCGTAACCTATATGCATTCCCGCGTTGTCGTGGGCCGTGCTAAGGCTTGGTCTGAGCTTGATTTCTCCTATGATATTACTGGCGGCATGGATTTCATGGAGAACATCGCGCAGCAGGTCAACGATTATTGGAATGAGGTTGACCAGGATACCCTTGTTGCCGTGCTGGTCGGTATCTTCAACATGACCGGGGCCGCTAATCTGGAATTTGTGGAAAACCACACTTATGACGCTACTGGTGTAACCAATTCCGAAAATAAGGTTGGCCTGATGGATGGTACTACTCTGAATACCGCTATCCAGCGTGCTTGCGGCGATCAGAAGGGCAAGTTTACCATGGCGATTATGCACAGCGTAGTTGCTACCAATCTTGAAAACCTCAAAATTCTGGTGTATGCAAAGTACAATGATGCTGATGGTATCCAGCGTGACGTTGGCATTGCTACTCTGAATGGCCGCATGGTGTTGATTGATGACAGTATGCCCGTTCTGAACGGCTATGTTACCGCCACTTCCACCACTCCCGGCGCTCTGCTGGTTGTTGCTTCCGGCGCTACCACTGGTCAGATCACCGTTGCTAACGTTAAGAAGGGTGATTTCTATCCTGCTGGTGTCGCTGCTGATGATTACGTGCTGCCTGAAACCCATTATGTCACCTTTGTTCTCGGTGACGGTGCTATCGAACTGACCGATTGCGGCGCGAAGGTGCCCTATGAAATGGATCGTAACCCCGCCACCAATGGCGGTCAGGATTTGCTGTATAGCCGTCAGCGCAAAGCATGGGCACCCTACGGGATCAGCTTCACTAAGGCTTCTATGGCTTCCGCTTCCCCCACCGATGCCGAACTTGAAAACGGCGCAAACTGGGAGCTTGTCAAGTCTGCTGGTACTACCACGCAGTATATCAGCCACAAGGTTATTCCCATCGCCCGCATTATCTCTCTGGGCTAATTCAAGAAAGGCGGCTTGACCTATGCACGATCAGTATTTAACGTATGAAGAATACACACAATACGGCGGCGCTGAAAGTCAAGCCGCCTTTGCGCTTTTGGAGTTTAAGGCCCGAAAACGGATTGATTATCTCACCGCTTCCCGTGTTCAAAACATGGAGGTGGTGCCTGAATCCGTCAAACTATGCATGATGACCCTTATAAACATGGATGCGAAAGTCGGTGCTGAGGCTCAGGCGGTTAATCCGCAAATGACCTCCTTTAATACCGATGGCTATTCTGAATCTTATGGACATGCCCTGTCCGCAGATGACGCGGCGCGGCAAATGGATAAGCAGATAACCGCTATGTTGTACGGGGAAAGAGACGATAACGGCGTACCGCTGCTATACAGGGGGGCGCGAGGATGAAACTGTGTAATGACGTTTTGACCTTGTATAATCAACGGCATAACAAGGCGAAAGATGCTACCGAATACGTCAGAACTGTTATTTCCGGCATTTCTTGGTACAGCACAGTTAAATCCGCTGTCTCGGATAAGGGGCTAAAATCCGCGAACATGTACGTTATACGCATACCCGCTACCGCTGACTTTAGCGGTAAAAGCTGGACAGATCCGAAAAGCTACACGGCAGCGGATGATGTGTCCAGCTTGTTTACGCTAAACGAGGGCGATATTGTGGTAAAAGGTGCATTGGCCGATGAAAATCCCACGTTTGCGCAGCTTCACAAGAACAACGCGGAGTGCTTTACTGTTTTGTCCGTTACGGATAATAGGCGGGCACCAAATGCCCCGCATTGGAAGGTGGTTGGTGCTTAATGGGTACAGTCATTAGAGCACAATTCCAATGGAATTTTGATCCCTTGACGGCGCGTGGGCTTGAACCGGGGGGCCGTGTGCAACAGGCGATTGACAACGCGGTTATATCGTATTGCATGGCTTTTGTTCCATTTGAAACGGGAACGCTTGCGAGAAGCCCTTATACTGCATCGCCTCCCGGTACTGGTAAGGTTATCTATAACACGCCCGGTGCCCGGTATCTGTACTATGGCGAAGTGTACGGCCCGAATATCCCCGTATTCGAGGATGACAGCGGCGTACCTACGCGCTGGTTTTCTCCCCCCGGACAAAAGAAACATCCTACGGGGCGCAGGTTGCATTACAACACTGACACGAACCCGCTTGCGGGCGCGTTTTGGTTTGAACGTATGAAAGCCGCGCATGGCCGGGATATTGTAGAGGAGGCGCAGCGCGTTGCCGGATGTAAATAACATTGACCATATGCGGAAATGGTTTAGAGCGTGTCCCGCGTTATCGGCTGATTGCCCGTTTAGGGTAGACTACAAAAGCGAAGAACCCGTTGAATATTCCATCATATCCATGCCTAATACTTTGCGGTCACACTCAAATGTTTTGGGCGAAGAAGTCTTTGACGATATTCAGCGAATGATGTTTACTTTTGCCTCAAATGAATTTTGGGGCGGGGATGAACGGCAGAACATCGCAAACTTTGGTTTTTATCAGGATATAACGAACTGGATTATTCAACAGAACAGAGAAAAAAACTTCCCTCTTATTGATGGCGGATATGTAACGGCTGTTAAGCCTACGCTATCACAATATGTTTCAGCGCCGGGAACGGATAGCGCGATATATCAGATTCAAATAGAGGTGACTTACAAACTCAGATAAGGGGGGGGACAATAGTTGGATGCAAGAGTATTGCAGACTAATTAAAGGAACCCTGTACGCTTCCGAGAATTACGGCGTTATCGAAAGCGGTACATGGCTAATGACACAGGGTTACATTGACCCTATTACCGGGGATGTGGTACTCAACCCCGATTTGATTGGAGGTATAAGAATGTCTAAGAATGAGCGCAACCGTCAAATGTTGTTTGGCTCTTGGACTGGTGAAAGCATTGCCGAAGCTGCTACTGCTGATATTGGCGATTCTACGGGTATTACCGCTGCTGTGGTAGCCGCTACTACTTTTGGCGCTAAGGTGAACGGCCTTTCCGGCGAATATGTGTTCACTTACGAGGGCGAAAAGTGGATGCTTAACGGCAACGATGCGGGCACTATCACCACTACTTACGGTATTACCCTGACTGGTGATCCCGCCGAGGGTGATATTATCGTGGTCGATTACACCGCCGCTTCCGGCGCTTGGGAAGCTATCGGCAAGGATAACGATGATCTGAGCAAGGAGCTTAACCCCGATGTGGAAACCAGTAAGAACGTGCTGGGTGAAACCACTGTTACCCATTCCGGCTATGAGCCTGAAATCGGCGTTGATCCTTACTATATCGATCCTGCCCGTAAGATGTATAAGCATCTGCGCGATGTGGCGATGGAAGAACGCTATGACGAAGCGTCCGTACTGGGTTATCTGGCCGAAGCGTACTTTACCGCTGCTAACCGCGTCACTAAGAAGATGACTGGTTACTGCTATGTGCGGCAGGCGTATTTCGTGCCTCAGAGCGTTGGCGGCGATACTTCCGGTTTTGCTATCCCCGTGAACATCTATCCCGTGGGCGGCATGACCAAAAAGAAGATTGTTTACGATATGGCTACCAACGAGGCCACCATTACCGCTTGGGAGTAATAGCCAAACGGTGAAAAGGATACACAGCGCGGATAGCTACACAGGCTGTCCGCGCTGTGCTTTTTGATGTGAAAAATAAGGAGGATATAAAAATGGCTGCTTTTCCCCGTCCTGTAAAGAGCACTAACAACCCCGTCCAAACCGCGCTTCCCAACGATAAAACCGTCTTTGCCATTGATGACGGTACGCGAGAAATTACGTTGGTCAACAAATATAATCAAGTGATTTGCAAAATCCACTTTAGAACAAGTGATTTTTCTATCCTTGATCGTTTTAAGACCTTACAAGAAACCCTGCCCTCTATCTTGGAGCCTTTGAGCCGCATTGATATTAACCCTGACGGGACGAATGACGGCAAAGACGCAGAGGCATGGGCGATTCTGAAAAAGGCTGAGGGCATCGCAAAAGAGCAGCTTAACATTCTGCTTGATATGAACGAGGCCGATAAAATCTTTAAGACCCGGCATCCCTTTTCCAGCGTAGGCGGCAAGTTTTTCTTGACGCAGGTTATTGAGGCTTTGGGTAAAGCCATCAATGCTGCTATTGAAGAAGAAGCCGCGCTAATGCAGAAGAACATTGCACAGTATACAGATGACCTCGAAAATGAGGATGTGAGCGCAAATGCTGGGGCAGCTACCGACAACGCTTGACATACACGGCAAACCTTATAAAATCCGTTCTGATTATCGCAATATCCTACGGATTTTTGAAGCGTTTGCCGATAATGAAATAAATGACCGTGAAAAATTATTAGTTTGCCTGAAACGCCTTTTTGTGGATTTCTCAAAAATACCGCAAGAGGATTACCCGGCAGCATATCAGGCGGCTTATCGTTTTCTTGCGTGCAATACGCAAGAGGACGGTAAGCCGCCTATTCGCACATTTAACTGGATCAAAGACGAACAGATCATATTTCCCGCTGTCAATAAAGTGGCGGGAATGGAAGTTAGAAGTGTCCCCTATATGCACTGGTGGACTTTCTTAGGATATTTTGAATCCGTAGACCCTGACGGCCTGTTTGGTACAGTGCTTTCCTTGCGGCAAAAGAAAGCGCGGGGAAAGAAGCTGGAAAAATACGAACAGGAATTTTGGCGCAACAACAAAGCGATTATGGCCCTCGATTTTGAAACGGCGAAACCCAAAACGGCAGACGAAAAACTGTCCGATATGTTTAATGATCTTTTAGCAGAGGCAGGTGATTAAGAGTGGCAAACGGCGCTGATGGTTCCATAACGATTGATACCGAACTTGATAACACTGGTTTTAAGCGCGGTTCACAGCAAACAGAACATGCCGTGAAAGGGCTGATAAACACAGTAAATAGAGCCGGACGAGATATGGCAAGCGCCGTGCAATCCGTAAACCCTGCCCTACGCGATTTAGCACGAAACAGCCAACAGTCGGGTCAACAGATAGCGAATAACCTAAACGCGGGCAGCTTTGGCCGCGCCATGACCGACATGCAAAAGACGGTCAATTCGCTTTCAAGCCAATTTGAAAAAATGGGCGATGCTGAGAGAATGGGCTTTAAAACCGATTCTCAAATGACCCGCTTTCGGATTTCCACCGAAAAAGCGCATGAAACATTGTCATTGCTGATCGGTGAGCTTAACCGATTTACTAACCAACCGATCAATACCGCTGAATGGGAGCGCTTGCAAGCCGATATGCAGCGTGCGGATGCTGAATTAGCTAAACTATACGCGCGAAAAGACATGATGCAGGACTTGGGCGCTAAAGAAGGTTCTGCGGGTATGCAGCGTTTAGCCTATCAGATCGAACAAGCCGAACAGAAGTATGACGAACTGTATAATAAAATCGCTGAAATGATTGACAGGGGATCATACGCACAGCTTGGCGGCGATACGGCACAGTATCAGGACATGGCCCAAAAGATACGGGAAATGGCCGCGCAGCTTGAATACTACGAACAAATAGCCGCAAACTTTAATACCGTTCAGAATCCCGCGCAGGAATCCGAAACAGCGCTTAAAGGCGTTGACCGTGAGCTAAAACAAAAACCTAAAGATGCGGGCATTGCAAGTCAAGCCCTTTCCGCGTTTGGATCAGTGCTGGCCCGAATGGGGAGCTATGCGGCATCCGCAACGGCTGGTCTTGCCCGGTTAAGCTGGAAGGGAATTAGGAGCGGGGCCGTAACAGCGGCAAATGGTGTTCGCAGCCTGGTTGGGCACCTTAAAAACCTACACAAGCAGGGCGGCAAATCCGCTTTGACTGCAAATGGCCTTGTGAAGTCGCTGCTATCCGTAAAGCGTATGCTGCTATCCCGCATTAAGCGCACATTCATTTCCGCGCTTTTCAATAGCCTTAAAGCGGGTATGAGCGCTTTTGCCCGGTATTCGTCTGCTTTCAACGCGGCAATGTCCAGCATGAAGAACAGCATGACCGGGCTTTCCGGCAATCTTGCTGTGGCGGCGGGCAATCTGGTCAACGCCATTGCTCCGGCAATCAGCACGATCATTGACTGGATCAGTCAAGCCATTACGTATCTAAATGCTTTCTTTGCCCTGCTTTCCGGTAAAAGCACGTATACTGTGGCGAAAAAGGGTACAGATGACTACGCTAAATCGCTGAAAGGCGCAGGCGGCGCGGCAAAAGAACTCAAAAACGAAGTATACGGCTTTGATGAACTCAACAAGGCAAAAGACGATAACAGCGGTGGCGGCGGTGGAGCTGGCGGCTCAGTGGACTTTGAAGAAAAGTCATTGGCTGATTTGCCCGATAACATTAAAGCCTTTATGCAATCGCTCAAAGACGCTTTTGCGGCTGGCGAATGGGAGAAGATAGGCGCTATTGTCGCAGGCGGCTTGAATACCGTTGTATCTACGGTTGATAACTGGATCACAGGAACATTTGAACCCGCTGGCGTAAAATGGGCATCCCGCGTTGCTCGTATTCTCAACGGCTTTAATGATGCGTTTGATTTTTACAATCTCGGTTCTACTATCTCGCATGGCTTTAACGCGATCTTGCGTATCGTCAACGCTTTCTTGACCGACTTTGACGCTTTCAAACTCGGCAAGAGGATAGGCGAGGGCATAAATGGCATTACGGATAACCTTGATTGGGAACTGCTGGGGGAAACCCTTGCAGATGGTCTTGGGGCCGCGATTGATATTTTGGCTGGCGCGGTAACGTCAATTCATTGGAGCGATTTGGGCGTTAGCTTTGGACGCGGTATAAACGCTTTTATAGGGAACTTCCATTGGGAGGAATTGGAAACCTTTGTTGTCGAGGGTATCAACGGTATTGTTGAAGCGCTGGACAAGATTGTTACAAATGAAGCTCTTTGGAATAACCTTAGTACGCACTTTTCTACCAGCGTGCATAATATCGTCAACGGCATTAACTGGTCGAAAATGATCATTGTGTTGCTATCCGGCTTTCTCAGAATTGCCGCAACACTCGCAACTGCCGTTGCGAATTTGCCGTGGGCTAAACTCGGTACGGATTTTGCGGACGGCATAAATAAGATTTTCGGTAACGGTAACAATGAGTATGTAAACTGGACTACCATAACCGATGCTGTCACTAAATCCATAAATGGTATCACCGAACTACTGAATAAATTCATAACCGGCGTACAGTGGGAAAGTATAGCTACACAGTTTGCGGCGAATGTCAATAGCATAATTGATGGCGTTGATTGGGGCAAATTGGTTCTTACAATTATCCTCGGTTGCGTCAAATTGGCAAATGCTTTCTTTGTCGGAATTTCAAGTATCAAATGGTCTGAGCTTGGAAGTAAAATTGCAGACGGTTTAAACAAGGTATTCAGCAAAGACGAGGGAGGCCATAAATACGTTGATTGGAACGCGCTTGCCAAAAACTTTAGTGAATCCGTTAAGGGTATTCTGACAGGCATTGATACTTTCATTACGGAAACCGACTGGAAGCAAATGGGCAACACCATAGGTGAGGCATTAGGTAACATTGACTGGTTCGGTATTGCCGGAAAGTTAATCAGTCTGCTATGGCACGCTCTTGTGGCGGCAGCTAACGCGGCGGGCGGCTTGATTGGCTCTTTCATCACTAAGCTGTTTGGTATCGAAATCGTTGATACCTTTTCCGGTGAAGGTGTAAATTGGGCAGAAAGCCTGTTGGAAGGATACCGCACTGGGCTTGAAACAGGCTCTATGGATACAGCCCATCAAACTGTGCAGACGGCGGCTTTGCTTGCAGCGGGTTTCACAGCACAGGTTAAAGAGGGCATGTTAAGCGGTGAACAGGAAGCGTATATGGCAGCAGGTTCGTTTATCCATCAGCTTGCATCAGCGTGTGAAGGTGAAGATGCTTTCCTTGCCATGGAAGCTTTTACCCATTACGGCTTATCCATTCCATATGAGCTTGCAGAAGCGATGGTAAGCAGTGAATCAACGCAGCTTACATCCGAAGCGGCTGATGCCCTGCTTGCGTCAATTATACAAGACAATACTGCTGATGAAGTAATTGCGGATTTTGCGGAATATGGTATCCAAATACCGCAGAATTTAGCTGAAAAGCTTGCACAGGCAAGAGAACCCGTAGCAGAAGCGGCCCGCAGCCTCTTGTACGCATTGCAACAGGCTTCTACGCTTGAAGAAGTCAAGCTGGCTTTTGCCAATGCCGGCATTGAAGTATCAGATAGCTTTGCATCTTCTATTACAGGCATGGGCTTAGATAACATGACGGCAGCGCTTGCACTGTTTGGCGCAGGCGTAGATGAAGCTACTGTTGCTGCTTTGGACACGTCCAATCTTGCGAGTAACCTTGAACAGTACATGCAAGAATCCGGCGCGTCCATCAATCAGGTGGCTCTTGCGTTGATGGTAGCAAGCGGGCAGGATATAACGCAGCTTTCCGAACAGTTAGGTATTGACGTAGGCGAGGCATTAGGCGGGATCATCCCGGAAAGCGTTGCTAAAGCCTTGAAACTCGGTAAAGAAGAAGTCAAGGCCGCGACTGAGGAAGTCAAAAATGCTGGTAAGATTACCGAAGCGCAAAAAGCCGAAATGTCAACATCCGGTACAGACGCGGGCGAGGGGACTACGGAAAACCTTGCGGCGGCTGAAAAAGCTGGTGCTTCCGAAGTGGGCAGTGAATCGGATAACGTAGCGCAGGAAGTCAAAGACCCGCTTTCCAAATTGCCCGAAGAAGTGCGACCCTATGCCGATTCTCTTATGGCTGCTGTTACGCAGGCAATTGTTGACGGAAATCCCGTTGCCGTGGCCGCGATCAATGCGGCGGCAGAAGAAATCGTAACAACCGCGTCTAACATTTTAACGGGTCAAGCGGGCGAGAGCATCATCAGTACGTTCATAGGCGGTATGGAAAGCAAAATCCGCACGATGGAAAGCACGCTAACAAGTGCTACACAGAGCGCGGCGAACAAGGTTGTCAACACGTTCAAGGGTATTCTGACTGTTGCCGCTGGTCGTACAATCGGCCAAAACATTGCGCAAGGCATCGCTGCTGGCATTACCTCTACAACCTCTACAATCGTTTCTGCTGCTACCCGTGCGGCGCAGGCAGCGCTTGCAGCGGCTAAGGCTCGATTGGGTATTCACAGCCCGTCTAAGGCGTTTGCTGAGGTTGGCGATTACATGATGCAGGGCATGGCCGTGGGCCTGAAAGAAGGTCAAGGCAATGTTATCAAAACCGTTTCCAGCGTTGCGCAGAACGCCATTGACAGTGCGCAGAATAGCGCGGCTGATATGGGCGCGCGCGGCATGATAAGCGGGCTTGAAGGGATTCTAAGTAAACTCGTTCACGGGATAGACAACGCAATTTCGGCCATGGGTGGGCTTCCCGTGCCCGCTGTGGCTTCCGGCGCGTTTGCCCCGTATAAACTTAGGGGCGGCAACGGGGGCGGCGTAGATGGCCTTTCAAGCGCTTCTGAGAGCTTTAGACAGCTTACAAATGATATATCCGAAGAACTAAGCCTTATCCGGGAATACTTGCGGCAGAATACCGAATACAACCGTATTACAAGTGAAAAGGATTTGACCGTGGATGGTCGCAGTGTGGAAGAATCAATGACCAGCTTGCAGCGGTCAAGAATCCGTTCTTTTGGAGGTACATAATCTATGCCTATTATGGGAGTATTTACCATTGCGGGGCGCGATTATGCGCCTTACCTCAAGCAAAAAACAGGCTTACAATGGGAGCGCGAAAATACAAACGATAAAGACGCAGGCCGGGATGCTGGGCAAACCATGCATCCCGGCGTTACGTCCCATCAATACAAGCTGGATATTAAAATGGGGCCAATGCCTTTTGAAGTCGCAATGCAGCTTGAAGCCGATTTACAAGCCGGAGATAATGGTGTCGTTGTGCGTTATCCTGATATTCACGATGGCGTTTGTTCCCGCTTGTTTTATAACACTTCCATCAAGTCAGGAATAACCCGTTTTGATACAGACGGTGTAAAAGTTGACGAAGTTTCATTCTCACTTATCAGCGTAAAGGAGGGTACTGTATAATGCAGACGCGGCCTGTCGGTTGGGAGGCCCTTCTTTATGGGGCGCATAAAGTTGAATACAAGTATGTTATTAACGGCGTAGAGTATCCGGCTGAGTATATACAGGGCACGCCCTCCATTGAAAAGCCGCTGATGCGTAAACCTGCTATTGGCCGTTGTTGTACCGGATCGTTTTATATTACGGTACGTAACATGCCAAACGTATCAATCCCAAAGGCGGCACAGGTCAAGGTATCGTGCCGCCTTTCTTCTCCCGATGGATCATCTATCACCACATGGATACCGCAAGGCGAATATTGGATTGTAAAGCGCAAAGGACAAGGCGATTTACTCACTCTGACTTGCCGCGACAATATGATATTCGCGGGGAGAAGCTACACGGATAAGACGCAGTACACGGAATGGCCTGTTGCTATGGCTGATGTGTTTAATGAAATTGTAGCCTTGATGGGCGTACAGGTTGATCCTCGCACAGTTATCAATTCCGGCGATGCGTACATGTGCGATTATCCCAATCCTGATGAACTAATGAGCGAAATTCTTGCCAAAATCGCAGCGGCGCATGGCGGGAATTTCATTATGACTGAATCCGGCAAATTGCGCCTTGTGCCTTTTCCGTCTACAACTGAACCCGTCTATGTGATGGGTACAAATTATGCTAACGGCGGTTACGAACCGTATTCAACAGGTGAAAAACTTGTTTCCCGCGTTACCTTGAAGGATAACGCGGGAAATGAATTTTCTTTGGGTGACGATACGGGCGTTGAAGTGATAGGCGAATGCAATTCCGCAACACAGCTTCTTGTAAATGAAGTCGCTTATAGCTTCTATGTGTTCAATGACACGTTGTATTCTCAGCATGGCCGCTTTGTCAATGAAACGGCAAACATGGTCGAGGATGACGCGGAAATCGTCAACGGATCATTGACCGCAAGCACGCACGGCTTGATTGGCAAGCAGTTTAGACCCTATCACCTATCCGGCGCGTACTTTGACCCGTGCATTGAGCTGGGAGACACCTATTCAATCATTTATCGGGGCGAAGTGCTGAGACTGATTGCAAATTCTATGCGTATTGATTGCACAGTCGGCTTTTACACGGAATTGGAAAACGGTGTGCCTGATGATGACGAAGAAGAAGTGCCGTATGTGTCCCCTGCCGAATTGCAGGCGCAGCGCACAATAACCACGGATCAGAAGTATTTCGGCAACAGGATCAACCGATCTGAGGGCTTTGTTTCTGAATACATGGTGGATGATGTGGCCGTTGCGCGTATGATCGCAAATAGCAATCTTTTCACCATGCAGCGCTTTACAGACGGAAAGTGGGAGGATGTTCTTTACTTTGATCCCGTAGAAGGGCAATACAAATTCTCAGGTGAAGTCACCATTGACACGCGGGGTTTTAAGGCTTCATCCGTACAGGTGGACAATCCGAGTATTGTATTTGCCGCCAACGCGCAGGGTGAGCTATTGGCCGCTGCCAACATCACGGTTAATGTGCTTGCGTATACGGGTAGCACTTCTGTTATTCCTGATGTGTCCGCGATTACGGGCTTGCCTGCCGGGATGACCGCTATAATCGGCTCCCCCGATGATCGCAACCGTGTTCCTATTAGCCTGATCGTGGCGCAGGGGCAAACGCTTGGCTCCGTTGAATCTATCAGCGGTGAATTGTCCGTTATCGTAACAGGGCCGATTTACGACACGCTGAAAGTGAATTGGTGCAAAGTCAATACAGGCTTGACCGGGCCGCAAGGTGAAGGAGGCAAATCCGGCACCAATGGCGTAAGTCAAACGGTAGTGCAGCTTTACCAAAGAGCGGCTATACAACCAGGAGCACCCGGAGCTTGTACGTACACCTTTTCAACGAACACTTTATCCGGCGCAGTGGGTAGTTGGCTGCGGTCTATTCCCGATGGCGCTAATCCCTGCTGGACGGTAAGCGCGGCTGTATCTTCGACTGATGACGTTGTAGCAATTCCGGGAAATGCATGGACAAGCGTTATTAAATTGGTCGAAAACGGTGTAAATGGTAAAGACGGCACAAGCGTAACTATTTTAGGTTCATATGATACGCTTGCTGATCTGAAAGCAGCGCATCCAACGGGAACAAGCGGTGATTCCTATATCGTTGACGGTGATCTTTACGTTTGGTCTGTCAATAACAACGATTGGCAGAATGTCGGTACGATTCAAGGGCCTGCGGGTACTAACGGCACTAACGGTACTAACGGAACGAGCAGCTATGTGTATATTCGCTATTCGGCCAATTCAGACGGCCACGATATGACCGTATCCCCGCAAAATGACACAAAATATATCGGTTTCGCCATTACTGAATCTGCCATAGCGCCTACGGTCTATACTGCCTATGCGTGGAGTAAGTATAGCGGTGAAGATGGTACAAACGGCACAAACGGCATCAATAATGCCGTAATTCATCTTTATATTCGTGTTGATAGCTCTGATAGTTTTTGGATTGAGAACGACACTTTGTATTCAAGAAACGGTAGTTTTGCGAATGACACCGCCGATGTTGTAGAGAAAAACGCTGTTATCGTAAACGATACATTGATTGCGGAGGCGCAGGGCATTCCGTTACCGCCCACAACCGATACGCTATACACCTTTACAACGGGTACACTTTCCGGCAATCTACAAGGCTGGTCACAAACCGTTCCGGAAGATGACGGCACGCCATGCTATATCACGATGGCACAAGCTGTTAGTGAAAATTCTACGGTTACTGTGCCGCCCGCCGCTTGGTCTACTGTGGCAAAGTTTGTAGAGGATGGCAAAGATGGCGTTGGAACACAAACCTATTACATGCCTTTAGCTCAGGCTGTGGCGCAAAGTGTTGGTAAGCCCGGTGATTTGCTGATTGACCCGGATGATGACAACACGATATACCGTATGAACGATGAAAACGAATGGGTGAACGTGCAAGACGCAAATATAGCTACACTGGTTAGACAATTGGTAGACGCTAAAGCGCAACTTGAAGTTTTAAACAATTCGATTAGCTCTAAGG